>Ga0302187_10001538_pt1 | contig 19584 bp, 16 predicted proteins | sample II_Bog_E1_3_FD_202120 | JGI IMG/M metagenome (GOLD analysis project Ga0302187, IMG submission 202120) | Peat permafrost microbial communities from Stordalen Mire near Abisko, Sweden - II_Bog_E1_3 | ecosystem: Environmental > Terrestrial > Soil > Wetlands > Peat | place: Sweden: Abisko...
TTTGACGACGGCAAGGGCTTCATTCGCTTTTCATTCAAGCGGATGGATGATCAGGAGCCGACCTATACGGAAAATCCCGTGCTGGCCAATGTGACCACCACCGGCAGCATTTCCAGCGGGCTGACGACCACCGTCCTGCACAGTTTTTCGCAGTTTCCCGGTTTTGACGCGCGCAATCAGACCAACCAGTCGATCTATAACCAGCAGTATCAGGTGCTCAACAACCAGGGCCAGGTGACGACTGCAACGATGCAGGGCATCCATCCCAAGGAAACCGCGTTTGGCGGCGAACTGCATTACGAGATCGACAGCAACATCACCATCGACGACAAGTTCCGCTACACCGATGCCAGCGGGGTGTTCAACACGCAGTTCTACAACGCGTTGACCACGTCGAGCCTGATCGGATCGACCGTCAATGGCCAGACCGTCGCGTCGATCAAATATGCCGACGGCCCGCACCAGGGGCAGGCCTATACCGGTGCCTATTACAACGGCAATCCGAACATCAACACCAACATGCGCGATGTCGGCAGCCTAGCCAACGACTTGCGCGTCGAGGGCAAGTTCGCCCTCGATGCCGTCAAGATCACCGCGTTCGCAGGCTGGTTCCACATGCGCCAGACCATCGCCATGGACTGGCACGTCAACCAGACGTTTTCGGATGCTGCGGCCAATGGCGCGATGCTCGATCTGTTCACCGCCAGCGGCGCGCAGTTGACGGCCAATGGCCAGGCCGGGTTCAACAACAACTGGGGCCTTGGCGCCGACAACTACAGCTTCAATTTCACCGACGATGCGCCCTATCTCGATCTGGGATTCAATTTCGGCAAGCTTGACCTCGATGGCAGCTTCCGCTGGAACACGGTGCGCGCCGACGGCTGGAACGATGGCGTCGTGCAAGGGCCGACGTATGCGGTCAGCGATGCGCTCGGCACCGCGCAACTGTCATCGGTCTTGTCCAGCGGGGTGGCGGGCGCCTCGGCGGCGGCCTATGCGCCGGGTGCCGCGCCCGGCAGCACGCCGACGCTGGCCTGCAATCCCTCGATTTGTTCGTCGGGCAATCTGGTCAACTATACCAAGAGCTATTCGTCATGGTCGTTCGGCGCGCTCTACAGCCTGGCCAGTACCACCACCGTCTATGCCCGCATCAGCCGGGGTGGCCGGTTCAACGCCGATCGCCAGACGGTGAATGCCAGCCGTTTCAACGCCGACGGCTCGCTCAACGCGTCAGGCAATGGCGATGCCATCAACTATGTCACCCAGCAGGAAATCGGCCTGAAAAGCCATGGCCGGGTGGCCGGCGGCCAATACGATGTGTCGGCCACTTTGTTCCGCGCGCAACTTGACGAACACAACTTCAATCTGACGGCACCGGCGGGGTCCAACCCGTTCACCGATGCGGTGTTCCACAGCTATGGCCTGGAACTCGATGCCGGGTATCACATCGCGCGGTTCACCATCCAGGCGATCGCGACGTATACCCATTCGATCTATGCCGCCGATGGCGGCGACGCGCCGCTGAGCCTGGCCGGATACCAGTCGCCGCGATCGCCCAAGCTGCAATACGTGATCAGCCCCAGCTATGATTTCGGGCTGGCACGCGTCGGCTTTTCGGTCGACGGCCAGGACGGGACATGGAACTACAATGTCTATGAACCGACCGCCACCACACCGGGCTATATCAACGCGGTCAAGCTGACGGCGACGACTTTCATCAACGCCTTTGCCACCGTGCATCCCACCTCGAATCTCGAACTGGGGGTCAATGCCACCAACTTGCTCAACACGCTCGGTTTCCGCAGCGCGGACAATGGCTACACGCCGGGCAGCAACGTGTTGTCGACGGCTGTGGGACTTGGCCGCACAATAACCGCATCGTTGCAGTACAAGTTCTGATCCAGGCCGGGAGGCGGGCCGGTTTGGCAACCGGCACGCCCCCCGATCCTGGCTCACATGACAGGGAGCACCCCCATGAATTCCAGCCTGAAGCGGGGCATTTTTGTCGGCGGCCTGTCGGGTCTGCTGTTCGGTTTCGACACCGCAGTGATCGCGGGGACCACCCACGGGCTGGCGCAGACGTTTGATCTCAGCCCCGCCATTCTGGGGCTGACGGTGTCCAGCGCGCTGTGGGGTACGCTGGTGGGGGCGTTCACCGCCGGTATGCCGGGCGATGCGTTCGGCGCGCGCAATTGCCTGCGCGCGATCGCGATCCTGTATGTGGTGTCCGCGCTGGGCTGTTTCTTCGCGCCCGATCTGGCCGTGCTGGTCGCGGCGCGTGTGCTGGCGGGGCTGGCTGTCGGTGCATCGTCCGTGCTGGCGCCCACGTACCTGGCGGAAATCGCCCCGGCCAAGGCGCGCGGCAAGCTGGTCGGCGTGTTTCAGCTCAACATCGTGGTCGGCATTCTGGTCGCCTATTTCAGCAACTATCTGATCGGCCTGCTCGATCTGGGCCCGCAGGAATGGCGCTGGAAATTCGGCATCACCGCGCTGCCTGCGCTCGTGCTGGCGGCGCTGCTCTATGCCATTCCCAACAGCCCGCGCTGGTTGGCGGTCAAGGGCCGGATCGACGAGGCGCGCGCCGTGCTGGGCCAGATCGGCAATGCCGACATCGCGGGCGAACTGGCCAGCTATGCCCGCCAGCACACCGCCGCAGCCGGTGAAAAGATCCGCCTGTCGTGGCGCAGACATGCCCGTCCGATCACGCTCGCGGTGCTGGTGGCGTTTTTCAACCAGATGTCGGGCATCAACGCCATTCTCTATTATCTCAACGACATCTTTGCCGCCGCCGGGTTCGGCAAAGTGTCGTCCGATCTGCAATCGGTGATCATCGGGGCGACCAATCTGGTGTTTACCGTGCTGGCGCTCAGCGTGATCGACCGCGTCGGCCGCAAGACCCTGCTGCTGATCGGTTCGGTCGGACTGGTCGCCAGCCTGACCGGGGTGGCGTTCATAGAATTGACCGGAACGCATCAGGCGCTGCTGCTGCCGATGCTGATCGGGTTCATCGCCGCCTTTGCCTTTTCGCAAGGGGCGATCATCTGGGTCTATATCGCCGAAGTGTTCCCGACCGAAGTGCGCGCGCGCGGCCAGGGCCTGGGCTGTTCGACCCACTGGCTGATGGATGCGCTGATCGCCACCGCGTTTCCGATCATCGCAGCCTATTCGAAAGGGCTGCCGTTCGTGGTGTTTGCCGTGGCGATGGCGATCCAGTTCGTGGTGGTGCTGAAATTCTTTCCCGAGACCAAAGGCATCGCGCTTGAAGACATGGAACTGTCGATCAGCCGCTAGATTCCGCGCCGCCTCCCCCATCGAAAGCTCCCTCCCGATGTCCCGTCTTCATCGCCTGTTGGTGTTGCCGCTCGCCGCGCTTGCCGTGCCGGCATCGGCGCAGGCCCCCGTTGCCGCACCCGCCATCCCGACGCGTCAGCCAAACGAGCCGCTGCGACCCGCCTATCACTTCACCCCGCCCGCGCACTGGATGAACGATCCCAACGGGCTGGTCTATTATCGCGGGCTCTATCACTTGTTCTACCAGTACAATCCCGATGCGACGGTGTGGGGGCCGATGCATTGGGGCCATGCGGTCAGCCGCGATCTGGTGCATTGGCAGGATCGCCCGATCGCGCTGGCACCCGATGCCAACGGGATGATCTTCAGCGGCAGCGCAGCGGTCGACTGGCACAACACCAGCGGACTGTCGCACGATGGCGTCCCGCCGCTGCTGGCGCTGTTCACCTATGACAACCCCGCCGCGCGCAAGGCCGGGCAGCCCTCGCAGAGCCAGGGGCTGGCCTATAGCCTGGACGCGGGCGAAACCTGGCGCAAATATGCCGCCAATCCGGTGCTGCGCGCCGATGCCGGGCAGGCCGATTTCCGCGATCCCAAGGTGTTCTGGCATGCGCCGACAAAGTCATGGGTGATGGCGCTGGCAGTGGGCGACCATGCCGAACTGTTCGGTTCGTCCAACCTGGCCCGGTGGCACCGGCTCAGCCGGTTTGGCGGCGGGCTCGGCGCGCATGGCGGTGTGTGGGAATGCCCCGACCTGCTGCCGATTGCGGTCGAGGGCAGCACCCGGACCCGATGGGTACTGATCCAGAGCGTCAACCCCGGCGGGCCCAACGGCGGATCGGCAACGCAGTATTTTGTCGGCGATTTCAATGGCACGACATTTACGCCAGACCCGGCCTTTGTCCGCTCGATCGCCGCGCACGGGCCGCGCTGGATCGACTGGGGGCGCGACAACTATGCCGGCGTGGCCTGGTCCGACTTGCCCCGCACCGACCCGCGAACGATCATGATCGGCTGGATGAACAACTGGGACTATGGCCAGAAAACCCCGACCAGCACCTGGCGCAGCGCGATGACCCTGCCGCGCGAGCTGTCGCTGTACCGGCTTGGCGATGGCAGCATGGCGCTGCGCCAGCGGCCGGTGCGCGAAATCCGTGCGCTCGAACGCCCCCTGGTCACCCTGCCCGCGCGCAATCTGGCGGGTGCCAGCACCGTGGCCGTGCCCGGTGAGAGCGTGTCACGCGCGCATATCGAGCTGAGCTTTGCCCTGCCCCGGCATCGCACCAGCGTGGGGATCGAACTGTCGAACAGCCTCGGCGATCGTTACACCTTCAGCTACGACGCCCGGACGAACGCCTTTGTCAGCGATCGCACGCATTCCGGCGTGGTCGATTTCGCGCCCGGTTTCGCCTCGATCGACCGGGCCCCGCGCGCGAGCGGCAACCGGGTGGTCCGCATGTCGTTCTATATCGACACCACCAGCGTCGAGGCGTTCCTCGACCATGGCACCACCGCGATGACCACCGCGCTGTTCCCGCGCGCGCCCTATACGCGCCTGCAGGTGTTTGCCCATGGCGGCCCGGCCAGGCTGACATCATTCCAGGCCCGCGCCATCGCGGTGCAATAGGCGCCCGCCGCGGCCAACAACGATCTGGCCATCCCCGAAACCGGTGCTAAACCAACCCCGCGCGCGTATGGCCCATTGCAGGCGGAGCCCGGGATTGCAGACGATCAAGGATGTGGCCGCACTGGCCGGGGTTTCCGACCGCACAGTGTCGCGGGTCGTCAACGGCGAACCCAATATCAGCGCCAAGACCAGGGCCCGCGTCGAAGAGGCGATCGCCCGGTTGAACTATATCCCCAACCTGGCCGCGCGCATGGTGCGCACCAACCGGTCGGGCGTGATCGGCCTGATCACCGACGTGGTCGCCACCACGCCGAATTCGGTCGACATCATCAGGGGGGTGCAGGACCGCGTATCGCGCGCCAATCTCAGCCTGCTGATCGCCAACACGTCGGGCGCAGCGGGCGAAGAGGCGCGCATCTGGCGCACGTTTCAGGAACACCGCATCGACGGCGTGCTGTTCGCGACGATGTATCACCATGCCATCACATTCGACCCGGCCACGCACAACATGCCGACGGTCCTGCTCAACTGCTTTGCCGCCGGGCGCGACGATGTGCCCGCGATCCTGCCCGACGATTATCAGGGCAGCCACGCCGCCACCTGCCATCTGATCGCGCAGGGCCACACCCGCATCGCCTATGTCACGCTCAACCCGCTGATCCTGGCGGCGGAATTACGCGGTGCGGCATTTGTCGACGCGATGGGCCAGGCCGGGTTGCCGATCCGGCCCGACTGGATCAGGCCGGGTATCGTCGGGGCGGTCGGCGAGGAAGTGATGTGCGCCTACGACGCGGCCAGGGACCTTCTGGCGCGCCCCGCCGAAGACCGCCCGACCGCGTTGCTGACCGGCAACGATGAAATCGCCATGCAGTGCCTGTTTGCCGCCGCCAGTCTCAATCTGCACGTGCCCGACGATATCGCGGTGATCGGCTTTGACGATTTTCGCATCATTTCCGAACAAGTGGTTCCCCCGCTGACGACTATGGCGTTGCCCTATTACGAGATCGGCATGCGCGCGGCGGACAAGCTGTTTGCGATCTTGGCCGGGACCGACGATCAGCCGACCATCGAACGCCTGGCCTGCCCGCTGGTCGAGCGACGCACGGTCTGACCCGCGCAAACCATTATCCGTGCGCGCAACCCTGGTGTGGCAGGGCGGCAAGCACTTGCGCATGGCGCAGGACTTCTCCGGCACCCAGCGGCCCGCCATGGCCCATGTGGAAACGCTGCGCGCCGCCGGTGACCATCCGCGTCAGTTCGCGTGCGACAGTGTGCGGATCATCCTCGAACGGAGGCCGGGTCGCCCGCCCGGTGAAGGCGATGCCGCCGATCAGGATGCCCGAAGCAACCAGATCGCCGACCACCACCTCGCGCGAGGCGAGTTCGACCGCGATCGAGCCTGGGGTGTGCCCGGCGGTGTGGCGCACCACGCCCTCAACCCCGAAATCGTCCAGGCGCACCTTATCACCATCGGACATCAGCATATCGGGCACAAACCCCTCATAGGGCTGATGCGGCAGCGGCGTTTTCAGGAAAAACCGGCCGAACGGACCGGTGGGACAATACGTCATCGGCGTCTTGCGGCTGTAGAAATCGGCATCGTCCTTGTGCGCCAGGATCGGCGCGCCGGACAATTGGCGCAGGCGCGCCGCGCTGCCCGCATGGTCGGTGTGGGCATGGGTGACGATGATCAGGCGGATATCGCCAAAGGTCAGCCCATGGCGCGCCAGCACGCGCGCAATCTTGCGCTCGGAGCCGGGAATCCCGGCATCGACCAGGATGCAGTCCTGCCCCTTCCTGATCAGAAAGGCGTTGACCATGCCCAGCGGCAGGATCGGAATGCGGATGATTTCGGGGCTGTTCATGGGCAATTCCTCGATTGGTGGCTGGCACAAGGGCCGGGTCAGCGACGGCTGGCGGGATGGACGACCGGCGTGTTCATCAGGGCAATGCCGCAACGCGCGCACAGGCCGCCGATGGGGTGCGCGGGCACGGCGAACCCATCGCCTGCCGTTTGCGCATGGACAAAGTCGCGCAGCAGACCGGCAACGGCAGCGGGCGCCTCATAGGGTGACAGATGCCCGACACCGGGCAGCACATGGAACTGGGCGTGCGGAATGCGGGTCAGCAATTCGCGGCGCAGCGTTTCGGGCGGATCGACGCGATCGTCGGCACCCGAAATGATCATCACCGGCACCGCAATGGCGGCCACGGCGGCGGTCAGGTCTTCCTGGCTCGATTCCAGCGGCCAGGCGAGGCGCGCGGCCGGCGCACCGGCCAGGCTGTCGGCAACCACGGTTTCCAGATCCTGCACGGTCAGGCCATGCGGGGCGAGCACGTGTTCGACAGCGGCAGTCACGCTGGCGCGATCATCATAGGCACGCACCATCGCGCGCCGTGCGTCAAGCGGCAGGCCCAGCGGCCCCGGCGGCGCCGGTGCGACCAGCGCGACGCCGATCAGCCCGGGCGGGCAACGCGATGCGATCAGTTGCGCGACTTTGCCGCCCATCGAATGGCCGACGAGGACATACAATTCCAGATCGAGCGCCGCGATCACCGCCATGGCGTCATCGGCCAGATCGGCCAGCGCATAACCGGTCGGCGGGGCGTCAGACTGTCCCCAGCCGCGCTGGTCGATCGCAACGGTGCGAAAATCCGGCGCCAGCCGATCGACAACATGCCGCCAGGTGCGCGACGATCCGCCCCAATAGTGCAGAAACACCAGGGCGGGCACACCTGCCCCGCGCTGTTCGACATGCAACCTGACGCCATCGGCAACAACGATCATGGCACGCGTCCCTTGTAGAGTGCAGAGGCGGCGGCACAACGTGCGCGCCGCCTCGCCAGTGGGGTGCAACCGGTCAGGCGGCTGCGTCGACGATGAAGCGCGCGACGGCTTCGGGCTGCGACAGCATGGGCACGTGGCTGGTGTTCACATGCGCGACGGTGGCGTTCATGCGGGCCGCCATGCGTTCCTGTTCGATCTGCGGGATCGCGTGATCCTGATCGCCGATCAGATAGAACGTCGGCCGGGTGCGCCATGCCGCCTGGGTCAGCGTGCCGCCCAGCGCGGCGCCGTTGATCGGGCCCTGCGTGGCATAGACCACGGCCTTTTCGGCGGGATCGAGATCCTGGGCAAACAAGTCGAACACGCCGGCCTGCGACAGCGAGAGAAAGCCTTCGGCGTCGGGGATGATGGCGGCGCCCAGCGGTGCGGCCTCGAACTGTGCGAACAGCGTACCGGCGGATTCCCCGGCATCGGGCGCAAAGGCGTCGATATAGACCAGGCGCGCCACTTTGGGATCGTTGCCGGCTTCGCCAATGACCGCACCGGCATAGCTGTGGCCGACCAGCACGATCGGGCCATCGTTCAGCGCGATGGCGCGGCGAACCGCAGCCACGTCGGCTTCAAAGCTGGTCAGCGGCAGTTGCACTGCGGTCACCGAAAGCCCCTGAGCAGCCAGCAGCGGGATCACCTTGGCCCAGCTCGAACCGTCGGCCCATGCGCCATGAACCAGAATTGCGTGCGATACTTTGGTCATTGTCTTGCTCCATGTTTGACCGACCCTGATTGGTCGTTCATTCGATGACCAAGGTTTAGACCAAAGATCCCTTGGCAGAAATGACATATAAACGGCAAATTCTGCCATAATCACGGAGACTGGCCATGCCCCAACCCGGCCTCGCAAGGACAATCTGGTTCATCGTGTTTCCAGGCTTCGAACTGCTCGATCTGGGCGGGCCGCTGTGCGCGTTCAACCTGGCGATCGACTATCACGATGCCGCCTACGAAGTGCGCGTGGTGTCGGCGGCGGGCGGCCTGGTGCGTGGATCGTCGGGCGTGGCGATCGATACGATCGCGCCGCCTTCGCCGGGGCATCTTGATACATTGGTGGTGGTCGGCGCGCCTTCGGCCGAAGTGATCGACCGCCAGAGCGAAACGGTCGATCTGGTCCGCGCACTGGCCCCGCGCGCACGGCGCAAGGCGAGCGTGTGCACCGGCGCGTTTCTGCTGGCGGCGGCGGGCTTGCTAGACGGCCACCGCGCGACCACGCATTGGCGCTATGCCCCCGAACTGCAACGGCGCCATCCTTTGCTGCGGGTCGATGCCGACCGGATCTTTGTGCGCGAGGACGATATCTGGACTTCGGCGGGGATCACTGCGGGCATCGATCTGGCGCTGGCGATGATCGAGGAAGATTGCGGCATTGCCACGTCCAAGGCGATCGCGCGCGATCTGGTGGTCTATCACCGGCGCAGCGGCGGCCAGTCGCAGTTTTCGACCATGCTCGAACTCGAACCCCGCCCCGGCCGCATCCGCGATGCGCTGGCCTATGCGCGATCACACTTGCGCGAACGCCTGTCGGTCGAACAACTGGCGGATGTCGCAATGATCAGCCCGCGCCAGTTTGCGCGCCAATTCACCGCCGAAACCGGCGAGACCCCGGCACGCGCGGTCGAACGCCTCCGCTGCGAGGCGGCGCTGCCGCAGATCGAGGCGAGCACCGAGCCGCTCGACCAGATCGCGATCCAGGTCGGTTTTGGTGACATGGAGCGCATGCGCCGGGTCTGTCTGCGCATTTACGGGCAGACGCCCCAGGCCCTGCGTCGCCGTGGCCGGGCGCTCGAAGCCGCAGACTGAGCGGACGGGATCACGCGACCGCGGCATCCCACGGCAGGCTGCTGCCAAAACGATCGACCAGAAAATCGATGAATGTTCTCAATTTCAACGAGATATGGCGGTTCGAGGGATAGACCGCGTGAATTGCCAGATCGATCGTGCGGTGGTCGGGCAACACTTGCACGAGGTCACCCGTGGCGATCCGTTCGCCAAACACGAAGCTGGGACCATAGGCCACCCCGCCACCGCGCAAGGCGGCTGCCAACAGCAATTCCATGGTGTTGGCGACCATCCGCGTGGGCCCACCGATCATATGCGAGGTGCCGTCGGGATCGACAATCGTCCAGTCCCCGGCGGAAATCGCATCGCTGAAGGCCAGGCGCGGGGCACTGCGCAAATCGGCAACCGTGCGCAATGCGCCGTGCCGGTCGAGAAACGCGGGCGCGGCGCAGAACACCATGCGGCACGGCGCCAGACGCCGCGCCACCAGGTCTGAATCGCGCAACCGGCCAATCCGCACCGCCACATCGATCGCATCGGCCAGCAAGTCGATATAGCGGTCGTTCAACACCGCCTCGATGGCAATTTGCGGATAGAGCGCCATGAAATCGGCGATGACCCCGCTCAGGTGCATGGCGCCAAACGTATAAGGCGCAGCGATGCGCAACGTGCCGTGCACCACGGCCTGGGCCTGTGCGGCTTCGCGCCTGGCATCCTCGTATTCGTCGAGGATGCGCCTGCTGCGCGCGTAATAGGCGCGTCCCGCCTCGGTCAGCGACAGATGGCGCGTGCTGCGTTGCATCAGCCGCACATTCAGATCGGCCTCGATCGCCGCGACATGCTTGCCAGCCATCGATGGCGACAGACCATGGCGCCGCGCCGCAGCGATCAGGCTGCCCTCGTCGGCTGCGGTCACGAACACCGCCATGCTGGTCAAGCGGTCCATTGGCCATCCTTTCGATCACCACACTATCGACCGATGATAGCGGTGCGTCGATTATCAACAAGGGGGATGGAACCTATTTTCGCGGTCAACGTCGGCCATGCCGGCCGATGACGGAGACAGACGCGGTGATTGTGGCGAATGGTATTGACCTTCATGTCGAACGGCAGGGTGATCAGGGACCGGCGATCGTGTTCCTGCATTACTGGGGCGGCTCTTCGCGCACCTGGCATCACGTTACGGCCCGGCTGGCGCCGTCCTGCCGCACGATCGCCATCGACCATCGCGGGTGGGGCCGGTCGGACGCGCCACCGGCCGGCTATGCGCTGGCGGATCTGGCCGCCGATGCCCTCGCCGTGATCGGGCAGCTTGGTCTGGACCGGTTCGTCATCGTCGGGCACTCGATGGGCGGCAAAGTGGCGCAGTTGATGGCGGCAGGCCGCCCCGCCGGGCTCGACGGACTGGTGCTGGTGGCCCCCGCACCGCCCACCCCGCTGGCGCTGCCCCCGGTCGCGCGCGACATGATGGCCACTGCCTATGCCTCGCGACACAGTGTCGAGCAGACCATCGACCAGGTGCTGACCGCAACGCCGCTGGCTCCCGCCGACCGCGAACTGGTGATCGAAGACAGCTTGCGCGGCGCCCCGCAGGCCAAGCTGGCGTGGCCGACGGCGACCAGCCGCGAAGACATTTCGGGGCTGGTCGGGCAGATCGCCGTTCCCACTCTGGTGGTGTGCGGGGCTGGCGACCGTGTCGACAGCCCGGCCATCATCGAGGCAGAACTGATGCCGCGCATTCCCCATGCCCGGCTGACAGTGCTGCCCGAAATCGGCCATCTGGTGCCGCTCGAAGCGCCCGCAGCGCTGGCCGCAGCGATTGCAGAGTTTGTCAACGGCCTGAAACCGCGCGCCTGAAGCGCAGGATTGCCAACCCGGCGATCCGACTATGCCGCCAAAGGGGGGCCATGGCCCGTCCCGCCCGGTTCGGGCGGAGACGGGCCATGGGTTCTATCCCAGGCCTAGCCGGCGTCGCGCGCCGCGCGCTCGATCACATCGGCGACCAACCGGGGCTGCGACACGAACACCGCATGGCTGCCGGTGATTTCGGTCACTTTGGCACCCGCCCGCTTGTACATCGTGCGTTCCAGCGCGGGGTTGATCATGCGGTCCTGCGTCGCCACCACGGCATAGCTGGGCTTGGTTTTCCAGGCCGCCGCGGTGATTGGCGTGCCAAAGATGTCCGCCTTGATCGGCACTTGCGAAATGGCCATGAACTGCGCCTCGGCAGCGGGCACATCAGCGGCAAAATCGGCCGGGAACTGGGCCGGATCAACCTCCAGATAGCCATCGCCGATCGGCACGATGCTGTTCGATGCGGGCGGATTGCTGCCGGTCAGCGGCCCCAGGCGTTCGCCTTCATCGGGCGCAAAGGCGGCGACATAGACCAGGCTGGCGACATGGGCGTTGTTGCCCGCCTCGGTGATGATCGCGCCGCCATAGCTGTGCCCGACCAGCACCGCCGGGCCCGTCTGATGATCGAGAATGCGGTTGGTTGCCGCGACATCGTCGGCCAGCGAGGTTTCGGGTTCCTGTACCACGCTGACGGTATAGCCGTCCTTGCGCAGGATCTCGGCAACCGGTTGCCAGCCCGATCCATCGGCAAAGGCGCCGTGAACCAGGACGATGGCGCGCACCGGTGCACCGGCGGGGGCGGCAACCGCGGCGCCCGACAGCGCAAGGAACGAAGCAGCGGCAAGCAATGTGCGAACGGTGGTCATCGGAAGTCTCCTGTGGGAACATGGACGAGGGCAAGCGCCATCGCCTCCGCCCGCAGGCAGAACGACGCGCTTTGGTCGGGGGTGGATCGGGTGCCGCTAACGACCTGTCAGCAGGCGCAACCCGAACGCCGGACCCGATCGCACCAACAGCGGCAATGTGTCGCGCAGTTCGACCGGAAGCAGGGCCAGACAGGCTGCACCAACGGTGCCGGCCAACCGGTAGGTGACCGCATCAGATGCGGCGGAGGTGTGATTGGGTTCGAGGTGCATCGCCGGTCTCCATCTGACACTTTGGATGATCGGCGATTTTCCGTGCGATGGCTATGGGATCGATCCCATGGATCCTGCCACGATCATCGCATAAACTGCCAACATCGCCCCCCGGCCCGGATTTCGGGTGTGGCACGATCGTGCCGCACCGGGCACCGGGATCGCCCGTAACCTGCTGCGACTGGTGCCCGCACCCCGTTGTGGAGCGTATCAGGCGATACGCCCGGACCGCGCCGGCCGTGGTTACGCCGATGGCGTGCAAGCGTGCCACTATCGAGTGCCGATACCAGAAAGACGATTATCCGCAGCCGCGCGTACAGCTAGGACCGATGCGATTTTGGTCCAGCCGCCCAGCCAGAGGGAACGCCCGATGCCCCACCCCGATACGCCCATTGCGCTGGCCGCGTTGCAGCTTGCGCGCGACCATCTCGATCCGTTCCTGTTCAACCATGTCATGCGCAGCCATGCCTTCGGGCGCGAAGCGGCGGCGCTGCAAGGGCTGTCCTATGATGAAGAGCTCTATTTCGTCGGCGCGGTGCTGCACGATCTGGGCCTGGTGGAACGGTTCATCGGCCAGGACCGGTTCGAGATCGACGGTGCCGATGCGGCCGCCGAATTCCTGTCGCGACAGGGCTATAGCGATGCCAAGATCGCCGTCGTGTGGGATGCCATCGCACTGCACAGCACGCCCGGCGTGCCCCAGCGCAAACAACCGGAAATCGCGCTGGTGCAATTGGGCGCAGGGATCGACATCGGCGCAATCCCGCGCGCGCTGGTGACGCCCGAAAGCGTCGAGATGATCCTGGCCGAATATCCCCGGCTCGGCTTCAAGCGCGCCATGCTCGACGCGATGGCGGCGGTAATCCGGCGCAAGCCGATGACCGGCGCGGTCAATCTGATGGGCGAAGTGGGCCGCGACCACGCCCATTTGCCAATTCCCGGCTTTTGCGCGATCGTCATGAACGCCGAATTCGACGAATGACCAGTGCGCATGCCCGATCGGGCAAGCGCACCACAAGAAATGTCAAAAACCGCAGCAAGTGTGGCTAAAGCCTGCGTCCCCGGCGCGGCGTAGATCCTGTCTCCAGAAAAAATCGAAAAGGCCCAGCGTGCCGCAGATGCACGCATGGCCAGGATGGGAGAGACGGGACATGGTTGCATCTAGCGCCTTGCGCATGGTGATCGCGGGATTTTTGTGCGGGGCAGTCAGCCCGGCCTGGGCCGCCGCTGGCGATGCCCCGGCGGCACCGGCCACCGACAGCGCACCGCCCACCGGCGAAATTCTGGTCACCGCGCTGCGGCGATCGGAATCGGTGCTGAATGTGCCCTTGTCGATTTCGGCGGTCAGCGGCAATGCGCTGGCGGCCAAAGGCGTGACCGATTCGGTCGATCTGGCCGAAGTCGTGCCCAATCTGCAGGTCAGCACCAATTTCGGCACTGCCCAGCCCAACTTTTCGATGCGCGGGATATCGGTCGCCAACGAATACAATTCGAACCAGGTCTCGCCGGTCGGCGTCTATATGGACGATGTCTATCTGGCGGCGCGGGCCAGCCACGGCATGGGGCTGTTCGATCTCGACCGGGTCGAAGTGCTGCGCGGGCCGCAGGGCACGCTGTTTGGCCGCAACACCACCGGCGGCGCGATCGATTTCATCACCAGAGGCCCCAAATTGCAGGGCGACAACGGCTATGTCGATCTGGGCTATGGCAATTTCAGCACGTTCACCGCGCAAGGCGCGGGCGAAGTTACCACCGACGATGGCCAGTTGGGCATGCGCGCGGCGATCAATTATGTGAAGGGCGACGGACAGTTCGCCAATGTGGCGCCGGGCGCCATGCGTCCGGGCAGCCAGGATACATTGCAGGGCCGTTTTTCGGTGCGGTTCCGCCCCACCGGCAGCGGGCTGGATATCAAGCTGCGCGCCTATGCCGGGCGCGACAACCCCACCAGCACGCCGGTGTTCGGCCCGGCATCCGCGCGACAGGGTCTGGATTTCTTCACCGTCAACGAAGGCAATGTGGGGTATGACCGGACCAGCGCCTGGGGCACTGCGCTGACCGTCTCGTACGCGTTCACGCCGGGCCTCACGGCAACCTCGATCACGTCCTACGACGGGGGGCGGCTGAACATGCAGTCACCGTCCGATGGTACGCCCGAAAGCGGCGCCTATGCCCCGGCCGATTTTGGATCACCGATCACCGGCGAGGGCGATCTCTATATCCACTGGCATTCGATATTCCGCCAGTTCACCGAGGAAATGCGGATCAACTACGAAGCCGGCAAGCTGAAGCTGGTCGGCGGCGTGTTCTATGGGTGGGACCGCACCACCACCGACAACGATTTCAACATCGGCGTCGCCACGCTGGGTGCGGTCGGGTACTATCAGCACTATGTGCAGAACCGCTATTCGGTCGCGACGTTTCTGCAGGGGGATTACCAGATCACCCTGCGGCTGAGCCTGACGCTCGGCCTGCGCGAAACCTGGGACAAGGCGCTCTATCAGAACGGCACGGCCGATGAATATTTCGGCGGGTTCCTGCTGGGCGCGGGCGAAACCCCGTTGGCGACAACGGTGTGCACACCTTCGGCACCCGGCGCGGCCTGCACGCCCGGTTCTGCGCCTTATGCGGCGGCGGGCAACAATGCAGCGCTGACCGGGCGCGCCTCGTTGAACTACAAACTCGACGAGGGTCTGCTGGCCTATGCCAGCTATAACCGGGGCTATCGCTCGGGCGCGTTCAATGGCGGTGCCTATACATCGCAGACGGGCATCGACTATGTCCTGCCCGAACGGGTCAACGCCTATGAAGTGGGCCTGAAAGGACACCTGTTCGATCACGCGCTGACGTTCTCGACCGCCGCGTTTTATGACGATTATCAGAACCAGCAGTTGCAGAACACGCTGCCGGGGCCGGTCGCGATCCTGGTCAACGCGCCAAAGTCGGAAATCTATGGCGGCGAGCTTGAGGCGACCTGGCATGCCCTGCCCACGCTGGCGTTCAACGGATCGCTGGGCCTGCTGCACGCCAAATACAAGGAACTGACCCTGCAAGGCGTCGATCTGGCCGGACAGGATCTGCCCTTTGCCCCGCACGTGACCGCCCAGGCGGGTATGGATTGGGCGGTCTGGCGCCAGGGCGCCGATGAAATCAGCCTTTCGCCCAACCTGGCCTATACCAGCCATGTCTATTTCACGCCGTTCAATCTGGTGAACGCCAACGCGTTGCAGGCCAACAACGAACTGCAACAGAACGGGTATACCAAGGTCAACGCGCAACTGGTGTGGAAACATGCCGGCTATGCGGTCCGCGCCTGGGTCAGCAACGCGTTCAACACCAAAGTGCTGGCCTATGGGCTCGATCTGCGCGGTGCAGGGTTCCCCTACAACTTCCTCGTGCCATCCACCCCGCGCACGTTCGGCGTCAGCGTTCGCGCCGGTTTCTGATCCATGGCCGACATCGCCCCATCGCGGCCCGATCTCAAGAACCCCGATCTCTATGTCGAGGCCATGCCGCATGCGCTGTTTGCGCAATTGCGGCGCGACGAACGCGTCTATTGGAACGCGGAAAGCGACGGACCCGGTTTCTGGGCGGTGCTGCGCCATGACGACATCGTCGAGGTTTCGCGCCAGCCCGGCCTCTATTCATCGGCGCATGCCCATGGCGGCCATCGCATTTTCAACGAGAATGAAGTCGGGCTGACCGGGGCGCGTGACAGCGCGATCGGCATTCCGTTCATTTCGATCGATCCGCCATTGCACACCCAGTACCGCAAACTGATGATGCCGGCCGTCGCGCCGGGGCGGCTGGCGGGGATCGAACAACGCATCGTGGCGCGTGCCGATGCCTTGCTCGACGCGATCGAGCCGGGCCAGCCGGTCGACATGGTGCAGGCGCTGTCTGCCCCGCTGCCGCTGATGACGTTGTGCGAATTGCTCGATCTGCCGCCCGATGTTGACTGGCGCGATCTCTATCACTGGACCAACGCCTTTGTCGGCGAAGACGATCCCGAATTCCGCCAGAGCCCGGAAGCCATGGGCGCCATCCTGGCCAGCTTTTTCGCCCTGATGCAGCGCCTGTTTGCCGAGCGTCGGCACGGACCGGGCCACGATGTGGTGACCCTGCTGGCAAGCGCCGACGTGAATGGCGAGCCGACGCAGTTCCGCGATTTTCTGGGCAACATGATCCTGACGCTGGTCGGCGCGAACGAGACCACGCGCAATTCGCTCAGCCACACGATGGTCAACTTTGCCGCCAACCCGGCACAATGGGACCTGGTGCGTGCCGATCCCGCGATCCTGGCGACGGCGGTGCGCGAAATGGTGCGCCATGCCAGCCCGGTCATCCACATGCGCCGCACCGCCACCGCCGACACCGTGCTGGGTGGCAAGGCGATCAAGCGCGGCGACAAAGTGGTGCTGTGGTATGCCTCGGGCAATCGCGACGAAGCCGTGTTCGACCGCCCCGATGCTTTTGACATCACGCGCGGAAACATTCAGCATCTGGGCTTTGGCCACGGGCAACACGTCTGCGTGGGGTCGCGTCTGGCCGAAATGCAATTGCGGGTGGCATTCCGGTTGCTGGCCGGGCGGGTGAAGCGGTTTGCACTGCTGTCCCCGCCGCGTCGGTTCCGGTCGAATTTCATCAACGGGCTCAAGACCCTGGAGATGATCCTCGAGCCGGTGTGACCGCTCGCGCGCTTGGGAGAAACGATCATGGCTGCACACCCGCGTTTCAACCCCGCCGGGACTTGCGAGGCGATCATTTCCGATGCGCTGGGGCGCGGGCCCGACATGCAACTGGGGTCGCAGATCGATGGCTGGCAATTGTGCCGCTGGCGCCAGTTTGTCGGATCGTATGTGGTGCCTGCACTGCCCGAACCGCTCTATACCGTGCATATCGCGGGCCAGCAGCACAACCGCACCTGGCTGAACGGCGGGTGGAGCGAACATGCCTCGATGCCCGGATGCGCCACGATCGTGCCGGCCGGACAGCAGACCGGCTGGCTGATCGATGGAGAGCTGGATGTGGTAACGCTCAGCGTGGCGTCGGACCAGTTGCACAAGGCGCCCGCCGCCGACCAGTTCCGCACGATGCGGTTTGCCTTTTCCGATCCGCTGGGCGCGGCGCTGACCCGGCAGGTGCTGTCGGAACTCTATGCCCCGCAAAGCGATGAACGCGAAGTCTATGTCGGCGCGCTGGTCAATGCGCTGAAGGCGCATATCCTGCGCGGCGCCAATTCGATGTCGGCCAGCGAAGTGCCGACATCGGCGTTTTCCTCGTACCGCATCCACCATGTCATGAACGGCATCCTGCGGCACCCGGAGGGGCAGCATTCGCTCGAGGAAATGGCCGATATCGCGGGCCTGACCCCGTCGCATTTCTGCCGCGTGTTCCGCAAGGCAACCGGGCTGACCCCGCATCAATATGTGATGAAGACCCGGCTCGACAAGGCGCAGCAGCTCTTGCACCAGACCGACCAGTCGATCGCGATGGTCGCCGAAGGTCTGGGCTTTGCCAGCCAGAGCCATTTCACCCGCGCCTTTCGCCAGTTCACGGGCGAGGCGCCGAGCGAATTCCGCAAGCGCGCGCGAACCTGATCGTAAAGGACACCACCACCGTGCAGATCACCGCCGCCGTCGCCCATGCCCCGCACGCCGATTTTGCCCTCGAAACACTCGATCTGGCCGCGCCCGGCGCCGATGAAGTGCTGGTGGCGATCGCGGGCGTCGGATTGTGCCACACCGACATCGTGTTTCGCGACCAGTTCGTGCCGTTTCCGCTGCCCGCCGTGCTGGGCCACGAAGGTGCCGGGGTGGTCGTGGCGGTGGGCCCGGGCGTCACCAAAGTCGCGCCCGGCGATACCGTCGTGCTGGGCTTTGCCAGTTGCGGCACATGCCCGCGCTGTGCCGATCACTTGCCGTCCTATTGCCGCGAATTCGTTGCGCGCAACTATGCCGGGGTGCGGCCCTGCGGCACCAGCCCGCTATCACGCGACGGCGTGCCGGTGGCAGGGGCGTTCTTTGGCCAGTCCTCGTTTGCCAGCCACGCGCTCGCCGATCAGCGCAATGTGGTGAAAGTCGATGCGACAGGGCTCGATCTGGCCATCCTCGGGCCGCTGGGCTGCGGGTTGCAGACCGGGGCTGGCGCGGTGTTGCGGGCGATGGATTGCCCGCCCGGCAGCACGATCGCGGTGTTCGGCGGCGGCCCGGTCGGGCTGGCCGGGGTGATGGCGGCCCATCACCGGGGCTGTGCGCGGATCATCCTGATTGAACCGGTGGCCGCGCGCCGCGCCATCGCGCGCGATCTTGGCGCCACCGAGGTGATCGATCCGGCCACCGGCGATGTTGCCGCAGCCTTGCGCGCGCTGGTTCCCGAAGGGGTCGACTTCGCGCTGGAAACCAGCGGCCAGGTCGCCGTGGCCCAGGCCGCGCTTGCCAGTCTGGCCAGCCGGGGCATGCTGGGGCTGGTCGGCGTGCCGCCCCGGCCCGACGACGCGCTGTCGCTCAATCTGGCCGCTGCGATCACGTATGGCCAGCGCATCATCGGCATCATCGAGGGTGACAGCGACCTCGACGGCTTCATCCCCGAATTGATCGCGCTGCACCGCGCCGGACGCTTTCCGTTCAATCGGCTGATCAGCACTTTCCCACTCGCCCGGATCAATCACGCAATCGCCGCGCAGCACCAGGGCGAATGCATCAAGGCCGTGCTGATCCCGTAACCCGTCATTCCGGCAGGCCGCCGGTCTGGCGCAAGGCCTCGCCCAGCGCCAGCGCGGCAGACGTTGCCAGGTTCATCGAGCGCACTTGCGGCCGCATCGGCAGGCGCACACGCGCCGGGCACGCTTCGGCAACGGCACTGGGCACGCCCGCGCTTTCCTTGCCAAACAACAAGATATCGTCCGGTCTGAAGGTGAATTCATAGGCCGATTGGCGGCTCTTGGTGGTGAACAGCACCAGGCGACCGGTACCGATGGTGGCCGCAAACGCGTCAAACCCGGTATGCCGCGTGACGCTGACATGATCGATATAGTCCATCGCCGTGCGGCGCAC
>Ga0302187_10001543_pt1 | contig 19538 bp, 9 predicted proteins | sample II_Bog_E1_3_FD_202120 | JGI IMG/M metagenome (GOLD analysis project Ga0302187, IMG submission 202120) | Peat permafrost microbial communities from Stordalen Mire near Abisko, Sweden - II_Bog_E1_3 | ecosystem: Environmental > Terrestrial > Soil > Wetlands > Peat | place: Sweden: Abisko, Stordalen...
TCGATTGTCTGGACGCGTAGCTCAACTGGCAGAGCATTCGGCTCTTAACCGACAGGTTGTAGGTTCGATTCCTACCGCGTCCACCATAACATCAATAAAATAAGTAATTTACAAACCGCCCCAAAAGGCGGTTATCTTTTTTGTGCGCGAATGGCTGTTCTGATGGCTGTTGCGCAAAAATATTTCTGAACTTGTGGAAATTTGGTAATAATATATTTGGCAAAGTGGCGGGAAGTTCGGCAGCGTCGGATAGGCTACTTTGAAATTGGGCGCTTCAAAATAAGACCGATAGTGTTCCCATCACTAGAAAGGGTAGCGAAAGCTTCCCAACCTTCTGGGCCGAGCGTATTCAGTTGTTCTTGGATTTTCTCGATTCTATTCACCGCGCCAACGTTAATCCGTTCAACCCTATATTCCCACTTCATTCTTGGCGCCCTTTCCACCTTCCGCAGCGTGCTTCTCCCGGCAATGCCACCGATTATACTTCTCCATGAAAAGGACGTTCTTGCTTCCGCACTTGGGGCAGACGACGCCCATCGGCCAGCAGTGAGCTAAAGGTACTCGCGGCAGTTAACCGGATCGGCAAAGTAGAGAATGGTGTCTTGTAAAGTGGTCGGTTCCATGACCTAGAGATACCCGTATGGAGTTATTTTGTTAAGTATATTATTACCGGAAATTTGCACCGGCCCAGCGTCCAACCGGCACCCTTCTCTCGCGAAGTGATCGCGAACGCCCCTTTGGGTATCCAGCCCACCAAATCTGCGCGAGGGGCAGGGCCTCTACGTCTGGCGCTGAGCCAGGGTCGCGGTATTTCGCGCTACGGCGAGCATCCTGGTAGGCGAGCTGCCGCTTGACGGACTTGGCGATGGCGTTTTGCCTTAGGGATGGATCGATAATCGCCCGTGGCTTCGCTGTCTGAACGGTTATGGGCTGTGCCTGTGGAGGCTCGGCAATTTCAAGGAGGCAGAACACGTGTTTGATCGCGTTCTCCGGCTCAACCCCACGGACAATCAAGGTGTGCGCTTCAATATTGAAGCGGTTCAGGTCCGAAAGAAATGGACACCTGAATGATGCGACTGGCCAGCCGCAGATTGAACAGAGAGCGTCTCGACGAAACTGGTCTGTTCACCGTCCTCGATCGGCTGATTGCCTTCTCCTGAAGCGCGGGGTTTGCTTCGCGGGCACTTCGAGGGCTTCGCCTGGGGCATCATCCTCCTCGGCTGCCACCACGATCAGCGCCTTGTCTTCCGTCTGTCGGCCGCGCACCCCTTCTTCAGCGCCTCCCAAATAGCTCTCATCCACCTCGACGGCGCCTGCCAGCCGTTCGCGCCCAGGCCGGATCATCGCCCGCCGCAGCTTATGCAGACACGTCCAGGCCGTCTGGTAACTGCCCCATCCAAGCACCTGCTGTAGGCCCAGCGCGCTGACTCCGTTCTTCTGACTCGTCATCCACCACATGGCCCGAAACCACACCGTCAAAGGCGTTCTCGTATCCTGAAAAACTGTTCCCGCCGTGACCGAGATCTGGTGGCCGCAACCGGCGCACTGCCAGCGTCCAGAAGCCAGAGGCCAAGCTTTGCCCATTTCACAACGGGGACAACGAAACCCACTTGGCCAGCGAAGTACAAACAGATACTCCCGGCAGGCTTGCTCATTGCTGAACCGCCGCTCCAACTCGGCCTGCGTGCGAGGATAATCCTCGATCTCCATACCGGAAAGACACTACCCGTTGGGGCTACCTGAGTCAAATGGATAACCAGTTATAAGACTAGGTGGTCTCATAGGTATACGAAGAGAGGGAGACAGCCTAGACCCCCAGTACCCACTGTACCCAAGCGTGCCGCTGTTTCCTTCAGAACGGTCACATTCGTATCCGCGGAGTTACAACTCCCAGGCTCAACTGTGCCAGCACCATGCTTCTGCGACATACGCCCATTCGCTCACGGATTGATCCTCTGGGAGTCCTGCCTTTACAAGTTAGTCAAGGGAGTAAGCCTGACAACGACCCTCACCAACTGAGAGGAGATGGGGGGACCTTGCCTCCATCTGACGCCCAGCAAAGGCGCCTATACCCCTCTGAGGCCCAGGATGGCCCGTCCTACAGTGAGCGATATATTTGTTCCTCCGGCAAGCCCACTTCTTCCTAGAATCTGAAGGGGCAACACCCCCGTTATTCGGCCAGCGTTCCCCTTATCGACAGCGTGCTTTCAACGGGACCATTTCCAACGCGGTGAAGCGCTGCACCGGACAGGCCGGCATAAACAATCTGGCACCCCACGACCTTCGCCGCACTTGCGCCCGCCTGTGCCACGGATGTGGAGGTGAGCTGGAACAGATTCAGTTTCTGCTTGGCCACGCCTCTGTGCAAACAACGGAACGGTACATCGGAAGCAAACAGAAGCTTCAGGATGCGGTGAATGATCGACTTGGAATTTCGGTCGCAAGCGATACCGCCTGAAAAGGTTCAGGCGCTGGCCGTTTCGGGATGTTGGCGATAGCGTCCTTTATCATGCACAAAGTTGGGCGGCAAGCCCGCGAGAGGTTTGGGTTCATTTGTCCAATATGGCGACCAATCGCTCGTTTGGATAGTGCCACGAAATGCACTCAATGACATTCCTAGCCCCTGCAGCATTCTTCGTTACAAATGATGTCTATTCGCGCGCTGCTGGCGTTTGATTCATGCCTCGACGGTTTCGCATCCGCCAAGGTGGAAGTAGTGGTACTCAGCTCAATTTCCCTGTTCCAATTCGAGCTGAAATGGCCAAAGGCTACCAATTCATCACCTCTGGTGTAACGCTAAGGCAGTGTAAGGAAATAACATTTACAACTACGTTTTGATGCTCGGATGGATCGTGTAGTTCCATTCGCCATGGAATTTGCCGGGCTTCAGATTGACATGGGCAAACTGTTCATCCGTGATCTTGCGTCCGACGGGGTACGTGCAGTGGTCCAATCGGCAGGTCACTTTCAAGCCCTTGGCCGTCGTCGTCCCGGCGATCAGCCGCACCACTGTCTCGTAATCGCGTAGTGGCTCGCCGCGCCAGTTGGATGAGATGAAGGAGAACAACCGGTGCTCCACCTTGTTCCATTTGCTCGTGCCCGGCGGAAAATGGCAGACCGTCAGTGTCAGCCCTGTCTGGTCGGCCAGGCGCTGCAACTCCCATTTCCACAGCCGCAGGTGCCAACCGTTGCTGCCACCGCCATCGGCGGTAATCAGCAGTCGCCGCGCGCGCAGATATAGATGGTGGCCCTCGGCGCGCCACCAACCGCGAATCGAGGCTACCGCGAACGCTCCGGTGTCATGGTCCGTGCCTACATTAACGAAGCCGGCGTTGCGCCCCAGATCGTAGATTCCGTAGGGATAGGCGCGGGGCACCTCAGGACCGGGAAAATCGTGTCCGTTGACCTTGTCCGCCGTTCCCTCTTTGCGCCATTGGCGGCCTTGGATTTGGTAATTGCCGATCAATTCCTTTTTCTTCGTGTCCACGGAAATGACAGGCTCGCCTGCTCGCAAAGCGCGTTTGACGGCGCGGTTGATATGCCGGAACTGCGCATCGCGATCGGGATGATCGTCCCCCTCCTCGGTCTTGCGGTTGTCTTGCAGGCTGTAGCCACCCTCCCGCAGCAGTTGGGTGACTTTGGTGTGGCTGACCGGGTGGCGCCGAGCCGTCAGCTCTGCCGCCAGCGTGCGTGCGCTCTTCGAGGTCCAGCGCAGCGGCGACTGCGGATCACCGCGCGCAGTGGGTTCAACCAGGCCATCCAACGTGGGCGCCAGTCCGGGGTCATTCGATGTCAACGCGTGTCGTCCGCCGCCCTCGTGGCGAATCCGTCCCGGGACCAGCGGTGCGGCCTGCAATTCCTCAACGCCCTTGGTCAATGTGACGCGCGAAAGGCCGCAAGCGCGACTAACCCGCGAAATGCCTCCATAACCCAGTTCCACGGCTTTGCTGGCGGCCACCAAACGGCGGGCGTGTTCGTCCAAATGCGGCCACATGCCAGCAAAGTATTGGGCGACTTGGGCATCGGTGTCCATACCCAACCTGATAACATATCCGGACAGCATATGTAAATATTATTTATTTACGAGGCCTAAATAGTCCAAGTAACAAGGATATATCATTCTGTTGCCGACGCATCTCTTTCCATACTGTCGGGTGTTGAAGCCCTACCAGAGAGGAGATAATGGCACCCAATTGCGTCTCTGGCGCTCCGCTATCTCGCGCCGCTATCTACTCCCGCATTCTGAGAACATAATTATCAAATGCTTCTCTTCGACCTCGAATCAAAACATCTCTATTTAGCTTTAGCAGATCGATGGTGTACTCCGCACGCTCCAGGCCTCCTTTATTAAACCCGGGAAGAGGCCGAAGAGCAAATGTGCCGCCGGCAATATCGAGCATAATATATGGCATTGGATCTTCTGTCCTTGGGTCAAGCGCTAGCGCATCTCCAGGCGGAGGCGCGACCGGGATGCTACTACGCGTCCTCCTCAGATGAGACACGGTGCCCCCAGCCAAGCGAAGTGCAAATCGGTTGCTCTTCGCAACATTGCACGGCCCGCAAGCATAGAGATAATTGATCCACACAAACGTGAGCTCTGGATAAAACGCCTTCGGCCGAAAATGTTCGACCTCGTCTGCCGCTGAATCTTCGCAACACATGCATCGTCTTGCGCCAGAACACATCGCATCGAGTTGTCGTCGAATCTCGTCGAAGAGTTGATTGCCCTTGACGTTTACCGCTTTGAATATGGCAGCAGCATCGACGACCCGCCCGGCGAAGTCCGTCGCTCTTCCTTCCTTCGCCTGATAGGTGGTTCCGTGCAGTGTGTGGCATCAGAGTGCGGCGGATGCGAAAGCGGAATTTGGGGGAGCAAATAGGGGTGAGATAGGACCGGGCAGACCAGGCTTCAATGAACGATGGCTGGGCATTGGAGCGTTGCGGCGATTGACTGATTGACGGGAAACGGAAGTGCAAGTGCTGCGGGGGTTGAGGATGAATCACCTCCTGCTTTGTTCAGCAGCGCACGAAATTCCTCGATCTCTTGACGGGATCGCTCCTGCTCGCCAGTTCGGCGATAGACCTGTGCCAGACGGTAGTGTGCCCGGGCGTCGGCAGGATCGAGTTTCAGGCCGGCGAGGAATTCCTCGGTTGCGGCGCGGAGATCGCCAGCGTCCGCCAGATTGTCTCCGAGCAGGAAATGTGCGCGGGCCATGCGGGGATTCAAGGCGAGGGCGCGCTGAAGCTGGCGCACGATTTCCTGGCGTGTCTCCGTGCCCGACTCGGCCGAGTGATTGCGGGAGAGGGTGAGCGCGTAGGTGAGCCGAGCCTCGGCATCGTCAGGGTGCGCAACGAGATAGGCGACGACCCGGCGGCGAAGATCGACCTGGGTGGGAGCGGGCAGATCGGCGAATTCGGAGAGCAGGGACAGCGGGGCCACGTCGTTGGAGTCGGCGTCGGAAGCGCGGAGCAGGGCCGTGACAGCTGCGTCCTTGTGCTCGCTAAGTTGCTCGGCGATGCCGAGGCCAAGCAAAAGGCGGGCCGACTCGGGGTGGGCGGCGGTGGCGGTGGCAAAGAGAGTGCGCGCTTTGGCCTTCGCGCCCAGTTGGATGAGCCCTAAGCCGCAAGCGTATTGGTTCGTGGCAGAGGGGTCTTCGAATGCGGCTCTCTCGTAGAGGTTGGCTGCCTTTTCGGGTTGGCCGCTCGCGTCGTCGACGAGGGCGAGCAGGCGAAGAAGCGTTGCGTCGGCACCGCTGCCAGTGACGAGCGGCTCCAGCAGAACAGCGGCATCTGAGGCTCTGTTGGCACCAAAGAGCGCGAGGGCGAGATCGATAGTGTTGGCGCGGTCGCCGGGCCCGACGGCGCGCGCGGCTTGGAGAGAGCGAATCGCCTGGGCGTAATCGCCGTGACCCAGATAAAAGGCGCCGAGGGCGTGATGGGCGTCAAAGTCTCCCGGCGCCTGCTGAACAGCGCGCAGAAGAGCGGGCTCCTGGTCACAGCCTGCGTTGGCCGCTGGAGATGCGAGCGAGGCGAAGAGCGAGGGCTCGAGCTCTCCCGCGCGGGAGCGGACACGTGCAGTCTCCTCGCTGCTCAGGCCGGTGGCGTAGCCGCTGGGCGCGATGGAGCCGCGCACCCCCGCGGGGCTAAAGGCGAGCGGCGAAGGCTTGGCTTCAGCGGCGGGCTGTGCTGGCTGACCCGGACCGGAGGTTCCGGCGTCCATCGGAGACAGAATGAGGTTGACGGACGCGGAAGCAGCACCGAGAATCACAAGTCTCGATGCGGAGTCATGGAAGCCTGGGGCGCTAGCGCTCAGTTTGTAGGCCCCGAGCGGCAGGCCGGATAAGGTGTAATTACCTTGCCTACTGGTCATAGTGCGGTGGAGTTCGATGCCGGATTCGTTGGAGCGCACCACCACCTGTGCGCCTGCGACGGCCGCGCCTGCGGACGAGGAGACCTGTCCGGAGATCAGTGCAGTGTTCGCGGCCTGTGCGAGCAGGTGGCGCGGCGCGAGCGTGCAGCAGGCAATGACCAGAATGGACGGAAGCCAGCGGCTGGCGCGGATGAGGAATCGGTTCATCGGCGGCTGTCTACCTCCTTGAGTGCTTCGCGCACATCGTCGTTGTTGGGCTGGCGGCGAAGGAAATCAGCGAGCACGCCACGCGCTTTGCCAATGTTTCCGGCGGAGAGGTAGAGAACCGCCATGTTGAGAAAGGCGCGATCGAAAGAGGGCGCAAGCCGTGCGCATTGCTCGAACTGACGCATGGCGCGTTCGGACTCTCCCATCTGCATCAGCACAACGCCTAGGCCGTTGAGCATTTCAACGTTGGTTGGCTCGAGTTCGACGGCTTTTTCGAACTCTGTGCGCGCTCGATCGAGGTCCTTCTCTTCCACACACAACATGCCGAGGCCCTTGTGCAGCTCGGCAGAGTGCGGATCGAACTCGATGGCTTTGACGAGCAGATCGCGGGCCTCCTTCGGCTTCCCCTGAAAGCTTAGGAGTTTGACCATGTTCTGGAGGGCGAGCAAGTGCGCAGGCTGGCGGTCGAGGGCATGTTCGAAGTCGCTCTGCGCCTGGGCGTAGTCGCCCTGTTGTCCCATGACGACGCCCAGGTTGTTCCATGCATCCGCATTGGCGGGATCGAGTTCGACGGCCTTCTCCAGATGGGTGCGCGCCTCGTTGAATTGGCCCTTGTTGAGGCAGATGAGGCCGAGATTGTAGTAAGCGGCGGGATTGGTGGAGCTGCGTTCGATCGACTGCTCGAAAGCGGCGCGCGCCTCGTCGAAGTACTCGTGCTGGAGGTAAGCAACGCCGTAGGTGAAGTAGTTGTGGTGCAGCTCGGAGCGATAGTAGTGGCCCGGGAAAGGCAGCGCGAGCTTGAGGCGCTCCTCCGCGTTGCGCGGGATGCGGCCGGCATCGCTCACCAGTTCCGCGATGCCGGGGGCGCCCTCGTAGATGCGGACAAGCTTGCCGCTTTCGAGCAGAAAGGCCGAGGGTAGAACGATGTCGCGCCGGCGGTCGAAAAGGTAGCGGCGGAAGAGATTGAAGACGTGCGAAGCGCGCTCGTCGGCAAGCAGCATCGGGAAGGAGAGCTGTGCGGGAATCGTGCCGCGGCCCTGCTGGGCGTTGACGGCGATGGCCGTGACAGCGATGCCGGCTTTCTTCAACTCGGCCTGGTTGCGCTCGAGTTCGAGCAGGAACTGTGCGCTGGCACCGCAATCGGGCGCGGCGAATGCAAGCAGTTGAATGCGGCTGGAGGCATTGACGAACGAGCGGTGGTTGCCCTCGAGATCGAGTAGCGCGGGATCGGGCGGCAGGATGGGATCGATCATCCAGACACCGTGCATGGCGCCGGAATCGCCGGGAGCGGCGCCCTCGGCGGATGAAAACGGATGGGGTGCGGCAAAGGGCGTGGCGCGGAATCCCGCGGAGTCCTCCACCACTTCAATGCGGTGGTTGGATGGCAGAGATTCAAGAACCTGACGTGTTCCGCTGGGCCAGAGAATGGTGGCGCGGATGGAGCCGGGATCCTCGCCGAGGCCGAAGTGCGCGGCTTTGGTGTTCTGCGAAAGAAAGCCGGCGCCGGCGCGCAGCGTACGGAACTGACGCCCATGCGCGGTCTCAAGCTCGATAACCGAGCCAATAGCGTCGCGATTGCTTTTGGTGCCGCGCAGCACAAAGAGGATCGATGCGCCGAGCGGGCTCATGCGATTTTGGTAGATGCGGATCTGCGGTGCGGTGCGGTTCTTGAGCACAATTTCAAGGCGGCCGTCGCCATCCAGATCGGTAAGGGCAAAGGAACGGCTGTCCTCGATACAGTCGATGCCGAGAAGGGCTGCTGCTTCGGTAAACGTCGCATTGCCATTGTTGAGGAAAAAGTTGTTGCGCTGGTAACCGCTCCAGGTATAGCCGGAACGGATGAACTCGTTGATGGCGCTCCAGCCGTCGGCGTATGCCTTGGTATGGCCGCCGGCGTCGAGCGAGCGCGCGGCAATGTGGCGCCAGTAGAAGCTTGAGAGATCGTCGTGGACTTCGCCCGAGACAAAGCCGTTCGCGACGTAAAGGTCCGGATAGCTGTCGTGATCGAAGTCCCAGGACTCGCTGCCCCAATTCCAGCCGCCAAAGCGCGTGCCGGACTCCTCGGTGACATCGAGGAAGCTGCCGGATGCGCCTTCGTTGTGGAGCAGGGTATTGCCCATGGCGTCCTGGCGGAAGGCCTTGCGTACGGGTTCCGGCGCGGAAGGCATGAACTGCGGCAGTGCGGTGACGCGGCGTCCGGCCGACTCCCACATATTGACGACGTAGGCGTCTTCATAGCCGTCGTTGTCGTAGTCGAACCAGGTCATGCTCATGCCTTCTCCGGGGTCCTCGAGGCCGGCCTGGGCGCTGACGTCGGAAAATGTGCCGTTGCGGTTGTTGCGGTAAAGAACCTTGCGGCCGAAGTCGTTGACGACGTAGAGATCGGCCCAGCCATCGCGGTTGTAGTCGTTCCAGACTGCGCCAAAGCTGAAGCGGTTGTTGCTCACGTCCATGCCGGACGGAAGGGTGACGTCTTCGAAGTTGTGGTTTCCGCGATTGCGCAGCAGGAAGTTGGGCGGGCCGTTCTGCGCGTCGTAGTAGGGGTTGGGATACTCGTAGTCGCTGAGACCCTGATAGAAGCTGTACGTGCAGAAGTAAACGTCCAGCAGGCCGTCCCGGTCGTAGTCGGCTACAGCAGCCCCGGTAAAGGTCCCCTGAGGCGGGCGGGCGAACTGGAAGGCATCGGGCTTGAGCTCGAAAGTACCATCGCCGCGATTGGCGAAGAGCAGCGGGCCGCTGGTGCGCACGACGATCAGGTCCTGACGCCCGCAGTTGGTGAGATCTGCAAAGATGGCGCATGAGGTGCCGTCGAGCACGCCGACACCGGCTTGCTCGGTCACATCGACGAAGGTGCCATCCCCGCGGTTCTTATAAAGGCGGTTGGGCAGCCCCGCGGGCTGGCAGACGTAGATGTCATCGAGACCGTCGCCGTCGAAGTCGCCGGCCGAAATGCCGTTGTTGCCATAGAGGTCGATTCCGCTTGCGCCGTCGAGCACGGTGCGCCAGTGATCGATGCCGAACAGCATCTGCTTGCGGTACGAGGTGTTCTGGCCCAACACGGCGGCGGTAACGTCGACAAATCCCAGACCGGTCAGCCGGGCGCGCGTCTCGGGCTCGGCGGCCCAGGAGAGAATCGACCAGTTGCCGCCTTCATCGCGCCGCCAGCGCAGCGTCCACTCACCGGTCCGCTGTTCGCGGCGGTTCGCGTCGAGGCGGCCGGCAAAATCATAGTGCACATGCGTGCGGAGCTCCAGAGGCGATTCAGAGAGAATCTCGATCATGTCGATCTCAACCTCGGCAAGGTCGAGATGGGTCCAGGCGGCGAGATAGCGTTCAAGCGACGCGAGGAAGGAATCGCGAGCGACAGCGGTGGCGGGCGGAAAGGTGGCCTTCCCAGATTCGAGCGGGGAATGGGTGCGCAGTTCTTGCAGTGCCGGTTGATCGAGCGGAGAGGCTTCGAGGGTCTCGGCAAGCCATTCGCGCATGGTGTGGTGCGGATCGCGTGCTCCAGCACGGAAGCTCTCCGCCCAGGTAATGAGGCGTTGTTCGAGCTCCACTGCGTATTCTTCTTCAATGAACTCATCGGAGCCGGGACGAATCTGCTGAAGGAAGGGCTCGAGGAAAGGCGCATAGCCGGAACCGGTGTGCACCAAGCAGGGAGCGGCAGGCGAGGCAGCCGGTGCGGCGAAAAGCGTGCGCGGAAAGCGGCAGGCAAGGAAAGCGCTGGCAAGGCCAGTTGTTTTGGCAAAGCTGCGACGCGAGAGCCGCACAAATTCCTCCTGTCAGATCCCCAGCGGGGAGTCCAATCACATCTTACGACGCTACAAGTGCCGCCGGGTGCTTCCAGTTGACCGTGAAGTTCCCGGCGGGTCTGCCGCCCAGTAGCGCGAGCCCATTTATCTTGCGAGCCCGATAGTGCGCGAACCCAGCTTCTTCGGTGTGGAGGCTGGAAGGGCAGCGATGGGTTCGACGTTGTTGGCTCCCGCGGGTGCTGTCGCACGCTCGATCTCATAGACTGCCCCGGCGCTGGTTTCAACTTTGAAGATCGAACCAGCGGCGGTGTAGAGCACCTTGCCCGGCGCCGAGGCGCGTAGGATGCGCACGGAATCTCCCGGCCAGGGATTGCGGATGCTTACGGTTCCGCTGGAGCCGGCCTCGATCTCAAGTTGCACAACGCGCCCTGAGCGGATGCGGAGGTTGGCCTTGTTGCGGTGGCGCAGAAACACAGTGGCATCCGCATCCCAGCCAGCAGGCCACGCCTCGGCAATACGGACAACGCCGTTGTAGTCATCCGCAAGAGCCGTCTGGAGTCCAAGGGCGACGTTACCTAACTGCTCGACGTAGAACTCGGTATCTTCAAACTCCGCCAGCCCCGAGGGGAATGCCTGGTAATGCTCTGTGATGGCCGCCAGGCTTGACCGGAACTCATCGGCCAGCCCCAGGCGTGCGGCTTGCACAGGGTCGTAGCTCCAGTCGTCGATGTTCTTGTAGGGCCGATTCATAAAGGTGAGCACGCCGATGGCGTGCATCGGGCCGTCATCGCCGATCAACCCATACGGCCATACCGGTTCGAGTCCATTGTTCTCGGAGTTGTGCGTCTCGGCCTGGGGCGAGTAGCTCGTGGCAAGGATGGCATCGGATAAACTCGCTCCGGGTGCGAGCACCTCTTTTGGCGCGGCAAGCGATACCAGCGGAAGCTCGGGTAGCTTGTGCGCCTGCGCTTCCACTTGGCGCGCCAACTCCGCGTCGGTGTCGAGCAATCGCGCGGCCTGAACGAAGCGCGGGAAAAGTGTGCGCATGGCTGAGATGTCGGTGATGGGATCGCGCACATCCCATTGCATCTCATGCGAGTTCGAGGGATCGGTGTGCAATACGCCTCCGGAGTCGCGCTTGCCGTAGGCGAGCAAGAAGCGGATTGACTCACGTATCAGCGGGAAGTTGGCGCGAAGAAATGCGAGGTCGCCGGTGTAGTCGTACTGGTCAAGGATCCAGAGGGAGATCTCTGCACCGGTGGAGATGGTGCGGGCGTTGTAGTAAGGGGGGAAATCGAGCCCGCAGTTGATCGGCGCGTTTGGCAGCCAGCTCTCATTCTCGTAACCTCGGCCGTTGAAGCGCATCGTCTCCGGCACGCATATCCCGGCACGGCCACCCATGTGCTGGCGGGTCCACGCGAGGATGTTGGGCAGATTCTGGCGATAGAGCCGGAAGTACGGCTGGTTGAACTCTGCAAGTCCGGCGCCCAGGTTGGCGCCCACCTGCATGCGGAGATTCCAGTGCCAGTACCCCGACGGACCCCATTTGTGCGCATCGCCAAAGGCAGAGAAGAGATCGCCAATGCCGGCCTGCGAACCGGGAAGGGGACCGCGGCTCTCTGCCGCTGCGGTGAACAGATATATCGCGCGGAGGTTCTCAAAGTACTCGGCTGTCTGGTCCGGTGAAGAAAGCGCCACCAGTGCGGTGCGGCTCCAGAAACCATGCCACCACCCGCGGTGCTCCTCCGCGCTCAGCTTCCGGGCAGCTGCAAGCAGGCCGGCCGAAATGGCCGTAGCATTGCCACCGCGCCACGCAGGTGAGGCAGCAAAGATCCGAAATGAGCCATCTGGATGCGGCCGGAAGCTCAGCTCGACGGTGAGCGGATCGTGCACCTCCGCGTGCAGATCGAGTGCATCTGCGCTGATGGCGGCAAGCGAACCGAAGCGTTCATTGCCGGCGCCTGCCTCCTTGTCGTCAAGCCAACTCTCGGTGAGCGTCGCAATGCCATCGGCGGCCGTGGCGTGCGGCTGGCGCGGTTCCCAGAGTTCCAGCGTTGCCGTTTGGATCTGGGCCGGGTCGGCGCCACGGACATCGATCACCAGAACGTCGAGCGATTCATCCATATAGACGGATGCCTGCATTGCGCCGCCCTGCTCCGTGAACTCGCCGTCGTAGAGATTCAGGCTGCCCCGGTAGTCTGCCGAGCGTGTCAGGCGCGCCAGGCCCGGCACATGGATCTGGCCAGGCGAGAGGCGCGCCGGCAGGGTGTCGGCGCGGTTCAACTGCACGGTGAGCCCATCCTGTGCCCAGACCGCAGCCCCAAGGCGGCCGTTGCCGAGCGGCATAGCCTCCACGGGCTTTTCATTTGGCCGTTCCAGAACAATCGTCGAGCGCTCCACAATGCCGCGGCGCTGGGCAAAGAAGCTGCCCAGGGCCTGGGCGCGCTCGAGCGATGGCTGTTGCGCGACGCTGGCTGGAACAGTGATTGCGCCAGCAAGAAGAGAAGCGGAGATAGCGAGGAGGCGGGGATCGATACGGAGAATCATTGCGGTTCGTTCACCTCGAGAATGCGATCGGCCGCGACGGCGTCTTTGCGGCCGTCGTTGTCACCGTTGAAGAGAGCAACGCCGGAACCCACGGTTTCGATGAGGTACTCGCGGGAGGCATCAGGGACCCGATGCCGGAACTGGAGCACGGGCTGTGCCGTGGCTTCGACAAAGTTGCCCGGCGCAGCGCGTAGGATGCGCAATGGTGCGCCCAGGGAAAGTGTGGATGCGCAGGGCAACTAAGAGGAGGCTGCGACTTCGGATGGGATAGGTGGGTCCTCCGATGCGAGCGAAGAGCGGCATTGCGACAGAGTTCCACGACGTGCGCCCCCGTCGATCCCGTTGCGGTTCGCTCGTCTGGGGCGTGTGGACCTGGGTAGGTCCGACCGACGTCCGCTCCCGCTGAGGCATCCCGGAGGGAAGGCGAGCAGAAAGGGTTCGAGCAGATCGCGAAGTAAACGATAACGGCTTTCAGATCCAAGGTACTTTAGCTTGAAAAGGGTGTCAAGACTGGCAGGGTCTAGGCGCACACGAAAGCGGTCTTTGTCAGGCAGGAGAGGGTGCTTGGAGATCGGAATGAGTGGAAGGTTCCAGACTCGCACGCGTGCGGCTCCGCAGGGAGGGCTTCGCAGGATAAATCAATTTTCTCGGTTGTTTATCCAAGTGCATTTGGGTGCGGCGGCTCGCGAAAGCCGCGTCATTATGAGAAAAAACGCAATGCCGCGAAAGACAGACCGTGGCCGAAGTGCGCCGCCACCGGAAGGAATGACCCTCCTGCGCTCCAGGCTCGATGTAGACAAGGGAGGGTGCAGGGAGGAGGGTGACCGCCCCGGAAGGCGGCTGTCCGGGATGCTTCAGGGAGGCGGCGCGATGGGGCGAAAGTTCTAGATTGACAATTTCAAATTGCTTGTAGTCTAATGTCCTCGCGGGAAAAGTTAACGATAACTGTACCACGATCGGAAGAACAGTAATGTGTAGTGAATGAAACCGTGGATGCAACGGGCGGCCGCTTTGCCGTTCCGGCCCTGGCCGGAAGCAGATTTGCAGAGCATTGAGCCGGTACGCAAACCCCACTGCGGAAGACAAGATCGGCACATCGGCTGCGCCAGCGCGCACAGGAGGCCAACCGGGGTGGGATTCAACTTTGGCATTGCAGCCAAACTGCTATTGGAGGCAGTTTCAGGAGACTAAGCGATGGGATTCCTCAGGAACAGAGTGAGCATGTCGCCGCCACAACCCGGTAAGGCCGGAACATCGCGGCAAGCGTTCGGAATGATCTTCCGGTGCGTGGTAGCCCTTGCAGTGGTTCTGCTGCTGCACACAACGCTGGCGCTGGGCCAGATCAACTCGGCCACATTGACCGGTACGGTCAAGGACACCTCGGGTGCAGCGGTGCAGGGCGCCACAATGAAGGTGCTTCAGCCAGCCACGGGCGCGGTGCGCAACAGCGAGACGAACGAGACGGGCCTTTACACGGTTCCGTTCCTGCAACCCGGCGACTACAAGGTGACGGTGAGCAAGAGCGGCTTCCAGGGCGTGACCGAGCTGGTTACGCTCCAGGTCAACCAGATCGCCGATCTTGACTTCTCGCTGAAGGTGGGTCAAACGACCGAAACGGTCACGGTTGAGACCAAGGTCGAGCAGTTGCAGACCGAAACCTCCAGCCTCGGCACCGTCATCGGCAGCCAGGACATTTCCGACCTGCCGCTCAACGGACGCCAGTTCATTCAGCTCTTGCAGTTGGCCCCCGGCACGGTGCCGGTCTCGGTCTCACAGAGCGCCGTGCCCGATCTAGGCGAGTCGGGATCGAACGTCACCCCCGCGATCAACGGCGGATCGGGCCGCTCGAACCTCTTCTTCGTCGACGGTCTCTATGCCACCGACCCCTTCTTCAGTTCGCTTTCGATCAGCCCCTCGATCGATGCCATCCAGGAGTTCCAGGAGCAGACCCACACCGATCAGGCGCAGTTCGGCGGCTCGACCGGCGGCACCGTGAACCTGTCCACCAAGGGAGGCACCAATCAGTTCCACGGCACCGCGTACGAGTACTTCCGCAATGACGCCATCTCCGCCGCCAAGCCGATGAGCGGCGGCGCGCCGAAGACTACTTACCAGCAGAACCAGTACGGCGGCTCGTTCAGCGGTCCGATCGTACACAACAAGCTGTTCTTCTTCGGCTACTACGACGGTTATCGCCAGTTGGATCAGAACATTGCCTACGCGCGTGTTCCCACCGCGGCCCAGTTGTCGGGCGATTTCAGCGGGATCCTCGAGACCCTCTACGATCCGACGACCTACAACGCCACGACCCAGACCATCACGGCCTTTCCGAAAAACAGCATTGCCGGCCGTCAGGACCCTGGCATGATGGCTATCCTGAAGGCTTACATTCCCGCGCCGCTGCCGGGTTACGATTGCTCTGTTTTGGAAAACTTTGAAGGCTGCAACTTCGTCAATCGCGCCAACTCTACCACCAACCAGGATCAGTACAGCATCCGCGGCGACTATAACGCAGGTAAGAAGGATCTGATCTACGGCCGCTACTCGAAGAACTCCAACACCGAGATTTCTCCCGGCGGCATTCCGAACATGGGATTCAACACCGGCATGTCGGACATCAACACCGGTGGCACCTGGGTTCACACCTTCTCGTCGTTGTTGATCTCGCAGATTACGGGCGGATACAACGGCGTCGATCACCCGCAGGATCAGCCCCAGGCCAACGCCGCCGCGGTCTTCACCCAGGCGGGCTTTACCGGCTTCACCGACACGCCGGGCGGCATCCTGGTGCCGAAAGTGCCGGGCATTCACCCCGGTGGCTATTTCGACATCAACGGTGGCTGGGGTCCGATCGGTCCGCAGCATGTCATTCAGATTTCTGGCTCGGTCACCAAGCAGGCCGGCGCGCATTCCCTCAGCCTGGGCGCGGCCTACTACCACACCTGGATGTACACCAACTGGGCCGAGAACGACGAATACTTCGGCGCCAAGGCGAGCTGGAATCCGATCACGCTGACGGGCGGCGACAGCATGGCCAGCCTGATGATGAGCCTGCCGGACTCGGCCGACCGCCAGTTGGGCAACTCGGGTGTGAACCTGATTGCCAGCCTGGGTTCGGTCTACGCCCAGGATTCCTGGAAGATGAAGCATCGTCTGACGATGAACTACGGTGTCCGCTGGGACTACACTACCCCGGTCAGCGAGAAGGACAATTACTTCTCCGGCTTCGACATCAACACGGCGACGTGGTATATCGCCAAGGGCAACAAGGCCATGCCCTCCGGACAGTTGCCGGCAGGTGTCGTGGTGCTTCCTCGCAGCACCATCACCACGCCGGACTACGCCGACTTCTCGCCCCGCCTGGGCTTCTCGTGGCTGGCCACTCCGCAGACCGTGGTTGCAGCGGGCGGTGGATTGACCTACGACAACTGGTCGGGTTCCGAGCAGGCGGCGCAAGACGCTCGCGGCGCCTGGCCCGTCGGTGCATCGCAGGGTGTCTACAACCTGGACGAAGCCGGCGTTACCCCCGGAATCACGGCGGAGAATCCATTTATTGGTCAGACGACCGTCATCGGTGGGTCGCCGCTCGGAACTGGAACCGGCGGCGGCTTCCTCGATACCAAGTGGAAGGACGCCTACTCCTGGCAGTGGAATTTCACGATCCAGCATCAGTTCGGCGCCTTTGGCACGGTCAAGACGGCCTACGTAGGATCTTCGACCAGCCGTGCGCCGATTCAGATCAATTCCAACGCCTCGACGGTTCTTGGACCCACCTGGACCGCGCCCTTCCCCAGTATGGGTCAGTTCAGCGTGATCCGCAGCATCGGCCACATGAGCTACAACGCATTCCAGGCACAGTACCAGAAGTCCACCCGCAATGGGCTGAGCTTCAACTCGGCCTTTACCTGGTCGAAGAACATCAACACCGGCTGCTCGGACTTCTGGGAGGGTTGCGATATCCAGAATCCGTACGACCTGCGCGCCGACAAGGGTCCGAACGATGTGGACGTGCCGATCGTGCTGACCGCCTCGGCGGTCTACGCAGCGCCCTTCGGCAAGGGTAAAACGTACGTCAACGAAGGCCCCGGCGCCGCGATCCTGGGCGGCTGGAAGGTCAACGGCATGCTCACCTCCCGTGGTGGCACGCCCTTTTCCATCGGTCTCTGGGACAACGAAACTCACTCGAATGGCGGCGGCGGCCGGCCGAACGTGACCGGTTCCACCAAGGGACCGAAGACACGGACCGAGTGGTTCAACAAGGCTGCCTTCTCGCAGCCCGCCAAGTACACGTACGGCACCTCCGGGCGCAACAACGTCCGCGGTCCCGGCTACGTCAACTTCGACTTCTCGCTCTTCCGCGAGTTCGCGATTCACGAGCGCTACAAGTTCGAGTTCCGCGCCGAGTCTTTCGACATCTTCAACCACGTCAACCTGGGCAATCCGAATACGACCTACGCTTCGGAGGCCCAGAACAGTTCGGTCTGGAATAGCTTCGGCACGATTTCCGGTTATCAGGGCAATCCACGCCGCTTCCAGCTTGCCGGAACCTTCCACTTCTAATCACTCATCAGCCCAAGGGGCCGGCGGCGTACGCCGCCGGCCCGTTGTTCATTTGGAATAGGCTTGGAGAAGAACTGGCGTCAGGCCTATCCAGGAGCTTTGCCACATGATCTGCTTTCGATGCCTACTTTGCCTCGTCCTCTGCTTTGCGGCGTGGGGCGCGTCTGCACAAAGCGCATCGGCAGGCGCGCCGTCGCAGATTGCTGAAGAGCTGCTGTCCAAGGCAGCCGAGGCGGAGAGCGGAGGCATGTATGTGGAGGCGCTGAGCGATTACGGGGCGGCATCGCGGGCGGCTCCAACCCAGGCTAACATCGTTCTCCGCATGGGGCTTCTGAAAGGCAAGAGCGGCGACTTCGAGGGCGCCAAGAAAGAATTTGCACGCGCCATCGAGCTGGATCCATCTCTCGCCGAGGCGCATTACAACCTGGGCCTTGCGCTGCTGGGTGGGGCGAAACAGGTTCCCGTCTGGAATGAGGCGCTCGAGCATTTCGAAGCCGCGCTCAAGGTGCGGCCGGATTACCCCGAGGCTTCCAATATGGCGGGGGTCTGCCGGCTGGAAACAGGCGACGCGGCAAGGGCCGCCGAGTTGTTTCGCGCGGCATTGAAAGCCAAGCCGGACGCCGGCGGAATGCACTTCAATCTCGGGAGGGCTCTTGAGGCCCAGGGCAAGCCCGAGGATGCGCTCGCCGAATACACAACGGCGGTCAAGGACCGACAGCCCTATTCGGAAGCGGAGATGGCGATCGGCAATCTGCTCTACGGCAAAGGCGATCTGCCCGAGTCGGCAGAGCACTTCAAGGCCGCGCTGGCTGCCAATCCCGAGATCGAGGAGGGGCACTACAAGCTGGCCAAGGTCCTACGTGGCGAGGGAAAGACGCGCGATGCGCAGGTGGAACTAAAACTGGCTTCGGCACTTATCCAGGCGAAGGCGGATGTGGTGATGTCCACACATCTGAGCAACGAAAGCTTGGACCGCGCCAAGGCGGGAGATATTCCGGGCGGGATTCAGCTTCTTCGCAAGGCCCTGTGGCTCGATCCATCGAATGCGATTGCCAACTACAACCTGGGCCTGCTGCTTGCCGATGCTGGAAATCTGGAAGCGGCAACGCTCGAGCTCAGAAAGGCAATCTCGCTGGCGCCGATCCGAGGAGAGTTTTTTGCCTCGCTGGCGGCAATTCGTGAAAAAGCAGGCGACCTCCAGGGCGCGATTCATGCCATTGAGAAAGCAGTGATGCTTCGGCCCGATGATGCCGCGTTGATGGCGCGGCTGGAGTCGCTGAAGCGCGCACAGGCTCAGCAGGGATCGAATGCGGCGGTAGACCACCAGGGCACAGGTGCTTCCTTTGGAGCCGTGGGGGACACCGCGGACGGGCACCTTGCTTTTGCAGGAGAACTCAGCGGCGAGGGCGACACTCTTGGGGCTGTCGGCGAACTTTTACGTGCCGCAGCGCTCGAGCCGGCCCGAAGCGAGATCCGGCTGAATCTGGGCATCGCGCGGGCACAGCTCGGTCAGCCGGAGGCAGCCGAACTGGATTTCAGAAAGGCACTGCTGCAGAAGCCTGGCAGCGCGCAAGCGCACATCGCGCTGGGCTCATTGCTGATGGGCAACGCGCGCAACGGCGATGCGGCCGAGGAGTTCCGCCAGGCACTCGCGATTGAATCGGGGAATGCCGACGCGGCCCGGCTGCTGGCGCAGTGCTCCAGGGCACCGCGCCAGTAAGACGTTGACCGTGCCGGTGCGCCTCTGACAGCCCAAGACCTTGAGAATGAATCGAGCGCGAACTAACGTCGCAGCTTGGCGGATGATGGTTGGAGAAGGGCCCGTGGGCCAGAAAAAGATCCAGATAGTCAAGGTGCAAATCGTTGAGCGCTTTGCGGCGGCCGCGGGTCGCATCCCCCGGCACATGCATGTCGTTCCACAACTTGGAGGTGATCCAAATCCGGTTGCGCGGCTTGCCGGAGCGGACAATTTCATCGAGGTCTTCGCCAATTTGCGCCTCGTTGCCGTACACCGATGCGCAGTCAAGTAGTCGAAGTGGTGATACCCAACGGACGCTGCGAACTTCACGGCCCCGGCATCGACAGCGCTGGGAGACAAGATA
>Ga0302187_10001545_pt1 | contig 19536 bp, 13 predicted proteins | sample II_Bog_E1_3_FD_202120 | JGI IMG/M metagenome (GOLD analysis project Ga0302187, IMG submission 202120) | Peat permafrost microbial communities from Stordalen Mire near Abisko, Sweden - II_Bog_E1_3 | ecosystem: Environmental > Terrestrial > Soil > Wetlands > Peat | place: Sweden: Abisko...
AAGCTGGCTGAAATCGAAACCAAGATCGCCACTGCCGCGGAAGAACGCGACCTCCTCACCGCGCAATGGGAAAAGGAAAAAGCTCTCACCGCAAAGATTCGCGCCTTGCAGGAAACCCTTGAGTCGGCTGAGAAGAAAGATCCCAATGCGGATGAAACCGCCATCCTCGCCGACCTCGCCAAGCTGGAAGCGGAACTCGACACGCTGCAAGGAGAAAAGGGCATGATGCGCGTCTCCGTCGATGCGCAGATCGTCGGTGAAGTCATATCCGCCTGGACCGGCATTCCCCTCGGCAAGATGGTACGCAATGAAATTGAGACTGTCCTCACACTCGACGAGCATCTCAAGAAGCGCGTCATCGGCCAGGATCAAGCGCTCTCCGCCATTGCCCAGCGAATCCTCACCTCGCGCGCTAACCTCGACGATCCAGTCAAGCCGGTCGGCGTCTTTCTCCTCGTCGGGCCCAGCGGTGTGGGCAAGACAGAAACCGCCATCGCCCTCGCCGACACCCTCTACGGTGGCGAACGCAACATGATCACCATCAACATGTCCGAGTTTCAGGAAGCGCACACTGTCTCCACCTTGAAGGGTTCGCCTCCGGGATATGTCGGCTACGGTGAGGGTGGCGTCCTGACTGAAGCTGTCCGCCGCAGGCCCTATTCCGTGGTTCTCCTCGACGAAGTCGAAAAGGCCCACCCCGATGTCCTTGAGCTCTTCTTCCAGGTCTTCGACAAGGGCAGAATGGAAGATGGCGAAGGCCGCGAAATCGACTTCCGCAACACCATCATTCTGCTCACCAGTAACGCCGCCACTGAAACGCTGATGAAGCTCACGGCCGATCCGGAGACGATGCCCGACACGGAAGGAATGGTGAAGGCTCTCAAGCCCGAGCTGAACAAGATCTTCAAGCCCGCATTCCTTGGACGCTTGATGATTGTGCCCTACTTCCCCGTGCGCGACGAGGCTCTCAAGCAGATCATCCGCCTCAAGCTCGGCAAGATTCAGCGTCGTCTGATGGAAACCCACAAGGTTGCTCTTGTCTATGACGACGTCCTGCTCAACGAAGTGGCCGCCCGCTGCACCGAGGTGGAAAGCGGCGCACGCAACGTCGACAACATTCTCTCCAACACCATGTTGCCGGAACTCTCGCGGCAGATTCTCACGCAGCTTGCCGGCGGAGAGTCGTCCAACCGAGTCACCGTTTCTGTCGCCGACGGCGCGCTGACCTACGCATGGGATGTCACACCCTAGCGCAGTATTCGCTCCGGAGTGACTTCCCTCATCGTCCACAGCACTTTCTGAATTGCGGTGGACCGAAAGCACACACTCAAGTGGCTTTTTCCTCAAGTAAAAGCCACCTTTCGATGCACTAAAAAGGACCACACTCATTCAGAAAGTGCTCGAGAGTATTCCGGCAAGGAACAGGCAGGATTGGCATGGCGATCGCGAAACAGGCAGACCGGTTGATGCAGTTCACTAGCCCCCTGGGCAAGGACGTGCTGCTGATTGAATCGCTGGATGGCGCGGAAGGAATTTCGCGCCTTTTTGAGTTCCAGGTTGAATTGCTCGCGGACACGGGCGCCACCATCGACCCCAAGCCGATGATTGGCGCCAAGGTTGCGGTATCCATCGCCTTGAACGACAAGCAGGGTTCCCGTTGGATCAACGGCATCGTTGCCTCGTTTGAGCAGGGCCCTGGCGACAAGGACTTCAATATCTTCAAGGCGCGCATCGTGCCCTCCATGTGGCAGCTCACCCTGAGTTCCAACTGCCGCATCTACCAGAACAAAACGGTTCTCGATATCGTCAAGTCCGTCGTTGCCGAGTACGGCTTGTCGATGTCTGACCAGACCAGCGAATCCTATAAACAGCTCGAATACTGCACCCAGTATTCCGAGTCGGACTTCCACTTCGTCTCCCGAATTCTCGAGGAAAGCGGCATCTTCTACTGGTTTGAGCACACTGACCAGGACAACAAGCTCATCCTTGGCGACGGACGCAACGCCTATCAGGATTGCCCCATCTCAGCGTCCTTTCCGTATCTTCTATCCAAATCCGGCGCAGAGGGCGCCTACGGCGCCTGGGTAAACGAGTTTACTGCTACAGCCACTATGGTCTCCGGCAAGCATTCAACCGCCGAATACAACTACAAGAACTATGCCCGCGAAGACGTGCCCGATGTTTCCAGCGCCAGTCCATACGGCAAGAACGCTTTCGACGAGTATCTCTATCCCTCCGGAGCCGAAGGCTACGCGGGTGGCGCGCCGTCTGTCAGCAAGAGCCTTGAGACGTTGTTCCTCCAAACCCGCTCCGTTGCTGCCGATTCCATCGCGGAACTCTATCGCGGCGAAAGCAATGCACGCTCGTTCTGCCCCGGCTACACCTTCACCCTCACCAGCAATCCACACAGCGCCTGGAACCGGAAATACCTGTTGACCGCCGTCGCCCATCATGTCGAACAGATTCCTTCCTATCTCGCTGTCGACGGGAACGACAGGGATGGGTATAGCAACAAATTCACGGCGATCTCCTCGGACATAGTCTTCAAACCCCCGCAAACCGTGGTGAAACCTCGCATCTACGGCCCCCAGACAGCGGTGGTCGTGGGCGAAAGCGGTGATGAGATCAACATCGACAGCCAGGGACGGATAAAGGTTCGCTTCTTCTGGGACAAACTGAACGGGGATACCACCGTGGTCGATTGTACCTGGGTACGTGTCGCCCAGGGTTGGGCCGGGAACGGATGGGGCTCCTACTTCTGGCCGCGCGTCAAAGACGAGGTCGTCATCAACTTCCTTAATGGCGATCCCGATAATCCCATCATCACGGGTTCGGTCTATAACGGCGTCAATACGCCCCCATACCCTCTTCCAGACAACAAGACCCGCTCCGGAATCCTTACCCGCAGCAGTCAGGGCGGTTCAAAGTCGACCGCCAATGAGCTCTGGTTCGAAGACAAGACGGGAAGCGAAATGATCGGTTTCCATGCTGAAAAGGACATGGAAATCTCCATCGAAAATAATCGCGTCGCTTCCGTTGACAACAACGACTCGCTGACCGTCAAGAACAATCAAACCGAGAAGATCGGCAGCAATTTCAACCGCCAGATTACTTCGAATCTGGTCGAGAAGATCGGTGGAAACGCTGACCTCACCGTAGGCGGCAATCTCACCGAATCGGTGGGAGGCAACCACGGTCTCAGTGTCAGTTCAAATCAAAGCGTGTCGGTTGGTTCGGCGTACTCGCTGAATGCCAGCAGCACTGTCTATATCAACGCCGGCATGACCTGCGTCATCCAGGCCGGCGTGGAGCTTTCCCTGGTTTGCGCGGGAAACTTCATCACCATTGGACCGGCCGGTGTGGCCATCTCCGGAACCATGGTCCTGATCAACAGCGGCGGAGCCGCGGGCTCGGGGAGTGCCGGGCAAACCGGGAACCCCGGAACGCCTTCGGATCCTGATACCCCGAAATACGCAGACGCCATCGGCGGAGGCACCTTCACTCCGGCGCAGACCCAGACCCCGGCGGCCCTGCCGTCAGTAGGCGGCGCACACTTGCCTGCCGTTAGCGGGGCCGTGCAGGGAGCGGTCGGCGGCGCAGTGGCCTCTGCGGTCCAGGGCGAGCAGCAGGTCGTGGGCGACGCGAAGGCCGTAGCAGCCCAGGGGCAGCAGCAACTTCAGGCGATTGCCAATCAGGCGCAGCAGTATGCCAATCAGGCGAAGCAGGCAGAGCAGCAGCTCCAGCAGCAAGCCCAGAATGCCTTCAATTCAGTAGTGGATAAGGCGAAGGGCATCGTTCAGAACGCCCAGAATGCGGTCCAGCAGGCCGAGAAAACCGTGCAGGGCGCCGGTGCCCAGGCCTGGGGCGCAGCCCAGGGCGCGCTTAATGATGCAAAGCAGCAACTGAATAATTGCAAGAACGCAGCGGCGAATGCTGTGCAGCAGGCACAGGGCGCAATGAAGCAGGTCGAACAGCAAGGTCAAGCGCTCGCGAATCAGGCGCAGGATTTCGCCAAGCAAGCCCAAAGCGAGGCTCAGGGTGCAATCAACCAGGGCCAAAACGCTGTCAAGGGCGCCGAAAGTCAGGTACAGGGAATTGCCAATAATGCCAAAAATGTGGCGCAGCAAGCCCAGCAGCAGGTTCAAGGGACTGCAAAACAGGTTGAGGGGGCGGCGGCGGGGGGCCTGCAAAGTGCCCAACAGGCAGGACAGGGTGCAACGCAGGCCGCAAGCCAGGCCATCAGCCAGGCCGGCAGGGGCTTTTAGCGAAGCCGGCTGGCAGAATCCTCTCAGCCGGCGCCACTCAGGCCGTGTCCCACGAATCGGCATGAAGGAATCGTTTCAACCATCGTGCGAGGACGTTTGAGCGAGACAATGACACAACCCGGCATCGCCGCACAGTTCCCGTCCGTTGGACGTTGGAGTGTCACCGGCATGCCGGCAGGCTGGATGTATGTCGCCGACTTCGGAATTCGCCAGATGAAGATGGATTCCCGCTCAGTCGCTGCAAGCGTCGGCATCGGTCAGGACACGCTGGCTGGGGAAGCTGAATTCTCTGAATACATCGAGAAGCAGATGAAGCTTATCGAGGGCCATTTGAAGGAAGCCAGGTTGGCGGGCCCACAGCCTACCGCGTTCCCCGGCGCGAATGAGGCGCGGCTTCTCTTCGTCCGTCACAACGCGGATTCAGTCGGCACCATCCTGCATGCCCAGACCTACGTTCGATCCGGCCTCTGGCTGGGCATCATCACCTTGACCACCCTCGAGGGACAGCTCCGCGCAGTGCGTCCCGACTACGACGCATTCGTGAAGGGCCTGCGCATCCGCCAACTGCAAACCGCCGAGCCCGCAGCGCAATCCGCAACAATGAACACCACCCGGGAGGGCGTCTGATGCCGCCAGCAGCCAGAGTCACAGACATGCACATTTGCCCCATGTCCACCGGCCCTGTGCCGCATGTGGGCGGCCCAATCCTGCCTCCCGGCGCGCTCACGGTGCTCATCGACTTCCTGCCCGCCGCCACCGTAACCAACCTGGCGCTCTGCGTCGGTCCGCCCGACATGATCGTCATGGGCTCGCTCGGAGTCCTGATCAACTTCCTCCCCGCCGCCCGTCTGATGGACCCGACCGTCCACGGCGGAATGATCATGATGGGTTCGCCCACCTGCATCATCGGCGAAATCGGAATCCCCCTCCCCGGTCTGGCCGGGCTAGGGGGTCTCATCGGCGGACTGGTCGCCTCAGGCCTCTCCAGTGCCGCGACCGCTGTAGAAGCGGCTTCAGCGCTTGCAACTCCCGCCGCCACTCCGCCACAGGCAGCGGTCCCGAATGTCGCCGGCGCACTTGCCGGCGCCGCTGACCAGGCACAGCAGGGAATCGCGCAGGTCGCCCAGCAGACGCAGCAGTTCGCCGATCAGGCGAACAAAGCCGTACAAGATGTGCAGCAGCAAACCAAGCAGGCGGTCCAAGACGTTGCGCAGCAGGCGCAACAGACCGTGCAGAGTGCACAAGATGCCGTCAAGAATGCCCAGCAAGCCGTAGGCGACACCGTGTCGAAACTAAAAGATGCCGCTGAAGGTGCGCTCAATCAGGCAAAGCAACAGCTTGATCAGTGCAAGCAAGCTGGGGCGCAAGCCATACAGCAGGCGCAACAACAAGCCCAGCAAATAACGCAGCAGGTCCAGGGGTTGGCAAACACGGCGAAGGATGCCGCAAACACTGCGAAAAATGCAGCCGAGGGCGCATTCAACGAAGGCAAGCAAGCCCTCCAGCAAACTGAGAAGCAGGTCCAGCAAGGCCTGGATAAGGCGAAAGATGCGGCCAATCAGGCATTGAATGAAGGTAACCAAGCCGTGAACAAGGTGAAGCAGGCGGCCAGCGGCGCCTTGCAGCAGGCACAACAAGCGGGGCAAAACGCCCAGCAGTCCGCGAGCCAGGCTGTCAGCCAGTTACCCAAGGGCTTCTAATTGGTTGGCCTTTTCTGACGCGAGCAAACTCGTGCTTTTTCAAAACTCGCCTTGTGCAGAGCTTCCATAAGGAACCGGCCAGGGAACTTACTGCTCTCAGATGTGCGGTCTCCCCCGCTCTTGCGACAGAATAAAGTCCCACCCCGACCCAGAGGGTACCCCTAAGTACCCCGGGGAGGCACGGGGCATTTGAGGCGGGTCAGACTTCCCCGGCTGAGTTTCATCCACTGCGGGCCGGCGAAACCGGTGGATGACACACTCAAATCCCGTGCATGTATGCCTATGCTCGCTTCCAGAACCCAGCCTTTTGGACTAAATCCGATGAGAATTTAGAGCGGTAGATTCTCTTTTCCGATTTTGCTTGCAATTTATTACGGATTGCGATATTAATATTGCATATTGCAATGGATTGTTAGCCGAGAGGCGCTACCATTGCAGGCAAGAGCACCAACCCGGTCAGCGCTGTTCTAAGTCAGCTGGTCACTATGAAGCTCGGTGAGAAAATCCGATACCTGCGGGAAGTGGAAGGCAGCTTGCGCGGCCTTGACCGCGATCTGAACCAGCAGGAGACGGTCCGGGCCATTGAAGCGGAGACCGGCTCGAAGCTGAGCCAGAGTTACCTCTCGCAGATTGAGAGCGGTGCCCGGCCTCACCTGACCAACACCACGCGTCAGATCCTCGCCACTTTTTTCAAGGTGCATCCCGGCTACCTGGTGGACGACCCCGAGGGCTACCACCCCGAGTTGCAGAGCGAGCTGCGGTCCTTTGAAGACAAGCTTGACCTGTGGCTGGTGAACGGCGCGGAACGTTTCAGCCGCGATCCGGAGCTGATGCAGGCGCTGCTGACGCTGGCACGGCATGATCGCTCGCGCGAATGTCTGCTGTTGCTGGAAGCGATTCTGGAAACGCCGGGGCTGGCGCCGCGGCTTGCCGAAGTGCTTCGCCCGAAGCTTTCAAAGACGACGCAAGAATCTCAACCGAAGAATGCGAATTCGAAATCATTGAGTTCGCGGCAACCTGGCGCACGTAAACAGGGAGCTAAGCAATGACTTGGATATCGTTCTACCTGGTTTGTTTTGTCATGGGCCTGCTGCTCAGCGCACTCTCGCTGCTGGGCGGACTGGGCCACTTCGGCGGGCACATTCATCTGCCGCACGCCCCGCATATTCCAACCCATGTGCACATACCGCATGGTGTTCCGCAAGCGGGGCATGTGCCGCATGGCGCGACGACGGGCGGTGGTTCAGGATCGACTGTTCCGTGGTGGAACGCGTTCTCGATCATGGTGTTTCTCTGCTGGTTTGGCGCGTCGGGCTACCTGCTTACTCGCTATGGCGGCTTTGTTGCCGGAGTGGTGCTGGTTCTGGCAGGCATTTGCGGCGTGGCGGGAGGAGCCATTATTTTTCTCTTCCTGACGCGCGTGATGCTGCCGCACGAGCGCGAACTGACGGCTGAGGAAACCGAAGTTGCCGGCGTGGTTGGGCGGGTCTCGGCTCCCATCCGGGCCGGTGGTATCGGAGAGATTGTGTACGAACAACTGGGCGCGCGGTATTCCGCTCCGGCGCGCTCCGAGGACGGCATACCGATTCAAAAACAGGAAGAGGTATTTGTCGTTCGGTACGAGAAAGGGATTGCCTGGGTCCGGCGCTGGGAAGACGCGCTGGAAAACAGTGATCAAAAACCAGTGGTCAGTGATCAGTTGTCAGTGATCAGTGATCGATCGCCGGGCACGACCATTGGCAGCGGATCTGCATCGCTGGAGACCGACCACTGATGACTCAAATGCGAGAACCCGAAAATCGCAGCCGTAGCTTCAACTGATAACTGACAACTGACAACTGAAAACTGAGGTTCCAATGACCACCGACACCACCGTGCTGATTACCGACATGGCTATCCTGGTAGGCATTTTCCTGCTGGGATTCCTGGCCAAGATTTTCCCAAAAAACGGCAAGAATGCCGGATCGAAGCAGTAATGCAGGGGTCAGAGATCAGGGACCAGGAAGCATTCCGGCCATTGATAACTGATCACTGAAAACTGACAACTGAATACTGACCACTGACGTAGCGGTACAACCATCAACAATCCTACATCCCGGGCGAAAGGGCCGGGAACGCAATGACGAATGAAATCATTCTTTACTCCGGACTTGCAGTATTGGGACTGATCATAGCGATGGGCATCCTGGCCCGTATGTATCGCAAGGCCGGACCTAACGAGGCTTTGATTGTGTATGGGTTCCGCGGCCCTCGTGTCGTGAAGGGACATGGCACGGTGATTTTTCCGATGGTGGAAAACTGCCGTGAACTAAGCCTGGAACTGATGAGCTTCGATGTGGCTCCTCAACAGGACCTTTATACGAGGCAGGGCGTCGCCGTCACGGTGGAAGCAGTAGCGCAGATCAAGGTGCGGAGCGACCAGCCTTCAATTTTGACTGCGGCCGAGCAGTTCCTGACCAAGACGCAACCGCAGCGCGAAGGGCTGATCCGGCTGGTAATGGAAGGCCACCTGCGCGGCATTATCGGCCAGTTGACCGTGGAGCAGATCGTCAAGGAGCCGGAGATGGTGGGCGAACGCATGCGCGCCACCTGCTCTGAAGAAGTGAGCAAGATGGGGCTCGAGGTTATTTCGTTCACCATCAAGGAAGTCCGCGACAAGAACGAGTACATCTCGAACATGGGGCGGCCGGACGTGGCGCGCATCAAGCGCGACGCGGAGATGGCGACGGCCGAGGCGGAGAGAGATACGGCGATTCTGCGGGCGACCGCAACTCGCGAAGCCGCAGTGGCCAAAGCGCAGGCGGACCAGGATCGGGTGATTGCGGAGACGGCGTCGCAGGCGCGGCAGGCTGAGGCGCAGCGCGATCTGGACATCAAGAAGGCGCAGTTCAGCGAGCAAAGCCGCAGACAGCAGGCGAATGCGGACAAAGCGTACGAACTGCAAACCAACATCATGCTGCAGCAGGTTACGGCTGAGCAGGTAAAGGTGCAGCAGGTGGAGAAGGAAGGCCAGATCAAGGTGCAGGAGGCTGAGATTCTGCGCCACGAAAAGGAGTTGATCGCTACCGTGCTGAAGGGCGCGGAAATTGAGCGCCAGCGGATTGAGAACATGGCTGCCGCGGAGAAGAATCGTTTAACCGCGGAAGCCGAGGGACGCGCCGCAGCAATTCGGAGCCAGGGCGAAGCCGAAGCCAGCATCATCTTGCAAAAGGGCGAGGCCGAAGCCAAGGCGATGAACGTGAAGGCTGTGGCTTACCAGGAATGGAACCAGGCTGCGGTGCTCGACAAACTGTTGACCAACATGGCCGACGTAGTTCGCGCCATGGCCGAGCCGCTCAGCAAAGTGGATCACATCACCATTGTGTCCACGGGCAACGACGATGCTGCCGGAGCGCACAAGATTACCGGCGACATGACACGGATTGCCGCGCAGGTGCCTGCACTGTTTGAGGCGCTGAGCGGCGTGGACATCAAGCAGTTGATGGCCAACGTGCAGGGCATCAAAACGAAACCGGCGCCTGACAAGCCGGTGGAGAAATAGCCTCTAGCCTCTAGCTTTCAGCTCCTAGCTTTTTTAGCGGGAGCTGGGCTGGATGTCTCATCAACAAGTGGACAAAACTGCCGGTAGCCGGCAGAACAGGCTGCAAGCTGAAAGCTAATGGCTGAAAGCTGAAACAAGGAGAACCCCATGGCACTGCTGGAGAGAGTAAGCACGTTGCTCCGCGCAAATCTCAACGACCTGATCGAGAAGGCCGAAGATCCTGAGCGGTTGTTGAAACAGATTGTCCTGGACATGGAAAACCAGTTGCTCCAGGTAAAAACCCAGGTCGCCATTGCCATTGCAGATCAGCATCTTTTGGATAAGAAGCGGGTTGAGCACGTGGAGCAGGCGGCAGAGTGGCGGCGGAAGGCGGAACTGGCCGTGCAAAAGGGGCACGACGACCTGGCCCGCGCCGCGCTGGAGCGGGCGCTGAGCCACGACCAGTTGGTGGCCGGCTTTACCGAGCAGGCCGAGGATCAGAAGTCGGAAGCGGACAACCTGCGCCAGGCCCTGCACAAGCTGGACCAGAAATTGAACGAGACGCGGGCACGCTGTGAAATGCTGGTGGCCGAGCATCGCCGCGCCCGCGTCGTGGGCCGCGCCACGCAGGCTCGCCAGGTGATCGGCAACGACCAGGAGCATGCATTGGGCCGTTTGAAGAGCAGGGTTCGCATCCAGTCGGCTGAGAACGCTGCGGCATCCGAAGTGCTGGCGCCTGACTCGCTTGAAGATCGCTTTCAGGCCCTCGAAAGTGAGGACAAGGTCGAAATGCTTCTCAGCGAGATCAAGAGCAGAATGACGCCCAAGTTGGGGCCCGGCTCGGCGGCGTCCTGAACGACTCAGCCAATTCGTCACTTTGTTTGTGTCCGCGATAGGCCGAGGTGCGTCTAACGGAGGGGGACGGTTAGTAAAGGCGATGAAACGTTGCCCTGCGAATCGCGCTGACCAACAGTGTGAAAGCCCCAGGTAATTTATCCTGATAGTAGCTCCCGACTGCTTTTGGCCTGCTCGCCTCGTGCGTCTCGCCGGACAAGTGTGGTGGGCGCGGACTTTGAAACTGGTGAATGGATGCGCGCAGGTTCTTATTTTGTTCCGGCAACGCTTTTTGCGGTGTCTGCTGTTTTTGCAACGTCGTCATTTGCTTATTCGCAGCAACCGGGTGCCGTTTCGACGGCGAGTGCGACCGAGGAACTTCCGGAGGTTCCCCGGCCGCAGATTGATGTTGCCGCAGCAGATTTGGCTGGGTTGCAGAACCCGGCCAACCAAAGTCAAACTGCCCAGGAGCCTGCGACACCGGCTCAGAACGCTGCGCCGAGTAGCTCCAGCTCTCAGTCCTCCACATCGGAGGCGGACGACCAGAAGAGCCAGCGCGAAAAGGCGGAGGAGCAGTTGAAGAAGCAGGAAAAGCAGCGGGTGATGGGAGTGATGGCTACCTTCAACACCACCACGGACCCGAACGCGGTCCCTCTGTCTTCGGAGCAAAAGTTCAAGCTGTTTTTCCGGAGTTCGACCGACCCCTGGCCATTCCTATTGGCAGGCGTCGTCTCCGGTATAGGCCAGACGAACAACAGCTACCCTGAATGGGGCCAGGGAGCCCAGGGTTATGCCAAACGATATGGCGCGGCCTACTCGGATGCCTTCATCGGGAATTTCTTCGGAAATGCTCTGCTGCCGTCGATTCTGCACGAGGACCCGCGTTACTTTCAGAAAGGCACGGGCAGACCCATTGGCCGCTTTCTGTGGGCTGCATCCAGTACTTTCTGGTGCAAGCGCGACAACGGCCATTGGGGCCCGAATTACGCGAACGTTGGCGGCAACCTGATTGGTGCCGCCATTGCGCGTGCGTACTATCCTGCTTCAGAGCGGGACGTCGCATCGACTATCAGCGATGGGATAACAGTTTCCGTGGAGGGGATCGTCGGCGCGGAAGTAATCGAGTTCTGGCCGGACATGGTTCGGGCCCACAACCGCAAGAAGGCTGAGAAGCTTGCCCGGCAGGCCGCTCAAAGCGATGCAAAACCTGCAGCCGATCCTGCTAAGTTACCGGGCGCGGGAGTCAAGCCCTAGCTCCACGAGCTTTCGGCGACAGATTTGAGTTACCCCGCTTGCGACCGGTCCCCGTCAAAGTACGCAACACCGCCTGATTCTTCTGGATTAGCGCGAGCCGTTGCTCCACACAGGCGTAGCTGCGCAGCGGGTCGGCGGGGGTATTCCGCACATAATCCAGCAGCTTGGCTGTAGTGCTGGTGGCTACGTGGAGCCGCGTATCGGAAGAAGCGTAGTAAATATAGACTTCTCCCTTCTTGCCTTCGATCCAGCCATTGCTGAAGACCACGTTCGATACATCGCCGACGCGCTCCTCGCCTTCGGGTGCAATAAAGTAGCCTGCCGGCTTGTGCGTGATGACCCACGGGCGCTCCAACTCGGCCAGAAAGAGATACAACACATACCGCAGGCCGGCAGCGGTGTTGCGGACGCCGTGGGCCAGGTGCAGCCAGCCCTCAGCGGTCTTGATGGGCGTGGGACCGAGGCCGTTCTTCACCTCCTGAATCGTGTGGTAGGCGCGGTTGTCCATGATGGTCTCGTTCGTTATCACGGCCTTCTCGATGCTGTCAGCCAGTCCCCAGCCGATTCCGCCGCCTTTGCCTGACTGGATGAAGTCATCCTGAGGGCGGGTATAAAACGCATACTTGCCGTCGACGAACTCCGGATGCAGCACCACATTCCTCTGCTGCGGAGATTCAGATTTCATGTCGGCGAGCCGCTCCCACGCCTTCAGGTCCCGGGTACGCGCAATTCCGCACTGTGCTACTGCGGAGGAGGTGTCCCATGAAGGAGTTTTGGGGTCTTTGCGTTCCGTGCAAAACAGGCCGTAGATCCATCCATCCTCGTGCTTCACCAGACGCATGTCATAGACGTTGGTGTCCGGGTCGGCGGTTTCCGGCATCAGGATTGGGGTATCCCAGAATCGGAAATTGTCGATGCCGTTCGGGCTTTCCGCAACTGCAAAAAACGATTTTCGATTCGCGCCTTCAACCCGCGCCACGACGAGGTACTTTCCCTTGTAAGAAATCGCTCCTGCGTTGAAGGCGGCATTCACAGCAATCCGTTCCAGCAGGAACGGATTGGTGGACCTGTCCAGGTCGTAGCGCCAGATGATGGGTGCGTGCGCCGCGGTCAACACTGGATTCTCATACCGGTCGAAGATTCCATTGCCGTTCGGCGATTTCCGGTTGCGCCTCGAAAGCAGCTTGTCCTGCTGTTTCACCAACTCCTGGACGCTTTTTTTGAACTCTGCCTGATTCATCTTTCGTCTCCGGTCTTACTCTCGTAACGCGGTCTGGGAAGAGATGGAATTGGCGTTTCGCTGCAGCCGTTCCATCACTTCAAAGCAGGTGCGGCTGTTGTGATACGGACACTTCCACGGACCCACCTTGTCCTTTTCGTTGTCCGGTACGCCGTCTTTTGAAACCAGCCAAAACCATTCTCCGTGCTCGTGATCCACAATGAACTTCTCAATAAACGTCCAGCTTCGCTCCGCGGCTTCAAGGAAGTGCGGTTGACCGGAAAGCTCATTAGCGTTGAGGAATCCCACGACCGCTTCCGCCTGCGGCCACCAATGTTTGTCGGAGTCGATGATGCCCGCTGGGTCAGCTTCATACATCAGCCCACCATCTGCATCGAGGCCTTCATCGTGGACTGCCTGCGCCATGTTCACCGCAACGTCTCGCACCTTTTCCAGCAGTGCGGGATCGCCGAGAATCTCCGCCGCTTCGCACAGCAGCCAACTGCCTTCGATGTCGTGACCGAAGGAGATGACGTTCGACTGGCGGGTCCATTGTTCGTCGAAAAAGAGAATGAAATGGTGATTCGCCGGATCGATGATGTGGTTGAGAAAGATCTCAATCAGCTCGCGCAGACGCATGCGGACAGTGGCGTCTTCGTGCAGGCGCAGCAGCGTTGCATAGGCCTCCAGCATATGCAGGTGCGTGTTCATGGATTTCTTCTCGTCCATGTCGACATCGCTCAGCCGCTGATCCACGGCTAGCGACCAGTCCCGCTCGTAGGTTTCAAAGTAGCCGCTGTTCTGCGCATCGTGTCCGGCCTCTTCAATCACCTCGACGAGGCGCAGCGCGCGCGCAAGGACCTCGGCATCGCTCGTGGCGTGGTAATACTCGGCCAGCGCGTAGACGCTGAACGCCTGCGCGTAGATGCGTTTCTTGGTGTCCAGTGGGCGACCGAGGTAGTCGACCATCCAATAGAGTCCGTCAAACTCGCCGTCCCAGAAGTAGCGGATCAAGTATTCATAGGCGCGCCGCGCCGCTTCGAGATAGACCGGGTTGGCATAGACCCTGAAAGCTTTCGAGAAGGTCCAGAGGATGCGTGCATTCAGGATGACTCCCTTGGCGGCCTGCGAATCGATCGTGAGGTCATTCGTAATCTGCCCGCGAAACCCGCCGTACTCGTCGTCGACAGCGTACTTGAGCCAGAAGGGCAGGATGTCCGTTACCAACTCCGCTTCCGCTTTTTGCCTTAAGTCGTGCACCGAAGCGCCTCCCCCTGATCAATACACAGCGCTGTGAATGGATTGCAGGATCGCGTCAGGCGCCCTGGTTCAGAATCGCGTCAATGCGGGCCAGTTCATCGGCTGAAAAAGCCAGGTTAGCCAGCGCCGCCACGTTCTGCTCAATCTGCTCCACGCGGCTGGCTCCGATGAGCGCCGAAGTCATGCGCTCGTCGCGCAGCACCCACGCCAGCGCCATCTGCGCGAGCGATTGTCCACGCTCCGACGCAATGGTGTTCAATGCGCGCGCCTCGGCTACGTGGTGCTCGTCGACGTCCTGTTTCTTGAGGAACGTGTTTGGCTTCGATGCTCGCGAACCGCTTGGAATCCCATGCAGGTAACGGTCCGTCAGTAATCCCTGCGCCAGCGGACAGAAGGCAATGCCGCCGATGCCCTCATTGCCCAGCACATCCAGCAATCCGCCCTCAACCCAGCGATCGAACATTGAATACTTAGGCTGGTGAATAAGGCAGGGCGTGCCGAGTTCGCGCAGAATCTTGGCGGCTATCGCGGTCTCCGATGCACTGTAGCTCGAAATGCCTGCGTAGAGCGCTTTCCCTGAGCGCACGGCCTGATCGAGCGCGCCCATTGTTTCCTCAATCGGCGTCTTGGGGTCGGGCCGATGCGAGTAGAAAATGTCAACGTATTCGAGGCCCATGCGTTTGAGGCTCTGGTCGAGACTGGCCAGAAGATATTTGCGCGAACCCCAGTCTCCGTAAGGGCCGGGCCACATTCCCCAGCCAGCCTTTGAGCTGATGATCAACTCGTCGCGATACGGCTTGAGATCAAGTTTCAGAATCTCGCCGAAGTTCAATTCCGCACTTCCCGGCGGAGGTCCGTAGTTGTTGGCCAGGTCGAAGTGCGTGATGCCGAGGTCGAAGGCACGCAGCACCATGGCGCGGCCATTCTCAAAAACATCGACTCCGCCGAAATTGTGCCAAAGGCCAAGGGAGATGGCCGGCAGATTGATGCCGCTCTTGCCGCAGCGGCGATAAGTCATCGTGTCGTAGCGCTGTTCGCTGGCAATATACAAAGTCTTCGCTCCTTATGCGTTCTAAGTGAGAATTCCCTTGACTACGACTTCTTTTCGCCCATCGGTGGGCGCGGGAACAACATTCCCTTCAAGGGGTGCGCCGTCGACGGTGAGCGCAATCGCATTTCCTTGTCCTGCGCGCTCAATTGAGATCTTATAGACCACGCCGCGAAACACTCGCGTGGCTGTAAAGCCCGGCCAGCTTTTCGGAATCACCGGCGCAATCTCGAGGCCCTCGAGCGATGTCCGAATACCTAGAATCCATTGGACGATGGCATAGTAGTTCCACGCGGCTGTGCCGGTGAGCCACGAGTTCTTCGCTTCGCCGAAAGTCGGTGCGTCTTTGCCCGCGATCATCTGCGCGTAGACATACGGTTCGCAGCGATGCAGATCGCCGATCTCCTCGCGCGCCGAGGGATTGATGCGGCTGTAGTAGTCATGCGCCAGGTCACCATGCCCGAGGCGCGTTTCGCCAATCATGACCCACGGATTGACGTGACAAAAGATGCCGGCATTCTCCTTGTATCCGGGCGGATACGAAGAGATTTCGCCAAGCTGCAAATAGTATTTGGAGTAGGCCGGCTGCTGCACCACGATGCCGTGTTTGGTGGCCAGGTGTGTGCCCACCGCGCTCATCGCGCTCTCGGCCTTGCCGTCGTCGAGCCCAATTCCCGCCAGCACGCAGAAGCCATTCGACTCAATGAAGATTTTGCCTTCCTCGCACTCCTTCGATCCAATCTTCGCGCCGAAGTCGTCGTAGGCGCGAATGAACCACTCGCCATCCCAGCCGTGCTCGTGGATCACAGCGAGCATCTTCTCGGTCTCACCGATATAAGCGACTGCCTCGTCTCCCAACCCGCGACGCCTTGCAATGTCAGCCAGTTCGCGGCCGGCATGGACGAAAAGCCCGGCGATGAAAACCGACTCCGCCACTTTGCCGTCCTTGTTGGTTGTCGTCTGGAAGCTCTGGCCAGGCGTGTCAGAGAAGCAATTCAGGTTCAGGCAATCGTTCCAGTCCGCGCGGCCAATCAGCGGCAATCCGTGCGGGCCAAGGCGCGCGAGCGTGTAGTTGAAGCTGCGCTGCAGGTGCTCATACAGCGGCTGTTCCGATCCAGGCTCGTTGTCGTACTGCACGGGCGCATCGAGGATGCTCCAGTCGCCGGTCTCTTTCAAATAAGCGGCAACGCCGATGATGAGCCAATGCGGATCGTCGTTGAACCCGCCGCCAATATCGTTGTTACCGCGCTTGGTCAGTGGCTGGTACTGGTGGTACGCACCGCCGGAAGGCAGTTGCGTGGCTGCAAGATCAAGTATCCGTTCGCGGGCTCGCGCCGACGCCATGTGCACAAATCCCAGCAAGTCCTGGTTGGAATCGCGGAAACCCAGCCCTCGTCCGATTCCCGATTCGTAAAACGACGCCGATCGCGACATGTTGAATGTGGCCATGCACTGATACGCGTTCCAGATGTTCACCATTCGATTGGTGTGGATGTCGGGTGTATTCACCTGCAATACGCTCAGCAGGCTATCCCAATACACGCGCAGATTCTCGAACGCTGCGTCGGCTTGTTTTGCATCGAGGTATTTCGCAATTACTGGCTTCACGAACTTTTTGTTGATGGTCTGCGAACCGGGCGGGTCGAACTTCTCATCCACCGGATTCTCGTGGTAGCCCAGCACAAAGACGATTTGGCGCGTTTCGCCGGGTGCCAGTTCCAGCATCACGTGGTGCGCGCCCATGGGCGACCAGCCATGCGCAATCGAGTTTTTCAGTTCGCCGGCCTCCACGCTGGCTGGGCGGTCCCAGCCCCGGTAGCGGCCCAGAAAAGCCTCGCGCTGCGTCTCGAACCCGGCATCAGGCTCAGAACATGCGAAATAGGCAAAATGATTGCGGCGCTCGCGGTACTCGGTCTTGTGGTAGATCACGCCGTCTTCCACCTCCACCTGGCCGGTATTGAAATTCCGCTGGAAGTTGGTGGCGTCGTCCTGCGCATCCCACAGACAGAATTCGATGCTGGCAAAGGCGGAAATGCGCGCGGTCGTGTCGCGCCGGTTCGTAATGGTCAACTGCCAGATTTCCAGGTTTTCATCGAGCGGGACAAAGTAGCGCGTCTCTGCTTCGATGCCGGTGTATTCAGATTGAATTGCCGTGTAACCCATGCCGTGGCGGCAGGCGTAGTCCTTCAATTCGGTCCGAGTGGGCTCCCACGACGGCGACCAAAACTCCTTTGACTCATCGTCGCGCAGGTAGATATACCGGCCACCGAAATCCATCGGCACATTGTTGTACCGGTACCTGGTCAGCCGCCTCAGGCGCGCGTCGCGGTAGAAGGAGTAGCCGCCCGCCGTATTGGAAATGATTCCGAAATAAGCCTGGCATCCCAGGTAGTTGATCCAGGGCAGCGGTGTATCTGGTTGCGTTATCACGTACTCGCGCCGTTGGTCGTCGAAATGTCCGTACTTCATTACGGTTGCTCCCTTGCCAGAAAACGCTCCGCAAGTATAGTCTTCGTTTCAAAACCAAATCAAATCAAACGATTTTCCAGAGGATTTCGCAACAATTCTCAAAAGAAAAGTTTCCAATTGCGTATCGGCCCGCGAACGTGCAAAATGATCAGCGCAAGCGAAATCACGAAAGCTCCCACTGTGTCCGGGAACGTTGTCAGAGAACAGGCGGATGTGAGAGACTTCTCGCGTTTTTCCATTCAGCCTGAACGGCTTGCGCGAGGCAAAACGGCAAAAAATGGCAAGAGGTATCTTTTCGTCTCATCGAATTCCAGGCGGTTGCAAGGCGTTTCTGTCTTCGATCGTTTTACTTCTTGTAGTCCCGCTTTTAACCGTCGCCTATGCCGCGGAACCGGCCGCCTCTTTGTCAATCAAAGTTGACCAGGCAGGCTATCCACTGGATGGACCCAAGGTCGCCCTTGTGAGCGAGCGGGCCGAGTCCTTTGAGGTGAGGAAGGCAAGCGACAATGCAGTCGTTTTCAAAGGCAAGCTCGATCCACCTCAAGCCGACCCTGATACAGGTGACCAGGTGCAGGCGGCCGACTTCTCCAGTTTTCGCAAAGCTGGGGACTTCTACCTTTACGTTCCCGGAGTAGGCCGCAGTTGGGATTTTTCCCTGGCCAGCAACGTTTACCAGCGCACCTACTACCTGGCCATGCGCGGCTTTTACGGCCAGCGATGCGGCACGGCAGTTGATATGGGGCCGGAGTTTCCCGGCTATTCCCACCCCGCCTGCCACCTGCACGGCGAGTTTCACCCGTCGTCCGGCGCCAAGGGCCCGCGCGACAACATCGGCGGCTGGCACGATGCAGGCGACTACGGACGCTACGTGGTCAACTCCGGCATTAGCACGGGCATGTTGCTATGGGCCTGGGAGATTTACGGAAACAAACTGAAGAACATTTCGCTGAAGATTCCCGAGTCGGGCAATGGAACCCCCGACATCCTGAATGAGGCGCGATGGAATCTGCAGTGGATGCTGAAAATGCAGGACGATGACGGCGGCGTGTGGCACAAGCAAACCAGCGAGCATTTTTCCGGGTTTGTTGCGCCCCAGGACGACGAGTTGCCGAGCGAGGTGATTGGGACTGGCTCGGCACCGTACAAAAGCACCTGTGCTACTGCGGATCTTGCCGCTGTTGCCGCCATCGCCGCACGCGTCTACAAGCCATTTGATGCGGCGTTTGCCGCGCAATCGCTACGGGCCGCCCGGCGAGCCTTTGCCTGGACCGAAGCGAATCCGAACGTCACCTTCCGCAATCCACCCGGCGTCACTACTGGGGGCTACGGAGACTCGAACTGCTCTGACGAGCGCTTTTGGGCGGCTGCGGAACTCAGCCGGACTACCGGCGAAGCGGCATACAGCAGCTATTTTCTTGCCCATTACGCCGATTTTCTTCCCGGCCTCGACTCTCCGCCTGCTGAGGGTTGGGGATCGGTAGCGTCCATGGGTCTTTGGACGTACGCACTTTCTCATGCGCATGTTGACGATTCAGGAGCGAATGCGGCCATCCGCCAGAGGACCATCGCGGCGGCTCGCGCGGTTGTCGCTAGAACCCAAACCAGCCCCTACCGCAATAGCATGAAAACGAGAGACTACATTTGGGGATCGAATGGGGTTGCGGCGGGATACGGGATTTATCTGCTGATTGCCAACCTCATTGAGCCGGACCCGGCATTTGTGGAGACGGCTCGCGACAATTTGCATTATCTGCTTGGCCGCAATGCGTTCTCGGTTTCCTGGGTAACGCAGGTGGGTGAACACGCCTTCCAGCATCCGCATCATCGTCCCAGCGGTTCAAGCAATCTTCCGGCGCCATGGCCGGGCCTGTTCTCGGGTGGGCCGAATGCCGGGCGTGGAGATGCGGTTTTGAAAGCATTGCCCAGGGACTTGCCGCCCGCTAGGGTGTATGCCGATCAGTTGGCCT
>Ga0302187_10001572_pt1 | contig 19331 bp, 19 predicted proteins | sample II_Bog_E1_3_FD_202120 | JGI IMG/M metagenome (GOLD analysis project Ga0302187, IMG submission 202120) | Peat permafrost microbial communities from Stordalen Mire near Abisko, Sweden - II_Bog_E1_3 | ecosystem: Environmental > Terrestrial > Soil > Wetlands > Peat | place: Sweden: Abisko...
AAAACAGTCCCGTCCCTTCGGGTTGCCGGTCAGAATCGCGCCATACTGCGTTACTCCCTCCTCGTGTGGAGTCACCACAAGTCGTCGGTCGTGCCTTGTTTGGCGCGATTCTGACCGGCAACGCCACGATCAATGAAACGTCAACAGACCCTAGTCCCGGGTGAGCGCCGGCAGGAAGCACTCCGCCACCAGCAAGGGCCGGCCATGAAAATACAGCCGGGAGCGCCGCGCCCACACGACGCCCTCGGCCTGCCGCAGGGGCGCGATCTCGATGGGGCCCCGGCGCAGGGTGGAGTCCTTGAACAGCAGGCCGCCGAGCGAGCGGTTGCCCAGGCGGCGCAGGCGCCGCCCCGGTCCGCGCTGCAGGCAAGCCAGCGGCAGCACGCTGCGCGCACGCACCCAGGGCACGCCATGGCCCAGCAGCTCGACCTCGCGGATCAGGGCGTAGCGCCCCGCCGGCAAGCCCAGACGCTGGCGCTCTTCCAGCGCCGGGCGGGCCCAGCCTTGCCAGAGCAGGCGCACGGCAAAGGCGCCCCCGGCCTCGGCCACCAGCGCCCGCGTCAGCGAACCCGGCTCGTCCAGCCAGCGCCGTAACGCAGGCGGCGGCCGCCGCTGCCAGCGTTGATGCGGGAGATACCAGCGCGACGGGGCTTGCCAGACTGCCATAAAAACTCCTCGGCCTCCGCCGGCTGAGCCCGGCAAAGGAAAATACAGGCGTGCCCGGCACATTGCGCCAAGGCAATCGATGGTTTTCGTAGGGTGGGCCATGCCCGCGCACAAGGGGCCGCCGACTCTTCGCCTCTGCTGCCATGCCTCCGTCAGTCGTGCGCGGGCATGGCCCGCCCTACAAACGCCTCGACAAGCGCCGATGGTGGGAACCGATACCAAGAATTCGTTGCCCCCCCTGAACGAAGGCATTTCATAGTAATTAACTATTGATTATCTAAATACAATCAATTTTAACTACCTGCAAGATTGGGAGATTATAGCCTTCCAGCCCGGCCATGCCGGCAAGTTTTCAACAGGAGCACGCTATGAAAATCAATGTCACCGTTACCGGCAAGAACCTTGAGTCGGCCTTTGCGGGCGAGTCCATGGCCCACATGAAATACCGCTACTTCGCCAGGCTGGCGCGCGAAATGGGCGACGAGGAAACGGCCAAGGCCTTTGAAGAAACCATGAATCAGGAAATCCAGCACGCCCTTGGCCATCTGGACATCCTCTACCCCAGGGAAAGCCTGACCCCGGCCAAAATGCTGGAAATCGCCATCGCCGGCGAAACCTACGAGTACACCGAGATGTACCCGAAGTTCCGCGAAACCGCCGAGGCCGAGAACAACGAGGCTGCGCTCAAGGAATTCAGCGAGCAGATCGCGGAGTCCGCGGAGCACGCCGAGTGGTTCCGCCAGGCCCTGACCAAGGCGGAAAAGCGCTTCAAGGCGCTGGCCAAGGTGGAAGAGCGCCATGCCAACCACTACAAGGCCGTGCTGGCCGATGTGGTGGCCCGTGCCTGATTAAACACGGTGTTTAAAGAATTCGGCACAGCTGACAGCCAATGGGGTAAAATGCCGGCCTTTTGCGATGCCTCATGGCATTGCAAATCGCCCGGCGGGTGCTTAGCTTTCACTGTGCCGTGAGCGATCCCCCCCTTTTCCGATGCCCGAGGTTTGAGAACATGAAGAAGTACCAATGCACCGTTTGTGGTTTTATCTATGACGAAGCCACTGGCATGCCCTGGGATGGCGTTCCTGCCGGCACGCTCTGGGCCGATGTGCCCAAGGACTGGGTCTGCCCGGACTGCGGCGTGGGCAAGGAAGACTTTGAAATGGTGGAAATCTGAGCCACCAAAAGCCGCCCGATAGCCCTGCGGTGGCCGGCCCCGGCCACCGTGCCCACCCTGCCCGCCCAGTGAAGCAAGCACATGAAACCCATCGTCATCATCGGCACCGGCCTGGCCGGTTACAACCTCGCCAAGGAATTGCGCAAGCTTAACCCTGAACAGCCGCTGGTGCTGCTCAGCCGCGACGACGGCCGCAACTATTCCAAACCCATGCTTTCCACCGGCTACACCAAGGGCAAGGACGCGGATGGTCTGGCCATGAACACGGTCGAGCAGATGCGCGAACAGCTCAAGGCCGATATCCGCACCCACGTGATGGTCAGCTGCATCGACCGCAGCGCCCGTACCGTGGAAGTCGAGGGTGAGGTCATTGCCTATGACAAGCTGGTGCTGGCCATGGGCGCCGACGTGTTCCGCCCCAATCTGGGTGGCGACGGCATCGGCCGGGTGCTGACGGTGAACGACCTGACCGACTATGGCCACTGGCGGCAGGCGGCGGCGGGGCGCAAGAAGATCATCATCATCGGTGGCGGCCTGATCGGCTGCGAGTTTGCCAATGACCTGTCCAACGGCGGCTATCAGGTAGAGGTGGTGGAGCCGGTGGGCCGCGTGCTGCCCTCCCTGTTGCCGGAACGCGCCTCCGAGGCGGTCGCCAATGGTCTTGGCACGCTGGGCGTGAAATTCCATTTCGGCCATAGCGTGGCCGGCGTGTGGGAAGACGGCGAAGGTGTTGCCGTGGAGCTGTCCAACGGCGAGCGCGTGCAGGGTGACCTGGTGCTCTCGGCGATCGGCCTGCGGCCGCGCACCCAATTGGCGCTGGAAGCCGGGCTGGACGTGGGCCGTGGCATCAAGGTGGACCGTTTCCTGCGCAGCAGCGACGAGCACATCTTCGCGCTGGGCGACTGCGCCGAGGTCGAAGGCAAGGTGCTGCTCTTCGTGCTGCCGCTCATGGCCTGTGCCCGCGCCCTGGCCAAGACCCTGGCCGGGACGGAAACCGCCGTGCAATACCCGCCCATGCCGGTGCTGATCAAGACGCCGGTGTGCCCGGTAGTGGTATCGCCCATCGTGCCCGGCACCGCTGGCGCCTGGGCCGTGGAAGCCGAAGGCAATAACGTCAAGGCCGAGTTCCGCAGCCCGGAAGGCCAGCTGCTGGGCTTTGCCCTGACCGGCAGCTATACCGCCACCCCGGTCGCCAAGACCGAACTGACGAAGCAGCTGCCGCCGATACTGGCGTAGGCAACAGCTCATTTCATGCCGCCAAGCTGCTGAACGAAAGGCGGGTTTACTCCCTCTCCCTTCGGGAGAGGGCGGGGGTGAGGGGGCCTCTTCATTGACGGTGGTTAACACCCCCTCACCCCAACCCTCTCCCGAAGAGAGAGGGGGTAAACCTTGGTCGCCCTTCCAGAAAGCCCGCTTCGGCGGGTTTTTTGCATGTTTTTCATGCCGCTGTCAGCAATGTTTTGTACCCTTTACACACAGGGCTGCAGTTTGCGCGCGGCTGACCCATCCTATACAACTAGGCATACATGCCGTGCAGCTGATGCAGCCTGCCGATTGACCGGGGAAGGTTTATGAAGTTGAAAATGCTGCTGTGGTATATGGCGCGGCGCATGGAGCTGCTGGGGCGCACGCACTCGGAATTTATCGGGCACCTGCACGGGCGCGACTTTGTACTGCAGCTGCAAAGCGCCTCGGGCAAGACCGTGCGCTATTTCCAGGTGCGCCACAACCGCGTCAACTCGCACACCAAGCCCCACCCCAAGCCCGACCTGAACATCATTTTCGAGTCCGACGAATACGGCTTCAAGGTACTGACCGCACCGGACAAGAGCATTTTCATGCACGGCATGCAGGAGCAGAAGATCAAGGTCGAGGGCGACTTCACCCTGCTGATGTGGTTTATGTCGATTTCCAAGTATCTGCGGCCGGGGGCGACGAAGAAGCAGATTGAGCCGGCGGCTTGAGAGTGGGGTTACTCCCTCTCCCTTCGGGAGAGGGGACTAAAAGCAGCCCGGCTCCACACACTCTCAATAAAAATCCCCGCTGTGGATGCCACAGCGGGGATTTTTTATACCCGCTCACCTTAAACGCTAACCGGCTTACCCGTATACAACACCGGCCCGGTCGGCAGCCCGGTCGGCGAACCACCGCTGGGCTCCAGACTGATGGCTAGTACCGTGGCCTGTTGCAGGCGGCTCTGGTGGGTGCTGTCGAGGGCGATTTCTGCCTTGCCGTCCTGTACCGGCAGCACACCCAGCGACATGGGCGCGCCCTTGGCCGGGATGGACCACAGCTCCAGCGCCTTGCCGGCCGGCAGGGGCTTGTTGCCGAGGCTGCTCAGCACCAGCTTCTGGTGGCTGCTATCTTCGCGCACGATCCAGTCCGGGCCTTCCTTGTCGGTCAGCACGGCGAGGTCGGTCAGGGCCGGGGCGGCGACCACGACAGGAGGCGCAACCGGCTGCGGTTGCGGCGCGGGTTGCAGGATGATGATGCCGGCCAGCGCCGTGCTGCCAAAGGCCCACGCCCTCCACCAGATAAAACCGGAGGCCGGTTTTTCCGCAGGGGCATGACCCAGCCGCCGTTGCACGCCGCTCCAAACGGTCGCCGGTACGGGCACGGGCTTCAGGGCCGAGGCCCAGGGGCTCATGCGCTGCTCCCAGGCGGCCACGCGGGCGCGCAGGCCGCTGTCCTGCGGCAGCAGTTTTTCGAAGCGGGTGCGGGCCTTGCCCTGCAGGGTGCCGAGCACATACTCGGCGGCCAGCTTCATCTGCAATTCGGGTTGGTCATATTTCATGGTGCAAACACCCTCTGAGGCGCTCCAGACCGCGCCTTACCCAGGCCTTGACCGAGCCCAGCGGGGCCGAGAGGTGCTCGGCCAGCTGGCTGTGGGTCAGGCCGTGGAAAAAGGCCAGGCTCAGTGATTCCCGTTGCTTGCCGTCGAGATGCTCCATGCAGCCGGCCAGCAGTTGCGCATCGGCGTCGGTCAACAGTTCCTGCAAGGGGCCGGGGCCCGGCGCCTCGAAGCTCTCCCAGTCCGTATCATCCAGCGTGGCAAAACGCTGGGGCTCACGCCGGATGCGGTCGATGCAGCGGTGCCGCACGATCACATTCAGCCAGGTCTGCGCCGTGCCCTTGTCGGCGTTGTAGCTGGAGGCGGAATGCCAGACATTGACATAGGCCTCCTGCAGGGCGTCTTCGGCCTGATCACGCTTGCGCAGCAGCATCATGGCCAGCGCATACAGGCGCGGCGACGTTTCCCGGTACAATTTCTCGAACGCACGCTGGTCGCCCAGTGCCGTCCGGTAGATGAGAAAGGCCAAGTCCTCGGCCATAAAATTCACCCTGTCAGAGTTATGGGTCGAATGCCCGCTGCCACCATTCTGGCGCACGTGCTCTTATAGCCCGTGCTTGCCGCGCCAAGGCCCAGCGAGCATAGGCTGTAGGGGAGCGGGCCGGCAATACCACCGGCTGCCCTGATTTACCGCCCTGCCCTGCTGCCCGTCCCTGCCACCTCCAACCCTTTTGCTCCTGCTGAATGTACGCAGGAGAAGGCGCTCTGGATGCAGGGTTGGACAAAAGACTTTAGCGAGGCTTATTTCAACCACCTTGTGTAGTACAAATATCAATGCTGCTCGCTCAGGTCGGCCCGCTGCGTTCCCGACGCGCTACGGCACTCCCCACATCCCTGTGGGTCGCAGGGTGCACGTGTGCAGGGCAAGAATTTTACGCATGCGCCCGGTACCTCCCTCGTTACGCGTGCGCACGGCGCACCCTACCGGTCAGAACCGCACAAATGACAATGCCACCCTTGGGCGGCATTGTCGTGCATCATCTGCTACTTAATGCTGCGGCTTACCGTGGGCCACAGGAATGGGCGGGGGCGGCGGAGCGCTCAGGCTATACCAGTCCATGCGTCGGGTGATGATCATGATGGCGGCGACGATCATGAACAGCAGCATCGAGCCCAGCAGCAAGGCGTAGTCTTCCGACTGCAAAAGGCCATAAAGCGCGCTAAACAGAGTCACTAACAGCGCGCCAAAGCCCAGTCCACGCCAAACGCTTTTAAGCACATAGCTGATATAGAAAGTAAGCAGGCTGATACAGGCTGCTGCTGCCGCGACATAAGCCTGCACAAAGGCGATGTGTTCGGTCAGCGAAATCAGCAGCAGGAAGAACAGCACCAGCGCCACCCCCACCAGCGAATACTGCGCGGGGTGAATACGCAGCCCCTTCAGCACCTCGAACAGGAAGAAGGCGACAAAGGTCAACATCACGAACAGGAATCCGTATTTTTCGGCACGCGCCGATTGCAGGTAGACATCCACCGGGGTAATCAGGCGTACCCCCAGGAAATTGTTGTTGAAGGTGCCGCAGGTGCCCGCCATGCAGGTGCCGAACAGGGCCTGCATGTCGTTGGACAGATAGCTGGTGCTCCAGCGCGCGGTAAAACCCTTGCTGCTCACCTCGCTGCTGATCGGCAGATAGCGCCCGCTGAACGAGGGGCTGCTCCAGTCGCTTTGCAGGTTGATGCTGGTATCGCGCCCAAGCGCCAGGAATTGCAGGTCCTGTGTGCCACGGATATCCATTTGCAGGCTGAACACGACGCGCCCGGCGTGCAGTGCGCCCAGCGTTCCGTGCAGGCCCTCGGGCAGGGCCGCCACATTGGTCGCCGGGTCGAGAGCGACGGGCTGATCGTTGACGCTCAGCAGGGGTGTGCTGGTGATGCCGCGCATATCACTGAGACCAAATGCAACATAGGGCTGCCCCCAGCGGACATTGTCCGAGTCCAGCTCCTCGGGTTTTATCTCGAAATAGCCTTTCATGACGACAGCACTGGAATACATCAGCGCGCTATAAATGCCACGATGCCGGCGCTCGGACTTGATGTCGCCGGTGATATCCAGATTTTCCGGCAGCCAGTATTTGCTGTGGTCTTCCCAGTGTTGTTTTGCAATGAGATTGCTGCCATCGGGAACTGCATCCACCACAAGTTGCTGATAGGGCTGTACCAGTACCGGCCCCGCCAGCGTCTGGCCGCTGGCGGTGGTGGCGGCGATATCGGCCGTGACCTGATCGCGGTGCTGCGCGCGCTCATCAATGGTGTAGCTGATCATTTGCAAAGGTATGCAGAGCATGAGCGCCAGCAGGGCGATCACCGCAATTTTATTATTGAATAAAGAGGACATGACTGACTCCCGGTAGTGGACAAGGCCAGTCTGCCGGTCGCCTGTGAGCAGCGTTTGTGGCGCCGGTGAAATCGGCGTGAAGTTTGTAACTCAGACTGGCAGCGTCAGCATGGCGTCAACACCACCCTCAGGATGATTGCGCAAGCTGATGCTGCCGCCATGCAGACTGGCAATTTCGCGCACAAAGGGCAGGCCCAAGCCGCTGCCCCGGCTGCCGTCGGCGCGGGGCAGGGAATAAAAACGCTCGAAGATACGCAGCTCAGCATAATCGGGTATACCCGGCCCGTGGTCACGCAGACTGAGGGAGATTTGCCCCGACAGTGCCTGCGCCTGAAAATGCAATTCGCTCTGCTCGGGAGAAAAGGCAATGGCATTGTCGAGCAGGTTGCGCAGGGCCTGTTGCAGCAGGAAGCCCTCGGCCCGAAGCTGCAAGGACTCGGGAATGCTGCTCAGCACACGCAGGTTTTTTTGTTGCAGGCGGCTGTCGGCAGCCCTGAGAACCTGCTGCCACAGGGCGCCAATATCCAGCAGCTGGGCCTCTTGCAGCGTCTGCCGCTGTTCCAGCCGCGCCAGTTCCAGCAGGCGCTCGATCAGGTCCTGGGCGCGGGCATTTTCCTGCTGGATATTGCCCAGAAAACGCGCGCGCACGACCGGCGGCAGTTCGTCTTCCAGCAATTCGGCGGAGGCGCGGATGGCGGCCAGCGGGCTTTTTATTTCGTGGGTCAGCGCCTGCACATAGTGTTCGATATAGGCCTTGCCCTCCAGTTCGGTACGCATGGACTCCATGGCCAGGCCCAGGGCTTTCAGCTCGCCAGCCGGCATGGGCGGCAGGCTGACCCGGCGCTTGGCGCTGACCGCGTCGGCATAATTCACGAGCTGGCGCAGGCGCAGCGAAATCCACCAGGAAAACAGCAGGGCCACCAGCAAGGCCACCAGCAGGACGAGCAGGATATTCTGCGCCAGCTTGCCCTCCGCCAGCGCCACAAAGGCTTGCAGGCTGAGTACGGGCTTGGACACGCTGATGACGCCCACCAGCCGGCCATCGCGCATTAACGGCGCGGCAACATGCAGGACGGAGCTGGTAGGGTCGGCCATATTGGCGCGCGAGGCACGGCTGCCATAATGGCCGTGCAGGGTGAGATAGACATCGTTCCAGCGCGAATAGTCCTGCCCCGTTGCCGCACCCGCCGAGTCGTAGAGCAGGAGGCCATGGGTGTCCGTCACATAGACCTGCAAGTCCGACAACTGCTTGGTGTGGCTCCAGATATGGGCATTGAGGGCGCGGTGGTGCAGGCTCTGCACCGCCTGCGCCAGATAGCCATCGCCGATATGGCCACCTGCAAGGTCAGCCTCGGCTACCGGCGCCAGCACGTTGGCGGTATCCACCAACGTGTCTTCAGTAGCCTGTTGCAGCAGAGGATGAATCTGGCCCTTGAAGCTGCTGAACAGCAGCAAGCCCGCCAGCGTTACCACCAGCGTAATACCGAGAAAGACGCGCAGGCTGAGACTCATGGCTGGCAGCTCACGGTTGATAGCTATAGCCAAGGCCACGATGGGTCTGGATCAGCTCAGGTCCCGGTGCGAGCGCCGCCAGCTTGGCGCGCAGGGATTTGATATGGGTGTCCACGGTGCGCTCCTGACTGACTTCATGCGTCCACACCAGATCCATTAGCTGGCTGCGTGAAAATACCCGCGCTGGCGCCTGCATCAGGGTTTTCAGCAACAGGTATTCATAGCGTGTGAGCAGCAGCGCCTGCCCGGCGCAAAAAATGCGGGCGCCGGCTTCGTCCAGACGCAGCACGTTGCTGCCAGCAAGCGCCGGAACTGGCTGCGTGCGTTTGAGTATGCCGCGCACCCGCGCCAGCACCTCACGCGGGCTGAAGGGCTTGGCCACGTAGTCATCCGCCCCCAGCTCCAGCCCCAGCACGCGGTCGATTTCCTCGCTGCGGGCGGTGAGCATGAGCACCGGAATATCGTCCTGCGCCCGCAACTGCCGCAATACCTGAAAACCGTCGATATCGGGCAGGCCCACATCGAGTATCACCAGCGCCGGCTGCGAGCGGGCCAGTGCCGCCAGCCCCTCGCGCCCCAGACGGCAATGCTCAACCTCGAAACTTGCCTGACGCAGGGCAAAGACCAGCGTTTCGGCGATGGCCGCTTCGTCTTCTATCAACAGGATATTGCTCATGGCCTTACTCGTCGCCAAACGTGCCTATGCTTTCAGGAAACGACTGCGACTGCACCAACAATCAGGACAGTGTGGAAAAGAAGCCGGTCAGCTGCTCGACAAGCCAGGCATGGGCTTCGCTATGGGTGGTTCGCTCATGCCAATAAAGACCAAACGGGTACATGGGTATCGCCAGCGGCACCGGCATGATGTCGATGTCGTAAAGCCGGCTTGCCCGCCTGGCGATACCGGCATCGATCAGCATGACCAGATCAGAATGGCTGACCATCGCCACGCCTGCCATCAAAAACCGTGTGGCAACGGCCACCTGACGCTTCAGCCCTGCGCTGGCCAGCCATTCATCAATGGGATTCGCGCCCCTGCCAGACAGGGTGACCGACACATGCCGCGCTGCCACATAACTGTCCAGGGAAAATCCCTTCCTGAAGAGGGGGTGCTGTTTGCGGCAAATACACACATAGCTCGCCTGCCGCAGGACCTTTTGATAGATGCCCGGCGGCACCTCACCAACGGAGCCGAACACGAAATCGATCTCGCCAAGCTCCAGTGCAGACAGGGTGTCCTGACCCCAGGGAATCAGGTTCAGCGTGAGCCTCGGGGCCACCAGCGCGGCCTTGCCAAGATACTCCGGTAAATAAAGCTGGGTCAGAAAGTCCGACGCGGCAATCGTGAAGTGCATGGCCTGACTGGAGGGGTCGAAGGCATTGCCGTACAACAATCTTCGCGTACTCCTGAGCATGTCCTCCAGGGGGCCGGCCAATTGCCCGGCCTTGGGTGTGAGCACCATGAGATTGCCGACACGCACCAGCAAGGGGTCATCCAGTTGCAGGCGCAGGCGCGCCAGATTGCGGCTCATGCCCGATTGCGTCAGGCCCAGCTCATCGGCGGCCTGGCTGATGTGGCGCGTGCGCAGGAGTACGCTCAGGGAACGCAGCAAATTGAGGTCGAAGTCTTTTAGCGCAGGATCACTCATGATTTGCAGTCATGGCGGATATACCAATACAGGAATTGCAAGCATGTGTTGAGCTTACCATACTGATGGCGTAACAGGCTGCCAGCGTGTACGAACAGGTGATGTCATGACACCCGACATCTCACGATCTGTTGTGCTCGACCGCCAATAGTCCAGAGGAGCTTGACCATGTCCGTTATCGAACTGCTACAGGCGCGCACGTCAATCCGCGCCTATCTCGACACCCCCGTAACCGGGCAGACCGTGCGTGATCTGCTCGATGCGGCACGCTGGTCACCCTCCGGCGGCAACCTGCAGCCGTGGAAGGTTATCGTGGTTACCGGCGCCGCCAGGGATGCCGTTGTGCAACTCGCCTACGCGCGCATGATGATAAACCCCATGGGCGAGGCCGGCGATCATCCCGTTTACCCCGAAGGCCTGATTGAGCCGTATCGCTCACGCCGCTACAAGGTCGGTGAGGACATGTACGCCATCCTGGGTATCCCGCGCGAGGACAAGCCGGCACGCCTGCAAAATCTGGCGCGCAACTACCAGTTTTTTGGGGCGCCAGTCGGCATTTTCTTTGTGATCGACCGTAGCATGGGTCATGGCCAATGGGCGCACCTGGGCATGTTCATGCAGTCGCTGGCGCTGGTGGCGCAGCAACAGGGGCTCTCCACCTGCATGCAGGAAGCCTGGGCCATGGTGCGTGACACCCTGCATACGCATTTCGCCCTGCCGGACCATGAAATGATTTATTGCGGCATGGCACTCGGTCATGCCGACCCGGCTGCGCCCGTCAACAGCTTGCGCACGGAACGCGCAGCGGTCGATGAATTTGCGGTTCTGCGGGGCTTTTGAGTCAAGGCGATGAAGCCGTCTATCGGCTTGTCGCCCCTGCGCCTGTTTCAGCAGTACCGATTGATGTTGGCATTCGCGGTTCAGGGTGAAAATAAAAAACAGAATCCCCCATCTCGAAAGCTTCGTACGCTGCATGACAGTGTGCATGAACAATATGAATGAAAAAGCCGCCCGTACAGGCGGCTTTTTCTTCTTGCGGACCACGGCACTGCTTACTTCTTCGACGGCTCTGCCAGATGCTTTTCAATCTGCTCGTAGCTGGTGTGGCGCACGTCGGCGCCCTTCACCAGATAAATGAGCTGCTCGGAAATATTGCGGGCGTGGTCGCCGATGCGCTCCAGCGAGCGCAATACCCAGAGCACATTGAGCACGCGTGAAATGGCGCGCGGGTCTTCCATCATATAGGTCATGAGCGAGCGCGTGGCGGACTTGTATTCCATGTCGATCTCGCCGTCGGCCTGCATGACCTTGAAGGCCTGCTCGGCGTCGAAGCGGGCAAAGGCATCGAGGGCGTCGTGTATCATGTGGCGCACCTGGTTGCCGATGTGGCGGGTTTCCACGTAACCGCGCGGGGCCTCGCCTTCTTCGCAGAGGGCGATGGCGTAGCGGGCGATCTTGGAAGACTCGTCGCCAATGCGTTCAAGGTCCGTGATGGATTTGCCGATGGCGATAATCATGCGCAGGTCAGAGGCCGCCGGCTGGCGGCGGGCGAGGATACGCACCAGCTCTTCGTCGATGCGCGTTTCCATCTTGTTGATCTGCTTGTCTTTCTGTTGCACCGACTCGGCCATCGCCGAGTCGGCCTCCAGCAGGGAGGTAATGGCGTCGATCACCTGCCGTTCCACCAGCCCGCCCATGGCGAGGAAATGGCTCTTGACCTCTTCCATCTCGGAGTTGAACTGCTGGGAGATGTGGTGGGTATAATCGTCTTTGCTGACCATGCTGACCTCTGCGGTGACACCGGTAATTTCTTTGTGTTTTCGGGGCCGGGGAAGCACCACCATCCTCTGGTGGATTACGCCGGTTTGCGGCGCGGGCCGCTCCATGGGCATGGGCCGGTGGTAGTGCCACCCTCCTCCGGCAGGCGCCCCTTTGGGGCTAACCCGCCCTACATCTTTGCCTTGGCAGGCGGCAGTGCATTTGATGCCCACCGCCGTCTGCCAATTATCCAAGCATCAACCGTACCGGCCGGTAATATAGTCTTCGGTCTGCTTGTTGCGCGGGTTGGTGAAGAGAGTGTCGGTGTCGCCAAACTCGATCACCTTGCCGAGATACATGAAGGCCGTGTAGTCGGAGACGCGCGCGGCCTGCTGCATGTTGTGGGTGACGATGGCGATGGTGAAGCGGTCTTTCAGCTCGTGTATCAGTTCTTCGATCTTGAGGGTGGAGATCGGGTCCAGCGCCGAAGCGGGTTCGTCGAGCAGGAGCACTTCGGGCTCGATGGCGATGGCGCGGGCGATCACCAGACGCTGCTGCTGGCCGCCGGAGAGGCCAAGCGCGGATTCGTGCAGGCGGTCCTTCACTTCTTCCCAGAGGGCGGCGCCGCGCAGGGATTTTTCGACCACTTCGTCGAGCACGCGCTTCTTGTTCACGCCAGCCAGACGCAGGCCGTAGGCCACGTTTTCATAGATCGACTTGGGGAAGGGATTGGGCTTCTGGAAGACCATGCCGACCCGGCGCCGCAGCAGGGTGATATCGACGCTGCGATCAAAGATGTTGTTGCCGTCGAGTTCGATCTCGCCCTCGATGCGGCAGCCGTCAACCAGATCGTTCATGCGGTTGAAGGTGCGCAGCAGGGTGGACTTGCCACAACCCGAGGGGCCGATGAAGGCGGTGACGCGCTTGTGCGGGATCACCATGTTCACGTCGAACAGGGCCTGCTTTTCACCATAGAACAGGTTGAGGTTCTTGGCGCGCAGGCAGACCGACTCTTCGCTCAGGGTCAGGTTGCGGCCTTCACGACCCATGGCCTCAATATCGATGCCATGGGTGGGCACGGCCGGGGCGGCGGCGCGTGCCGTGTTCGGGGTTGGTGCCGGGGTCGGAGCGGTGTCCATATCGAAACTCATGTGTTGTCTCGTCAGAGGATTCTGTCAGGTCTGTGGCTGGTTAACTAGGATTCCAGCGACTTGTATTTCTCGCGCAGGCGGTTACGCAGGCCCACGGCGCTCAGGTTGAGCGCGGCCACCACCAGCACCAGCAGCAGGGCGGTGGCGTAAACCAGTGGCCGCGCCGCCTCGACATTGGGGCTCTGGAAGCCGACGTCGTAAATATGGAAGCCCAGGTGCATGAACTTGCGGTCCATGTGCAGGAAGGGCGGGTTGCCGTCCAGCGGCAGGGCCGGGGCCAGTTTGACCACGCCCACCAGCATCAGCGGGGCCACTTCGCCGGCAGCGCGGGCGATGGCGAGGATGACGCCGGTCATGATGGAGGGCGTGGCCATGGGCAGCACCACGCGCCACAGGGTTTCGGCCTTGGTGGCGCCCAGCGCCAGCGAGCCTTCCTTGAGCGCACGCGGAATGCGCGAGAGGCCCTCTTCGGTGGCCACGATCACCACCGGCAGGGTCAGCAGGGCCAGCGTGAGCGAGGCCCAGAGCAGGCCGGGGGTGCCAAACACGGGCTCGGGCGCCGACTCGGGGAAGAAGATACGGTCGATATTGCCGCCCAGAAAGTAGACGAAAAAGCCAAGGCCAAAGACGCCGTAAACAATGGAGGGCACGCCCGCGAGATTGTTGACGGCAATGCGCACGATCTGGGTCAGCAGGCCCTGGCTGGCGTATTCGCGCAGGTAGACGGCGGCGATCACACCCAGCGGGGTGACGATCACGGTCATCAGCAGCACCATGAGCACGGTGCCGAAGATGGCGGGGAACACGCCGCCCTCGGTATTCGACTCACGCGGCTCGCCCGACAGGAATATCCACACGTTCTGCGCGTAGGTGCCAATCTTGTCCGTCACGCTCATGGCATTGGGTTGCAGGGCGCGCACGATCTTGCTGAGGGGGATTTCCTTTTCGGTGCCGTCCGAGGTGACGAAGGTGGCACTGTCACGGCCGGCGTCCTGATTGAGGGTGTCGAGCCTGCCTTTGACGACGTCAAAGTCCTTGTTGAGGCTGGCAGTCTGGTTGCTGATATCGTCCTTTGCCACGTCGGTCAGCTGGCCTTTCAGCTCCAGGCTGCGCTGCTTGAGGCGCAGGCCGTTGATCTGGTAGTTGATACGGCTGACGTCGCCGCGCTCCAGGGTCTTGATGGTGTCGAGAATGCCGTTGGAGCGCTTGAGCCGGTCTTGCAGGGCCGGCCAGGCGCTGGCACCGCTGGCGACCACATTGCCGTTTTCCTTGACGTTTTCGAGGCGGCCGTAGAAGTTGCCCCACTCGTAGCGCTCCAGCGTAATCAGGTCGGCCGGGTACTGGATGTCGCTCAGGCCGGTGGCAAATACCCAGCGGAAGTCCTGACCGTTGATGTCGCGGTTGCCGACCTTGATGGAGTAGCGGGTAACGGTCTTCACGTCCGCCGGCACGGTGACGCCGGCGGCGCGCATGCGCTGGGCGGTATCGACCTTGGTCTCATAAAGCTCGCCGGCGATGACCTGCTTGCTGCCATCCATGTCGGTGTAGCTGGCCTGCATGATGTCGGCCGGCCAGAACTGGCCCAGCCCGCGCACGGCGATGAGCGTGATGATGCCCACCACCATGATGAGGGCGATGGCGACAGTGCCGGCATTGAGCCAGACCCAGGCCTCACCTGTCTTGAAATACTCACGCACGTTCATGAACAGACCTCACAGCGAACCGTATTTCTTGCGCAGGCGGTTACGCACCACCTCCGCCAGCGTATTGAGAATGAAGGTCAGCACGAACAGCACCAGCGCCGACAGGAAGAGCACGCGGAAGTGGGTGGAGCCCACCTCGGCCTCGCCCATTTCCACTGCCACGTTGGCTGACAGGGTGCGCATGCCTTCAAAGATGTTCCAGTGCATGACCGCCGTGTTGCCGGTGGCCATGAGCACGATCATGGTTTCGCCGACGGCGCGGCCAAAGCCGATCATGACGGCGGAGAAGATACCCGGCGAGGCGGTGGGCAGCACCACGCGCACCAGCGTCTGCCACTGGGTGGCGCCCAGCGCCAGCGAGCCGTTGGTGAGGTGGCGGGGCACGGCAAACAAGGCGTCTTCGGCGATGGAGAAGATGGGCGCGATCACTGCAAAGCCCATGGCGAGGCCGACGATCAGCGCATTGCGCTGGTCAAACTTGAGGCCGGCGCTGTCTGACAGCCACTGACGCATGTCGCCGCCGAAGAAGGTCAGCTCGATGGGGCGCGAGAGCGCAAACGAGGCCCAGCCGCCGATCAGGATGGGCAGGATCAACAGGATGGGTGCCCAGCCATCGGGAATCCGGGCGCGCTTTTCACGCGGGATCTGCACCCAGAAAAAGCCGAACACGAAAATGATAATGGGCGTAATGAACAACAGGCTGAAAATGCCGGGCAGGTTGGTTTCTATCGCTGGCGCCAGCCACAGCCCGGCGAGGAAGCCGAGGATGACAGTGGGCAGGGCCTGCATGAGCTCGATGGCGGGCTTGACCTTGCGACGCAGGCCGGGGGCCATGAACACGGCGGTATACATGGCGCCGCACACGGCCAGCGGGGCCGCCAGTATCATGGCCCAGAAGGCGGCCTTGAGGGTGCCAAAGGCCAGCGGCACCAGCGAGAGCTTGCCTTCAAAGTCGGGGTTGCCGGAGGTGGACTGCCAGGTATAGGTCGGCTCGGAGTAGGACTCGTACCAGACCTTGCCCCAGGTGGACGACCAGGAAATATCCGGGTGGTCGATATGCAGGGTCCAGAAGCTGGCACCCTTGTCGGACTGCACCAGCACGCCGTCGGAGCGCGGCGACACGGCGAGGTTGAGCACGGGGCCCTGCCCGGCCTGGGCCAGCTTGAGGGTACGCCCGGAGGTGGTGAAGAAGTAGCCGATGCCACCGGCCGAGTCACCCGCGACAAAGCCCTTGCGCTTCAGCTCGGGGGCAATGGCCGTGACCGGCGCCTCACCCAGCTTGAAGCTGCGGATACGGGTCAGGCTGAATTTGTCGATGGCCGAATTGGGGTCGCGCACCATGAACCACTGGCTGATGACACCGTGGTTGTCGCCCAGCAGCAGGGAAATATCGCCCTGCAGCGCGGCGACGGCGGTGACGCTGTCGCCGCCGTTGACGACCCTGAGCTGCTGGTAGAGCTCGGGGCCGTTTTCGCCCTTGGGCTTGAACACGGCAATGTCACCCTGACCGTGCAGCACATAGAGCCAGCGCCCGTCCTGCCCGATGACGAGGTGCTTGATATCGTTGATGGTAAGCGGCAGCACGGTAGAGGAACTGCGCGCATAGACCTTGGGTGCGTCGCTACTGTCGGCTGAGCCCGCGCTGTCGGAGTCGTCCGTCAGGCCGCCACCGGACGCGGGGGCGGCGCCAGCGGCGGCCTGCGCGGCGAAAACGTCCCACACCAGCTTGCCGCCGGAGACACCGGCCACCTGGAGCTGGTCGTCGGCATCGCGCAGGGCAAAGTTGCTGACCGGGGCGCCGCTGTCATCCAGCGTGAGAGGCTGGGTGCCGTAGGGGAAATCGACACCCGGCGTGACCACGGGCGGGCTGCTGTCGCCATAGCTGGCGCTGAAATGCGGCTTGAACACGATGATCTGGCCGTTGGACAGGCCAAGGCCTTCAAGGCCGGAGAGAATGCCGGCGTGCTGCACGCTGACGATCTGCACGCCCGCAGGCAGGTTCAGGCTGGCCTGACCCGTCGTTGCGCCAGTGCTGACCTTGAAATACTGGAGCTGGCCGCCGACAAGGCGAATGCCGGTCTGGTTGTATTCGTCCACTTCGGCGTAGCTGGCCGCCGGGGCGCTGGCATAGCGTTGGGTCTGCGCGAGGTCGGCGCCCTTGAAGAGAGGCAGAACCTCGTACAGGAGGTAAAAGAAGATCAGGGCAATCGCCACGATGACGAACATGCCGCCGGCCACAATGATGATATTGGCCAGACGGTCTTTCAGCTGCCGCCGTCGTTCCAGCCCGGCGCTGATGGTGGCTATCGAGCTTTGGGGGACAATCGGGGAGGTCTGCGCGTTTTCCATGGAAACCGAAGCTCTTTGCTTAAGGGCGTTCGCCAGCAGAGAGGCCGCTGGCGCGCGAATTATAGGCACAATTTGTGACGGTGGCGTGGCTGGGCTGACCCAGCGGCACCGCCCACCCCGTGCAACAGGATAAAAACCGGGCAAAAAAGGGGCATATAGCCCCTTTTTGCTGCGTGACGTCCTTGTGTCAGGCCTGTGTCTTAGTTCTTCAGGTCCAGCTTGGCCAGCGCCTTCTTGACTTCAGCAGCAGGCAGCGGAATGAAGCCGTCCTTCTCGACGATGCCCTGACCCTGACGCGACAGCACCAGCTTGAAGAACTCGGCTTCCAGCGGGGCCAGCGGCTTGTTGGGGTCTTTGTTCACGTACACATAAAGGAAGCGCGACAGCGGGTACTTGCCGGACAGCGCGTTGTCCTCGGTGGCGGGCACCACGGCGCCGGTGGCATCAACCAGGGCCACGGCCTTGACGCCGGAGGTGCGGTAGCCAATGCCGGAGTAACCGATACCGTTGATGGAGTTGCTCACCGACTGCACTACACCGGCGGAGCCGGGCTGCTCGTTTACATTGTTCTTGAAGTCACCCTTGCAGAGGGCGTGTTCCTTGAAGTAGCCGTAGGTGCCGGACACGGAGTTGCGACCAAAAATCTGGATGTCACGACCGGTCCAGTCGCCGCTGAGGCCGGCATCGCCCCACTTGGTGATGTCCTTGTCGTTGCCACACTTGCGGGTGGACGAGAAAATGGCGTCAACCACCGGAATCGACAGGGACTTGATGGGGTTGTCCTTGTTCACGTACACGGCCAGGGCGTCGATGGCGACCGGAATTGCGGTCGGCTTGTAGCCATACTTCTTTTCGAAGTCCTGGATTTCGTTGTCTTTCATGGTGCGCGACATGGGGCCCAGGTTGGAGGTGCCCTGGATCAGCGCGGGGGGAGCGGTAGAGGAACCCTGTGCCTGAATCTGGATATTGACGCTGGGATACTGCTTCTTGTAGGCCTCGGCCCAGAAGGTCATCAGGTTGGCCAGGGTATCGGAACCCACCGAGGAGAGATTGCCGGACACGCCGGAGGTCGGCTTGTACTTGGGAATCTTGGGGTCAACGCCAGCGGCCTGGGCAGTGACCACCAGGCTCAGGCTCAAGCCGAGGGCGGCAAAAAGACCGGAAATCTTCATCTATATACTCCGTCAGGGGTGTACAAGGGAACGGATGCATCATAGAGCGGATTTGTGAAGGATTTATTACAAAATGAGCGTCAGGAGCTTTCTGAATGCTTACAAAGTCGCCGGGAGCGACTTTGGACCGCCGCAGGCGGGGCCCGCAGGGCCGAGCCCCAGGGATGGGGCGAGCACAAAATGGCAGGATTGCCATTTTGCACAGCGACGCTGCCCGGAGGGCGAGGCGCAGGGACGCGCCGAGTGACAAAATCGCCGGGAGCGATTTGATTCGCTGCGCTCACCCCTTTCGGGCCGCCCCTGCGGGCGTTCAACGCCAAGGCCTTGTGCACAGCGAAGCTGCCCGAAGGGCGGGGGTCAGGGATGGCCTGAGTGGCCCAATGCAATGCTGTCTGACAAATACGCTCCGTGCACACACATGCCTCAAATACCAAAATTTGAGCAGCGTTCAATCACCCGCCCGGTATACTCCGGTAAAGCATCTGGAGCCTGCACCATGACCAACAAAGAAGAAAACACCCATCCTCGTGGCGTCCTCAGCCTGCAAACCATTGCCATGCCCATGGACGCCAATGCCAATGGCGATATTTTCGGTGGCTGGATGATCTCGCAGATGGATCTGGCCGCCGGGGTGGCCGCTCGCATGCAGGCCAAGGGCCGGGTGGTCACCGTGGCCATCGACGCCATGGTCTTCCTGCGGCCGATCAAGGTGGGGGATATCGTGGGCTGCTATACGCAGATGCTGTCGATAGGCCGCTCGTCCATGAAGATCATGGTGGAGGTCTGGGAAACCGATGACCTCGACGGCTCGCAGACCAAACTGACCGAGGGGCTCTTTACCTTTGTGGCGATTGACGAACATGGCCACACCCGCCCGGTGCCGCAGGACTAGGGTCTGTTGACGTTTCATTGGTCGTGGCGTTGCTGGTCAAAATCGCGCCAGACAAGGCACGACCGACGACTTGTGGTGGCTCCACACGAGGAGGGAGAAACGCAGTATGGCGCGATTTT
>Ga0302187_10001575_pt1 | contig 19295 bp, 19 predicted proteins | sample II_Bog_E1_3_FD_202120 | JGI IMG/M metagenome (GOLD analysis project Ga0302187, IMG submission 202120) | Peat permafrost microbial communities from Stordalen Mire near Abisko, Sweden - II_Bog_E1_3 | ecosystem: Environmental > Terrestrial > Soil > Wetlands > Peat | place: Sweden: Abisko...
GGAATCATCCTTGTTCTCCACCCGCTGGATGACTCGGCTCATGCGCTCCAGCGGCAGGAAAATGGCCTGGGCCCAACGGATCGAGGCCAAGGTTCCCAGGGCGGAAACCAGCATGAACATCAGGAACATACCCGCCAGGGCATGGGTCAGGGCCTTACGCAGAGGAGTTTCCAGGAAACCGACATAGATCATGCCGACCCGCTTGCCCGAAACATCGGTCAAGGCCCGGTAGCCCGAGACATACTGCTGATCCACCACAAAGGCCGAGCCCATCCAGGGCTGCCCTGCCCCCATCACCTTGTCATAGACTTCCCGTGATACCTGAGTGCCCAAGGCCCTCTGCCCATCGGCCATGCGTACGCTGGTGGCGATACGCACATCGTCGAGAAACAGGGTGGCGGTGCCCTGGCTATCCGCCGGCAGCGAGGCTTCCTGATAGACCAGATCGTTCAGACGATCGACGATCTCCAGATTGCCGTTCAGCATCATGCCGCCTTCAAGCACTGCCCGCACCGAGCCGTCCTCGGCCAACACCGGCACCGCCGCCACCATCATCAGTCCTCGGTCTTCGCTATGGCGGTCGTGGGGGCGGGCGTTGCGGGTCGCCACCAATTCCAGATGAGCCCGCCGGCGCAGCTCGGGGTTCAGGGCCTCCAGCTCGTCCGGCGGAAAGACTTCAAGGCCATGCAGGTCCTTACCAGCCATGGCGGCACGCACTACCGGCCAATGGCTGCGGTCTTGGCCCTTCACATGGCCCGATGGGTCCAGCAGCAGCAGATAATCCAGGCCCTGCTCCTTGGCTTCCTCCTGGAGCATCCGGGTCAGCCCCGCCTCGTCGCCGCGATCCAAGGCGATAATCAAACGGTAAGACCCGGCTAAGCCGTCCAGATGCACGCTCAAGCGGGATTGCACCCGGTCGAAATATTCCCCGGCGGTCCCCAGATCAGCGCTGACCTTATTGACCATCAGCCGGTTATAGCCCTCGGTGCCCCAGATCCAGACGATCAAGAGCAACACCGGCACGCCCAGCAATAGGGGAGCCAGCACCAGGGCCATGAGTTTATGGCGCACCGAGCCCGAAAAGGCGGCTGTTAGGTGGCGAAAAATGCCCTGGGTCAGATTCAGACGCCCCATTCGGCGCATTTCCGGTCGAGAGTCTTGCGCGACAGCCCTAAAAGATCGGCGGCGCGGGCCTTATTGCCGCCACTGCGGGTCAAAACCTCCAGGATATGAGCTTTCTCTACATCGGCCATCAAAAGGCTGTTGGGTGCGCTAACGGCATCGGGGATCGGCCCCAGATCATCCAAAGGCAATTCGCCGAACAGCAAGGAGCGTTCGACGAAATTGCGCAGCTCCCTCACATTGCCCGGCCAGCCATAGGCTTGCAGACGGCGCAAGGCCTCGGGGGTCACGCCCAAGGGTTCGACACTCAATTGGGCCGACAGAGTGCCCATGAATAGGGACAACAGCTCAGGCATATCGTCCAGCCTTTGACGCAGCGGCGGCACGGTGATGGTCATCACCTCTAGCCGGTAATAGAGATCCTGGCGAAAGTTTCCCTTGGCTACTTCGGCCTTCAGGTCGCGGTTGGTGGCCGCCACCACCCGCACATCCACCGCCTGCTCTTGCTCGGCCCCCACCGGACGGATGCGGCGATCCTCCAGCACCCGCAGCAGCTTGGACTGCAAGGCCAGAGGGAACTCAGCGATTTCATCCAGGAACAGGGTGCCGCCATGAGCATAGGTGAACAAGCCCTTGCGGGAGTCCTTGGCCCCGGTGAAAGCCCCGCGCACATGGCCGAACAGCTCGGCCTCGATCAGCTCCGAAGAAATGGCGGCGCAATTGACCGGCACGAAGGGCCGCTGCTCCCGCTGGGACAGCTGGTGCAGGGAGCGGGCCACCAGTTCCTTGCCCACCCCGCTCTCGCCCTGGATCAGGACGGTCGAGGGCGTCGGGGCCACACGGCGCAACAAGGCCCGCAGCCGCTCCATCACCTCGGAATGGCCGATGATGCCGCCTTGGCCGCCGTCAGGCTCGTCCAACTGGCGACGCAGCAAGAAATTATCGCGCTTCAGATGCGCCCTCTCAAAGCAGCGATCGATGGCGCTGACGATCTGCTCGATGCGGAAAGGCTTGAGGATGAAGTCGGAAGCCCCGGCCCGCAAAGCATCGATGGCGGTGTTCATATCGGCAAAGGCGGTCATCAGGACCACTTCGCCGGGGAAGCCGCGTTCCTCAAGCTCATTCAGCCAGTCCAGCCCCGAGCGGCCCGGCAAAGCGATGTCCAGGATCACCAGATCGGCCTGGAGGCTCTCCAGGATATCGGCTCCCTCTTCGGCGCTGCCGACACCTTCCACCTGCCAACCCCGGCGCTCCAAGGCCCGGCAGAGGAAGCTGCGCACGCCCTCTTCGTCATCGACCACCAACGCGGTCCGCCCAGTCGGAGCGCATGGAGAAGAGGAAAGCTGCGCCTGTTTGTCCATGTCCATCCGCCAAGATTGCTTATCACAGTAAGAGATATCGCGACGAAGCTGCTGATTTCCATGGTTTATGCAAAATTGCCGCAACTTGACCGTGGTCAAGAGAGCTTTCGGCGCTATTGGCTAGGATTGTTCTCTCGATCCTCAGACAGAAGGCAGAACCATGAAAGCACCCGCACTGTTCATCGGCCTGAGTCTGGCTCTGCTGCCTTTGAGCGCCGCCTGGTCCTGCCAATTGGCGGCCAAGGCCCAATGCCCCCACGAAGACTTACGCGGCCAGGATATGAACGACATGGATCTGTCCGGCTCGAATTTCGAGAAGGCCAATCTGTTCGCCAATGATATGGACGGCGTCAATCTGTCCAAGGCCAATCTGGCCGGGGCCAATCTCTATGCTGTCACCATGAAGAAAGCCAATCTGTCGGGGGCCGATCTGCATGGCGTCGATCTGACTCAGGCCCATCTGGAGAATACCAACCTGCGCGGAGCCAATCTGCGCGGCGCTATTCTGAAACAGGCCCAGTTGGACAATGCCGATCTCAGCAACGCCGACCTGCGCGGGGCCACTCTGATTTTAGCGGATGTGAAGACGGCCAAGCTGGACGGCGCCCAGTTGGAGGGAGCCCAATGGCTAACCCGGCTGATCTGCCAGGCAGGGTCCGTGGGGCGCTGCATAGAAGGTCAGAGCATTCCCAGCAGCGCCGCGTTGCATCAGTAAATTACGCCTGCCGCACGTCCTGCAGAAAGCCGGCGATCAGCCGGTTCAAGGACCCGGCCTGCAGGTTCAACTCGCCCGAGGCCTCCAGCACTTCCCTGGCCGAGATGCCGGTTTGACCGGCGGCCTCTTGCAGACCCACCACATTGTTGCTGACCTCGGTGGTGCCTTGGGCCGCTGCCTCAACATTGCGGGCGATATCGCTGGTGGCTGCCGCCTGTTCCTCGACGGCGGCGGCGATGCCGGTGGCCGTGCCGCCCAGGTCCTGAATGATGGCGACGATGCCGCGAATGGTTTCAACCACCCGGGCGGTCTGATCCTGGACACTGCTGATCTGCTGGCTGATTTCGCCGGTGGCTCTGGCCGTCTGATTGGCCAGATGCTTGACCTCGTTGGCGACGACGGCAAAGCCCTTGCCGGCCTCGCCCGCTCTGGCCGCCTCGATGGTGGCATTCAGCGCCAGAAGGTTGGTTTGAGAGGCGATCTCGTTGATCAAATTGACCACATCGCCGATCTTTTGCACGGCCCCGGCCAAATCCTCGACCACATGACCGGCCTTCACCGCCTCATCCGCGGCCTGATCGGAGATTTCGCGGGAATGGATGACCTGACGGCTGATCTCCGAGATGGCCACGGTCAGTTCCTCGGCGGCAGCCGAGACGGTCTGGACATTGCCGGCGGCCTGCTCCGAGGCCGAGGCCACGGCACCGGCCTGATTGCTGGTCTGCACCGCCGTGGCGCTCATGGCCCCAGCAGTCGTCTGAAGCTGAGTGGCGGCAGAGGCCACCAATTGCACGCTGCCCGAGGCATCTTGATCGAAGGCGCGGGTCATGGCCTCGATGCGCGCCGCCCGCTCCATGCGGGACTTTTCCTCGGCTCTTTGGCTGGCTTCAAGCTCTTTTTGACGAGCCAGACCGGCGCGGAAGACCTCAAGGGCCTGGGCCATGCGGCCGATCTCGTCACCCCGCTCGCGGCCCTCGATCCTGACGTTCAGATCGCCTGCGGCCAGATGGCCCATGGCTTCGGTGGTGGCGACGATGGGCGGCACGATGCTGCGCCGGGTGGCAATGGCGATGAACAAAGCCAGTACCAGCCCCACCAACAGCCCGACCCAAGCAGCAATGGTCATGCGAGAGGTGGCGGTACGGGCCTGATCGGCATCATTGACCAGCATCTGGCGCTGATTGCGCACCAAACCGCCACTCCGGCTGCCGTCCGGCTGCAAGTCGCCTTCGAAGATAGCTACTAGTTTGCGCACCCTGGGCACGGCCTCGCCGGCCAGGATCTTCACGCCTTCCTCACCGACGCCGGCGGCCTCGGCCTTATCCTGGGCAGCCTTCAGCTCGGCCAGCAATTGCCGGCCATTGCGCCATAGCTCGATATTGGTGGAATTGGTGAAGCCCTTGGAAAAGCCGTCCATGGCCACCGACTGGCTGTCGATGGCGGTCCAGGCTTCCTTGCGGTCCTGTTTGAACTGGTCGTTGCCAGTCAGCAAATAGCCTCGCAGAGCCGCCAGCGAGGCATAAAGCTTCATCTCCAGCTCGGAACTGGTCTGAGACACCGGCATGCGGTAATCGACAATCTGCGCCACCGCCCGATCGACCTCGGAAGATTCCAAGGCCGCCATTCCCGAAACCGCCGCCAGCAAGGCACACAAAAGCCCGAAGCCCAGCGCCAATCGCGCCCCTATCGATAGTGTCCTCATAAAGCCCCCCATATCCCAACCATCGGTCAGGGTGCAGAGGGCTTTGTTTCCCAACCTTGACGTTGGTCAAGCCGAGTAAGGAACCCTATTTGCAAGAACCATCCGAGCCATCGGCGCAAACCCGACCATCGGGCCAGATCGCTCCGGAAAGATTGGCATGGATGAACATGGTCGTGGCGTCCAGGGTAGCCCCCTTTAAGTCAGCGCCAGCCAGATTGGTGCGGGTAAAATTAACACCCTTCAGATTGGCGCCCGCGAAATTGGCCTTCTGGGCCGAGCCGGTGAAGAAGGTGGCCCCTTGAAGATCGGCACCCGAAAAATTAGCGCCATTCACATTGGCAATCTGGAAAACCACGCGGTCGGCCTTAACGCCCTTCAGATTGGCACCGCTGAGATTGGCGGCTTCGAAGCTCATCTCGGTCAGATCCTGGCCGGCCATATTCTTGCCGTGCAGGTCAGCCCAATTGCAGTAGTTCGCGGTGCGGCAGCCCAATGGAGCATCGGCGGCCCAAGCCGGAATGCTGGGCAGCAGGGCAATTACACAAACCAGAGCCGTGGAAATCTTCATGTCAGCCTCCCCAATGTTCAGCCTGTATAAAGACCCAAGATGGCGGCAATGTAATTGACCGCAATCAACTACATTGACTTGTGTTTCTAATGTAGGTCTTGATCATCGATTGCCGCGAAGTCGCGCAGCCGCTTCACATCTTCCACATAGATGCAGCGATTGTGGGTCCGCACGCCCTGGTCCTTCAAGGCCATGAAGGCGCGGGACAGGGTTTCCGGCGTCATGCCCAAACGCCCGGCCAGGACGTTCTTGTCGAAGGGCAGACGGGTGTCCATATCGTTGCCGCCGCCTGGAAACAACTCGGCCAGGAAAGCCGCCAGACGCTGGGGTGCCGAGGACCAATAAGCGCTTTCCAACTCCTGCATCTGCCGCTCGAGACGGCGGCTCAGATGTACGGCGACGGAGCGGGCCAAGGCCGGGCTGGCGGCAAAGGCCGAAAACAGGGCTTCCACCGGCAGTTCCAGCAGGCGGGAATCCCACACCGCTTCTGCGCCCGCCGCAAAGCGCCCGCCCAAAAATGCCGCGGCTTCGCCCAAGCTGTCGCCGGCCTCGGCGATACGGCGGACGGTGACCACGCCCTCGCTGCTGGTGCGATAGACCTTCAGGCAGCCCTCCATCACCAGGAATAAACTCTGCGCGGCGTCACCCTGGTGGAAGAGACTTTCTCCACGATGCAGGGCCCGCACTTTGCCCTGGTTGACCAGCGCCAGGAAGGAAGCTTCCTCCATACCGGCCAGCAGAAGGCATCGGCGCATTACCGTCAGATCGGTGGCGGTCAGCAAGATACGCTGGGTCTTCAGACGGGGGTCGCGGCGATAGCGCGACTCGCGCTGGCAAGTCCCGCGATCAGCCTCGGCCACCCTCACACAGACATGGGCTATAGAGGGGAATTGGCACGACGAGCAGTCACCATCACGTTCCCGACGCAAAACCGCAGCTGCAGACTTACTGCTCATTGTGTCCCCCTAATGCGAACAAATGATCAAAAACATTACAAATTTTAAGATACTCAAGACTTTGAGGTTAAACTCCTTGACGTCCGTCAATGCCAGATCCGCTGGTTATCTCCAACATCCATAAATGAAGATTAACACAGACACCACTAATCACCCACAGAGGCTCTTATGAATTACGGCATAATTTCCTTGCGCACCGTAGTAATACTTTTGAGCACACTATTTACGGTAGATGCATACGCTCATTCAGAACATGACAAAGTTGTAGAGCAAGAAGCTCCCCGCAGCGACGAGCCTTCTATGCGCGGCGCTTATGGTGGGCCGTTCATCTTGCAGGACCAGAATGGCAAGACCGTCAGCGACGACGATTACCGTGGCAAATTCATGCTGCTGACCTTTGGCTACACCAGCTGCGGCGATGTCTGCCCCACCATCTTGCAAAGCATGGCCAAGGTGATGGATCTGCTGGGCGATCAGTCAAAGGAGGTGCAGCCCCTGTTCATCTCCCTTGACCCTAAGCGCGACACCCCGCCGAAGCTGCGGGAGTATGTGACGGCTTTTCATCCCCGGCTGGTCGGATTGACAGGACCAGATCCCTATGTGGCCGCCGCCGCCCGCAAATACCGCATCAAGTATCAAGTGGTTGAAGGCAAGAACGGCGATTATTCCATCGACCATACCGCCGTGATCTTCCTGATGGGACCGGACGGAGCCTTCCAGGAGCGCTTTGCCCACACGGTGACGCCCGAGGAGATGGCCCGCCGCATCGCCAGGCGCATCGCCGACACGCCCAAGCCCGAGCCTGAAAAAGCACCCGAAAAAATACAATGAACGATCTGTCCAACAGCTTCGGCCAGCAGGATGTCTCGCCCGAAGAGCGGCGTTTGCGCATCCGCCGGGTGTTCCAGGCGGTGGCGCCGCGCTATGACCTGATGAACGACCTGATGTCCATGGGCATCCACCGGCTGTGGAAACGCTTCCTGGCCAAGGCAGCCGACCCCAAACCGGGGCAGACGATCCTTGATCTGGCCGGTGGCACCGGCGATGTGGCCAAGCTTCTGGCCGGACCGGATCGCAGTGTGGTTGTCTGCGACCCCTCGACCGAGATGATGGAACGGGGCAAGGTGGGAGCGCCGCAGAACATCACTTGGCTGGAGGGCGAGGCCGAGGCCATTCCCCTGCCCGACGGTTCGGCGGATACGGTGACCATTTCCTTCGGCATTCGCAATGTCACGCGGCTGGAGGCGGCCCTGGCCGAGATCCATCGGGTGCTGAAGCCGGGCGGACAATTCCTCTGCCTGGAGTTCTCAAAGCCCTGGGCCCCGGTGCGGCCCTTTTACGACGCCTTTTCCTTCCTGGTGATCCCGCGCTTAGGGGCCTTCATCGCCAAGGAGCCAGAGGCCTATGATTACCTTGTGGAATCCATCCGCCGCTTCCCGGCCCAAGAAGATTTCGCCGAGATGATCCGCCAAGCCGGCTTCATCGACGTGGGCTTTCGCAATCTGACCTTCGGCATCGCCTGTCTGCATCTGGGAATGAAGCCCCTATGAGCGACCCGCAACGCTGGCTGCAATCCCAGGCCAGCCGCCGCCCAGACACCGAGGCGCTGCGGCATGGCTCCCAAGTCTTGAACTTCCTGCAGCTGAACCGCGCCGTGGATGAAGCCGCAGCCACTCTGTTGGATCACAAGCCGGCGGTCCTGTCCCAGGTAGTCAGTGATCCCCTCCAGACGGTGATTTACGCCCTGGCGGCTCCCCGCATCGGGCTAGCCTATCACCCCCTGTCTGCCGCCCGCCCCGATCCCATGGCCTGGAAAGACCGGCGCTCTTTGGCCGAATTGCCGCCCGAGGCCGTGCAATTGATCATCTCCACCAGCGGCAGCAGCGGCCAGGCCAAGGCGGTCATGCTGCGCGGACGCAATCTGGCGGCGGCCATTGACGCCTCGGCCCAAGGCTTGGGCCTGCATCCCGGCGACAGCTGGCTGTGCTGCCTGCCCCTGTCGGCCATCGGCGGCATCTCCATCGCCTTTCGCTGCATCGAGGCCGGAGCCCGCGCCGTCCTGCTGGATCGCTTCGAGGAAGAGGCGGTGATGGCCTCCATCAAGGCCCATGGCATCACCCATCTATCGGTGGTCCCGGCCATGTTGAGCCGGCTGATGGCCCTGCAGGCTTCGCCGCCGCCCCATCTGCGGGCGGTGCTGGTGGGCGGTGCGGCCCTGTCCCACTCCATCGCCGAGCAGGCCTTAGACCAAGGCTGGCCGATCCGCCCCACCTATGGCATGAGCGAAACCGCCTCGCAGATCGCCACCTGCGGCTCGGCGCAAGGCTGGCAGCCGGGGCTGGCGGGCAGGCCTTTGGCGGGCTTCGAACTAGACTTTGCCAAAGACGGACGCCTGCGCCTGCGCGGCCCTCAGCTGATGGCCGGCTATGCCAATCCCGAGATGTATCCTGGCCAGGGTCTCGATGCCAAAGGTTGGCTGGAGACCGGCGATTTGGGCCGGCTGGATGACTTTGGTCGGCTATGGGTAACCGGCCGGGCCGACGATGTTCTGATCAGCGGCGGTGTTACCCTGCATCCCAGCGAGGTGGAGCATCTGCTGGCTCCCTGCCCGGGCCTTGGCGAAGCCGCCGTCACGGCTCGCCCCGACGATGTCTGGGGCGATCTGCTGGTGGTCTTTCATACCGGCACGGCCAAGTCCCAGCAGGTGCTGGAGTGGTGCAAAGCCAATCTTCCCAGCGCCTTGCGTCCCAGGCAGGCGGTGGCTGTTCCCACCCTGCCCCTCAACAATGCCAAAAAGCTGGACCGCCGGGCTTTACGGACTTTGGCGTCTAGCGCCCAGCCCGCTTGATCAGTTCTTGGCGCAGCTTCGGCTGATCCCAATCGGCGGGACCTTCGACCCGGCCGATCTCGCCGCCGTCGGGACCGATGATCACCGTGGTCGGCAAGCCGCGCACGCCCATGGCGTCGGACAGATCATGGCCGTCGTCCAGATAACGGCCCAGATGGGTCGGCTTGGTTTCCTCATAGAATTTATCCACCGCCAGCATGCCCTTGCGATCGATGGAAATGGGCACCACCAAGATGTTCTTATCCCCCAGCGCCTCTTGCAGGCGATCAAAGGCGGGGAACTCCTCGCGGCAGGGCACGCACCAAGTCGCCCAGAAATCCACGACCACCAGCTTGCCCTTGAAGTCGGCCAGAGTGACCTTGCGCCCCTGTCCATCGACGAAGGGCACCGAGGGAACCAAGCGCGGGCTGGGATAGAAGCTGATCTCGCGCATGTCCGCCACAGCGGGAAAAGCAGCCAGGGCAGCCAGCAGGGTCAGGATTACAAGACGTTTCATCACGGGCGGCGTCCAAAGCGGGAGAAGTCAGGCTCGCGTTTTTCCAAGAAGGCATTGCGGCCTTCCTGGCCTTCTTCAGTCATATAGAAGAGCGCCGTGGCATTTCCAGCCAATTCCTGGATGCCGGCCATGCCGTCGCTGTCGGCATTGAAAGCTGCCTTCAAAATCCGCAGCGCCGTCGGCGACAGTTCCAGCATGCGATAACACCAGGCCAAGGTCTCTTCCTCCAGCTTTTCCAGCGGCACCACCTTATTGATCCAGCCCATCTCCAGGGCCTCGTGGGCGTCATACTGGCGGCAGAGGAACCAAACTTCCTTGGCCTTCTTCAGGCCGATGGTGCGAGCCAGAATGCCGGAGCCAAAGCCAGCATCGAAACTGCCGACCTTGGGGCCGGTCTGGCCGAAGCGGGCATTCTCGGCGGCGATGGTCAGATCGCACAGCAGCTGCAACACATTGCCGCCGCCGATAGCCCAACCGGCCACCATGGCGACGATGGGCTTGGGGCAGGTGCGGATTTCCCGCTGCAAGTCGAGGGCGTTGAGGTGATGCACCCCCTCGGCGTCCTTATAGCCGCCGTCATCGCCCCGCACGCGCTGATCGCCGCCGGAGCAGAAGGCCTTATCCCCGGCTCCGGTCAGGATGATCACCCCGATCTCGGGGTCGAAGCGGGCATGGCGCAAGGCCCGCATGACCTCTTCCAGAGTCTCGGGGCGAAAGGCATTGTGCAGTTCGGGCCGGTTGATGGTGATGCGGGCGATGCCCGGCAGCCGGTCATAAAGGATGTCGGTAAAGGCGAGATCGCTGATCGGCGTCCAATCGGTCATGTCGGCTCCTTGAGCTGGGATGCGGCGGCCCATAACGCGCGATGCGCCTCGGTGCTGGCCTGGCGGTCGATGGGAAGATGCAAAATGGTCAGGCCGGGCCGTTCCAGGCTGGCGGCGACGTCGGTAGCCGCGCCCCTGACATAGCCATGGCCCCAGACGGCGGCGGCGGCGGAGATGTCGGCCTCTTGCGGCATCAGCCAGCCCTCGGAAAACTCGGGCAGCTTGGCCTGGGGCAGATGCCCGAAGATGGCCCCGCCGCCATTGTCCATGACGCAGAGGAGCGCTTGCCTCCCCTGCCCGGCAGCCAAGCCGCCGATGTCATGCAGGAAGGTCAAATCGCCCACCAGGGCAGCGGCAGCGGAAAAGCGGCCCGAGGCTACAGCCCCCAGAAAGGTGGACAGATTGCCGTCGATGCCATTGGCTCCACGGTTGCAAATCACCGTCAGAGCCTTGGACGATGTGCCGGAGAAGGCGTCAAAGTCCCGCACCGCCATAGAGTTGCCCAGATAGAGCAAAGCTCCCTCGGGCAAAGCCTCCAGCAGGACGCGATGGACGGCGGCTTCCGGCACATCGGGCAGGACTTGCGCCTCGGCCCGGCGGAAGCTGTCGCACCAGCCGGCGGCGGCGGGAGTGACCAGCGGGGTCAAATCCTCGGCCACCCCTTGGGCGGGAATCATCCAGGACGCCCGACGCGACGGATCGGACCAGTTGGGGCCGCCGGTGACCACGATTTCCTCGGCATCCCAATGGGCCATAGACATGGACACCGGAACAGACCCGAAGCGCAGCACCCAGGCGGGCTTAGGCTTCCAGCCGCGCAGGAACAGATCGCCCCGGGTCATCACCCGCGAGCGGTCATGCTTGCCGAAGCGCAGGCCCGACAGAGGATCGGCCAGGATCGGGCAATCCAATGCCTCGGCCAAGCGGGCGATGGCGGTGGCATCCTGGGGCTCGGACCCGGCGATGATGATGCCGGGCTGGCCAGAGAGCTTGGCCGCCAGGGTCTTGGCCGTCTGGGCATCCATACGGGCCTGGGGGATGGTCACCTTGCAGACCGGCAGAGACTCGACCTCGGCGCAATCCCCCAGCAAGGGCTCGCGGAAGGGCAGATTGATCTGCACCGGGCCGGGCAATGGCCAAAGGCATTGGGAAGCGGCACGGGCGGCAAGGCTAGCCAGCCAGCCCCGGGCCTCTTGCGCCTCGGGCAGGCCGTGATAGGCCCGCAGGTGCGGGCCGAACAGGCGCTCTTGCGAGACGGTCTGATTGGCGCCGCAGTCCTGATCGTCCAGGGGACGGTCGGCGCTCAAGAGCAGCATGGGATGTCGCCCTGCATCGGCCTCGACCACCGCCGGATGCCAATTGGCCGGAGCCGAGCCCGAGGTACCGATGACCAGGGCTGGCACCCCGTCGGCCTTGGCCAAGCCTAGGGCAAAGAAGGCCGCCACCCGCTCGTCCAGCAGGGTATGGCATTGCAAGGCAGGATGGCGCAGGCAAGCCAATGTCAGCGGCGCCGAACGGGTGCCGGGCGAGATCACCGCATGACGGACCCCGGCGGCGGCCAAGCCATCCACCAGAGCCCAGGCCCAAGCCCAGTTGATATCCCCCATCTTACGGCAGATCGCCCGAACGGAAACGACGATAGCCCAAAGCCGCCGCCGCCAACCCCACCGCCGCCGGATAGAACATCGCCCACCAGACATAGCCGGTGGTACCGAAGTGATCGAGGATAACAAAGGCCGCCGGCCCCAGCAGCACCAGTTGCGGATCGAACAGCATCATCGAAGCGGTGCGAAAGACCTGAAGCGGATTGATCAAGGTGATGGCGATGACGATGTCCGACGGCACCTGCTCGCGGATCAAGACGCCCAGCAAGATCAGGTCAAGGAACAGCAGCAGCACCAGCCACAGCATGAAGGCCGCACTTTGCGCCACGTCCGACGAACGGGCATAGCTGGAGATCAGGAAGGCAAAGCCCAGAAAGCAAAGGCACAGCGACAGCAGCAGGCCGGAGTAATAGAAGAAGTGGCTCCAGGGAACATCCAGCCCGCGCACCACCCCCCACAGGATCGCCCCCAGCAGGGCCAGGAACACCGGCACGAAGACCACGGCGAAGCGCCCCACCAGCTTGCCCCAGTACCACGAGGCCAAGGGAACGGGGAGCGACAGCATATATTCAAACACCCCGGCCTCACGATCACCCGCCACCGAGCGAACGGTGGTGATCAGGATAAAGATCGGCAAAATGGCCATGCTCAACTGGATGTAGGTGACCATCACCCGGGACAGGCCGGTGAAGCCCATCACCCGGCTTTCTGTCAGACCAAAAACCAGCAACAAGACGACGATGCCGCCGAAGATCAGGCTATAGAGCAAAAACCAGCGGGCGCGTAAGGATTCGGCCACATCCAGGCGGGCAGTCAGCAGGGTCTTGCTCATGGTTTGGCTCCCCCGGTTTGTTGATCCGGCGCACACATGCTGGTGCTGCCCCTGGCCATGACGACGGCGCGCATTTCGTCGAAGGTCAGCGAGCCTTCGCGGTGATCGGGCACGGCGGCGAAGCCGTAGTTCATGGGGGTATCTCCATGGACAAAGAAGGACTGGCGGGCATCCAGCCAGGTCTTGCCGTCATCGCTGTTCATCGCCCAAAATTCCTTGGTGGCGGCCAATCCCCAGCCCTTCTTTTCCAGCCAGGTCACGGCGTCGCCCATATCGTCGAACTTCTTGACGCGGTTTTCGGGCCCGCCGCGCACCTCGGTGACATAGCGGGGGTCCGAGATGATCATGCCGCACATCTCGCAGGCATCGCGGCCATATTTGATCGGTTCCGGCCCACTGTCGTCCTTACAGGCGGCGAGCAGTGCCAGCAGAGCGAAGGCCATGGCCCTAAGCGAGTTCGCGTAAGGACGCATTCTCCGCCTCCTTCATCTCGACGCCGGTCAGCAGTCCGGCATAGCGGGACAGCATGCCCAGGAAGCGCAAACGATCCGGCCCGGCCAGACGCCCGCCCCAACGAATGCCGCCCTCCAGATCGGTGAAACCCCATTCGCCCATGGCCTTGGTAAAAGCGATTTCCGGGCGGCCAATGGTCAGTTCAGCCAGCAAGATGCCGTCCATCTCCAGGGCGTCTTGAACCCGATCATCCAGCACCACCCGGCCCTGGTCCATTTCGACCACCCGATTGACCAGCGCCGCCACTTCGTCCAGGCGATGGCTGGAGATAATCATGGCGCCGGACTTGCGCTCGGCCAGCAGCGAGAAAAACTCGTGACGGGCGGCAGGGTCCAGATTGGCCGCCGGCTCGTCCATGATCAAAAGATCGGTGTCACGGCCCAGGGCGATAGAGATCAGCAGCTTCTGCTTCTGTCCGCCCGACAACCTTACGAAGGGACGCCGGGCAATGGGATCAAGGTCCAGGCCTAAGCGATTGGCGATGCCCCGCACCCGACGGGGATCGCCCGCCGACATGGAGGAGGTGAAATGCACCAGCTCGGCCACCGGCATCTTCAGGGGCGGCGGCAATTGCGGCACGAAGCCGACCCGGCCCAGAACCTCTTCCCGCTGGGTGCGGGGGTTCAGACCATTGATGCGGACATCGCCCTCGTGCTGATATTCCCCCAGCAGGCAGCGGATCAGCGTGGTCTTGCCAGCGCCGTTGGAGCCCACCAGGGCCACCCGGTCCTGATCGCCGATGGATAAATCCAAGGCGTCCAGGACTTTGACCTTCTTGAAGGTCTTGGTGACGGCGGAAAGTTGGATCATCGAAGCATTCCCCATCACAGCAACTTACTCAGGCCTTTGATTTCGAACTTCAGGGCCTTGCTCGGACAGACCTCGATGCACATGCCGCAGCGGGTGCAATCGGCGCCGATATCCATATGGACGTCCTGGGCATAGCCGATCCGGGTCATAGACAGCACATGAGGCACCATGCAGACTTTGCGGCATTCACCCTCGTGCAGACATTTTTCCATGTCATAGGTGACCCGCACCGGCGAAAAGGCCCCGACCACGCCATAGGTCAGACCGATCGGGCAGATATAGCGGCACCAGAAGCGCCGGGAGTAAAACAGCTCGACCCCCAGCAGGAAGGTCACCCACAGCAGGGCAAGGCTGAAGCCATAGGTGAAAGCGCGGGACAAAATGCCCACCGGCGAGATGAACTCGAAGACGGTATAGCCGGTGATCACCGCCAGCAGCACGAAGATGACGTAAAGCACGGTGCGGGTGGCGCGGTGCAGGGGATGATCCTTGACCAAGCCTTTGGCCGCCAGCTTCAGATGCAGCTGTTCGACCAGCTCGGCCAGCAGGTGATAGGGGCAGACCCAGGCGCAGAAACTACGCCCGCCGAACAGCCACCAGACGAACAAAATGGTCGAGGTGCCGATCACCAGATTGATCAAGACATGCTTGTAAGCCAGCATCACCTGCAGGGCAGAATTCAGATCGGCCATATGGAAGCCGACAAAGCGCGAGCCGGTCAAAGCGCCTTCCACCACCTGAATGTCCATGCGGTAAGACAGCACGAACAACAGATTGACGGTAATGATCGAGACCCAGCGCCAATTGCGCCAAAAATGGTTCTTGTGCTTGGTGACTTTTTCCTCGGCGATCAGGCGCTTGCGCTCCTCGCGGGCTTCGGGCGTGCGCTTGGCCGCCAGCATGGCTTCGGCCTCGGGCGTGTAGTGATCAGGCCGCACCGGGGTCTTGCCCAGCATGATCAGGAAGCTGTCGATCAATGCTTTCATGATCAAGCCCTCCACACGGCGCGAGGTTCGATGGTGATCACCGAATCCTCGGCGGGACAGATCATGGCGCACATGCCACAGCCGGTGCAGTCTGCGGTAACCTGGGGCGTACGGCGGCGATCCGAGACATCATCCGACATGGGCTTCATGACGATGGCCCCCTTGATGGGGCATTCGCGGACGCAAAGATCGCAGCTCTCCAAATCATAGGGATGATCGGCAAGGGGAATGGCCTTCCAGCGGTCGATCTCGGCATAGCGGTGGATGCCGGGGAAGTCGGCACCTCGCGCCGGTCCCTTGAAGCCTTTGCCCTGGCGGGCCAGACAACTGTCGGGATTGCTCACCCGGGCCAGCCCCATGCGCACCTGTTCCTTGGTCGAAAGGCTGTGGCTCAACGCCCCGGTCGGACAGGCAAGGGTGCATTGCAAGGCATCGCAGGAGAAATCGCAAGCCTGAACACGGGCCTCGATGAAGGGCACGCCCAGGCCATAGCCGTCGGTGGCGTCGGCCAGATGGATGGCCTTGACCGGGCAGACCTGGACGCACTGGCCGCATTTGATGCAGGCCGCCAGGAATTCATGCTCGACAAGGGCCCCGGGCGGACGCAGCCGCTTGGACCAACGCTTCACCACCGGCAGAAAGCCCAGCAGCGAAGCGGCGGCAATCGCCGATCCCAGCAGGGCAGACCGCAGAAAGCGCCGTCGTTCGTCGCTGTCCACAGATGATTTGCCGAAGAACATGCTCATGATCTTAAAACTCAGCTTTGAGAACGGACCGGACCGGACAACTCGTGCATGGCCGGGCGGGGGTCGCGCAAGATCAGGCGGGGTTTGGAGAAAGGAGCGAGACGCGAGAGGAAGTCCAAGGCCTCCATCATCGGCGAGCCCCGGAAAAACGCCGCCGGCGGCACATCGACCCACAGGCGGTCAGCATAGGCCCAAACCTCGAAAGGCGTCTCGCCGAAACCGCGGTTCTTATGGTCGAAACCTTCGTAGGTATCCCAGTAATTACCTTCCCAGCGGCTGCTCAAGGCGGCGCCACCGCCCTGGACCAGGACCTGCGAATGGTTGCCGATGAAGTCGTTGCCGAAGATCGAATCGCCTTCGCTATCATTATGGAACAGCATGGCCACGCCGTTGAAGGCGAAGCGGTTGCCGTGAAAATTATTGGGATTGTCCGGGTCCAGCGGCGACTGGTCGAGATAGACGCCGATGGAGTTACCGTCGATGTCGTTGTCTTCGATCAGCAGGCCACTAGCTTCCTTCAGACCGATGCCCATGGCCTCGGGTCCATTGCCGCGGGTGATCTTATTCCCGATGATCCGCAGATTGTTGGAATACATCGAAAAAATCGCCACAGTATTATAGATGTAGCTATTACCCTCAGCGACATTGTCGCTGGCATACATGAAATGGGTACCATAGCGGCCGTTGCTGATGCTATTGTTTTTAAAGAGGTTATTTTTCGAATATTCGAAGATGACGTCGCGGTGGTTGGTGACGCTGTTGCCTTCGATCTTATTGCCGTTGCTGTTCCAAACGCGGATGCCGTCACCGCGCATATCCTCGGCATCAATGGTCCCCACCACCTGATTGCGCCGGACGATATTGTTGTCGGCATGTTGCAGGCCGATGCCGATCAGGCAGCCCTTCAGGATATTGTCTTTGACCACATTGAAATTACCCTCCAGGCGAAGGCAGCTGTCGGCGGTGTCGTGGCCCAGACCGGAATCCCTAACCTCCAGCCCCTCCAGGGTGTTGCCATCCGCCTTGACGGTGATGACCGTGCCCTTGCCCTGCCCGCTCACCACCACTTGGCCATGGCCGGTGATGGAAATAGGCCGGGTGATCACCACCGGACCGGCATAGCTTCCCGGCGGCGGCTCCAGGGTACCGCCATCGGGGGTGGCATCCACCAAAGCCTGAAAAGACGGCAGCTCGCCGGCAAGGACAGTGGTGGTCCCCGCCAGCAAAGCCGCCAGAAGGAAGGCGAACCTCCCCAGCATGATCATTCCTCGCGCAGTTGCTTGCGGCGAATCAACAGAGCCAGCAACAGGACGGCAGCGCCGGCCAGCAGCAGCAGATAGCCGTAATGCGGATAGGAATAGGTGGAGAACTGCGCCACTTTGCCCTCGCCGAAGACGGTGGGCATGAAGGGTTTGACGGTGAAGGCGCCCCAAGGGTTGAGGGTATGGCCGAACCACCAGAGCCAATAGGAATAATCGATGACAAAACCCACCGGCAGACCGATGGCTCCAAGCGGCAACAGCCACCAGAAACGGCCCTTGTAGAACATGAAGGCCACCAGCATCACGCCGAACCCGACGAAGATATAGGGAGCGGCCATCTGCTCGATCCGAGCGCCCTCGGCAATGGGATGCATGCCGATATAGTGATTGATGGTGTTCATCTCATGGACGCAGTCCAGAGCCTCGTCCTCGTCCACCTCCTTGCTGGCGCGGATTTGGCAGCCGTTCTGGACGCTGTCGAAGTGGAAATGGATGCGCACGCCCTGGGGGAAGGTCTCGGGCGGATAGTTGGGAGCCTTCAGGCTGACCCACCAGATCGGCGAGAAATAGGCCACCGCCAACAGGATCATTCCCGCCACGGTCAAAAGGCGGAAGGCCAATAGGCGCTTGTTCTGCACGGTGCTCATAGTGTCGCACTCTTCTCTGGTTCTAGTAAGATCGCCGGGACAGACCGCGAGGCATTGCTCCCGTCCCGGCGTTCCACGCCTACTTGAAGTCCGGGTTCTGCCAGCCCTTCGGGCCCAACAGTTCCTTCGCCGGCTTCAGGCGCGAGACGTAATCGAGAACATCGACAGTGTCCTTGTCGGTGAACTTCTGAATCTGCGCGATCATATCCGGGTTGGCGTTGCGGCGCTTACCTTCCTTGATCCACTTATACTGACGCAGCAGATATTCGTAATGCTGGCCCTGGATGCGCGGGAAATATTTCTCGGCATTGCCTTCGCCATTGGCGCCATGGCAGCGCACGCAGTTGTCATCGAACAGCTTCTTGCCATTGGCCAGATCGGTGCCCGGGCCAACGCCGTTGTCGGGGTTCATGGGCAGCTTCGAGATATATTCCGTCACGTCAGCCACCGACTGCGGACCACCGATCTCAGAGGTCAGTGCGAAGGGATACATGGTCGGATTGTCGCGATGGCCTTCGCGGATGTCGGTCAGCTGCTTGATCAGCACGGTGCGATGCTGGCCGGCCAGTTCCGGGAAGGTGCCGTCGGCACGGCCCCAGCCTTCCGGCAGATGGCAGCCGGAGCAGACTTCAAAGACGTCCTTGCCGTTCTTCAGGTCGGGCTTGAGATTCAGCGCCTCGTCGCGCTCGCCGCCCTTGGCCATCCATTCGTGTTTCTTACCGTCGGCATCGACGGTGACCTTCTTGGCATCCGCCTTTGGAGCGGTATCAGCCGCCTGCACCGACATCGCGCCAAGAAGGGCAAAAGCCGACAAAAAGGCCGGAAGGATCAAAGAGGTTTTCATGGAAACAAACTCCATTGTCTTAAAAGGATCTACTTCGCAGCGGTGCGGTCGATCTGGGACAGATAGTCGGCCAGTTGGCCGGCCTGATCGTCGCTTATGGCCTTGACCATCGGCGCCATCATCTTGACCCGACCATTAGTCCTCACGCCGTCGCGGATTTCCTTGATTTGCAGCAATAGGTATTCACGCTTCTGGCCGCCGATGACCGGATAGCCGGCCATAGGCTTGATGCCGTCCTTGCCATGGCAGCTGGGACAGCCGGCCTTGGCATAAAGGGCAGCGCCTTCGACGGCATGGGACTCGCCTTCCAAAGGCTTGACCGGAGCCGGAGCAACGGTGGATAGCCAGTCGGCGATCACCTTCATCTGATCGGCATTGACCACGCTCATGACGTCCTTCATGGCCTGGGTGCGCGGATAGCCGCGGGCATCGGGGCCCGAAACGCGCTTGCCGCTGGTG
>Ga0302187_10001614_pt1 | contig 19028 bp, 23 predicted proteins | sample II_Bog_E1_3_FD_202120 | JGI IMG/M metagenome (GOLD analysis project Ga0302187, IMG submission 202120) | Peat permafrost microbial communities from Stordalen Mire near Abisko, Sweden - II_Bog_E1_3 | ecosystem: Environmental > Terrestrial > Soil > Wetlands > Peat | place: Sweden: Abisko...
GCCAGATTCCGGCATCAGAGGAAATAAGTTTGCCGTAAAATTAACGCATGACCGACCGCATGTCTCTCACCCTCGCCCAGGTTGACCCCGAGGTCGCCGCTGCCCTTGACCACGAAACCCTCCGCCAGCACGAGGGGCTGGAGATGATTGCCAGCGAGAACTTCGTCTCTGAAGCCGTACTGGAAGCGGCCGGCTCCATCTTTACCAACAAGTACGCCGAAGGCTACCCAGGCCGCCGCTACTACGGCGGCTGCGAGTACTCCGACGTGGTTGAGAATCTGGCCCGCGACCGCGCCAAGCAACTGTTCGGAGCTGAGTACGCCAACGTGCAGCCGCACTCCGGTTCGCAGGCCAATGCCTCTGCTTACGCGGCCATCATCCAACATGGCGACACGATTCTGGGCCTTGACCTTGCTCATGGCGGCCACCTGACCCACGGCCACAAGCTCAGCTTCAGCGGCAAGCTCTACAAGACCACCTTCTACCATGTGCGGAAAGACACCGAGACCATCGACTACGACGAGATGGAAGCCGTAGCCATCGCCGAGAAGCCGAAGATGATCATCGGTGGGGCCAGCGCTTATCCCCGCCCCTGGGACTTCGCCCGTATGAGGCAGATTGCCGACAAGGTGGGCGCGTACTTTGTCTTTGACATGGCGCACATTGCCGGTCTGGTTGCAGGCGGCGTTCATGATTCGCCCGTGCCCCATGCGCACATTACCACCACCACCACCCACAAGACGCTGCGCGGACCGCGCGCCGGCCTCATCCTCGCCAAGCAGGAACTGGGAGCCGCCATCGACAAGTCAGTCTTCCCCGGCCAGCAGGGTGGTCCACTGGTGCATATTGTCGCCGCCAAGGCTGTGGCCTTCGGTGAGGCGCTGCGGCCCGACTTCAAGGCTTATGCTGCGCAGATCGTGGCCAACGCCAAGGTTCTTGGCGAAGCCTTGCAGGCGGCGGGCTACCGGCTGGTTTCAGGCGGCACTGACAACCACCTGCTGCTCATCGATGTCTTCCAGAAGGGCATTCTAGGCTCTGAGGCGGAGACTGCACTGGGTAAGGCCGGTATCACTGTGAACAAGAACTCGATTCCGTGGGACACGAATCCTCCGCTCAAGCCCTCGGGCATCCGCATCGGCACGCCGGCGCTGACCACCCGCGGCATGAAGGAAGCCGAGATGAAGCAGATAGCCGCATGGATCACGCGCGCTCTGGAACAGCGCAGCGACGATGCGGCGCTTGACCGCATTCGCCTGGAAGTTGCCGAGCTGGCCGATCAGTTTCCGCTGTACGCATGGCGCCGCCAGCCTGTCGCTACGGCCCAGTAACTCTGTATTCAACCTACCCGCGCCGCGCCGGCCTCATAGCCTGCGCGGCGCTTTCTTTTTGCACGAAACTTATGATTGAGCGGCGGGTTCGATGTACTGTAATCGATAGTGTCCAAGCCAACAAGGGCCAGGAGGGGTAAGTCGAACGGCCACGGCGGGCACGCGGAGGATACGATGAAAACCGTTCATTTGTTCTTGGCAGCATCACTGGTGCTTGCAGTTCCAGCCTTTTCGCAGCATCACGACGAAGGTTCCGGCGGGCATCAGGCCGCTCCGTCGCACGGGCCGTCGGCTTACCACGGAGCGCCCCAAGCCGCAACGCCGAATCGTAACTATGCGGACAAAGATGGCCATCCCAACGCTCCCCACGTTGATGGCAAGGTATGGGTGGGCCACGACACCGGTCGCGGCGATGCTAACTACCATCTCGACCAGCCCTGGGCGCACGGCCGCTTTAACGGCGGTATCGGTCGCGGACATGTCTGGCATCTGGCCGGAGGTGGCCCTGACCGCTTTTGGTTCAATAACTGGTTCTGGCATGTTGCGCCGTACGACATAGGCTTCTGCAACGGATGGCTCTGGGGCTCCGACGACATCATCATCTACGCCGACCCCGATCACGACGGCTGGTACCTGGCCTATAACGTCCGGCTAGGAACTTACGTACATGTGGAGTATCTCGGCGCGTAATACCGGCAACAGCGCAGGCTCAACCGAAGCGGGCAACCCACACGGGCTGCCCGCTTCAACGTTTCTGGTTTCAGTTTCGATAGTTTGAGGGAGATTGGAATCCTGACAATAGCCACCCGCAACGCGTTGCGGTCCACCAGCAGATACAACAATCAAGAAAAGATGCCGCCCAGTGAAATACTCCGACTAACTCATACGTCTAATGAATTCGCATAGGCGCGGATGCCGCGTTTACATTACGGATGCAGAGTTGAAAATATTGTGCGGATTTCTACCGGGCATCTGTGCAAAACAAGCGGAATTAGTTATTCTTCTCGTATGTCTATAGAGAATATTGTTTCCCAAATCGACGCTGAACTTGCACGACTCATCGAAGCACGGGCACTGTTGGCTAGCGCAGGCCGCATCGACCTGAAGAAGGTTGTTCCGGCAAAGGCTACCGCAAAGGCTGCCGCAAAGACTGCGAAGAAGAAGCGCATTCTGAGCCCGGAAGCACGCAAACGCATCGCCGATGCACAACGCAAGCGTTGGGCCGCACAAGAGTCCAAGAGCAAGTAACAAGGCCGGACTCACTTAGTCCAGCGCAAAGCACGAATAGCTGGCAAGACCGTTGCTGTCGCGCGGAGATCGCTCCAACAGGCCGGTGGCGCTGCCGTCTGCGTTGCCGGTCGCGCGGCCATACATCTGTATCCGCGCGTCATAGGCTTGCCCCAAAATACGCTCTAGCAGTGGGCAGTGTTCCGATCTTTCTACTTCAATAGGTCCAGCGCAATTGCAGTCATCGCACTGACCCCAGCCGGAATGGCGCGCTCATAATCCGGCGCAAACAGCGCTGAATGCAGCGAAGGCAACTGAGCGCCAGTTCTGTGGGCTTCCGCAAGCTTCTCTGGAGCCGCAGCACCGAGCCAGTACATGACGCCGGGAATTCTGCCGTTGAGCGTGAACCTGCCCACATCCTCGCTGCCCATCACGGCCGTTGCAATTTCCACGTGCTCTGCGCCAAGGGCACGCACGGCAGTTGCGCGCAGCCGCTCGTTCAGCGCAGCATCGTTGATTGTAGGCGGGGTACTCGGGCCCAGAGTTACCACCGGCATTCGATCAGCCGGAACTCCATATGCCTGGGCCAGCCCATTGGCTGTTCTGCCGATTGCGGCCACCATCTCATCACGCTGGGCCATTGAGTAAGTCCGGAGCGTGAGGCCCAGCTTCACCTCGTCTGGAATGATGTTGTTCTTGGTGCCGCCGTGGATGGTGCCAATGGTCAGCACGGCCGGCATCTGCGGGTCCACCTGCCGGCTCACAATGGTCTGCGCCACCAGGATGAACTCAGCCGCCAGCACCACAGGGTCCTTGCCAGCTTCGGGCCGCGAACCGTGTCCGCCAATGCCTTTGATGGTCACATCAATCGAAGTGGAACTGGCCATCAGCGGACCACCCCTGAGGGCGATCGAGCCCGAAGGCACATCGTTCGAATCGTGCTCGGCCACCACGAAGTCCGGTTGACCGAAGCGCTCGTAGAGATGATCGGCCAGCATCGCCGCCGAACCTTCGATGGTCTCCTCGGCTGGTTGGCCCACCAGCATCAGCGTGCCGTGCCACTGTGTCTTTCGCGCCACCATCTCCTCGGCAGTGCCCAGCAGTACGGTCATGTGTAGATCGTGTCCACAGGCATGCATCACGCCTACCGGCTGGCCTTGCGCATCTTTCGCCATCACCGTGCTGGCGTAGGCAAGGCCCGTCTTCTCGGTCACCGGCAACGCGTCCATGTCCGTGCGCAGCAGTAACCGCGGCCCAGCGCCATTTTCGAAAATCGCAACAATGCCATACCCCGCAGCTCCATCCGGGTAGCGGCCAAGGTGATCGGTAACCGTGAAACCGAGCTTGCGCAACTCACCTGCTAGAAAAGCCGACGTCTTCTGCTCCTGGCGCGAGAGCTCTGGGTTGCGATGCAGATCAAGGTAAGTCCGCTCCAGCGCAGGCACCCGGCTGGCAACCGAGGAAGCCAGATCGGCAGGCACCTGCGCGGCAATAGGTAGAGTGACAAGCGAAATAGTAGTAACGGCGAAGTGACTCAAGCGCACGGGACGGGGACCTCCAAACGCGGCATTAAACGCAGCCTACCACAGATGCCGCGAAAAGCCGCGAACGACATGGCAAGCCTGTTGAGACAGAACAAAAAAGCCTCCGCGCTTGACCTGTCTATTGCTATAGGGTTCAGAGTAGGTTCAGGACGATGTATACGGTCACCCAACTCGCACGGCGCTGCGGCCTGAGCCGTACGGCGCTGCTCTACTACGAATCGATCGGTTTACTCCTGCCGGCCCGGCGCACGGCAGGCAACTACCGCTGCTACGGCGAGCAGGATCTCGTCCGCCTGTAGCAGATCTGCGCCTATCGCGACGCGGGTCTCAAGCTCAATGACATTCGCGCGCTGCTGGGCCGCTCAGGTGGAGATGCATTCAAAGTGCTTGAGCATCGGCTGCTTGAAATCGACACCGAGATCGTTACCCTGCGCGCGCATCAACAGGCAATTCTGAAACTGCTGGAGCATAAAGCTCTGAGGAAGGCAAAGATGATTACCAAGGAAAAATGGACCGCCATCATGCGCGGCTGCGGATTTACCGAGGAACAGATGATGAACTGGCACGCGGAGTTTGAGCGCTCAGCGCCGGCCGAGCACCAGGAGTTTCTGGAGTTTTTGCACATCGCTCCTAAGGAAATTGCAGGAATCCGTGCACGCAGCCGTAAGTGAAACATATCGGCTGCCAGGGGAGCATAACTGCTTTCTCTGCCGTCCGAACACCCTATTGATCCGTCCCTTTAATAGCGTGTAGGGTTCCCACCCATTTCGCGATAAAACCGGCGAAATGGATGGGGCACGGGGCCTCTATTTGAGGGCCGGATCGATAACTGTGGAAGTTCTTTCAGTCCTTTCGCGAACCAATGGCAGATCTGTTGCGTACTCTGAAAACAGCGGAGCTTGTGTGTTCCGTGAAAGGAAGAGCCGGATGCAAGCCAGCAAGCTCGAATTTCGTCTGCGCATGTGGATCATGATCGCAATTGTCTTTGTGGGCTTTTGGGCGCCGTGGTCGAGTGCCGTAGGCCTCAGGCGCGGAGAATCGCTGCTGGGGTGGTTGGCGGCAGAGATCAGCCGCACCACGGGGCTGCTGCCGTTCTCGCAGGCGGCTCCCTGGCTCATCGTGGCTGGTGCCGTAGCCGCAGCGCTGGGAGCGTGGCTGCGCGTGTGGGGAGCGGCCTACCTGGGTTACGGAACCGTACACCACGGCCAGATGCAGGCGCACACCATGATGGCCGACGGACCCTACCGCTTTGTGCGCAATCCGCTCTACCTGGGCGGATGGTTCATGATGTTGGCCGTCAGCCTGCTGATGCCGGCCGCCGGTGCTCCCGTCGCCATGGTGTTGATGACCCTCTTCTTTCTGCGCCTGATTCTGGCCGAAGAGGTCTTCCTGGCCGGCGAGCTGGGCGAGCCCTATAGAGACTACCTGAAGGACGTACCGCGCCTGTTCCCACGCCTGCGCGGAAGCCTGCCCGCAGCCGGCAACAAGCCTATCTGGCTTACAGCCGTTATCACCGAGGTCAACCCCATCGGTATCTTCTTCGCCTTCGCGTTCCTCTCCTGGAACTACGACGTGCAGCTGATGCTCAAGGGCATTCTGGTCAGCTTTGGCCTCTCGCTGATTCTGCGCGCGCTATTCCTGAACAGGAAAAACGAAGATCCCAACGCCGCTTGAAACACACACGCGAAAACCGCGTAGCAACAAAAAAAGGAGAGCGCGAAGCTCTCCCTTTCTTGCTTGCGTCACTGGCGTCCTCGCTACGCGAAGCCGCCTGAAAAAAAACTACTTCTTGGTGGGGGCGATGACGTCCTTGGCGGCCTTGGCCACGCGGAACTTCACAACCGTCTTCGCCTTGATCTTGATGGCGGCGCCGGTCTGCGGGTTGCGACCGATGCGAGCTTTGCGCTCCGCCTTTACCAGACGGCCGATGCCGGGGATCACGAACACGCCGTTCTTCTTGGTCTCCTTGATGGCGGTCTCCGCCAGCAGATCCAGGAAGGCAGCGGTTTGCTTGTTGGTCAGTTCGAGCTTCTCTGCCAGAAGGCGGGTCAGGGCGGTCTTGGTCAATCCTGTTGCCATTTTTCTTTTCTCCTTGTTGGGCAACCCCTTGGGGGCGCCGGTGTTGCCTGGGGTTCTGTTCGAATACGGACCCGCATGGAGGGAGTGCGACCGAGGCAACGTTTGCACGAAACCCCTGTGTTCATGCGGGTTCTCTAGAACCCTGTCGATGGATACAATGCGGCTTGAGACCCCCCAAAGTCAACGGGAAAAGCTCGATTTCCACAAGATTCTGCCTGTTTTCCTAGGGTTTTCCCTGTTTTTGCCTAAAATCATCTGAAAATAGCCGGTTTTTCCCCCATCTGGGCCGACCAGGGGTCTCAATCCAGCCCGAAGAGAACACGCTTCTTTGGAGCCGCCGAGACCACAATCGGCTCGTTCAGAGCGTTCACCACCGGTGCGGCCAGCTTGAAATAGCGGATGACGGTGGCGGCCAATTTGGGGTCGAAAGCGGCCTCGGCGGGCAGGGAAGCGGACAATCCCCACTGGCGGCAGCGGATCAAATCCATGGCCGGATGCTCGGGATCGAAGCCCTTGGGCGCGCGGACCAGCGGGTTGCCCTCGAACTCGGCGAAGGTCTTGCGGATGGTTGGCTTGTTGATCAGGCGGCGGAATTCGGTGTGGTGGTCGAGCAGCCAATGGCGAATCTTGGCCAGCTGATCTTTCTCCGGCATCCAGGCTCCGGCGGCGATGATCACCTCTTTGGCGTCCACATGGAAGTAGAAGCCAGCTCCGGAGGTCTTCTCACACCCGTGGCGTGGCCACCAAGCGGCAATGTGCGTTTTGTAGGGAGCCTTGTTGGCGCTGAAGCGTGTGTCGCGATAGAGGCGGAAGAGGCTCTTCTCGGCGGGGCGCACGTAGTCAGGCGCAAAGTCCAGCATGGTCTCGGTCACCTTGCGCACCAGGGCTAGCATGGGCTCCTTCAGTTCGGCCTCATAGGTGGCCTTGCGCGGCTGAAACCATTCGCGGTCGTTGTTCTTGGCAAGAGCGCGCAGAAACTTGAGCGCCTCGGGGCGAAAGTAGGGAAGGGCAGCGGAGGAAGGGTTCTTGAGCTTGGTGGCCATGACAGAAGTCAGTGTACCGCTGTAGGCCGTTCCATTGAGTGATAGAGTAAACGCGATGAAGATTCTCAGAATTGGCTTCGTTCTGTTGATTTGTTCCGGCCTATCAGCACAAACAGAGAACCTCGATCTTCGTCACCTGAAAAACATTCTTCAGAAGCAAGGATTCACTGGGGCACTTGAAGGCAAGGTACATTTCAGCAGGCTTGGAAATCTGAAATGCAATTCTGAGACCTATGAAGTTATCTATCACGAGTGGGAACAATCGCATCCGGCAGGTGCGCGCCATGCTGCATATCGCGTACTATTCATAGACAAACAGAACCAATATATCGGTTCGTATCGAGTGCCGGAACGCCCTCTATCTGTCACACTTCAGAAGATCCGATTCAATTTCTCCGAAAAACAGGGAAACACTATCCGCTGCGATAGCGAAGGGCTGCCAGATGAAGTGATCCTGGATGGCGAAGGAAGCTCACTCTTCAAATAGCAGTCCCTACCGAATCACCTTCAACGCCCCTCGGAACAACCCATCGAAGTCTCCAGCCAGATTCTTCTCCTTGGCGACGGCTTGCTCAATGGCCTTCTCGGCAGCAACATGCTGATAGCCGAGGTTGACGAGCGCGGAGAGCACATCGTCCACTGCAGCGCCGGCCACTGTGCGCGCAGAAGAGGGCGCGACGGCAAAGTCGTCGAGCTTGTCCTTGAGTTCCACCACCAGCCGCTCGGCCAGCTTTTTGCCAACGCCGGGAATACGCGTTAGCTGTGCGTGATCCTGCCCGCGGATGGCCTGTACGGTGCGCTCGCTCGAAAGCCCGCTCAACATCTTTACGGCCAGCTTGGGGCCGACGCCGCTCACGGTAATCAGCCGTTCGAAGAGCCGCTTCTCCTCGCGGTCGAGGAAGCCGAACAGCGCAATCTGGTCTTCGCTCACCTGCGTGTGGATGTGCAGCGCCGCTTCCTGGCCGAGCGAGGGCAGAGCCGTGAAGGTGGGCACGGAGATGGTCACGTCGTAGCCAACGCCTGCGGCCTCCACGATGGCCTGGCCTGGTTGCTTGAAGATGAGCTTGCCGCGTAAGTGAGCGATCATTGTGGCCTATTGTAGAATCCCCATCCTCTTCGCGACACGTTCCAGTGTTTCCAGCGCCTGATCGAGCTGGGCGCGGGTGTGTTCGCTGGTCAGCATCAGGCGGATGCGCGCTTTGCCTTCGGGGACTGTTGGGAACGCGATTCCGGTGGCCATTACGCCTTCGTCAAAGAGTGCCCGGCTGAACTCCATGGCTGCGCGGCCCTCGCCCACGAACACCGGCGTAATCGGCGTCTCGGTGGCGGGGGTGGTTACGCCGCCCACGTTGAAGCCGGCTCGCTTTAGCTCGCCCTGGAAGTAGCGCGTGTTGGCCCACAGGCGCTCGATGCGCTCGGGCTCGCTCTCCAGGATGTCGAAGGCGGCAATGCAACTGGCAGCTACCGACGGCGGATGCGAGGTGGAGAACAGGAACGGCCGGGCGCGGTGGTAGAGATAGTCGATCAAATCCCGCGAGCCGCAGACGTAGCCGCCCAAGGAGCCGATAGCCTTCGACAGAGTACCCACCTGCACGTCCACCTTGCCGTGCATTCCAAAGTGATCCACAGAGCCGCGTCCATTGCGACCCAGAACGCCGGAGGCGTGCGCGTCGTCCACCATCATTAGGGCACCGTATTTCTCAGCTAGCGCGGCCAGCTTGTCCAAAGGCCCAATGTCGCCGTCCATGCTGAAGACGCCGTCGGTAATCACCAGCTTGCGACCGGGCAGTGGAGCCAACTCCTGGAGCAACTGCTCGCAGTGGTCGGCGTCCTTGTGGCGGAAGACCTTGATGGTGGCTCGCGAGAGCCGTGCGCCATCGATGATGCTGGCGTGGTTCAGCTCGTCGGAGAGGATGAAGTCTTCCTTGCCGAGGATTGAGCTGACCGTGCCGGCGTTGGCCGTGAATCCGCTCTGGAAGACGACGCAAGCCTCCACATTCTTGAAGCGCGCAATCTTTTCCTCCAGTTCCATGTGGACCTTCATGGTGCCGGCGATGGTGCGCACCGCGCCCGAGCCCACGCCAAAGGCGCGCGTGGCGGCAATGGCTGCTTCGATGAGGCGCGGATCGTTGGCCAGGCCCAGATAATTGTTGCTGGCCAGGTTGATGACCTGCTTGCCGTCGTAGTGACAGACGGGCGCCTGCTGGTCGTCCAGCACGCGGAGATGGAAGTAGGTGCCACGGGCGCGCAGGTCGTCGAGCGCAGCGGTCAGGTGGGCGAGTTGCGGACGGGGAGCGGCCTGGGAACCAGATTGAGCCACGGCATCACCTCAAGAAAGCAAGCATAGCGCGGAACAGGCAGCTTGTGCGGGAAACAAAAGACGAATACTCGTGCAGGTTCCCTACAAAGGACGTAGTATTCCGGCAGGGCTTTCCCTTTGCCTGTGGCTGCGTCCAACAGCTGCGGAGAGCGCTCAGGAATCCGCGCCAGGCAGCAGGTTTGAAATTTGGGCCATACCGGAAGCCGGTAATTGGCTCCATCCTGCCTCCGCCGGATACAATATAGTTCTACAGCTAGGCAACGGACGGGGCGCATTCTGGTTCGGCGCAAATCCTCCGGAGATTTGGAGCAGGTGCACGTGAGAGGTATGATCCGCCGCAGTCTGCGGCTAAAAGCATTTGCAGGACTCAGCATTGCACTGGCAATGGGCGTCTTCGCACCCGTGGTTTGCGCGTCGACTGTTTCCACGTCGACCGCGCTGAACGTGACCACCCATGACCTTGGCGGCCGCACCAAGGCCACCGTGCAGGTGACGGTGACCGGCGATGACGGTACACCAGGTTCCGGCGCCGTAGCCATCAAAGAAGGTGGAAAGACGCTGGCAAGCGCCTCGCTGAATGGCGAAGGCCAGGCCACCACAGAGATTACGCTTGCCGGAGGCGCTCATAACCTGAGCGCAACCTATAGCGGCGACTCCACGCACGTTGCTTCCAGCTCCACGGCCCAGGCCGTGCAGGCAACAGCCAGCGCCACGCCGGGCTTTACGCTTTCTCTGGCGCCAATTTCACCCACTTCGTTCCCGATGGTTCTTACAGCGGGCAACGCGGGTACGGTGACGGTGACGCTGACGCCGGTGAACAACGCAGCACTGACTGCGCCAATGTTCGTGACGCTCTCCTGCTCCGGCCTGCCTGACCAGTCTTCCTGCACCTTCTCGCCTGCGACCGTGGAAATACTTTCCACTTCGCCGACCAGCTGCACCACCGGCTCGGCTGCCTCCGCGTGCCCGCCCACCAGCACCATGGTGTTGCAGACGGTAGCCGCAGGAACCGCAAAGAATGCAGCTCCCCGCGTGAACGGCAAGGACTCGAACCCCATTGCATGGGCTCTGCTGCTGCCTGGAATGCTCGGCCTGGGCGGTCTGGCCTGGGGCGCACGCCGCCGCCGCTGGATCAGCCGCGCATCGCTGCTGGCTCTGCTGGCCGTGGTAACCGTGCTGGGAACCACCGGTTGCAACCCGCGCTACTACTACTACAACCACGGTCCTGATACCAACCTGCCCACTCCCTCGGGCAGCTACACCATCACCATCACGGGGCAGTCGAGCAACGGTATCACCGCCGTTACCAACTCCACCACCCTGGCGCTTACCGTTCAGTAGTTCGGCCGAACTTGGCCTGCATGAGACAACAGCATGCCGTTCCCGCGGAAGTCTACACACTGGTAGAACGAACGCCGGGAACGGTACTGCTTGAGTCTGCCTCTCCAGCAGGAGCCGCCAACGGTTGGACCAGGCTTTTCACCTCGCCCCGCAGCACACTTTCCGTATCTACTCCAGACGAAGTCAACGCACTGCTCCGTGAGCTTGAAAGCTCCATAGCAGCAGGATTCACCGCGGCCGGTTTCCTTGCGTACGAGGCAGGCAGCAGCTTTGAGCCCAAAGCTGGCTTGCCCCTGCCTGCTCCCGGCGAACCACTGGCCTGGTTCGGTATCTACGAGCGCAGCTATCCTTTCGACCACGCGACGGGCAGGTTTCTGGAAGGCGAACCGCCGGAGCTGGCCGCTCTGCGCGCCGAGCTACCAAGCCCGGCATTCGAAGATGTGGACAGGGTGGAGTTCACACGTGCTTTCAGTCCGGAGCAATACAGCAAGAACATCGAAACTATTCACGAGTGGATTCGCTCGGGCGATGTGTACCAGCTCAACTTCACCGTGCCGCTTGAGCTACGTGCACGAAGCAGTTTCGCTGCGCTCTACCAGCGGCTTCGCGCGCGTCAGCCTGTGGCGCACGGCGCATTTGTTCACTGGCAGCAGGGCAGGCGCATTCTTTCGTTCTCGCCGGAGCTGTTTTTCCGCCTGGATGAACGCGAGGGCATACGCCGCCTGCTGACGCGGCCTATGAAAGGCACCGCGCCGCGTGGCCGTACCACAGAGGAAGATCGTACGCAGGCCGAGTGGCTCCGCAATGATGAGAAAAACCGCGCGGAGAATTTAATGATCGTTGACCTGGTGCGCAACGATCTGGGGCGGCTGGCGCGCTTCGGCAGCGTGCACGTGGAAGAGCTGTTTGCCGTCGAGCGCCACCCCACGCTCTGGCAGATGACCTCGACGGTAACGGCAGAGCTGCGGGCAGATGTCGGGCTGGCGCAGATCTTTCGCGCGCTGTTTCCCTGCGGTTCCATTACCGGAGCGCCCAAGGTGCGCGCCATGCAATTGCTTGCCGGGCTTGAAGCGCGTCCACGCGGTGTCTACACAGGTTCCATCGGCTTTGTGGCGCCGGGGCAAGCCGAGTTCAACGTTGCCATCCGCACGCTTGAGTTCAAGGGCGACCGAGGGCAGATGGGCGTGGGCGGAGGCATTGTCATCGACTCCAAGTCTGCGGAAGAGTACGCCGAATGCCTGCTGAAGGCGCGCTTCCTTACGCAGACGACGCCGGAGTTTCAGTTGATTGAGACTCTGCTTTGGTGCGGCAGTTATCCGCTGCTTGCCCTGCACCTTGACCGCCTTACTAACTCGGCCGCGTACTTTGACTTTCCTTGCGACCGCGCTGAGATAGAGGCCGCATTGCAGAGTTACGAACACAACTTTACTGACGAAAGTCCACGTAAGGTGCGGCTCCTGCTCGACCGGGACGGCGGGCTCACACTCACGTATGAGTTACTGCTGGACGACTCAGGCAATGCGCGCACGGCGCGCGTGCGCATTGCGAAAGAAAGAACCGATGCAGCCGATCCGTTCTACTTTCACAAGACCACGCATCGTCCGCTTTATGCGCTGGAATTTGCAAGCGCACGGCATGACGGCTTCGATGAAGTGTTGTTCTTCAACCAGCGCGGAGAGCTGACCGAAGGCGCTATCAGCAATGTGTTTGTCGTGAAAAATTGCAGGTGGTTTACGCCGCCCATTGCGTGCGGTCTGCTGGCAGGGGTCCAGCGTCGCCATTTGCTTGAAACACGCACTGAGATCGAAGAGCGCGTGCTCAGCGAAGACGATCTGCGCACCGCCGATGCAGTGTATCTAGCCAACGCCGTGCGCGGTCTGCGCCGTGCTGAAATAGCGCAGGAATAACACTCCTGGAGTTTCCGCAACGCTGCTCGATCCGCAGCCTTCCGGTGCCCTGGGCCCTTGTCCTAATCAGGTCGCATCACAACCTTGATTGCCTCGCCCGATTGCAGCAGTTCCATTGCTTTCGGAAACTCGCTCAGCTTCAGCCGGTGTGTGATGGCGGGCTCAAGATTGATGCGGCCAGTCGCCAATAATGCCTCCATCTGGAACCAGGTCTCAAACATCTTGCGGCCGTTGATGCCTTGCACAATAGCGCCTTTGAAGATGATGTCGCGCGCAAAGTTCAGCTCAAAGGGCCGCGATGGAATTCCCAGCAGTGAAACACGGCCGCCGGTGCGCAACACGGCAAAGCCCGAGCGGATGGCTTCCGGAATGCCCGACATCTCCAGCACCACATCTACGCCCGTACCGCTGGTAGCGTCCAGTATCCGCTGCTCCACGTTGTCGGTTCTGGGATCGAGCACCACGTCAGCGCCCATGGCCGTGGCTACGGCTCTGCGTTGGGCGTTGACTTCAATCGCGAAGATGCGCGCGGCTCCGCAGGCCCTGGCCACAGCGATCGAGAACAGACCAATAGCGCCGCAACCGGTAACGGCCACCGTTGTGGCTGCAATGGGCCCGGCCAGCACCGTGTGTACGGCGTTGCCCAGCGGATCGAGCAGCGACGCGTAGTCGTGAGGAATATTGGCCGGCAGCTTCCAGATGTTGGTTTCGGGAATCAGCGTGTAGCCGGCAAATGCGCCATCGGCATCCACGCCCAGAATGCGCACATGCTGGCAGATGTGCACCTGTCCGGTGCGGCATTGCAGACACTTGCCGCAGGCCACGTGCATCTCGGCGCTCACCACGTCGCCTTCGCGCACGGTGGACACGCCCTTGCCCACCGCAGCCACGGTGCCCGCAAACTCGTGGCCCGGAATCAGCGGCGGATGAATGCGTCCCTTGGCCAGGGGTCCCAGTTGAAGATGTGCAGGTCAGTGCCGCAGACGCTGGCACTCTCAACCTTGACGAGCACCTCGCCCGGCCCCGGCACGGGAACCTCGCGCATCTCAATGCCCGGAGCAGCGTGGGCTTTTACGATAGCTTGCATCGTGGTTGGCATACAGCGGAACCTCCCGGAACAAGCGTATCGCCAAGTCCAGCAATTCACCGGCAAAAGCGGCAGTCGCAGTGCAGGCAGGCAGAGACCAGCTGGTTACTTGCCCCTTACAATGCTGACCGCGCGCGCATAGGAACCAAGGTTATGCACATTCGGATAGCCCATTGCAATGAGCTTCTTCCGGGCCTCTCCGCTGCGCATCCCGCTCTGGCAGTGCACAAGCAGCACCTGAGTCTGCTGTTTGACACGCCGTGTAATGGCGGTCTCAATCTCGTTGAGCGGCATGTTCACGGCAAACGGCAGATGGCCGGCCACAAACTCCCCTGCGGTGCGCACGTCGATGACCAGGGCGCCATTTTTCAACAGAGCATTCGCTTCCTTTGCGGAAATTTGGCCCGACTGCTTTACCAGCAGAACGACGACGAAAACAACTGCAACTGCGGCTAGGGGTATCCAATTCATGGCGACTAGCTTACCTCCCGTAATGCGAATTAGATAGCGCCTGCCCCATTTTAGTTACCTCCACCAAGGTGGAGTAGAAGGTTGCACCTGCGCCCAGGTCGGTGAGCCGCTCGCTGGTGAGGGCGTTCACGTTGTTGCCGCCGGCCGAGAGCTTGGCCCAGTCGAGCCGTGCAGCCACCACGCCTCGGGGCAGCGCCGGGCTCACCAGCGCCACCAGTTCCACCGATCCGCGGTCGTTATAGACGCGCACCCGGTCGCCATCCGCCACTGCACGCGCCTCGGCATCGGCGGGGTGAATCTCAAGCCTGCCATTCCGTGCAGCCTCCATCTTGCGGTGGCCATCAAGGTTGGCAAAGGTCGAGTTCATGTAGTTGTCGGCCTTGCGGGGCAGAAATTCCAGCGGATAACGGCTGGCCGCCTCACTCCAGCGCGACTCCTGTGCTGGCACGAAGGCTGGCAGCGGATCGAGTCCGGCAGCCGCCAGCGCCTCGGAGTAGAGCTCTACCTTGCCGCTGGGCGTGGGCAGCTCGCCCGCAGTGTAAGGCAGAAACGGGTGCGTCTCCGGTTGGCGATGGAAGCTGAGCGCGCAATGGCCCTCGCGCTCAAGATCCTCGTACCGGATGTGTTCCATGCCGGGGTTCTTTGAGAGGCCGTCCGCGCCAATCAAGAGCGCTTGGCGAATCATCTCTTCCGGCGAATCCGAGAAGCAGGGCTCGGAAAAGCCCATGTGCCGGGCCAGCTGGCTGAAGAACCACACATTCGAGCGCGCCTCGCCGGGTGGGTCAATCGCCTGTTGCGAGAGCTGCACGTAGTAGTGCCCGTAAGCGCCCTGCACGTCAGTGTGTTCAAGGAAGGTTGTGGCGGGCAGCACGTAGTCGGCGTAGTCGGTCGTGTCGTTGAAGAACTGCTCATGCACCACGGTGAACAGATCCTGCCGCTCCAGGCCCCGGCGCACCGCGTTCTGGTTGGGCGCAATGGCCAAAGGGTTGGAGTTGTACACAACCAGCGCCTTCACCGGCGGCTCTTCCTGCTGATCCCAGACCCCTACCCCCTGATCCCTTCCCAACTCGTTCAGCGCATGGCCCAACTGGCACATGTTCACCATGCGCCAGGGCTTGCCCAGCGGAGAAGCCAGCGCCAGCTCCGGCCGCTCCAGCGCCTTCTTGTTCCACTGGAAGCCGCCAGACGTCGAAAGCTGCCCGCCGCCGCCGCGCTGCTTCCATGCGCCGGTCAGCGCGGGTAGCATGGCGATGGCGCGCACCGCCGCACCGCCGTTCTCCGCGCGCTGCACGCCGTAGTTGAGCCGCAGCGCCGAGGGCCGCGTGGTGGCGTACTCGCGCGCCAGTTGCTCCACCTCGGCCGTAGTCATGCCGGTCCAGGCCGCCACGCGTTCCGGCGTGTACTCCCGCGCTCGTTCGGCAAGCTGCTCAATGCCGTGAGTCATCTCCGCAATGTAGGCGCGGTCTTCCAGGCCTTCGTTCAGGATCACGTGCATCATGCCCAGCGCCAGCGCCGAGTCAGTCCCTGGCCGGATGGCGATGTGCCAGTCCGCCAGTGCCGCCGTCCGGGTGCGGTAAGGGTCGATCACGATCAGCCGACCGCCGTTGCGCCGCGCCTGCTCGATCATGGGCCACAGGTGAACGCTGTTGCCGTGGATGTTCGCGCCCCAGGCCACAATCAGCTTTGCCAGCCGGAAATCCTCGGTCGGCGTGCCCAGCTTCTTGCCGTAAACAGTGTTCCATGCCTCGCCGCCCGCCTCCGAGCAGATGGTGCGGTCCAGCCTGCTCGCGCCCAACCGCGCAAAGAAGCGCCGGTCCATGGAGCCATAGCCCAGCACGCCGATGGTGCCCGCATAGCTGTAGGGAAGAATCGACTCGGAGCCAAACTCTGCCGCAGTTTGCTGGAGCCGCGCGGCAATCGCCTCCAGAGTCTCATCCCAACTCACGCGCTCAAAAGCCAGATGCTCGCGGCCACGCTCCAGCGGCCCTTTGGCCACGCCCGACTTTCGCCGCATTGGATAAAGGAGCCGCTCCGGCGAGTAAACGCGGTCCAGATACTTGGCCACCTTGCCACACAGGAAACCCTGCGTTATAGGATGCGATGGGTCGCCCTGCACCTTCACCGCGCGGCCCTCGGCATCCACCGTCACCAGCACCCCGCAGGAGTCCGGGCAGTCGTGCGAGCAGACGGTGTGGACGATGCGGAAGGGTGAAGAAACCTGCGCCATGCTGAGATTGTAAGCCGCGCTGAGCTAGAGAAAGAAGCGCGCTGTATTCGCGGGAGATTTTGCGTGGATAGAAGAGCTTTCAGACGGGATCGGCGTTTCAGGGGACGAATGTGCAACCCGGCGACTAGTCCTTTGGCGGGCGGCCCGGATCTGGTCTCGCATTATTTTACTGACCTTCAAACCTGGGAGACCGCCTATGCCGAGGTTCGTGCTTTCCCAGGTCTCAAGAGCGAGGCCTTGGGCACCCATCTTCTGCGGGGGAGCTTACTTCGGCCCCCAGACCTGGGCCACCCGCCAACAATCGACCTCTCATTGCCCCCGCAATTTGCGGGAGCAATTGATTCCATTGAGGGCCATTGCAACACCGCGTTCGCATAAAGCTTGAGATCACATCGTTCAGTATTTTGTGGTTGCGTTAGGGGTTATGTATTCTATATATGTCAAATATAGAGAATATGTCTGAGAAGGAGAACCGCCAACATTTCATTCGGGAGATCGCCAGGATCCTCGTTCCATGCGGAGTTCCAGAGGCTGCTGCGCGGCTATATGGATATCTGCTGCTGTGTGAAAGCCCGGTCAGCCTGGATGATATTGTTGCCGAACTCGAAGTCAGTAAGAGCACCGCGAGCGTAGCAGCGAGGCTATTGGTGATGTATACGCTTGCGCGCCGTCAGAGCCAACGTGGCACGCGCGGCATATTGTACGAAGTGTCGGATGATTTTGACGGCATTCTCAAGGCACAAATGCAGTATATGGGGCAGTTGAATGACCTCCTCAGACAGGGCGCTGGCAAGACTCGCAGCAAGGCGACGCGCAATCGACTGGGGATCATGGCCGACTTTTACTTACTGAATCGCAATGCACTGGAAACGGCGCTACGGGAATGGGCTGCGCACAAATAGTGGAAGATTCTGGGAATTGCTGTGCCATTCACCAGAGCGCAGCGAACTGTCAAGAAATGTGTACAGATGGAGTTTGCACACGGCACCAAGAGTGAAACAGGTCGCAGCCTTTATCCCTCTAAACAGCTATGTCCCCTCAATAGGATTCAGGACACAGACAGGATACAGAAAGGATGACATGAATTCGACCAACCCGAAGATTCAGGTCAATAGAGAAACCACAACAGCAGGCAGGAAATATCTTGTAGGCAGTGAAACATCGGTGTTTTCAATCTCGGATCTGCGTATTCCCCTCTGGTCGATTTTTGCGACCCTTGGGCTTGGTCTTCTGGTACTGATTCCAGGCGGCTTCGTATATATGTGGGTCGCAAGACACATCAGCACCGAATCCAGTAATACTATGCCGTGGTTGGGTGGTTATGTTGACCACGGTGTCATGCTGGTGATTGCTCTGGTGCTCTCCGTTTGGTTGAGCAAAGGGCGGCTTACTGAGTATGGGATGCGATGGCCAAAAGGCAAGAGTTACGTGCTGTCTGCGCTGGTATGGGGTGCTTCGTTCGGAGTCTTGATGACGGCGGTAGATTATTTTCCACAGATACTGAAACATATTCCTCCGCCGGAACATCTCTCACTAACCCCTTTGAGCCTTATTGGATGGCTTGGCGCGTATGGGGTCGTTGTTGGGTTCACTGAAGAAATTCCGTTCCGCGGTTTGCTACAAACATTCCTCATGCGACACTCCTCAGGTCGAATACGTTGTGGGAAGTTCGACATGCATGTGGCTGGAGTTATTCTGGCGCTATTGTTTGCACTTGCTCACATTACAAGCTTCTGGGGGGGGAACTTTTGGCTGGCCGTTGGCCAACAATCTTACGGCCTTGCGCTCGGCATTGTGTATGCATATTGGCGTGAAAAGTCTGGAAGCTTGTTGGCGCCCATTCTTGGGCACAACCTAAGTGATGGGATTGAGTACGCCTTGATGTTTTTAATGACTTGGTTATGGCGTTAACAAAGAGGCATACAGGTCTCGTTTCCAGAAGAGGCAATGATGGCGGGTGGCTCACTCTTTTCCTACCAATAAATATGGGTGCCCCATCTTTCCACGACCTTGTCGGGGAAGGATGGGAGAAGCACACAGCCTGAGTCTCTATTCGATCCCAATAAGCGCAGATTGCACCGGAAGAGCTCTGACTTTACGCGAAATCTTCAATGCGCTCAGCAATGCCGAATAGCTCCCGGAAAGTCGCCCAGTATTCAGCGCCTATCTAGTCGATCCTGAATAACGCATAACCTATTAAACAATCAACGACATAGTGTTATTTTGCGGGGTATAATATTCTCAGAAGTTGTTCAAAACACAGCGAATTCCGGGGAAATTATGCGCCCTAAGAGTGAGCCCAAGCACCCGCAATGTGAGCTATTCCAGATCGATCTGGAGCAGTTGATCGACCTCGCGCATCCACTGGCCGTACTTGCCGATAAGATCGACTGGAAACAGTTTGGTCTTCTGTTAGGCAACAGCTATCACCCCACGCACGGAGCCCCTGGCACG
>Ga0302187_10001625_pt1 | contig 18955 bp, 15 predicted proteins | sample II_Bog_E1_3_FD_202120 | JGI IMG/M metagenome (GOLD analysis project Ga0302187, IMG submission 202120) | Peat permafrost microbial communities from Stordalen Mire near Abisko, Sweden - II_Bog_E1_3 | ecosystem: Environmental > Terrestrial > Soil > Wetlands > Peat | place: Sweden: Abisko...
CGCGCGGGGTGCCGAGTGGCCATTGCCGAACAGGTCGAAACTCCCGAACAGGCGAAAAAGCGCGGCGGATCAAAGGCGCTGGTGGCGCGCGATATCGTGCGGTTCGTGACCGCCGGAACACTGACCGAAGAAGCCCTGCTCGAACCGCGCCGCGCCAATGTGCTGGCCGCGCTGTGCCTGGTCGGGGGGCGCGTCGGGCTGGCCACATGCGACATTTCGACCGGGCGGATGGAACTGGAAGACTGCGCCCCCGATGCGCTGGGCGCGGCGCTTGCGCGGATCGGGGCGAGCGAGACGATCGTGGCCGAATCCGCCGCAGCCCAGGGCCTGACCGTGCCCGATGACGCGGTGCCGCGCCCGGTGCGCGGGTTCGACGCAGCACGCGGCGACACCGTGCTGCGCGACGTGCACGGCGTGGCCACGCTCGATGCCTTCGGCAGCTTTTCGCGCGCGATGCTGGCAGCGGCGGCGGGGCTGATCGACTATCTCGACCATGTTGGGCGTGGGCGCCTGCCGTTTCTGTTGCCACCGCAGGCGCGCGTCGGCGATGCCACCATGGCGATGGATGAAGCAACGCGCGCCAGCCTGGAAGTGACCGTGGCGAGCGGCGGCGGCCGGCGCGGCAGCCTGCTCGAAGCGGTCGACCGCTGTGTCACCGGGGCGGGCGCGCGCCTGCTGGCCGATGATCTGTCGGCGCCGCTGACCGATCTGGCCGCGATCCGCCAGCGGCTCGAACTGGTCAGTTGGTTGCATGATGATCCGCTGTTGCGCGGCGATGTGCGTGCCTTGCTGCGTGCAGCGCCCGACATCGGGCGTGCCATTGGCCGCGTCGTGGCGGGGCGCGGATCCCCGCGCGATCTGGGCCAGTTGCGCGACGGCCTGGCCGAGGCCGCGCGCCTGGCCGATCTGATCGCAGGCGCAGGCGCGCTGCCACAGCTTGCCGCCAGCCTGGTGCCGCAGTTGCGCGGGCATGGCGCGCTGGTCGATCTGTTCGCCCGCGCGCTGGTGCCCGCGCCACCGACCGAACGCACCCAAGGCGGGTTCATTGCCGAAGGCTATGACGCCGCGCTCGATGAATTGCGGCGCATGGCCGGGCATTCTCGCCGCGCGATCGCCGCGCTGGAGGCCAGATACCGCGACGAGACCGGGGTTTCCGCGCTGAAGATCCGCCACAACGGCGTACTTGGCTATTTCATCGAAGTGCCCGCGCGCCATGCCGACCGGATGATGGCGCCGGACTCGGGTTTTACCCACCGCCAGACGATGGCGGGTGCGGTGCGTTTCAACGCGCTGGCGCTGCACGAAGAGGCGAGCAGGATCGCCGAAGCGGGCGGTCATGCGCTCGCCGCCGAAGAGGCCCATTTCGAAGACCTGTCCGCGCGCGCGATTGCCGCGCGCGAAACCATTGCGCGCGCCGCCGCTGCGCTCGCGCGGTTCGATGTCGCCGCTGGATTGGCCGAACGCGCCGCCGAAGGTGGCTGGAGCCTGCCGCGCGTGGTCGACGAACCCGTGCTCGACATTGCCGGGGGGCGCCATCCTGTGGTCGAAGCGGCGCTGGCGGCGCGCGGCGACCGGTTTGTCGCCAACGACTGCCGTCTGGTGCCCGAAGATCGGCTGTGGCTGGTCGGCGGGCCCAACATGGGCGGCAAATCGACATTTCTGCGGCAGAATGCACTGATCGTGCTGCTGGCCCAGGCGGGCAGCTTTGTGCCCGCCGAAGCAGCCACCGTGGGCGTGGTCGATCGTCTGTTCAGCCGGGTTGGCGCCAGCGACAATCTGGCGCGCGGGCGTTCGACCTTCATGGTTGAAATGGTCGAAACCGCCGCGATCCTGGCACAGGCGGGGACCCGCAGCTTTGTCATTCTCGACGAAGTCGGGCGCGGCACATCGACCTATGACGGGCTGGCGCTGGCCTGGGCGGTAGTCGAGGCGGTGCACGAGGTGAACCGCTGCCGCTGTCTGTTTGCCACGCATTATCATGAACTTGCCCGCTTGTCCGAAAGCTGTTCGGCGCTGACGCTGCACCATGTGCGGGCGCGCGAATGGAAAGGCGATCTGGTGCTGCTGCACGAACTTGCCGAAGGGCCTGCCGACAAGAGCTATGGCCTGGCGGTGGCGCGTCTGGCCGGGGTGTCGCAACCGGTGCTGCGCCGCGCGCGGGCGGTGCTCGACCGGTTGGAAAAAGGCCGTGCGGCCACCGGTGGCCTGGCCGCCGGGCTCGACGATCTGCCGCTGTTTGCCGCCGCGATCGAGGCGGCAGAGGACAAAGTCGATGCATTGCGCGTAAAACTCAACGCGCTCGATATCGACAGCCTGAGCCCGCGCGCTGCGCTCGACTTGCTGTATGAGCTGAAACGCGAAGCCAACAGTTAGGGTTGGCAGGGCACTGGCCAAGCGTTTCATTCTGGGGCATTATCCCTGCGGGTTATGGGACGGCATCAGTCATGAACGGGCAGACCGGACGCGCGCGCTGGCGTGCTGCCTCGCGGGCGTTTCCGCGAGTGGCGGCAGCCGTGGTCGCATTGGCCAGCCCGCTGGCGGCGGCAAGCGAACCGGCGACCGGTCTGGTCGTGGGCAAGGCGCATGTGCGCGGGCTGGTTCTGGCGGGCGGGGTGCGCGCCTATCTGGGGCTGCGCTATGGCGTGGCTCCGGTTGGGCCGCTGCGTTGGCATGTGTCGACACAGGCGCATCTGGCTGGCGCGATCGATGCGACCCATTTCGGTGCGGCCTGCCCGCAGGGCGACAGCACCGGGGCCTGGTATCGCAAGCTGGCGGTGGCGATGGGCAGCGATTCCGACGCGATCGGCGCCGCGCCGCAAACATCCGAAGATTGCCTGTTTCTCAACGTCTGGACGCCGCGCGCCGCCGCCGCCAGACATCTGCCGGTGATGGTGTGGGTACACGGCGGGTCGAACACCAGCGGTTATGGCCATGAACCCGATTATCGCGGCGCGCGGCTGGCGGCACGCGGAGTGGTCGTCGTCACCATCAACTATCGGCTGGGCGCGCTCGGGTTTTTTGCCCATCCCGCGATCAGCGATGTCAGCGCCGGGCGGCAGGGTCTGTCGGACCAGATCACCGCGCTGCGCTGGGTGCGCGACAACATTGCCGCGTTTGGCGGCGATCCGGCACAAGTGACGCTGTTTGGCGAATCCGCCGGGGGCACCGATGTTGCCGCACTGATGCATATCCCGGTGGCGCAGGGGCTGTTTGCGCGGGCGATCATTCAAAGCGGCTATCTGGCGCCGGATGCCTTTGCCACGCCGGGTACGGCCACGCGTGCCGCCACCGACTTGTTCGCGCGCGACGAAACCGCGGCCGCGCTGGCGCAACACAGCCCCGCCGATCTGGTGCATGTTGCGGGCGAACGGCACAAGGGCGCGTTCGCCGCGCCGCTGGTGCCGCCCAAACCGGCGTTTCATGTGCCGCTGCTGATCGGCACCAATGCCGATGAGTTCCGCATGTATCTGCCCGCAGATCCGGCCACGCGCGGTGCGGGCGAGGCGGGGGTGCTGCTCGGCATGCCCAGGGCGGGGGACATCGCGCATCTGCTGCAACGGCTGTCGAACGATGCTGCCACGCGCGCTGATCTGCTGGCCAGCGCGCCGGTGTTCCATTGCCCGGCCGCTGCGCTGGCCCGCGAGACCCTGGCCGCCGAACAAGGAGCGTGGGTCTACCGGTTTGACCGGGTGCGCCCCGGCCACCATGGCTTTGGCGCCTATCACGGCGCGGAAATCCCCTATGTGTTCGGCACTGGCGCGGCCTGGTTGCCTGCCGAACCGGTCGATCGTACGCTGTCGGACACGATGATGCGCTATTGGGTGAATTTCGCGCGCACCGGCAATCCCAACGGCCCCGGCCTGCCACACTGGCCGCGCTGGGGCGCGGGCGCCGACGATGCCATGCCGATGGTCCATTTCGGCAGCACAGTGCGGGTCGCGCCCGCCGCCGATCTGGCGTTGTGCGCGCTGATTGCCGGTTGATGCCCCACGATCTGCGCCCCGATCTGGTGCCCGTCGCGGGACGGCAGGTGCTGTTCGTGATGGCCGCCGATGCCGAATATGGCCCGCATTTGCGTGCGCGGTTCAATCCCCTGTTCACCGGGGTTGGCCCGATCGAGGCGGCGATGAAGGGCGCACTGGCGCTGTCGGCACTTGCCCGCCACGGCCAACGGCCCGACTGGGTGGTGTGTCTCGGCTCGGCGGGTTCGCGGGTGTGCCCGCTGGGCGAGGTGTTTCAGGTCAAAAGCGTGTCGTGGCGCGATATCGATGCCTCGCCATTCGGTTTTACCCCCGGTGTCACGCCGTTCATCGATCACCCGGTCGACGTGCCGCTGGCTACCCCGCTGCCGATCGCCTCGGCGCGATTGTCCACCGGCGGCGATGTGCTGTCGGGCGATCGCTATGATGCGATCGATGCCGACATGGTCGATATGGAAACCTTCGCGATCGCCCGCGTCTGCGCGCTGTTCGATGTGCCGCTGATTGGCCTGCGCGGCATTTCCGATGGCCCCGAACCGCCTACCGGGCTGCACGACTGGACCAACCTGCTGGGCCATCTGGACGAAGAACTGGCCAGGGCGGTGGACCTGTTGCCGGATGCGCTGGCCGCGCACGGTGCCGGCTGAACCTTGCGCCCGCGCATCGTGCGGGCAGATCGCGCAGGTCTTGGGAACAATCTGTCACCCATGTGTCCGGGCTGGACACAGTGCGCAAATGGTGGGCCCGGCAGGATTTGAACCCGCGACCTAGCCGTTATGAGCGGCCAGCTCTAACCGCTGAGCTACAGGCCCACGCTGATGGTGCGAGTAAAGCGGCGGGCCCGGCTTGGCAAGCGGGTCTAGCCTTGTGCGGCCGTGACGATTTCGGCGATGCTGGCAGGGCGCACGCCGCGTTCGCGCAAATGGGCAAAGACCAGTCGCCACCAGGCATAGAGCTGATGAAGCGCGGCTTCGTCGCGCACATAAGGGGTATGGCCGGGGCAGAGCGACGGGCTGTGGAACGAAAACACCAGCACCGGCAGCCGGTCGGCCAGTGCCGCATCGATCGCCCGCAGCGCGGCGCGCGCATCGACGCCCTCGGGGGTCAGCGGCACACGTTCGAGCAGGCCCAGCCGTGCCAGCACGCCGCGCATGCGCGGCACCCGCCACAGCGCGTGGTACAGCCAACTGCCCTGACGCCGCAGCAATCCGCAATAGAGCGTGCTCAACGGCAGTTCGAACAGACCGGCGGCGCGGTCGATCCACCACGGGTGGACCGGGTGATCGCGGAAATTGGGCCCGTCTTCGCCGGTATAGTCGAACCGCGCGCGCACCGATGTGTCGATCCGCATGCCGCCATCGGCCAGGATCCGCGCGGTATGCGCCCCCACGCCATAGCGACCGGCGCGATAGATCAGCGGGGTGCGGCCAAATGCCGCCTCGATCGTGCGGCGCAAGGTGTCGAACTTGGCGCGTTCGAGCGCAGGGGGCAGGTTTCCGGCATAGCTGTTGGGAACATTGACGTCTTCTTCGTGCGGCGGGCTGACCCAGGGGTGCAGTTGCACGCCGATTTCGGCGCGACCCTGCGCCACGGCCGGACCCAGCGCGTCGATCATCCGCGCATCGCAGGCCACCGGATAATCGACCAGATAGACCGGCGCGATGCCCAGATTTTCGCAGAACGCCTGAAACCGGCCAAGCCAGGGCACGTGGCTGAGGGTGTGGCCATAGCGGTCGAACGGCTTGGACCAGTCGAATTCCTCTTCGGTGTCGACGGTCACCACAAAGCGCGGGCCAAAGCCGGGCGCAAACTGCACGTGATCGGCGGGCCCCGGCGCGGCGCGAATATCCGGGTCACCCTGCGGGTCTGCCAAGTTCGTCACCCCCCCAGCCTTGCCATGTGGCCTGGCACGCTGGCTAGAAAGCGTTGGCAGTGCGGTCAAGCACGGCCGGCATATGAACCGGCAATGTCAGTTCCAGCACGGCACACCCGGCAGACCCGGGCCGGACGAGTTGTCCCCCCGCCGCATGCACTTCGGCCGCGGCGAGGCGCAGCGCAAAGCCGTGCCCCAGCATGCCCATGCCAGGGCTGCTGCCGCGCGCGATATCGGGGGCAAACAGGATATCGTCATCATGCCGGGCCAGCGCGGCAGGCAAGGTCATCCGCACCCGCGCCAGATCACCGTTGCCGGATTCGAGAACGCCGGTATCAAGCGTCAGCGCCAGCCGCTCACCCGGCGCGGCCGCCGCGGTCAGGGTCGACAGCAGTCGCCACAGCAAGCGCTCTGCCTCGTCGGGGTCGATTGTGATCGGCACGGGGTGGTCGGGCACGCTCCAGCGCAGGCGAATTTCGCGGGGTGCAACCAGTGGTTCCAACTGCGTGGCAAGGCGGGCCATGATCACCGCCAGATCAGCCTCGCCCGCATCGATCTGCGTGCGGCCGCTTTCCAGGCGCACCAGCCGCTCGACATCCTCGAAACCTGCCAGCATGCGCGCAGCATCGGCGGCGATCGAGGCGGCCAGGCTGCGGTACTGGTGCGGGGTGGGGCCCAGCATCTGTTGCTGGATCAGTTCGGCAAACCCCTGGATCGCGTTGATCGGCGTGCGCAATTCGTGCAGCAGTTGCTGCAGGCTGTCGCCCCCGGCGCGATCCACCAAGGCGTCATCGGGCACGACCTGCGCGGCACGGCGCAGACGCGCGCGGTATCCGGTGAAGGCACCGCCCGCAGGGTCAAAACGCGGTGCCGCATCGATGCGCCACGCCCCGGCCACGCGCGGCGCGCCGTCGAGCACCAGCCGCCCGGCGACGATCGGCAACCGCGCGCCAAACGCGCGCAGCGTCTGCGCATCAACCGACGCGGCGGCAGCGGCAGCCACTGGCGCAAACGGCATGTGGCCGACCAGCAGCGCGGGATCGACGCCATCGGCGGCGATGATCGTGCCGGTGGTATCGATCGCCACATCGACGGTCATGGCGAGTGGTTCGGCAGCGGGATCTTCGGCAAAGGGCAGGCGGGTCTGGCCCGGTTCAGGGTGATCGTCGGCCTGGCGGTTGCGGCGGAACGCCTCGATCCGCTGCACGATCGCGCCGATCCCTTCGCGGGGCGCAGCCTCGACGCGGGGTGGCGCGGGCGTGGGCATGGCCACCAGCACGGCAGGAGCGTTGGATATGACTTCGGCCTCGGGCGCGGACAGCACATAGTCATCGATGCCCAGCCGTTCGAGCAAGGCGATGACCGGTGCGGTCAGGTCGCGGCGGTGCCGCAGCGCACCGCGTGCATGGACGGGCAGGGCGGGGATCAGCCGCAACCAGGCGGCATCATCCAGCCGTGCGCGCCCGATCGCGGCAATCGCGGTGCGCGGACCCCGCCGCACCAGATGCGCGATCAACGTCGGACTGCGCAGCGTGCACAGCCCGATCAGCACCGCCGCTGCGGCATCGCCAAGCGCGGCATGCAAGCTGTCGAGACGGCCCAGCGCCTGGCTGTGGCGATCAGTCCAGGCCTGATCGGTGGTGCGGCCGAGCAGATCGACCAATTGGCGAAATTGCGTGTTGAGGCCCGCCCGGCCGGCCGCCTGCGTCTGCAGTACGGTGTCAAGGCGGTCATCAACGATCATGCATGCTCCGCTTTGGCGCCCGGACGCGGCGCCTTGTTTCACTCGATTCGTCTGCACGGCAAGTGTCGTACAAACCCGGCGTTAAGGTATACCCTTTGCCATCGTTCGCGCATCCGCAGGGATGCGTGGCGGGCGGCAAAGCCGGTGATGCCGCTGTGGCCGGGTAGACCCTAACAAAATATGCACAGTGGCAAAGGGCTACGTTGATTGCGTTGCAATGTGGGACGATTGCGGTAAGAGCAAATAATATTATAGCGAGAGCCAGTTTCGAGAGGCGAATCTTGCCGTGGCCCCAAACCGGGATCGTCGGCAGGGACAGGCCCCGCGCTCTCTGGCTGACGATCTGACCTGGTGGCAACGAGGACCATGGCGACACTGGATGCAATTGACCGCCGGCTGCTTGCCGAACTGCAAGCCGAAGGCCGGGTAACCAATGTCGAATTGGCCCAACGGGTCGGCCTGACCGCGCCACCGTGCCTGCGCCGGGTTCGCGCGCTGGAAGAAGCGGGGGTCATTCGCGGCTATCACGCCGATCTCGATGCCTCCAAACTGGGTTTTTCGATCACCGTGTTCGCGCTCGTCAGCCTGAAAAGCCAGGCCGAGGAGTCGCTGCGCCAGTTCGAAGATCACATGCGCGGCCTGCCCGAAGTGCGCGAATGTCACATGCTCAACGGCGAGATCGATTTCATCCTGAAGATCGTCTCGCGCGATCTGCAAAGCTTTCAGGAATTTCTCACCAGCAAGCTGACGCCCGCACCCAATGTCGCCAGCGTCAAGACATCGCTGACCATCCGCACCGCCAAGCAGCAGCCCGGCGTGCCGCTGGAGGATGTGGAGTAGCGCTGCGCTATTTTTCCTTGGCCTGTTCGTGATGCCGGATCACTTCCTGGATCACGAAGCGCAGGAATTTTTCTGAAAACTCCGGGTCGAGCCGGGCGTCTTCGGCCAACCTGCGCAACCGGTCGATCTGGCGCTGTTCACGCGCAAGGTCGCTGGCGGGCAGGCCGTGTTCGGCCTTGTAGGCACCCACCGCCTTGGTGATGCGGAACCGTTCGGCCAGGATGTGGATCATCGCGGCATCGATGTTGTCGATGCTCTGGCGATAGCCGTCCAGCACGGGGTCTTGGCTCATTGGGTCTCCAACCGGGGGCAGATTCACGTTTCGATGTCATTGGCGTGAAAACTTCGACTTGCCAAGCGCCCAGCCACAGGCCAATCGGGCTGGCGATGTCTGCCACGATCCACCCGCTGCCCCGTCGGGCCGAACCTTCGCTGCAGCCGCTCATGGCGCTGGTTGCCGAAGGCATGAACAGCGTGAATGCGGTCATTCTTGATCGCATGCAATCGCGCATTCCCCTGATTCCGGCGCTGGCCGGGCACCTGATCGCGGGCGGGGGCAAGCGTATGCGCCCGATGCTCACGCTCGCGGGCGCAGCGCTGGTCGGCTATGGCGGCAGCCGCCATTACCGGTTGGCGGCGGCGGTCGAATTCATCCACACTGCGACGTTGCTGCATGATGACGTGGTCGATGGCTCGGACATGCGGCGGGGGAAGGAAACCGCCAATATCATCTATGGCAATCCGGCGACGGTGCTGGTCGGCGATTTCCTGTTCAGCCGCAGCTTTGAATTGATGGTCGAGGATGGCTCGATCAAGGTCCTGCGCATCCTGTCGAACGCCTCTGCGGTGATCACCGAAGGCGAAGTCGATCAACTGGTGGCCCAGCGCCAGATCGAAACCACCGAAGAGCGCTATCTGGCGATCATCAACGGCAAGACCGCCGCGCTGTTCGCGGCCGCCTGCCGGATCGCCGCCGTGGTTGCAGAACGGCCCGAATCCGATGAAGCCGCGCTCGATGCCTATGGCCGCAATCTGGGGATTGCGTTCCAGTTGGCCGACGATGCGATCGACTACGATTCGAACGCCGCCGAAATGGGCAAGGAACAGGGCGATGATTTCCGCGAAGGCAAGATGACGCTGCCGGTGATCCTGGCCTATGCGCGCGGCAACGAGGCGGAGCGCACGTTCTGGCGCGACGCGATTGCCGGGGATCGCAACACCGATGCCGACCTGGCGCACGCCATCGAGCTGATTCGCAAGCACGACGCGGTGCATGCCACGCGCGAACGCGCGCGCCACTATGCCCAGCGCGCGATCGACGCGATCGCCGCCTTCCCCGCCGGTGCGGCCAAGACGGCCATGACCGAAGCGGCCGAATTCGCCGTCGCGCGCCGGTTCTGATCGTCCCCTTGCGGGGACGATCACCGTTCAGCCCATCGGATACATGATTTCGCGGCTGACTTTGTTCACCGCCTTGATGGCCGATTCGGGCAGGACGAGATCGGTGGCGGCAAAGATCGGATCGAGCTGATCCTCGCGGCTGACGCCGACAATGGTCGAGGCGACGAAGTCGTGTTGTTTCGACCAGGCCACCGCAAAGGTCACTGGATCGAGCCCGTGTTCGGCGGCGATTGCGGCAAAACGTTCGGCCGAAGTCACCGACTTGTCGTTGACGAACCGCCGCGCCATCGCTTCCTGGCGACCGCCCATCGACAGATAGTTCGAAAAGCGGGCACCGTCGGGGCGCGCGCCGTTGCTGTACTTGGTGGCCAGCACGCCGCCGCCGATCGGCGAATAAGGGATCAGGCTGACCCCTTCCTTGCGGCAGACTTGCGCCAGGTCATCCTCGAACCGGCGGTTGTTGAGGCTGAAATTGTTCTGGATCGTCTGATAGCGCGCCGCACCCAGCTTGTCCGACGCGGCGATCGATTTCATCAGGCCCCACGCGGTTTCGTTGGAACAGCCGACGATGCGCACTTTGCCCGCGCGAACGAGCTCGTCGAGCACCTCCATGGTTTCCTCATAGGGCGTGTCGTGGTCGGGCCAGTGCGTCTGGTACAGATCGATATAGTCGGTACCGAGCTTGGTCAGGCTGTCTTCCAGCGCGGTGACGATGTTGCGCCGATCGAGCGCGGTCATCCCGCTGCGCTTGGGGCTCTTGAACCACACGTGGCTGGGGCCCGACACTTTGGTGGCCAGGATGATCGCATCGCGCGGCTTGGTTTTCAGCCACTTGCCAACGATTTCCTCGGTGCGGCCAACCCATTTGGCATCGGGCGGCACGGGATAGCCCTCGGCGGTGTCATAGAAATTGATCCCCGCGTCGTAGCTGCGGTCGAGGATGCGCAAGGCAGCGGCTTCGTCGGTCTGGCTGCCGAATGTCATGGTGCCCATACAGATGTCGGACACGACGATGGCGGACGTGCCAAGGCGGCGATGTTGCATCGGGGGGATCTCCGGAACAGGAACAGGGGGTGGGTGCGCGTGACAGTTGCGACTTGAAACGCAATTGCCCCAGTTGCCCGCATCGGGTCAAGCGGAATGGGTCAGCGCCGCGCGCGTTGCCACAGCCGCCACAGGCAATAGCCGGCGGTGGCCGAACCTGCCATTACCAGCAGCAACACACCCGCCGCCGCCAAGCCGCTGATCACCAGCGACCGAACCAGATCGGCGATGATGGTAATCGCGGTCTTCACCGGCATGGGCCCTTTGCTGGCGCTGTGGTGTGGTGTTTCCGCCAGGCGGAAGGCGGGTTTTCCCCGGCCTTTTGGCGTACCGGACCAAATTTGTCATGCAATGTCGAAAGTCCCGCGTCTATAGGGCGCCGATTGACCGTTTGTCTCCCTTTTGATTGACAGGATTGCCGGTGTCGTCTCGTTTGTCTGCTTGTGCGTTGCACCGTCTGCTCGCTTCGACTGTCCGCACCGGTCTGGTGCTCGCCGGTCTGGTTCTGGCGGGGGGTGCGGCCCATGCCGCCCCGGCGTCATTGCCGGAATCGGCAAGCGTTGCGCTGACCTTCGACGATCTGCCCGGCATCGTGCTCAAGCCTGATCAGGCCTATGTCGATGCGACCAACAAGGCCTTGATCAAGGGGCTGAAGCATCATCACTTTCCCGCCATCGGCTTTGTCAACGAGGGCAAGCTCGACGAGATTATCCGCGCCCGCCAGATCGCCGTTCTGCAGCGCTGGATCAAGGCCGGGTTCGACCTTGGCAACCACACCTTTTCGCATTCGTCGCCCAACAATGTGGGCGCCGCCGGCTATATTGCCGACATCGCGCGGGGTGAAAAAGTAATCCGGCCAATGATGGTCAAGGCGCATCGCAACCTGCAATGGTTTCGCCATCCCTATCTCGAAACCGGCAGCCCCGAACCGGTCAAGGCGCAGATCAACGCCTGGCTGGCGGGCCATGGTTATCGCATCGCGCCGGTCACCATCGACGCCGACGACTGGGAATTTGCCGAACCCTATGACAATGCGGTGATGACCGGCAACACGGCCGAGGCGGCGCGCATCCGCGGGGTCTATCTGGCCTATACCGAACGTTCGATCGGCTGGTACCGCCGCGCCTCGCACGTCCTGTTCGGGCGCGACATCGCCTATGTCATGCTGCTGCACGACACCCGGTTGAATGCCGATTGTTTCGAAGGGCTGGCCGCCATTCTGGCACGGCAGAACCTGCACCCGATCACGATCGACCAGGCCTTGCGCGACCCCGCCTATCGCACTGCCGACAATTACAGCGGCAAGGACGGCATCGAATGGATGGAGCGCTGGTCGGACACGCTCAAGAAAGACCTGCCGTGGAGCGACTATGAAGACGTGCCAAAGGGCATCGTGAAGGAATACGACAAGCTCGACAGCAACTGACCGGCAGGGGTCTGTTCTGGCAGCGCCCGTCGCTGGCGGCTTCTGTGTCTAGCGGTGCAGCGTTGCAAACAGCGACGTGATCGCCTGGATCACCGTGCTGCCGGCAATCGGCGCCAGCAACAGCAGGCCAAGATTGATCATCACGATCAATCCGACAATGCGTTCAGCGCGCTTGTCGAGCTTTGGCTTGCCCGCATCGGGCAGCGGGTTCGGCGGCGGAACCGGTGGCCATTGATCCCGCAAATCGAGAAACATCGCGAACGACCCTTTCATTATGGCGGAATACGTATGCAGGCCAGGGCCTGCAACGTTGTTCCAACCGCTTCAGCACCCGGATTTCGACGACCGTCTGGTGCGGCAATCGCTCCGATTCTCCCCTTTTGAAACATCAGAGTAACACACGGATTCGGTGAGTAAATAGCGTCAAACCCCGGTTTCTTGCCGATGTGCGCCGAAATGAATCGATTTTGGGGCGATGAGGGTTGTGCAAAAACGGCTCCCACCGGCCACACCTTTGGTCTACGGGCCGATCGTGGCCGATTTGCCGATCCATGCCGTACTCGATGACGTGCTTGCCGCGCTGGCGGTCCATCCGTCGGCGGTGCTGATTGCGCCGCCAGGGGCCGGCAAGACCACGGCCGTGGCGCCTGCGCTGATCGGGCAGGACTGGTGCACGGGCACGGTGATCGTGCTCAGCCCGCGCCGGGTGGCCGCGCGCGCGGCCGCCGAACGCATGGCCGACCTGATGGGCGAGGTCGCGGGCCAGACCGTCGGCTATGCCACCCGGCTCGACAGCAAGCGCGGCCCGCACACGCGCATCGTGGTGATGACCGAGGCGATTTTTGTGGCCGCGATCATGGCCGATCCCGAATTGGCCGGGGTCAGCGCGGTGCTGTTCGACGAAGCGCACGAACGCCATCTCGATGCCGATCTCGCGCTGGCGCTGGCGATCGAGGCGCAGGGCGTGCTGCGCCCCGATCTGCGGCTGCTGGTGATGTCGGCCACGCTCGACGGTGCGCGCTTCGCCGGGCTGCTCGAACGGGGCGGTGCGGCTGTGCCGGTGCTGGAAAGCGCGGGCCGCGCCTATCCGCTGTCCATCCGCTGGCTCGGCTGGCGCGCCGATCTGCCGGTCGAGGTGCAAGTGGCCGCTGCCATTGCGCGTGCTTGGGGCGAAACCTCCGGCGACGTGCTGGCGTTTTTGCCGGGCGTGCGCCAGATCGATCGCACCGCCGATTTGCTGGCCAGCCGCCTGCCGCAGGCACTGGTGCTGGCGCTGCACGGGCAAGTCGATCCCGCCGCGCAGCGCGCGGCGATCCGCCGCGATCCCGCCGGGCGTCGTCGCGTGGTGCTGGCCACCAGCATCGCCGAAACCTCGCTCACGCTCGATGGGGTGAGCGTGGTGGTCGATGCCGGGCTGTCGCGACAGGCCGAATTCGACAAGGCTGCCGGGGTTACCCGGCTGGTGACCACGCGCGCCAGCCAGGCGGCCGCCGCGCAGCGTGCCGGGCGCGCCGCGCGGCAGGTGCCGGGCGTGGCCTATCGCCTGTGGGAAGAAGCGGCGCATGCCGGACGTCCGGCCTTTGCCACGCCCGAGATCCTTGCCGCCGATCTGGCCCCGCTGGCGCTGACGCTGGCGCAATGGGGGGCGGGCGATGCGCGCGCACTGGCCTGGCTCGATCCCCCGCCCGAACCCGCGCTGGCGGCGGCGCGCGGCACGCTGGTGGCGCTCGGCGCGCTCGATGGCGAAGGGCGGATCACGCCCCACGGCGCGGCGATGGCGCGCCTGCCGATGGAACCGGCGCTGGCCCACATGCTGCTTTATGCCGCCGCGCGCGGGGACCGGGCGGCCACCACCGCGGCGCGGCTGGCGCTGTTGTTGCAGGAACGCGGGCTTGGTGGGCGCAGCGACGACCTGGCGCGGCGGCTCGAAGTGTGGAACGCCGATCGGTCGGGGCGTGCCGGGGCGGCGCGCGATCTGGCCGCGCGCTGGGCCCGTGCGGCGTCGCGGCTGGTGCGCGCCGGGCCGGACGACGATCTGCCGCTGGCGGTGCTGCTGGCCGAGGCGTTTCCCGACCGGATTGCGCGCGCGCGCGGTGCCAGCGGCGAGGAATGGCTGGCTTCGGGCGGGCGCGGCTATCGCCTCGATCCGGCATCGCCGTTCATCACTGCGCGCTGGCTGGTGATCGGCGATGCGCAAGGCGAGGCCAAAGGTGCGCGAATCACCGCCGCACTGGCACTCGATGAAGCCGATATCGACCGCCATCTGGCGCATCGCCTGATCGCACGCACGACGCTCGACTGGAACGCCGAAGAGGCGCGGGTCGAGGCGCGCAGCGAACGGCGGCTGGGCGCGATCGTGCTGGCGCGGGTGCCCGATCCGGCGCCGGATGGCGCAGCGCTGGTGGCGCGGCTGATCGCGGTGCTGCGGGATGGGGGGCTCGCCCTGTTGCCGCTGGGCCAGGCCAGCCGCGCGTTGATTGAACGCGCGCGCCATGCCGGGCTGGCTACGCTGTCCCCGGCGGCGCTGCTGGCCGAGGCCGAGACATGGCTGGCGCCGTTGCTGGCCGGGCGGCGCGATTTCGCGGTGGCGCCCGGGCGCCTGCACGAAGCGTTGCTGGCGCGGCTCGACTGGGCGCGGCGGCAGGACCTTGACCGGCTGGCCCCGGCCGAATTCCGCGACCCTACCGGTGCGGGCCATGCCATCGACTACGATCATCCCGGCGGGCCAAGCGTTGAATTGCGGGTCCAGGCACTGTTCGGGCTCGATCGTCATCCCACCGTGGGCCAGCCGCCACAACCGCTGCTGCTGTCGCTCACCTCGCCGGGCGGGCGCCCGATCCAGACAACCGCCGATCTGCCCGGATTCTGGCGTGGATCGTGGCGCGACGTGGTCAAGGAGATGAAGGGCCGCTATCCCAGACACCGCTGGCCCGACGCGCCGTGGGCCGAGGTGCCGAGCCTGAAGACCAAGAACGCCTTTCAGGCACAAAAACGGACTTGATTTGTCGAACGATTCGGTTGCAAGCGCGTGGCCATGACCGCACGCATCTATCAGCGCCCGAAGAACGCCATGCAGTCCGGCAAGGCCCGGAATCATGACTGGCTGCTCGAATTCGCCCCGGCCGAGGCCAAGCGTCCCGACCCGCTGACCGGCTGGGCCGGTTCGGGCGACATGCGGCAACAGGTCATCCTGAAATTCGCCAGCGAGGCAGAGGCCCGCGCCTATGCCGATCGCCATGGCATTGCGGCGCATGTCACCCCGACCCCGGCACGCCGTCTGAAACTGCAAAGCTACGCGGATAACTTCCGCTAAGAGTTTGGTTCGAAAGTGCCGCCAGCCACCCTGCGCCGGGGGTTGCAGGCTGGTGCATGGCACAAAGTCGCCGAACGGCGACTTTCGAAACGGGCGCTAAGCTTGCTTGCATTTTTGTTGCGGCGCGGTCATAGGCCCCACCGGGAGTCGGGTGGACGTTTGCGTTCGCCAACCTGGTCAGGTCCGGAAGGAAGCAGCCACAACGATTTGCGGCGGGTCGCCCGGCTCCTTTTCCCATCACATGTGGACGGTGCCCCGCGGGCATTCGACTTTCCCGGGCAGAGCCGGTACGAACACGCGTGATGGCCGATTCAACCGACATATTTGGCGACGCGTCCGCCGATGAACCGCTTTCCGCCGCCGCGCTTGAGGCGGCGGGGCAGAGTTCGATGTTCGGCGATGCGGCGCCTGCCGCCGCTGTCGCCCCGCCCCCGCAACCCTATCGCGTGCTGGCGCGCAAATACCGGTCGCAGACATTTGCCGAGCTGATCGGGCAGGAGGCCATGGTCCAGACACTGGCCAACGCGATCCGGCGCGGGCGGCTGGCGCATGCCTTTTTGATGACCGGCATTCGCGGGGTGGGCAAGACATCGACCGCGCGGCTGATTGCCAAGGCGCTCAATTGCATCGGCCCCGACGGGCACGGTGGGCCGACGATCGACCCGTGCGGCCAGTGCGAACCGTGCCGCGCGATTGCCGAAGGGCGCCATATCGACGTGATCGAAATGGACGCCGCCAGCCATACCGGCGTCGACGATGTGCGCGAAATCATCGAGGCGGTGCGCTATGCGGCGGTGTCGGCACGCTACAAGATCTATATCATCGATGAAGTCCACATGCTCAGCCGCAACGCGTTCAACGCGCTGCTCAAGACGCTGGAAGAACCACCCGCGCATGTGAAATTTCTGTTCGCCACGACCGAAGTCGACAAGTTGCCGGTGACCGTCCTGTCGCGGTGCCAGCGGTTTGACCTCAAACGGATCGAGGCGCCCGTGCTGGCGCGGCATTTCGCGATGATCTGCGACAAGGAAGCGGTCAGCGCCGATGCCGAAGCGCTGGCGCTGATCGCGGCAGCAGCCGAAGGGTCGGTGCGCGACGGATTGTCGATCCTCGATCAGGCGATCAGCCATGCCGATCTGGCCACCGGCGGGGCCGGGCAGACGCATGTGACCGCCGCGCAAGTGCGTGAAATGCTGGGTCTGGCCGATCGCGCGATGCAGCGACGGCTGTTCGGTGCGCTGCTGGCCGGCGAAGCGCCAGGCGTTATCGAGGAAGTTGCCGGGCAATATGCGCTGGGCATCGAACCGCTGGCGCTGATGCGTGCGCAGCTCGATCTGGTGCACAAAGTCACGCTGGCGCAAGTCACCGGCAGCGCCGATGCACCTGGCGCCGAAGAGCGCGCGGCGATCGATGCCTGGGCCAAGGCACTGGGCGCCGGGCAATTGCACCGGCTGTGGCAGTTGCTGTTGAAAGGCCACGATGAAGTGCGCGTGGCGCCCGATCCGCTGGCGGCGGCGCAGATGGCGTTGCTGCGCGTGATGCATGCGACCGACCTGCCCGACCCGGGCGGGCTGGTGCGCCGGATCGAAGGGATGTTGCGCGAGGCGGCAATCGCCGCCCCGCCTGCGCAGGCGGGGCCGGGCGGGGCGGCCCCGGTGGTCAGCCGCGCACCGGTCGATTGGGCCGGACTGGTCGATCAGGTCGAGGCGACATCGCCGCTGGTTGCATCGACCATGCGGCTGGCGGTGCGGGTGATCCGGCTTGAGGCGGGCCTGCTCAGTTATGAACTGGCGCCGGGCATTCCTGGCGATCCGGGGGCCGACATGCGCCGCGCGCTCGAGGCGGCGACCGGCGAGCGCTGGCAAGTCGAACGCGGGGAGGGTAAGGGGGCCCCGAGTCTCGAAGAGGTACGCGCTGCGCGCGCCGCCGCCGACGAGGCTGCAATGCATGACGATCCGCTGGTCAAGGCCGTGATGGCGGCCTTTCCGCAGGCGCGAATCGTCGACGAGCCGGCCTCTGGTGAGGTCGGTGCCAAACCCTGGAGCCGACGCGCATGAAGTCGATGGAAGAGATGATCCAGGCCGCCCAGCGGGCCGCCGAAACGATCCAGAAGCAGATGGCCGACGCCCAAGACCGCCTCGATGCGATCGAAGTCGAAGGTCAGGCCGGTGGCGGACTGGTGCGTATTCGCGCCACCGCCAAAGGCCGGGTGATCGGCGTGGCAATCGACGACAGCCTGCTGGCGGTGTCTGAAAAGGGCATTCTGGAGGATCTGGTCGCCGCTGCGTTCAACGATGCGCGGGGCCGTGCCGACGCTGCCGCTGCCGAGGAAATGCAGAAAGTGCAGATGGCCGCAGGCATCCCGCCGGGTTTCAAACTGCCGTTCTGAACCCACTGCCGCCCGCAGGTACAGCTGGCCAGCGCCATGCCGTGCCTGCGATAAACGGCGCCGTGCGCGCGGCATGTCGTTGGTCGGCATCGGGTTTTGTTGACGTTCTCGTGTTAAACGCCATAGCTTGCGGGGCGGTTCGCCCCGTTTGCGCCGTATGGCGAAAGGATTGAATTTGATCGTGCTTTCCGCCGTGCTTGCGGCATCGTTGACTCAAACCGGGTTGCCGGATCAGGCGGTAGCGCCGGCGCCGCAGCCTGAGGCCGCCGCGCCGGTCAACCCTGCGCCACCGCCAGCGCCCGCCACACCGCCCAGTACCACACCGCCCAGTACCACACCGGCCAGCACCACGCCCGACAGCGCAGCGACCACCGTCGCCAGCACGCCCGACACTGCGCCTGCCGTAGCCAAGCCCGACCAGACGCCTCCGGCCAAGCCCGCCACCAGCGAAATCGTCGTGTCGGGCCAACAGCGGATGAAGCGGCTCGACCCGGTCGAAGGGATCAACAAGGTCAGCTTTCAGGCTATTGAAGGCGTCGACAAGGCGTTGATCGGCCCGGTCATCCATGTCTATCGCGACCGCATTCCCGGCCCGATCCGTCAGGGGCTGCACAATTTCTTCTTCAATCTGACCGAGCCGGTCAACGCGGTGAACTATGTCCTGCAATTGCACCCCGGCAAGGCGCTCAAGACCGTGGCGCGGTTCGGCATCAACTCGACTGTCGGCGTCGGCGGGCTGATCGATGTCGCCAAGAAGAAGCCGTTCAACATCTATTATCGCCCCAACGGGTTCGGCAACACGTTCGGCTATTGGGGCATCGGGCCCGGGCCCTATCTGTTCCTGCCGCTGGTCGGGCCGACCAATGTGCGCGACCTGATCGGCTCGCTGCTCGATCAGGCGGCTTTGCCAGCCGTCGTCAAGCCGCTGAACAACTATTACTATGT
>Ga0302187_10001631_pt1 | contig 18932 bp, 11 predicted proteins | sample II_Bog_E1_3_FD_202120 | JGI IMG/M metagenome (GOLD analysis project Ga0302187, IMG submission 202120) | Peat permafrost microbial communities from Stordalen Mire near Abisko, Sweden - II_Bog_E1_3 | ecosystem: Environmental > Terrestrial > Soil > Wetlands > Peat | place: Sweden: Abisko...
CATCCGATTCCGAAATCATCGTTCAGCTCATCGCCCACTCCCGCGCCAACTCGCTGGTCGACGCCATCGCCGACTCGCTTGCCCAGGTCGAAGGCGCGTTCTCCATTGTCATGATGACCCGCGACCGCATCTTCGCCGCCCGCGATCCACGCGGCTTCCGGCCTCTCTCCATGGGCCGTATCCGCAACACCGACGGCCCGGACACCATCGTCTTCGCCTCCGAGACCTGCGCGTTCGACCTGCTCCGCGCCGAGTACATCCGCGATGTCCTTCCCGGCGAACTGGTCATGGTCTCAGAAGATGGCGTGACCAGCCGCCAATACGCCACCGGGCTTCCGCAAACCAGTTGCATCTTCGAACACGTCTACTTCGCGCGGCCTGACAGCCGGATCTTCGGCCGTTGGGTGCAGGAGAGCCGCGACCAGATGGGCCGCCAGTTAGCGCGCGAGTCCTCCGTCCCCGCCGATGTCGTCGTCCCGGTTCCCGATTCCGGCGTCACCGCGGCCCTCGGATACGCTGAGGAAGCTGGCCTCCCCTTCCGCATGGGCCTCATCCGCAACCACTATGTCGGCAGAACCTTCATTGAGCCCGAGCAGCGCGTGCGCGACTTCGGCGTCCGCCTCAAGCTCAACCCCGTGCACAATCTGCTCGCCGGCAAGCGCGTCATACTCATCGACGACTCCATCATTCGCGGCACCACAAGCCGAAAAATCGTGCGCATGGTGCGCGGCGCGGGCGCAAAGGAAGTGCATCTGCGCATCAGCTGCCCGCCGACCATATCGCCCTGCTTCTACGGCGTCGACACGCCCAGCAAGCGCGACCTGATCGCCGCCAACAAGTCCGTCGAAGAGATCCGTCAATTTATCGAGGCGGACTCATTGGCCTATCTATCGCTCGAAGGGCTCTTGGAGAGCTGCGATGGCCCCGAGCACACCGGCTACTGCACGGCCTGCTATACCGGCGACTACCCCACCCAATGGGTCGATGTCGAAGATATCCTTCCCGCCGCAGTAAGCCTCTAGTGTCCTGTCTCTAAAGTCCATAACAAAACAAAGGCTGTCATTCTGACCGAAAGGGGCCCCGAACGTTTTTCAGTTCGGGGTGGTGAGTCGAAGAATCCGCTTTTGCACTTCGGGATTTATGCTACGAAATTTAGAGACAGGATACTAGAACCTGGCAGAAAGCAATCGCCGTCCCGACAACCGCTAAATATCGGGTGTGTGCGGATTCCCCACGGTTCCGGATTCGGGACTTGGGATTCTCTACTGTTCCTTCCACGGATCAACAGTCAGCACGGGAGTGTCCTCCACTTCGCGAATATTCCGCGTGACCAGGGTGAATCCATGTGCCACCGCGGTCGCCGCCAATAGGGTATCGACCACTGGCCGCGGTCGCTGGCCCGACCAATCGCCCCAGAGTCTCGCTGTCGCAGAATCAATTCCCACGATGCGGTCGGCAAAGCTGACTTCCAGCCCCTCCACCCATCCAGCAAGTCTCGCGGCAGCTTCCGGGTCTTCCTGCTTTTTTCTGGCCACGCCCTTGCGCAGCTCTCCCAGCGTCAACACGCTGATATAGAGTTCGGAGGCCTCTGCGGACTCCAGAAACGAAAGTACACGCTCGTCTGCCTTTTTCTTGCGTGTCTCGCTCACCACATTGGTGTCCAGCAGATATCCGAGCCGCCCGCTCAAAGGTCGATCTCCCTGCCTGTATCGGGGTCGCGCTCAATGTCGAAGCTGTCAACCTTCGGCCCGCCAAGCAGATATTCTTTAAGGTCAGGTTTATGGGCGGTCAAGGCGCGGTAGTCCCCAATTGAAAGTACAACAGCCCGCTCCGTGCCGTGCCGGGTAATGATCTGAGGGCCTTTCGTGTGCGCGTGCTCAATTACCTCGCTTAACCGCGTCTTCGCTTCCTGCAATTGCCACCTGAGCATCTGTTTCTCCAACTAATTCAACTAGAATAATAGTCGTTTTAGTTTAAACGCGTCAATGAAGACTTTTGTTTGCATGATCCGACCCAAGCTGCGTCCCAGGCTCCGCTGCGATTCATCCGCGGGGCTCGGCGGCTGCTATCGGCCCGACGCAGGCTCAATGATGCGAAAGTTCCCGCTGCAGTGCATCAGGCTCATCAGGTAAAGCAGCCCGTCATAGTACCGCTGCTCGCCTGAAGGTACCGGTGTATTCCACAGCTCCTCGACAAAGGCCTTCGAGGTTGGCCCATCCGTCGCTGCCAGGCTGCCCACGGCCGTGGTCGCCACCATGCCCACCGAGTGCCTCGCCGACAGCGGCTTCCCATCCAGCGTGTACCGGTCGACAAATTTGTCGATACCCTGGCCATAGAGGAACTTCTGGATCCGGTCGGTCAGCTGCGTCTCCTGCGGGTCTTTGTGCCACCACGAGGAATCCACGCTCCAGTTGCTCACGCTGCGCCACGAGTCGTAGCTGAACGGCGTCGGGCCGCCACCCCAGCCAATCGCCGCTGCTCCGTCGAAGTGGCTTTGATCTGGCGTAAGGCCAGTCTCAGGCCCGGTCACTTTCGCGAACAGATCCCGGCTCACATCGGCGGCTTTGGCCCAGAAGGCGCGATCCTCCTCCGGCCCCCATCGCGACCAAAGCTCGTAGAACGCGGGAAGGTGATATGAAGCATCTGTCGTTCCAGGTCCGGCGTTGGGCACAAATCGGATCATGAAGTGCGCCTCATCCACCATAGGCCCAATCGTCTCCGGCCTCGGCCTGCGCGGGAATCGAAATGTCTGCATCGGCTTGCCGCTCGCCTTGGCTTCCTCTTCCATTCTGCGATTGTTCGGGCTTGGCCATGGCTGATCGGGCTGCACAAATGGCGCATCATCCGCATGGATGCGGAATGGACTCGTGCCAGTCAATACCGGGTGGTGCCGCATCCCGCGCAGAATCCTGTCCGCCTCGGCCTGGTAGTTATAGATGCCTGTTCCATTGCCCCACCGGTGCGCCGCAAAGTAGAGCGCCATGGTGAAGTACTCTTCCCCGTCCGGCGCGGCCCCTGTTGACCGCGGCGTGCCGTCAGTACCCATCGACCAGGCAAAATAACCCAGGGACGGGTTCTGCGGATCGGTGACCAGCATATAGGTCTTAGCCCAGTTCCACAGCGCGTCGAACTCGCGCTTCTTGTCCAGTTGCACGGCGATCATCATGCCGTAACTCATGCCTTCCGTGCGCGCATCGTTGTTTGCCCAGTCGGTCATATAGGCCAGAGTCCCGTTCTCGTTCGCACCGGTCTCAAAGTAAATGCGCTCCTCCTGTCCGTCCCCGTGAAACAACTGCTGAAATGCCTTCTCGATCTTCGCTTTGCTCTCCGCCGGCGAGTGTCCCTGCTCGGCAAACAGATCGCGGTAGTGGTGGGTCTTGTAGGCGCCGTCGCCATCGCCGGGCATGCGCGCAATCTCCCCAAGGGGCGCGTCCACGTGCGGCGGGGGTGGCACAAAGGCAGGCGGCGCCTGCGCTGCCGGAGCTGCGGGAGCCTGCGCAGGCGTCGATGCGGGAACCTGTGCAACCCCATGAAAAGCGACGGCCACAAGAACGCAGGCAGGGGGAAAAAACGAAGAGAGTCGCATGGCGAAACCATACCACTCCAACTGGTCGCTAAGCCACGACCTGCTGTGCCCCATTCATCGCAGCCTCATCGCGATGAGTGGGATCGGGAATTCGGGGAATCTGACGACGCAGTTCCCACCTCGTGTTCGCAGTCACAGGACGTTCACAGTCCGGCTGTGATAGCATCCGCTTCTTAGCAGAAAGCGCCTTGCGGATTCATACTCCGTTCACCTGCAGGGCGCCGGCCCGAGGCCCTCTTCAATGGACGAGGCAGACGGCAGACCGGGACACGTGGCCCTCCAATTCGGCCACCTGGACGCCCCAGCGGACGCCCCAAATCCATCCCTGCGCCTCCCCTCATTCCCACAAAAAAGATCTGCTGTGCTCCATTCATCGCGGCGTTTTCGCGATGAGTGGGAGCGGCGCCGTCGCTCATTCAAAGCTCGCACCATCAGGAGAACACCATGAAAACGTATCAGGGAAGTGAGATCCGCAACGTAGCTGTAGTGGGGCATGCGCATAGCGGCAAAACAACATTGATTGCCGCATTGCTGCATGCCGCGAAAATGACACCAGCCCAGGGTCGTGTCGCCGATGGTTCGGCGGTGACCGCCTATGACGAAGAAGAGGTTGCCCGCGCCACGACCATGCAGAACGCGGTTGCGTTTGCTGAGTGGCAAGGCGTGAAAGTTAATTTCATCGACACGCCCGGTTTCCATATGTTCAGTCACGAGGCGCGCGCCGCCCTGCTGCCGGTGGAGGCGGCGATCGTGCTGGTGAACGCCCAGAATGGCGTGGAAGCGGTGACGGAACGGGTTTGGAAATACGCCGAAGAAGCGAATATTCCCCGCGTGGTTGTGGTGAACCAGATGGACCATCCCAAGGCGGGCGGCGGCGGCGGACTGAGCGCGCTGATCGACGACCTGGTGGACCGTTGGGGCCGCAATTGCGTTCCCGTACAGCTGCCCATATCGGATGCCCAGGGCTTCCACGGCGTGGTCGATCTGGTGACCATGGAAGCGTTCTCTTACACCCCCGGGGGCGACGGGCGAGGCAAGCTCGTTGAGATGCCGAACAGCCTGGCGGCCGACGCGAAGGCGCGGCATGAAGCGCTGGTGGAACTGGTGGCCGAGGGCAAAGACGAGTTGATGGAAGAGTATTTCGAGAAAGGCACCATTCCAGAAGAGCACCTGATTGCCGCTCTGCATGAGGCAATCCGCGAGGATCGAATCTTCCCGGTGCTGTTTACCAGCGGACTGGCCAACATGGCCACCGACCACTTGCTGGACTTCCTGAAGGTTTACGCTCCCGCCGCCAATGAGCGGGCGCCCATCGCGGTCAGGACACCGGTATCTGTGAGCGCAGGCGGCGGCGATCTGCCTGAAGATGCGGGGATGACGTTTCGCGCCGTGGAAGACGCGGGGCCCGTCGGGATGGTGGTTTTCAAGACCATGACCGACCCGTTCTCGGGGCGCATCACATTTTTCAAAGTCGTCAGCGGCATCGTCCGCAACGATGTGACGGTGGAGAATTACACGCGCCGCAGCCAGGAGCGGCTCTCTCATTTGAGCGTGATGCAGGGCCGCAAGGCGGTGGAGGTGCTTGAGCTGCATGCCGGCGACCTGGGCGCGGTAGCCAAGCTGCGCGACACACTGACGGGCGACACGCTGGGGCAGAAGGGCGCCGAAATCCAGGTGGACATTGTTCCCTTCCCCGAGCCTGCCATGACCTATGCCATTGAGCCCAAGAGCCGCGCCGATGAAGACAAGCTCGCGCCGGCGATTCACAAGCTCATGGAAGAGGACCGGCTGATTCGCTTTTATCGCGATCCCATGACCAACGAATTTCTGATTGCCGGTGCGGGACAGCCGCACATTGAAGCCATTGTGAGCCGGCTCAAGAAGCGCTACCACGCGGAAGTTACGCTGAAAGCGCCCAAGGTTCCCTACCGCGAAACCATACGCGCCAAGGTCGAGGCGCCGGGACGCCACAAGAAGCAGACCGGCGGCCACGGCCAGTTCGGCGACTGCAAGATTCGCATGGAGCCTCTGCCCCGCGGCGCGGGCTTCGAGTTCGCCAGCGAAGTCTTCGGCGGCGCCATCCCCCGCAACTTCATCCCCGCCATCGAAAAGGGCATCGTCGAGTCCGCCGTCCGCGGCTATCTCGCCGGCTTCCCGGTCGTCGACTTCAAAGCCACCGTCTACGACGGCAGTTATCACGACGTGGACTCCAACGAAATGTCCTTCAAGATGGCCGGCCGCATCGCCTTCCGCAAGGCCATGGAGACGGCCAAGCCCTGCCTCCTCGAACCCATCATGAAGGTGGAAATCGAAGCCCCCGACGAGTTCGCCGGTACCCTCATGGGCGACCTCAGTAGCCGCCGAGGCCGCGTCCAGGGCACGGACTCCAAGGGCCGGACAACCCTCATCAACGCGCAAGTCCCCATGGCCGAAATGCTGACTTACGGGACCATTCTGACTTCGATGACGCAAGGCAAAGGCAGCTACCGGATGGAGATGGACCACTACGACATCGTCCCCCAGCTAGTAGCCGACAAAATCCTAGCCAACGCCAAGCGGCCCGTGGAGGAAGAGGAAGAATAACGGTTGCATCAAGCGGAGGAGAAACCTCGGTGGGTCGATTGCAGGTCCCACCGAGGTCGACCCCAAAGTAGCGCCGACCTCCCGGTCGGCTGTTGCGCGGACGTCCTCGTCCGCGCCCGCCGTAGCCCGAGTAAGGGGACTCTCATGGCGCAGGAAGATATGTCCGCACACCTCCACGGCGCCATGCAGCCACGTTACGGCGAAGTCCTCATTCGCAATCGCGGCCGCCTTCCTCATTGGGAAAAAGAAGCAGGCCTTTACTTCATCACCTTTCATCTCGCTGATTCACTCCCGCGTTCCGTGCTTGCGAAAATCGTTGAACGCCACCACATCCTGGCAACCGCCAAGCAAAACAATGCCAATCTTCTTCCCGAGCAGAAAGCCTTGCTCGCCGACTATAGCCACACGCGCATTGAAGAGTACTTCGACCGCGGCGCCGGCTCGTGCCCATTCCTCGACATGCGCATCGCCGGTGCCATGGCCGCGGCCCTGCGCTTCCGCGAGGGAACGCATTACAGGCTTCTCGCCTGGTGCGTCATGCCCAACCACGTTCACGTTGTGGCAAGACTTTTCCCAGGCCAGGAGCTTGCGAAGAATCTCAAAGCCTGGAAGAACTTTTCAGCAAAAGCCGCCAACCAGGCGCTCGGACGCAAAGGCCGATTCTGGCAGCGAGAGTACTACGACAGACTGATCCGCAATGGAGACGAACTCGACCGCGCCATCAGGTACGTGGTCGAAAACCCCGCCAAAGCGGGATTAAAGGATTGGACTTGGGTTTGGAGCGCGGGCTGGGAAGCCCGCGCCACAGCCGGCCAGGAGGCCGGCGCTACAAGTTCGTTAGCTCCGCAAAGAATCACCTCCAACGCCAGGCGGCCGGTGGAAGAATCGGAAGAATAACGATCGCATCACTCTTGCAAAGTAGCGCCGACCTCCCGGTCGGCTGTTGCGCGGACGTCCTCGTCCGCGCCCGTCGTAGCCCGAGTAAGGGGACTCTCATGGCGCAAGAAGATAGGCCCGCACACCCCCACGGCGCCATGCAGCCACGTTAGGAGGAAGAGCAGGCACCTGCGTCGGCCGGGCGGTGGGAGCCGGATTCTCGGACCTCGGAATCCAAGCGCAATTCCGCCGCGATTGCACAGAAAACAAAATCGAAATAACTCGCTAATTATCAATAAGTTAAGCAGCTAAAATGTGCACCATCAGCGCGTTTTCGAAAAAAGCGGCTAATTCTCTGCAACCCAATGCCTCGATTAGTTCAATTCTCAGCAACCAAAACATCTCCGCGGGTTGCCCCGTAGGTCACTGTCTCGAAGAATCGCAACCCTCCGAGCGGCCATTTGCCCCGGTTTGCAACCTTGCAGGCAGCCTTTTACCCTATGTAGCGCACCCCTCCGAGCGTACCTTTCGCGGGTCGATTCCGGCGCTTTGGGGCCACTGGCTACTCGGATTCGGCGGCATCGAGTTGTGTCCGCAGATGCCGTGCGAGGGACCACTTCAGCTCTTCGATGCCCTGGCCGGTGACGGCGCTGATTTCGTGGAACTCTAACTTCTTTCGCTTGATGTGAGTACGAAGCTTCTTGAGCTTGTCGGGGTTGGCGCTGTCGATCTTGGTAGCGCAAACGATCATCAGCTTGTGGGCCAGGGGATGGTCGACGATGGGCTCGGAGTCGTCTTCCATGGGACCGGCGGCGCGTGTGGTGGTAAAGCTATCTAGCTCATTATTAATGACTTTGAAGTCTTCGACGGGATCGGGTCGGCCGCTCGAGTCGCTCACGTCGACCAGGTGGAGCAGGATGCGGGTGCGTTCGATGTGGCGGAGAAACTGGGTGCCGAGGCCGGAGCCGAGGTGCGCGCCCTCGATGAGTCCGGGCATGTCCGCGACGACGTAGGACTCCTGGTCGGGCTCTTCGCCGACGGTGACGACGCCGAGGTTGGGCTCGAGGGTGGTGAACGGATAGTCGGCGATTTTGGGTTTGGCGGCGGAGATGCGGGAGATCAGAGTGGACTTCCCGGCATTGGGGTAGCCGACCAAACCAACATCGGCAAGTAGTTTCAATTCAAGGCGATAGGTGCGCTCTTCACCGGCGCGGCCCATTTCGTGCTCGCGCGGGGCCTGGTGAACGGGGGTGGCGAAGTGCTGGTTGCCGCGTCCGCCGCGTCCGCCCTTGGCGATGACGACGCGCTCGTCCGGCTCGGAAAAGTCGTGGATGAGCTCGCCGGTTTCCTGATCGTACAGAGCGGTGCCGACGGGGACCTGGAGGGTGATGGATTTTCCATCGAGCCCGGTGCAGTTGGAGCCCAGGCCGTGCTCGCCACGCTGGGCCTTGTGCTCGGGGTTATAGCGGAAATGGATGAGGGTGTTGTGGCGCTGCGAGGAGACCATGATAACGTCGCCGCCACGTCCGCCGTCGCCGCCGGAAGGACCGCCGCGGGGAACGAACTTTTCGCGGCGGAAGGCCATGCAGCCATTGCCGCCGTCGCCGGCTTTTACTTTGACTCTTGCTTCATCGATGAACATGGGTTCCAGTTTTCAGTTGTCAGTTATCAGTTGTCAGGGGTCAAAAACCCGAACGCGGGATCAACTGTCAGAGATTTGGGGTCAATTTGGCCCGATTTGTGTTGCCGGTCACAGATGTGAAAGGCCGTCTATCCAGTTTACCGAATCGGGCTTAGAATCGTGGTCAACTTCACTTTTTGTCCTTTTGGGCGGCAAGAAAACGGGCTTGTACGAGGGTCCGGGCTTGCGCGCCTTGCGGAACCCGACGACACGGGGACGGGCATGAAGTGCGTTGCGGGTTTTCTCCTGGTCTGCCGCGAGCGAGTATCTCGATGGCAGGGGCAAAGCGAAGTTGTGCGTGGGTGTTGGCGGCGCTGCTGGTGGGGAGCGCGGGCGCGACTGTGTGGGCACAGTCGCCGTCTGGCGCGGACGCGGGACCTGCGACAAACGAAATTCACAAGATGGATTTGGGCGCCGCGAGGGGCGGGAGAGCCGCGCAAAGCGGGACTACTGACGGCGGCCGGGACATTGGATCGATCGCTGGCAGGCTGACGGATTTGTATTCGAAGCCGCTGGTTGGGGCGACGGTGGTGCTGCGGAGCGAGGCCACGGAGGCAGAGCAGCGGACCACAACGGGCAGGAATGGGAGCTACCGCTTTGTGGGGGTGGCGGCCGGGGAGTACACGCTGGAGGCCGAGAGCGAATCGCTTGGCCGCGGGCGCCTGGAGGGGATTGTGGTGGCGGCCGGGCACGAAGCCCGGTTGCAGACGGCGATGGAGTTTAGGACCGAGGCGCCTGTGATGGCTGCTATCGAGGCGGCCGGGGCGACCGCTGCGCCAACGCGGCCGCTTGAGCCGGAGCCACGGGAAGTGAGAGTCACGGAGAACGCGCCGGCGGTTCCTGCGCCGGAAGCGCCGAAGGCCGAACCGCTTGCGGGCACACTGGCGATGCGTGTTCCAAGGGAGGCACCGACCCCGGCGAGCCCGGAAGTGGTGGCGCCGGTGACGGCCGAGCCTCTGGAGCAGTTGGCGGTGAGCGGGTGGCGGATGGCGGAGCGGGCGAGCGAAATTCCTGCAACCGTGGTTCCGTTGGTGACGGCTGCGCTGGATCCGGAGATTCTGGCCGGGTTGCCTCTGACCGGGTTCGAGTTGGGCCAAGCCCAGGAGAGTTCGCCGGCGCGGGCCGCCGCAGGAGATATGGATCCGGTAACGCCTGTGGTGACTACCGCCATGACCGCGGAACAGGTGCAAGGGCTGCCGGTGGGCGGGCGGCGCTGGCAGGATTTCGAGCTGAATTCGCCAACCTCGGCAAGTGCGCCGGGGGGCGGAACGCAGACATCCCTGCGCGGTGCTGGTCTGATGCCGGCCGAAATGACGGTTGACGGGGCGCATACCGGATTGGCATTTGGCGCGACAGGAGAGCATGGAGCGGGCTCGCTGGCTCAAACGAGCCGGTCTGCAACCGGAGGGATGGGGCAAGCGTGGGCCGGAGGCCAGGGATTCGCGGTGGGGGAGACGGCGATCAGGGAAGTGCAGACAACAGCAGGGAACGTGGAAGCGGAAGGAGAGCGCGCGGCCGGTGGCCGAGTTCATGTGGAGACCGCAGTCGGAGGAAATAAGCTGCACGGGCAGGGTTTCCTGTTTGATAGGCAAAACACCTGGGGCGCGCAGAACCCGTTTACGCAGTGGGTGAAAGAAACTGCAGCGGCGACGGAGACGACCACGCCGGTATTCACGCCTGAAAACTACACGCCGCCGGACCACGAGACGACATGGGGTATAGGCGCGGGAGGACGGATCCGCAGAGACAAGATGTTCTGGTTTGCGGCGCTGGACAGCCTGCAGCGCAATGACCCTGGGCTGGCAACGGTGAAGCACCCGACGGTGTTTTTTGCGCAGCCTTCGAACGATGATTTGCAGGTGCTGAGCGCGCGGCTGGGTCTGAGCAGCGCCAATCCGGTTGGGGCCGGGTTGGGGGCTTACTCTGCCATGCTGCAAACGCTGGACGGGCTGCTGGGGCCGGCTCCGCGGACGGCGACGCAATGGACCGGGTTTGCGCGTATTGACTGGCAAGCGGCTGAGCGGCATCGGTTCACGCTGGAAGGAATTGGGGCGGAATGGGATTCGCCGGGAGGCGGTTTAAGGCGAGTGGCGGAGACCGATGGAGCCGATAGCTTTGGCACGAGCGAGGCCAGCGAGGAATGGCTGCTGGGGCGATGGGAGGCATTCCTGACGCCCAACCTTCTTGCGGTGAGCCAGGGCTCGGCGGGAAGAAGCATTCTGAGCGCACACCCGGAGACGCCTTCGGCCTTCGAGCAGACGTTTTTGAGCCCAAGCATCTGGGGACAGTTGCCACAGATTTTGGTGGATTCGCGATATGGGTTCACGATCGGGAATCCGTCTCGGTTTGGCGAAGGCAGCTACCCGGACGAGCGGAGTTTTGAAGGGCAGGAGATGCTGGACTGGGTGCATGGCAAATTGCTGATAAAGGCCGGTTTCGAGCTGAGCCATAACGCGGATGCAACGAGTCTGCTACGCAATGAGACGGGAACGTATTCCTATGCGAGCGTGGAGAACTTTGCCTCAGATGCGCTGGCTTTTGCGGCATTTGGAGTTGGCGGCGAACTGAACCCGATGAACCAGCACAACTGCGACCAGACGGGCAAGGCGTGGCGGGACTCGGGGGGAACGTTGAGAGGGCTAGGTTATTTGCCGTGTTACGCCAGCTTTTCGCAGACGCTGGGACCGACGAACTGGAACTTGAGCACCAACGACTGGGCGGGATATGTGACAGCTCAATGGCAGCCGAAGCCGTTGTTTGTAGTCTCCGCTGGGCTGCGATGGGAGTTTGAGCAGTTGCCGCCGCCGATTGCCGCACTGGCTAACGCGCAGCTTCCGTTGACGGAAAAACTGCCAAGCCTGGGAAGCGACCTGGGGCCGCGGATCAGCCTGGCGGTGGGAAATGCGAAAAGCCATTGGCCGGTGCTGCGGCTGGGCTACGGAATGTACTTTGGGCGGACGGAGAACGCGACGCTGGAGACGGAGCTGACACAGACCGGATCGGCTAAAGGCGATCTGAAGTTTTTCATGAGGCCAACGGACAATTTGATTGGAGGCGGTGCTCCTCCGTTTCCGTATGTTCCGGCCGGAGAGCCGGGGAATGTGGTGAAGCCAGGGGCTCAAGAGTTTGCACCGAATTTCCGTAACCCGGAGGTGCACCAGGCGGTGGCCGCGGTAGAAGAGACCTTGCCGGGGCACGTGGAGGTGACCGCGAGCGCCATGGTGAGCCTGGGACGGCGGCTGCCGGTTTTCATCGACGCAAATCTCGCGCCACCGCCTGCGGAACCCCAGACGCAGCAGCTACAGTTCATCACTTACAACGTCTGCGAGCAGGTTCCGACAGGCCAAAACAACGGCACATGTGGCAACCTCGGCCTGGGTCCTATCAAGGCCGCGCAGATCAAGGTCCCCTTCTACGCGTCCAACGCAAGCTCGGGCGTTGCTGGATGGATCAACCCGGACTATCAACAGATCGACGAGCTCACCAGCAAAGCAAACTCAACCTACGAAGCGGCGATGGTGAAGGTGGCGCGCTATGGACGCCGAGGGCTTAGCTTGCACGCCCACTATACCTACTCCCACACGATGGACTGGAATCCAAACGAGATCCCGTTGAACACGGCCAACTTTGTCGCAGGATCCGACTTTAGTCAGGGATACGACCTGGGGTTGGGGTCCGGCTTTAGTGAGGAATACGGCACCAGCGATCTGGACATGCGGCATTCGGCTGCGGCGATGGTAGCGTACGAGACACCCTGGAAGCTGCACAAGCTGGCAGGAAGGCTGGGGAATGGCTGGATGCTGTCGGGGACGGGGCATTTCCACAGCGGAATGCCGTATACGATGCGCACCTCGGGCTCACTGGCGGAAGAGTTCACGACCAGCGGCACAGCGGTGGTGGGGCTCGGTCCGGGGATGAATGGCTCGGGCGGAGATAACCGGATTTACGGGGTGGGCAGCGACAACCTTATTTACAACATTGGCCGTAATACTTATCGGTATCCCTCGACCTGGAAGGCGGACTTGAGGCTGGGCAAGAGCTTCAACCTTGGAGAGATGCGGAGACTGGAGTTTCTGTTGGAGAGCTTCAACCTGTTCAACCACCAGAACGTGACGGAACTAGAGACGACCGGGTACACCATCGAGTCCGGCAGCCCGCCAAGTGCGCTGGGCGGAGCGGGAACGCTTCCGACGCTGAATTTCCTGACGGGGCTGAAGACCAACCTGACGACGGGGCTGACGACTCCGGCGTTTGGGCAGCCGCTGAATGTGAATGCGACGGACTTTTATCGGGAGCGGCAGGTGCAGGCGGGGTTGAGGTTGCGGTTCTGAGATGGCCGTTGAACGAAGGGATTCGAATCGAAAGTTAGATCGATGGATGGAGGCGCTATGAGGACAATGCTTGTACTCGACGACGATCTGGTGCACATTGCCCAGGAGCTCACGGGAGTGGTTGAGAAGTCGGCCCTGGTCCGGGAGGGTTTGATGGCGCTGATCGAGCGGGAGAGTTCTCGCAGACTGTCGGCGCTCGGAGGAACCATGCCGGTATTTGAATCCATTCCGCGCCGGCGAGTAAGGGAAGAGTGATTCTTGCGGACCTGTGGGGTGTTCGAATTCGGACATGGTCTGCGGAACCGGACAGGTAAATACCGACTGAATTGATCGTATTACCTTGTATAACTTGTTATTTATGAACGACTTGAGTTTTGGCATTCTTTGGTGACTGAACTGCACTAACTTAATATGACAAGCCCCAATCCGGCGAAATAGTCTGGAGGCGTCTATATGACTGCACTGCTCCGGGATGCACGATTCGCATTGCGGCAACTTCGCAAGAGTCCCTGGTTTACGATGGCCGCGGTTTTGATGCTCGCCCTCGGCATCTGCGCCAACGGCACGGTTTTCAGTTGGATCAATGGCACTTTATTGCACCCGGTTCCCGGCGCGCGGAATACCGGAGAACTGGTCACCGTGATGCGCGGGGCCTGGAATAGGTCGCCATCGCCCCCGCTTTCGTATCCTGACTACCGCGACCTGCGGGAGAGGAACCAAACCTTCAGCGGCATTCTGGCCTACCACGCCGACTGGGCGACGCTGACTGGCGGGGACACACCGCAGCGCATCAATGCGGCTAACGCCTCGGCCAATTACTTTGACGTGCTGGGGATCAAGCCCTACTTGGGCCGCTTCTTCCTGCCAAATGAGGAGGCAAACGACGGCGGTTCTCCCTTCCTCGTCCTCGGGTACTCTCTATGGCAAACGCGCTTCGGCGCCGACCCGGAGATTGTTGGAAAGTCGGTAGAGATCAACCAACGGCCGCTCACCGTGATCGGCGTCGCGCCGGAGGGATTCATCGGCTGCATGACCGGTATTCGCACCGATGCGTGGGTGCCGCTTTCGCCGATTCGGCAGGACGGCGTGAACTGGCAGATTCAGGGACGCGGCAGCCCGTGGCTCAACGTCACGGGCCGACTACTCCCCGGCGTTAGCCGAGCGCGCGCCGCCCAGGACGTGGAACTGCTGATGCAGCGACTGGTTGCCCAGTATCCGAACGACCACCCCGGCGTGAATTCCATCTTCCTGGACCCGCTATGGCGTTCGCCTTTTGGCGCCAACATCTACCTTGCACCCTCGCTCCCGATTCTATTGGGCATTGCCGGGGTGGTGCTGTTACTGACGTGCGCCAACGTGGCCACGCTGATGCTGGTGCGCTTTGTTGCAAGAAGGCGTGAGATTGCAATCCGGCAGTCACTCGGCGCCAACCGGATTCAACTGATGCGGCAGATGGTTCTTGAGGGCCTGTTTCTCTCCATCGGTGGCGGCATTCTGGCGGTACTGCTCACTATGTGGTCGTCGAAGACCATGGCACGTTTTATCCCACCGAGTAGCAGCCCGATTGCGATCAACGGGTATCTCGACGCACGCGTCATTCTGGCGATGATGCTTCTTGCCGTTTTGGCCAGCATCTTCTGCGGCGCGATGCCGGCATGGAGATCGTGTGGAGTTTCCCCGGCGGAGGTGTTGAAGGACGAAGCGGGCAGCGTCACTTCCGGCCGGAACAACCAGTTTCTGCTCAGCGGCCTCGTGGTGGCGCAGGTGGCATTGTCGCTGTCACTGATGGTAATGGCCGGGCTGTTCCTCCGGACACTCAGGAACAGCAGCGAAGGCGATCCTGGCTTCGATCGCAGCCACGTTCTGCTTGCCTCGGTCGATCTTCAATCCGCCGGCTATTCGTGGGCCGAGACGAAGACATTCGACCGCAAGATGATTTCAAAACTGGAAGCGCTGCCGGGTGTGGAATCCGTGGCCGTTTCTGACTGGGTGCCGCTCACCCTGACGCGCGGAACAGCGGATGCCTTTCCCGAGGGGTATGTGCCGAGACCGCATGAGTCGATGGAAGTGAGGCGAGCGTCGGTTAGCCCCAACTACTTTGAGACTATGAAGATTCCGCTGCTGCAGGGCCGGGAATTTACGCCGCAGGATGGAGAAGATTCACTCCCGGTGGCAATTGTGGATGAGACCATGGCGAACCATTTCTGGCCGGGACAATTCGCTTTGGGCAAGAGAATGCGGCTGAACGACAATTGGTTTACGGTGGTAGGCATTGCGAAAAATTCAAAACACCAAAGCATGAATGAGTCGCCGGAGCCTGTTGTTTATCTCTCGTACTTTCAATTCTCCGGGCCACAGACGATCTTTCACCTGCGCACTCTTGGCAATCCGCAGTTGGTTGCATCCCAGGTTGAACAGGCGGTGCACGAAACGGATGGCAGGCTTCCGGTCTTCGATATCCTCACGCTCAAGGAAAGCACTCGAATCGCGAATGTGTTTCCGATGATCGAAGCGACATTTGCGGGCGCATTTGGGATTCTTGCCCTGGTTCTTGCGGCTTCAGGCATTTATGGGGTGATGGCTTACCGGACTCAACTGCGGACACACGAGATCGGCATCCGCATCGCTCTCGGCGCGTCCAGTTCCAGGGTGCTCAGGCTGGTTCTGTACCAGGGGTTGCGGCTGGCAGTGGCCGGCCTTTTGCTCGGCCTCACCATTTCGCTGATGCTCACGCGCTTAGTGCGGGGACTGCTCTTTGGCGTATCGGCTATGGACCCGTTGACGGTTGTGGCCGTGACTGCGGTGTTGTTGCTGATTGCGGTTGGAGCTTGTTGGCTCCCAGCACTGAAGGCGATGCGCACCGATCCGGTCACGGCCATTCGCCAACACTGATCGAGAGTAGAGTCTGCGGCCTATTGGGCCGCAGACTCGCTCAACAGCTTCAGCACATTTTCTGTTGTATCTGTTTCGCCGAGGCGCGGAAAAGTCTTTTCTACGCTATAGCGGTGGGCTTCCGGGTCAAGGTCGGTCATGGCATCCACCACAAGCACAACGTTGTATCCCTGGTCGTATGCGCTGCGTGCGGTGGCTTCGACGCCGGCGCTGGTGGCAACCCCTGCTAGAAAGACCTGAGTCACTCCGCGGCGGCGCAAGTCTCCATCAAGAGATGTTCCGATAAACGCACCTACGCGCAGCTTGCTGATGAGGATGTCGCCGGGTTGCTGCTCGAGTTCGGGGACCAGCTCGGTCCAGTCCGGCGGGAACGGGGGCATAGGCCGTGTGAAGCTGGTGCGGCCAGGGGCCCTGCCGGTGACATTGACCAGAACGACTGTGAGGCCGCGTTCGCGGAATGCGCGCGCGAGGCGAGCAGAGCGTTCGACGATCTCGGCGGCGGGTTGTGCGGTAGGAAGACCAACGATACCCTTTTGCAGGTCTATGACGATGAGGGCGGCGACGGGATCGAGTTTTGTGAGGGGCATCGCTTTTTCCTTCCGATTGGTGGTGCTTTGAGGACCTCGAACGAGGGTGGTTTCCCGCAAGGGCGCCTCTTGCAAGATGATTTTCGCAGCCTGAAGGATGGGAGAATCTGCCGGGTCAGGGATTGAATTCGCCAGAGATTGAATGCGGTGCAATGGTCTTTCCGTCAAGGTAGAAGCTGACGGTGCCGTTGAGGTCGGTGCTGAAGGTGTGGATGTGGGCGGATTCGAGCTCCTGCAGCACTTCCTGGCGGGGATGGCCGTAGCGATTGCGGAGCCCGCAGGAGATGACGGCCCACTGGGGGGCGACGCGGGCAAGAAATGCAGGACGGGTGGAAGTGATGCTGCCGTGATGGCCGACTTTGAGCAGAGTGCTCTGCAGACCGGGTTCGGCGAGCATGGCATTTTCGACGGGAGATTCGGCATCTCCCTCGAGCATGACCGAGGTTGCGCCGTAGGCCATGTGGAGAACAAGCGAATCGTTGTTGGTGGGCGTAGGACCGGGCTGGTAGCTGGAGAAAGGCGCGAGGACAGCGACCTGGGTTGCGCCGAAGGGGAGCGCGTCGCCGGCGCGGAGGGAGCGGACACGGACATGGAGGCTAGCGGCTTCGTCGAGCAGCGCGTTGTACGGCCCGTAGCGGGGATTGTTGCCGACCCATAGTTCGCGGGGATGGAAGTTGCGCAGAACGGCGGGCAGGCCGCCCATGTGGTCGGAGTGGGCGTGGGTGAGGGCGACCGCGTCGAGATGGCGAATGCCGCGCGACCAGAGGACTTCCGAGACGACTTCTTCGCCGATGTCGAAATCCTGCGGTGCCTGGTGCGGACCGCCGCCGAAGCCGCCCCCGTCGACGAGGAGCGTTTTCCCGTCGGGGGTGATAAGGAGGATGGAGTCGCCCTGACCCACGTCGATGGCTTCGACGAGGAGAGCGTTGATAGGGTGGTCGATGGGGCGGGGGAAGATTGCGGCGATCGCGGCGAGGATGAGGGCGGCGCAGCTTAATCGGAGGAGCCATGGGGCTTTACTGGCTCCGAAGACGAAGGGACGCATTGCTTCCCACCCATTCCGCAAAAAACGCGGAATGGATGGGGCACCCTTTGCACTGTGCTCGTGTGGATCATTTAACGCGAGGGTTCGGTGGGCGAAATAGATGGACGTTGCCAGCAGGAGGACGAATGCGGCGGATTGGGCGAGCAGCGGAGCAGGGATGCGCGCATCGCCAAATGCAAATGAGCCGAAGAGACGAACGAGGCCGACTCCGATGTGGAGCGGGAGCGCGACCAGCGCAGCGGGGACCACGGCGCCGGCGGGCCAGATGAGTAGCGCGAGAAGCGTGACGAGCGCAGCGGGCATGAGGATGAGGAGCAGGGGAAAGATGCAGAGGTTGACAGGGAGCGCAAGGAGGGTGATGCGGTGGAAGTAGAGGGCCATGGGGAGCGTCATTGCCAGCTCGACGACGCAGGAAACGACTAACAGCTCAACGCATCGGAGGGTGCAACGGATTAGCCAGGGAAAGACCCGCCAGGCGACGGGCGCCGCGAAAGCCCGTTGAAGAGCATCGGCGAATAGGCGGCCGGTGACGCGAAACTGGGCCAGGGGCGGGGCGAGCTTGTTGTCGATGGCGATAAGGCGGAGATCGCGCGTAGCGGTGAGATAAGGATGGACGGTGGCCTTGAGAAGCGGGGCGGCTACGCCGGCGATGGCAACGACCGCGAGCAGGGTCATTTGGAAACTACTGTCGAAGAGGCTGCGTGGGCTGACGGCGAGCAGACAGAGGGCGGCGAATCCGATGGTGTTGAGGGGGCTGCGGTCGCGGTATAGAAGGCGGCCGAGCAGGTAGAGGGTGACCATCCAGAGGGAGCGCTGCACAGGGGTAGCGAAGCCGGTGAAGAGCGCGTAGGCGAAGGATACGAGGAGGGTGAGGAGGGTGGCCGGAATGCGGGGAAGGCGCAGGCGGCGAGCAATCCAGAAAATGCATCCGGCGACGATGGCGAGGTGAAAGCCTGAGACGACCAGCATGTGAAAGGAGCCGGTGCGTTCAAAGCCGGCGCGCAGGGAGTGGGTGAGGTAGGTGCGGTCGCCGGTGACCATGGCGGCGAGCATAATGGCATCGTCTGGTGTAAGGCGGAGAGGAGACGGGAGGCCGCGCATGGCGGCGGGAAGGGCCAGGATGCGGGCGCTTGCGGCGTGCTGAAGAGAACTGATGCGGCAGGTGAGGAGTTGTGGATCGTGGATGGTGGGCAGAATTGCTTCCCACCCATTCCGCAAAATACTTGGAATGGATGGGGTACCCGGCGTTCGTTCCGCCAATGACGAACCCGCCAATCCCTCGAAGCGGTCAATTTGCTTTATTCGGTCGATGTTGACGGTGGCGGTGGCGGTGATGCCCTGGCCCAGGAGA
>Ga0302187_10001639_pt1 | contig 18901 bp, 18 predicted proteins | sample II_Bog_E1_3_FD_202120 | JGI IMG/M metagenome (GOLD analysis project Ga0302187, IMG submission 202120) | Peat permafrost microbial communities from Stordalen Mire near Abisko, Sweden - II_Bog_E1_3 | ecosystem: Environmental > Terrestrial > Soil > Wetlands > Peat | place: Sweden: Abisko...
GCGCGAAATCCTCATGGAGGGGAAGCCCACGCAATTCTTCTTCTTCGGCAGACCAACATTGTTCTCTTACAAGTCCAAACCCGCATCGACGGAATAGATCCACATATTCGCCATGCCTCATACGATTTTGGTAATGGATTGCCGGACTGTGCCGCCTCCACTCCACTTCCGGAAATTTGCAGTAATTGAAGGAACTAATTTTTTTATCAGAGTGTGAATAATGGTCTGAGAAATCAACTACATGACTGCAGATTCCGTCATCACTCAAAACGCGATGGAAATTTAAAATTATTTTTTCCAAGACATCTCTTGGAATATGCTCAAATACACTTGTCGTTATGATCATATTAAACTCACGATCCTGGCACTGAAATGCAGTAGCATCGCATGGTGCTAAATAGCGTATTCCATACTTCTGCAAAAGATCATCTTCAAAATTTCCCTCCGAAACAAAGTGCGATGGCGAACGGACGCAACCCTGGATCGGATTTTTTTGAAAATACTCAATCACTTCATTGACGGAATGGGCCCTAGCGAGTTTGCGAACATCCATTACGGTCTGGTCATTAAATCCATAAGTATAGTTCAATATATTTCCGTATAAATCCCACCCAGCCCCAATCTCCAGCACCTTTAATCGAGCAACATCGCCAAATTTTTCGGCGGCTGCGTAACAATGCTTTATATATGTCTCGCGATATTTGTCAAAATCCCTAGGGACGGTGCCAGTTACATATCTTTGAATCATATAATATAAAAGACCCCCCGCCGGGGCTCGATCAAATAGATTGAATGCGAATGACTTAATGCGCCAATCGGTAGAATAGTTCCGAAATGCCATACCGCCCCCCTTCCTCTCCGATGTAGTCGTACGAGGTCAGTATACGAGGATATGCACAATCAAGCATGAGACGGAAATTACTTAGCGTTCGCCTCTGATCAGTGCGGCGTAGATTTTTCTAAAGAAACTTATCGATGACGGTGTCAAATGTCGTAAATGAGTCAGAATCAGGTATTGATACGAAACGCTTAACTCTATTCAATCTGCACCATGCTGGCGTACATTTGCGACGATGCCCATGCATATAGCCCCTCGCCTTGGCACGTCAGCATCCTGAAATGTGTATTGTACGCAGCCTCCCATTTGGGGGCTTGGGGGCAAACGCCCCCCAAAAAAATCACGCGCCTGCCACCACCGGCGCCCACAGCACCTCGGCCAGATCCTCGGCTCCGGTCGCCAGCATGACCAGCCGGTCCACCCCTAGGGCTATCCCCGAACTGTCGGGCATTCCGGCCTCAAGTGCCGCCAGAAAGTCTTCATCCACCGGATAGCGAACGCCATAGAGACGTTCCTTCAAATCCATATCGGCTTGAAAGCGGCGGCGTTGTTCCGCCGGGTCGGTGAGTTCACCGAAGGCGTTGGCCAGTTCGACGCCGCAGGCGTAAAGCTCGAAACGTTCAGCCACCCTCGGGTCGTGGGGGCATGGGCGCGACAGGGCGGCCATGGAGACGGGGTACTCGCAAAGGATCAGGGGAACATCATCGCCCAGGTGCGGCTCGATGCGGTCCAGCATGATGCGGAAGAAAACGTCTTCCCAGGTGTCGTTGGTGCTGACGAAGAGGCCGATACGATTGGCCTCGGCGGCCAGGGCGTCGCGGTCAGGTGTCCTGGGGTCGGGCATGGTGGCCAGCAGGTCGATACCGCAATAACTCTGGAAGGCCTGTTGCAGGGTCAGGCGTTTCGGCTCGGCGAAGGGATCGCAGCGGCGGCTTCCCCGGCGGAACTCTGTGGCTCCGGCGGCTTGGGCGGCATCGCGCATCAGTTGGGCGCAGTCCTGCATCAGCTGCTCGTAGCCCTCGCCCACCCGATACCATTCCAGCATGGTGAATTCCGGGTGATGGGTGGCGGAGCGCTCGCCGTCGCGCCAGACGCGGGCGAATTGGAAGATGCGCTCCATGCCGGCCACCAGCAGCTTCTTCATGGTGAATTCCGGCGAGGTATGTAGATAAAGCCGGTGCGAGCCCCCGGCCAGGGGCTCGGCTAGATCGACCGAGAGAGCCATGATATGGGGCTCCATGCCCGGCGAGACCTGCAGGCAAGGCGTCTCGACCTCGGTGAAATCCCACTCGGCAAAGCGGGCACGCAAAGACGACAGAATGCGGGCGCGGGACAGAAGTGCGCCGCGACGGCTTGCGAAGGCGTCGGGCCGCCACCACTCTTTGCCAGACATGGAATTTCCCTATAGGACTGTGATAAGCCCACCATGCCCCATCACAGTACGAACCGCCAGAGAGTCAGATGACCAATCCCCGCCCGCTTCCCCAACGCCGCCGCACCTTGCGCACCGCTGCCGATCTGGTGCAGGCCGGGCTGGTGGAGGCTCCGCGTCTCGAAGCCCTGCAGGCGGTGGCCGAGCGTTATGCGGTGGCCATCACTCCGGCCCTGACCGATCTAATGGATGCGACCGATCCCGCAGATCCCATCGCCCGCCAGTTCCTGCCCGACGAGCGCGAGCTTGTGACCTCGCCCGAGGAACTGGCCGACCCTATCGGCGACGAGGTCTGGTCTCCGGTCAAAGGCATCGTGCATCGCTATCCCGACCGGGTGCTGCTGACGCCGATCCTGCATTGCCCTGTCTATTGCCGCTTCTGCTTCCGCCGCGAAAAAGTCGGCGGCGAGGAAGCCGTGCTGGCCGAGGCCGACCTGACAGCTGCCCTCGATTACATCCGCGCTCATGATAAGGTCTGGGAAGTCATCCTGACCGGCGGCGATCCCTTGATGCTGCCTGCCGCCAAGCTGAAAAGCCTGATCGGAGCCATCGAGGACATTCCCCATGTCCAGGTCATCCGCATCCATAGCCGGGTGCCGGTGGGTGATCCGGAGCGAGTCGGCCCGACCCTGCTGGATGCTCTGACCACCAGCAAGGCCCTGTGGCTGGCCGTCCATTGCAACCACCCCAAGGAGCTTTCCCCCGCCGCCGAGGCTGCCTTGAGCCGGCTATCTGGGGCGGGCATTCCTCTGCTGGGGCAATCAGTGCTGCTGAAGGGCGTCAACGATGATCCCGAGACCTTGGCCGAGCTGATGAAGGCCTTGGTGCGCAATCGGGTGAAGCCCTATTACCTGCACCATCCCGACCTTGCCCCCGGCACCGGCCATTTCCGCCTCAGCATCCAAGAAGGCCAAGCCTTGGTGGCAGGATTGCGCGGGCGGATTTCCGGGCTTTGCCAGCCGACCTATGTACTGGACATCCCCGGCGGCCACGGCAAATCCCCTCTGGCCAAGGGCTATGTAGAGGGCGTAACCGTGACCGACTGGCAGGGGCGACCCCACACCTATCCGCCGCAATAGGACCTCATCCTCCACCCCAGTTGCACTCGCCGCGCCAACCTGCTAGGGTCCGCGCCAAATTTCCCGGTAGCTTTTGGACCTTTCCATGAAGATCAACGCGAACCTTATCCGTCCCGGCAACATCATCGAGCACAATGGTCGCCAGTGGGGCGTGCTGAAGACCGCCATCGTTCAGCCCGGCAAGGGCGGCGCCTTCATCACCGTCGAAATGCGCGACGTGCGCACCGGCACCAAGACCAACGAGCGTTGGCGCACCGCCGACACCGTGGAAAAGCTGCAGGTGGACGAGGTGGACGTGACCTTCCTGTTCAAGGACGGCGACACCCTGACCTTCATGAATGCCGAAAGCTTCGAGCAGTTCACCGTCCCCGCCGAACTGGTGGGCGAGCCCGGCGCCTTCCTGCAGGACGGCATGGCTTGCACCGTCGATCTGATCGAGGGTAGCCCCGTCTCCGTCACCCTGCCCGACAAAGTCACCTGTACGGTGATGGAAGCCGATCCGGTGGTGAAGGGCCAGACCGCTGCTTCGTCTTATAAGCCGGGCATTTTGGAAAATGGCGTGCGCGTCATGATCCCGCCCTTCATCGAGACCGGCACCCGCATCGTCGTCAACACCGCCGACGCCACTTACTCCGAGCGGGCCAAGGATTGATGCAAGGCTCAGCCCTCATCAACGTCATGACCGGCGCCGCCCGCAAGGCGGCGCGCGGTCTTTTGCGCGACTTCGGCGAAGTCGAAAACCTTCAGGTCTCGAAGAAAGGCCCCGGCGACTTCGTCACGGCGGCTGATCATCGCGTCGAGAAGGTCCTGGTCCAGGAGCTGAAAAAGGCCCGCCCTGACTACGGCTTCCTGCTGGAAGAAGGCGGAATCATCGAAGGTGCCGATCCGACCGTGCAGTTCGTGATCGATCCTTTGGACGGCACCACCAACTTCTTGCATTCGATCCCGCATTTCGCCATCTCCATCGGCGTGGTGAAGGACGGCGAGCCTTGGGCCGGCGTCATCTATCAGCCGTTGACCGACGAAATGTTCTGGGCCGAAAAGGGCAAGGGTTGCTTCGTCAATGAACGCCGTCTCCGGGTTTCGGCGCGGCGCAAGATGGACGAATCGGTCCTGACCACCGGCATCCCCCATCAGGGCCGCCCGGAACATGCCAAATTCCTGCGTCAGCTGAAGCTAGCCATGGCCAATACCGCCGGCATCCGCCGCTTCGGCGCCGCCTCCCTGGATCTCGCCTATGTGGCTGCTGGCCGCTGCGAAGGTTTCTGGGAAATGGGACTGCAGCCCTGGGACATCGCCGCCGGCATCATCATGGTCCGCGAAGCGGGCGGTTACGTCAGCGATCTGGACGGCAGCAACAACATGCTGGCCTCGGGCAACATCATTGCTGCCAACGATCAGTTGCATGTGCCTCTGACCGCCATGCTGCGGTCGGTCGAGTAAGGCAACATCCGACTACTAGGGTTAGGGCAGCGGCAAACAAGTTGTCGCTGCCCGCCCCTTCATGTAGGGTGTTGCGCAATCGATATCTGTCGCCTTAATGGGGAAATAACGGTGAGCGGGAAGCACGCGGGATCACTGCTGGCGATGGCCATGGTTTTGGCCATGCACTCGCCTGCCTCGGCGCAAGTCTACATCGGCGGCGACGGATTGCCGGCCAACTCGATCAACCAGTCGGTCCTCGACAGCCTGGGCGAGCCGGTGTCCCTGTCCGAGATGTTCATGGGCGGTCGCGCTCCTGCCGCACCGGTGATGACCATGCCGGCAGCTTTCATCGCCCCTGACGAAGCCCCCATCGCGCGGCGCCTGCAGCATCAGAAATCCGTCACCCTGACCCAGCCCAAGCCCCATCGCGGCACCGTCACCGTGACCGCCGTCAAGGCAACCAAGCCCGAGAAAATTCAGGCGGAGACCCCGGCTCCCTCCGACATGACGGAAGAAGCTCCCGCCCCGACCGTGGCTTCACCGGCCAAGGTCGCCGAGGCTGCTCCGGCCAAAGTCCTGCCAGTGATCGTGCCCAAGGTGGAAAAGGCCCCCGAGGTCGTGGCCGCCAAGCCCGCGCCTGTGGCTCCTCCTGCGCCGACCCCGGCCCCGGCTCCCGTAGTCGCCTCCGCCGCTCCGACGCCCCTGACGCCAGAGCCTGCTCCCGCGCCGACACCGGCACCCGCTCCCGTGGTTGCGGCGCCGCCGCCAGCCCCGGCTCCGGCTCCGGTGGTGGTTGCGCCGCCGCCGGCTCCCGTCGCTCCGGCTCCGATGGCTCCCGCCCCTGTGGTTGCCGCCGCACCCGCTTCCAGCGCCGTTCCGGTGGCCCCGCCGCTGGCGACACCGGCGCCGCAGCAGGCCTCGGCCCCCGTTCCGGTCGCCGCCGTGGTTGGTTTGGGCGATGGTGGAGCCACCATTCCCTTTGAGAAGGACGCCGCTCATCTGCAGCCCGGCGCCCTGGCGGCCCTGGCTGCCATGGCCAGCCGCATGGCCAGCGACGACGGCCTGCAGGTTCAGCTGATGGCCTATGCCGACGGCGACGAAGACAGCGCCGGCAAGGCTCGTCGTCTGTCCCTGTCCCGCGCTCTGGCCGTCCGCAGCTATCTGATCGATCAGGGCGTGCGCAGCACTCGCATCGAGGTGCGCGCCCTGGGCAACAAGGTGCCGGACGGCCCCCCCGACCGCGTCGATGTGGTGGTGCAGCGGCGATAAGGGGCATCTTGCCTCGAAATCGCCAAAGTTCGGCCTCATCGTCTGATCTCGTGCCGTCTACGGACCTTATGACATGACCATGCCGCGCCGCTTTCTCTTCCGCATGGCCGCCTTCCTGCTGGTGGTGGCCCTGGTGATCGCCAGCCTCTATGACGGGCTGTCCCATGCCTTCACCAACAATGTCGGGCTGAACAGCCTGATCCTGGGCGTGCTGCTGGTCGGCATCATCCTCAACTTCCGCCAAGTCGCCATGCTGACCCGCGAGGTTTCCTGGGTCGAGGAATGCCGCCGGGGCGGCCCCATCACCTCGGCCACCAGTCCGCGCCTGCTGGCCCCTTTGGCCACCATGCTGGGCGAGCGCCGCGACCGCTTCAACCTGACGCCTCTGGCCCTGCGTTCCCTGCTGGACGGCCTGAGCTCCCGCCTCGATGAATCCCGCGAGATCGCCCATTATTTCACAGGCCTGATGATCTTCTTAGGATTGCTGGGCACTTTCTGGGGCCTGTCCCAGACCGTCGGCTCCATCGCCGAGGTGATCCGCAGCCTGACCATCTCGGGCGATGACATGCAAGGCGCCTTCGCCGCCCTCAAGCAGGGCCTGGATGCTCCTTTAAGCGGTATGGGCACAGCCTTCTCCACCTCCCTGATCGGCCTCTCCGGCTCGCTGGTGCTGGGCTTCCTCGACCTTCAGGCGGGGCAAGCTCAGAACGCCTTCTATAACAACCTGGAAGAATGGCTCTCCAGCCAGACACGCATCGGCGGCGGCGGCACGATCTCCTCCAGCATCGAGCCCGGCGAGGGTGGTGGCGGCAATCAGCCGGTGCCGGCCTATATCCAGGCCCTGCTGGAACAGACCGCCGACAGCCTGGACAATCTTCAACGCACCATGGCTCGCGGCGAGGAAGGGCGCATTGCCGGCAACAGCAACATGCGCCTGCTGACCGACCGCCTCTCGACCCTGGCCGACAGCATGAAGACCGAGCAGAGCCTGATGCTCAAGCTGGCCGAAAACCAGCTGGAGATGAAACCCCTGCTGGCCCGCATGACCGAGGCCAAGGCGGCTCCCGCCATCGACGACGCCACCCGCAACCATATCCGCAACATCGATCTGGCCTTAAGCCGTCTGGCCGAGGAAATGAACATCGGCCGCGATGAAATGGTCCGCGAGGTGCGCAGCGAATTCAAATTCCTGGCCCGCACCATAGCCGCCCTGGCCGAAGGCGAGCCAGAATCCCCGCCCCCCTCCGGCTACCGGGAGCCATAGGCCATGGCCGGCTCGGCGGGTCGTCGCAGGCGCGGCGGCATCAATATCTGGCCGGGTTTCGTCGATGCCTTGGCCTCGCTGCTGCTGGTCATCATCTTTGTCCTGCTGGCCTTCGTCCTGACTCAGTTCTATCTGACCCAGGTGCTGTCGGGCCGCGACAAGACCATCACCAACCTGTCGAAACAGCTGAACGAACTGACCGTCCAGTTGGATACCGAAAAAAGTGCTAGCGCCGAATTGAAGGTCAATCTCGGTAAGGCTCAGGACGAGCTGCAATCCCTCAGCGCCGACCGTGATCGTCTGCAGGTGGAGGCCGGCAAAGTGGCGATGATGCAGAACGACATCGACGCCCTGAACGCCCTCAAGGCCGAGTTGGAAAAGAAAGTCGCCGAACTGGGAGCCAAGGCCGATCAGGCTCAGGGACAAATCGTCCTGGAACATAAAATCTCCGAGGACGCCCGCGCCCAGGCCGCCCTGCTGAACCAGCAGCTGGAGGCCATGCGCCAGGAGCTGGCTAAGATCTCCCAAGCCCTGGGAGCTTCGGAAAGCCTGTCCGCCGATCAGAAGGTACAGATTGCTGAATTGGGCAAGCGCCTCAATTCGGCCCTGGCCAGCAAGGTAGAGGAACTGGCCCACTATCGCTCGGAGTTCTTCGGACGGCTGCGCAAGCTCCTGGGCGACCATCCCGGCGTGCGCATCGAGGGCGACCGCTTCGTCTTCCAGTCGGAACTGCTGTTCACCAGCGGCTCGGCGGAACTGGGCGAGAATGGCCGAGCCCAACTGGCCGAACTGGCGAAAAGCCTGGTTGATCTGACCCGCCAGATCCCGCCCGACATCAACTGGGTCCTGCGCATCGACGGCCATACCGACCGCCAGCCCATCAAGAGCAGCCGCTTCGCCTCCAATTGGGAACTATCGACGGCCCGCGCCGTCTCGGTGGTGAAGTTCCTCGCCGCTCAAGGCCTACCCCAGGACCGCCTGGCCGCCGCCGGCTTCGGCGAGTTCCAGCCGGTGGACAAGGCCGACACCTCCGACGCCTATGCCAAAAACCGCCGCATCGAAATCCGCATGGATCAGAAATAGGCTGGGCTGGCTTTTACAAGCTGATGGCAATTCCCGTCACCGACGACAGCTCGGCGGCCAGCAAGCCTAGCAGGCTTTCGCCGCCACCACGGGTGGACAGCCAGCTTGCGGCGGCCTCGTCATACTGAAAGTGCCAGGCGCCGCTGACGGGCGAGCTGAGCCAGATTTGCGACAGATGGGCGTTCTTATTGACGATAAACTGACGACGATCGGGCAGAATGACGGTCAAAATCTCGGATTGAACGTCCGCATCGACCTTATCACCGGCCAAATCATCCACAACATCGAGAATATGAGCCAAAAGGGCGTCGGCGAGATGGTGAAAGCCTGAATTTTCGCTGCTCATGACGGCCTGGGGCTCCTTGAAAAACCTAATGCTTATTTGGTCCTTTGATTCTTCAAGGTCAAGAGTCGAGTCAGTGCTTGCAACCGCGTCGCGGCTAGTTTATATACGCCGCTTCAGTTTTGGAGCATGGCAATGAAGCAGGACATTCATCCCGATTATCACGAAATCAACGTGATCATGACCGACGGCACCGAGTTCAAGACCCGCTCGACCATGGGCAAAGAGGGTGACGTTCTCCGCTTGGACATCGATCCCAAGTCCCATCCGGCGTGGACCGGCGTGCATCGTCTGATGGACACCGGAGGCCAGCTGGCCAAGTTCAACAAGCGTTTCGCCGCCATCGGTCTGAAGAAGACCGACATCTAGTCGTTGATTCAGAGGGGGCCGATTGCCGCCCCCTCTGTTCAGACGGCCACGCTTGATGTATCAGTTAGAGCGCGCCATGTCCTTTAGGGCTGGCGCGCTCGACGTTTGAGGCCCATATCATTTTGGACCCTTGGCATTTCGCGTAGGTTATATGGCTGGCGCAGTCGTTACTCATTACGAAGTCTATGCACTGGATGACCAGCGCTGGATTCTCCATGCCCGCTTTCATGGTTCCGAAAAGGACGAAGCGGTCGAGGAGGCCAAGCGTGTCGAGCGCACGGTGGGCATCGCCGCCAAGGTCACCCGCGAGATCTATCACCCCGGCAATAATATGGCCGAGGAACAGATCGTCTATATCAGCGACAAATCCATGCGCGAAGGCTCGGGCCGGCGCTTGCCCACGGTCCCCAGAAGCGGAGGCGGCTCGCGCGGCGGCGGCGTTGGCGGGGCTTCCGACAGCTATGGCGGCAATGATACGGCTGCGGTCCAATCCCCGGCAGCCCGGCGGACCAAGGCCGCCGAATCCATGGGCGTGGTGCTGAAGCTGACCATCGTCATCACCGTCGCCCTGGTGATCGCTGGCACGGTGACCGGCATCGTCTCGGCGGTGCTGGAGAAATATCCGGAATATTCCGTGCAGATGAGCGATTCCGCCATCTCGCTGCTGATGTTCTCGTCCTTCGTGGTGTCCTTCCTGATCACCGCCGTGCCCCTGGCCATGACCCTGATCAACTGGCAGAGCGGTGGCGGCACCCGTCGCCGCAAGGAGTCTGAGGCGCAACGTCCGCGCCCAGCCGCCCCCAAGGCCCAGCCCAAGCCGCGCAAAGCGGTGGAGATCTCGCCCGTCGAGGAAGTGGCCATCCCCCTGCTCCCCCTGGATGCCGCCCTTCCCGCTGAATTGGACGACGACAGCCTGCCCCCCAACTTCGAGACCAGCGATCTGCTGGAAGACAGCTATCAGGGCATCCCCGACCTGCCGCCCGCCGAGCCCGCCTCGAACGAGCCGGAAAAGCCGCCGGAACTGGACGCCGCGGCCCGTCAGGCCGAGATGATGGATGATCTCAGCCGCCGCCTGACCCAGTTCCTGACCGGCCTGCTGACCTCCATCAAATCCCAGCGCCCGCAACTGGATGCCTATAATAAATTCGGCCTGGACCTGATGTTGGCCGGAGCCGTCGAGGTCCTGGGCGGCCAGAAGCATCTGGAAACGCCTGAGAAGCGCCAGTTGCTGACCGGCATCATCGAATCCATGGGTACCAAGCCCGACACCGCCCGCGCCTTCGCCGAGAAGTACGAGGATTATCTGGTCGAGCAGCGCTATATGGTGATGATCCAGTCGGGCCGTTCGGCCATGGAGAACTTCCTTGGCGGCTCTGACAGCTCGGACGAGCTGATCGCCTCGGCCCTCGATAGCTGGAACAAGCCCCAAAGCCAGCAGTCGGCGCCCAAGATCGTCACCGTGCTGTTCACCGATATGGTGGGCTCCACCGACATGACCCAGGCTCAGGGCGATCAGGCCGCCCAGACCGTGGTGCGCCGCCACAACACCATCGTTCGCGCCGCCCTGGCCCAATATTCCGGCAAGGAAGTCAAACACACCGGCGACGGCATCATGGCGTCCTTCGTCAGCGCCTCCAACGGCGTCGAGGCCGCCGTGGCCATCCAAAAGGCCGTGGCCTCCCACAACGCCAAGCATCCGGACCAGGGCCTGCACCTGCGCATCGGCATGAATGCCGGCGAACCCATCGAGGAAGAGGATGATCTGTTCGGCACCACCGTACAGCTGGCCGCCCGGGTCTGCGCCAAGGCCGACACCGATCAGGTCTTCTGTACCAATGTGGTACGCGAATTGTCCTCGGGCAAAAAAATCGACTTCACCAGCCTGGGCGCCCACGCCCTGAAGGGCTTCCGCGATCCGGTGGAGCTTTTCGAAGTGGTGTGGAAAGCCAGGAAGAAGGCCTGAGGGCCTGTTTCTTCAGTGCATCACCCCGATAGCGTCCATCTCCAAGATGTCGGTCATGCGACGCAAAACCATCTCCTCCAGGCGCGACACCCGCTCATAGAGCCTCTGGCTGCGGCTAAGAAGGCTGCAGAGACCGGGAGGCATCATGGGCGGGCAGGTCTCGCCTCCCAGGCAGACATCCTGCCCAGAGAGCCTGTTGCGCTCACACAAGGCTTCGTCCAGGGACATCTCGCCATCGATGACCGCCCGCTGCATCATCAGCCAAGCCATCACCTGAGTCAGCCGCGAGGTCACCCTTAGGGCTTCGCAACTGAAGCGCAGGCCAGCATCTCCATCCTGGCCATGCCGCCGCTCCCGGGGGAGCATATGGCGCATATAGTTCCTCGCCTCGACGATCATCTCGAAGGTCTCGTCATAGGTCCTGGTAAAAACTGCAGGCTGTTCTGCCATTGCCATACCTCCTTCGCGGACGAAAGGGCCATGGTTTCTACTTGTCCCCACTATAGCGGCTTTTCAAGCGCAGCCCCCCCATGAGCCAAAGCATTACTCCATTGGTCTGAGAGGATGGGGGCCTTGACATCGGGAAATGGCTTTTTAAATCACTCCATCGGGCAGGTCGCCGATACGGGGCCGGTCCATGGGAAAACCAAATTAACATTGCTCATCAAGAGGATGTAAGCCATGCGTAGCTATGATTTCTCTCCGTTGTTCCGCTCCACCGTCGGCTTCGACCATCTGGCCCGTATGCTCGACAGCGCCCAGCGGATTGACGACCAGTCCCTGTCCTATCCGCCCTACAACATCGAAAAATTGGGCGATGACAATTACCGCATCACCATGGCCGTGGCCGGCTTCGCCGAGGACGACCTGGAGATCACCGCTCAAGGGCGCAGCCTGCTGGTTGCCGGCAAAGCCAAGAAAGACGAGGCTGCGGGGATATTCCTGCATCGCGGCATCGCCGGTCGCTCCTTCGAGCGCCGCTTCGAACTGGCCGATACGGTCAAAGTGACCGGCGCCAATCTGCAGAACGGCCTGCTCCATATCGAGCTGGTGCGCGAAGTGCCCGAGGCCCTGAAGCCCCGCACCATTTCCATCACCAAAGCCGAACCGACCCAGCCGACCAAGCTGATCGACACCCAGGCGGCTTAAGTCTGACAAAAGGCGGGGCTTGCGGGCCCCGCCTACTTGCGAAACAGCGCATCCGCCCCCGTTCGTACGGATTTCTTGGCGGTGATCGCCTGGCGGGCCCGGGCAATCTCGGCCTCCAGCTCGGCGATATAATCGCCCAGTTCATCCACCGACAGCGGCGACAGGTCGCGCAAGGCGGTTTTCTTCTTCAAGGGTTCCAGTTCGTCGAAGTCCATGGGCCGTCCCCTCTTGCCAGCATGGCTCCAAGGTACCAAACTGCGGGCGCAAAATGAAACACGAGGACAGCCATGACCCTGCCCCCCACCATGAAATGCATCGAGATCCCCAGCTTCGGCGGGCCTGAGCTGCTCACCCTTGCCGAGCGCCCCCTGCCCAGCCCCAAGGCTGGCGAGGTCCTGATCAAGGTGGAGGCTGCCGGCGTCAACCGTCCCGATGTCATCCAGCGCCAGGGCATGTATCCGCCGCCCCCTGGTGCCTCCGACATTCCCGGCCTGGAAGTCGCCGGCAAGGTGGCGGCCCTGGGCGAAGGTGTCAGCCGTCTGCAGATCGGCCAGCCCGTCTGCGCCCTGCTGACCGGCGGTGGCTATGCCGAATATGCCACAGCCTCGGAAGCGGTCTGTCTGCCTATTCCCGCCGGTTACGACATGATCCAGGCCTCGGCGGTGCCAGAGACCTTCTTCACCGTCTGGTACAACGTCTTCATGCGATGCCATCTGGCCCCTGGCGAAAGCTTCCTGGTCCATGGCGGCACCAGCGGCATCGGCACCACGGCCATTCAGCTGGCCAAACATTTCGGCTCGAAGGTCTTCACCACCGCCGGCAGCCCGGAGAAATGCGCCTCTTGCCTGGAACTGGGGGCCGACCGGGCCATCGACTACCGCACCGAGGACTTCGTCGAAGTTATCGCCGCCGAGACCGGCAAGAAGGGCGTGGACGTCATTCTCGACATGGTGGGCGGCGATTATCTGCCGCGCAACATCAAGAGCCTGGCCACCGACGGTCGTCATGCCTCCATCGCCTTCCTGCGCGGGCCTAAGGCCGAAGTCAACTTCCTGCCGGTGATGCTGAAGCGCCTGACCCTGACCGGATCGACCCTGCGCCCGCAAGCCGTACCGGTGAAAGCCGCCATCGCCGCCGAGCTTTTGCAGAAGGTTTGGCCCTTGCTGGACCAGGGAAAGGTCAAGCCGGTCATCCATGCCACCTTCCCCCTGGCCGAGGCCGCCGAGGCTCATCGCCTGATGGAAGCCAGCACTCATGTGGGAAAAATCGTCCTGACCCTGTGATCACCATTTTCGTCATGACCGATGGGGCAATTGACCGTAGGGTGAAGGCACGGCTATATATGTGCCGACGCTCTCTATTGGCCGGTTCAGTCCGGCTAGACCGATCCAGGTCGAAATAACGTTAAAGATCAGAAGACCTGAAAGGAGGACCTATGGCCTTGCCGCTCATGCCCAAGGCGACCGCCGTGTGGCTCGTCGAAAACACCACTCTGTCTTTTGAACAGATTGCAGAGTTCTGCGGCATGCACTCCCTCGAGGTCCAGGCCATCGCCGACGGCGAAGTGGCCATTGGCATCGTTGGCCTCGACCCTGTCGCCAACGGTCAGTTGACCCGCGAAGAGATCGAGCGCTGCGAGAAGGACGACGTCTTGAACCTGCGTCTGGCTGCGCAGCACGAAATGTCGCGCCAGAAGCAGAAGGGAGCCCGTTACACTCCCGTCTCGAAGCGCCAGGACAAGCCCGATGCCGTGGCTTGGATTCTTAAGCATCACCCCGAACTGAGCGATGCTCAGATCGGCAAGCTGCTGGGCACCACCAAGGACACCATCCTGAAGGTACGTGACCGCAGCCACTGGAACGCCGCCAACATCAAGCCGCGCAACCCGGTGACCCTGGGCCTTTGTACCGAACCTGACCTGGAAAAGGCGGTCATCATTGCCCGCCCCCGCCAGGGCCTGACCGCTGCGGCTCCGGTGGTGCATTACGACGAAAATGCCGACGACTAGACCCTGACCTTAGGGTTTACCCCGGTAAAATGACGAAGGCGGCCCTGATCGAAGGGGCCGCCTTTTTCTTTACGGCCTATTGAGCGGCGGATCGGGTTTCCACGGAATCCAGCAGGATTTCCTTGAAGCGGTTCAAAAGGTCCATATCCAACTGATTGCTCATCTCGGTGGCCATGGTCTCCAGGGCCACATGGGGCGGCAGGGTGCGCTTATAGGGATGGCGGTCGGTCAGTCCGCAAAAGACATCGATGATCCCGGCCATGCGGGCCAGCTGGTTCAATTCGCTGGACGGCAGATGCCTGGGATAGCCCGACATATCCAGGCGTTCATGGTGATGAGTGACGATGGTGGTCACTCCCTTGGGGATGCCCTTGCCTGTCGCCAGAACCTTTTCCGAGGTGGTGACGTGATTGCGCACCATGTCCCATTCGGAATTGCTCAAAGATCCGGTCTTCTGCAGCACCGCCTTAGGGATGGCCATCATGCCGACGTCATGAAGCATACCACCACTGGCCACCAGCACCTGCTGTTCCCGGGGCAGGCCAATGGCGCAGCCGAACAGGGACATCAGGGCGGAAAAGCGCAGAGAATGCACATAGGTCAGATTGTCGTGTTCCTTGATCTGCTCGAAGAGCCCGCCCAACTCCTTGCTTTGGACCACCTCGACCACGGCGCTGCAGGAGTCCGACACCTCCTGATAAGGCAACGGACGGCCCTTGGACAATTCCTCGGCGATGGAATTGAAGGCGCTGAGGCTGTTCTCCAAGGCTTTACGCTGGCTGGGCGGCAGGTCATGCCACCCCTGCTCGATCTGGCCGTTAAGCTGCCCCGAAACCATCGCCAGCAAAGCATTGCGGCCATAGGGTTTAACCAGCTTGTCCTTGATCCCCAGCTCGCGCAATTGATCGGCGATGCGGAAATCGTCGCTATCGGCAATGAAGATAATGGGTACGGAGCCCAGGCTCGAATCGCGCCGCAGATCCTTGATGAAGGTGGTGCCGCTGCCGGCTCCGACTTTCTGCCCCACCAGGATCACCTTGGGTGGATAAACCTGCATGGAGGAGATAGCGCTGGCGCCATGTTCATAACCACGAACCGTATAGCTTGAGGCCAAAGCCTCGGCGACAAGGCTTCTATGGGCGGAATTCGCATCGACGATTGCAACGGAATGATTCATCTGGCGGCTCCATTCAGGGTTCTACCAGAGACATGACGCCTACCAATGAAGCCTAAGGCTCCCAATGCGCTGAATTATAAATGGGATTGTCTACCTAATGTAAAAGGGGGCTCTCCCCCTGCTGGCTGCAATAGACCAAAAAAGCCCGGGGATCGCTCCCCGGGCTTTTCCGTTTCAGACCAGAGGTCTGGCTTATTCCACCGGTTCGGTTCGAGCCGAGGCGTAGCCGATGCGGGTCAGATCCTCTTCGATCTCTTCCAGGATGGAGGGATCGTCGATGGTGGCGGGCATCTTGAACTCTTGATGGTCGGCGATCTTCTGCATGGTGCCACGCAGAATCTTGCCCGACCGGGTCTTGGGCAGACGCTTGACGATGGTCGCGGTCTTGAAGGCGGCCACGGGACCGATGCGCTCGCGCACCAGGGCCACAACTTCCTTCAGGATCTGCTCTTCCGGCTTTTTGACGCCGGCCTTCAGCACCAGGAAACCCAGCGGCAGCTGGCCCTTCATGGTGTCATGCACGCCGATGACGGCGCATTCGGCGACGTCGGGGTGGCTGGCCAGCACTTCTTCCATGCCGCCGGTGGACAGACGATGGCCGGCGACATTGATGATGTCGTCGGTGCGGCTCATAACGTAGACGTAACCCTCTTCGTCGATGAAGCCGGCATCGGCGGTCTTATAATAGCCCTTGAACTCCGACATATAGCTTTCAACGAAGCGGTCGTCGGCATTCCACAGGGTCGGCAGAGTGCCCGGAGGCAGCGGCAGCTTGACCACCAGAGCACCGACCTGACCAGCGGGAGCCTGATGATGACCTTCGTCCAGCACCTGGACGTCCCAGCCGGGAACGGCCTTGGTGGGCGAGCCATGCTTGACCGGGAAGGTGTGCAGGCCCATGCAGTTGGCGGCGATGGCCCAACCGGTTTCGGTCTGCCACCAGTGATCGATCACCGGAACCTTCAGCTTGTCCTCGGCCCACTGCAGGGTGTCCGGGTCGGAACGTTCGCCGGCCAGGAACAGAATGCGCAGAGAGCTGATGTCATACTGCTTCAGCAGATCGCCATCCGGATCATCGCGCTTGATGGCGCGGAAGGCGGTGGGGGCGGTAAACAGGGTGCGGACCTTGTGCTGCGCAATAACGCGCCAGAAAGCGCCGGCGTCCGGCGTTCCCACCGGCTTGCCTTCGAACATCAAGGTGGTGTTGCCGTTCAGCAGCGGGGCATAGACGATGTAGGAGTGGCCGACCACCCAACCCACGTCCGAGGCCGCCCAGTAAACTTCGCCGGGATCGACGTTATAGACGTTCTTCATCGACCACTTCAGCGCCACCATGTGGCCGCCGTTGTCGCGAACGACGCCCTTGGGCTGGCCGGTGGTGCCGGAGGTGTAGAGGATATAGAGCGGATCGGTGGCAGCCACCGGCACGCAATCATGGGGAGTGGCGGCAGCCACGGCCGAGGCCCAATCGACGTCGCGGCCTTCCGTCATCTCGGCGACCGACTGGGGACGCTGCAAGACGATGGTGTGCGACGGCTTATGGTCCGACAGCTCGATGGCATGGTCCAGCAACGGCTTGTAAGGAATGACCTTGGCCACTTCGATGCCGCAGGAAGCCGAAAGGATCACCTTCGGCTGGGCATCGTTGATGCGGGTGGCCAGTTCGTTGGCGGCGAAGCCACCGAACACCACGGAATGAATGGCGCCGATACGGGCACAGGCCAGCATGGCGAAAGCGGCTTCGGGGATCATTGGCATATAGACGATGACGCGGTCGCCCTTGGTCACACCCAGATCCGCCAGCACGCCGGCCAGACGGGACACTTCGCCCAGGGCCTCGCGGTAGGTATAGGTCTTGATGGTGTTGGTCACCGGGCTGTCATAGATAATGGCGGCCTGGTCGGCGCGGCCATTCTCGACATGACGGTCGATGGCGTTATAGCAGGTGTTGCACGTCGCACCGGCGAACCAGCGATAGAAGGGAGGATTGCTGGAATCAAGGACCTTGTCCCAGGTCTTATACCAGCTGATCTCCTTGGCGGCGTCTCCCCAGAAGCCTTCAGGGTCCTGAAGTGACCGCTTGTAAGCCAGGTCATAGGCGTTCGTCATGATCTTTTGTTTCCTTTTAGCCCCTTCGGACGTTTCGATGCGTCCGTTTGACGGGCGGAGTTTGCAAGAATTTTTCGTTTATGGCTAGTCGCAAGTGAAAGCCCTGACTTTTGAAGGGCATCTTTTGGACAGTCCCTGGCGGGTCGCATTGGGATTGTGATATCGTCCGGCGGCGTCATCACTCCTGCGGGAATTTCACACAAAAAGGTGCCATATGAAGAGAAGTCTTGCCGCCCTGTTCGCTCTTGGTCTTGCCCTTTCGCCTCTGACCGCCGCCAACGCCACTCAAGCTGCCAAGCCCGCCGCCGCAGCGGCCACTGCTGCCACCACCACCGCCCCCGACGTCGATGCCGCTAAGGCTCAGTGGGAGCAAAAACGCGACGCCCTGAAGGCCAAGCTGAAAGCCGAACGCGACGCCCTGAAAGCCAAGCAGAAGGACGCACGCGACAAGGTCAAGGCCCAGCAGAAGGAAGAGCGCGCGGCCCTGAAGGCCAAGCAGAAGGAACAGTGGAATGCCCTGAAGGCCGACCCGTCCTATAAGGCCAGCCACAAGCGGTCTTCTGACTAACGGATCGGGAAGGCCTGAAAAAAATCGGGCCCGCTCCGGTTTCCTCACGAGGGAAACCGGAAGCGCCCGAACCCTGAATTACAGAACCCTGGAAACGCCAGATCCTGGCGAAGGGTATCTTGTCGGGAAGAAAATTACGCCTATTGCACGAGGCGGCTCAGCTCGTCCTTGATCATCAGTTTCTTGAGTTTAAGCTCTTTGATAGTGCCGATGTCGGCGGTCGGTCGACGATTTTCCTCGTCGATTGCCGCGTCTAACGCGGCATGTTTGGATTTCAGAGACTCGACACGATCGAGAACGCTCATCACAATCCTCCCATATGGGTCATACCCAGGATTAGTCTAATCAGGGTTTCAGGAAAAAGTCAGCAGCTAAGTGATGAACAACAGCGACATGCAAAAGCTTCCTCTTATTGTCGGCATCAGCGGCGCCTCGGGCGTCATCTATGGCGTGCGGATGCTCATGGCTCTGCGACGTCTGGGCGTGCCCAGCCATCTGATCATGAGCCGCTCGGCCGAGATCACCCTGGCTCACGAATTACCGATGAAAGTGGCGGATATTCACGCCCTGGCCGACGTGGTCCATGCCCCTGCCGACATTGCCGCCGCCCCATCCTCGGGATCGTTCCGCACCCTGGGTATGGTCATCGCGCCTTGCTCGGTGCGCAGCATGTCCGAGATCGCCAGCGGCGTGACCTCCAGCCTTCTGACCCGCGCCGCCGACGTCGCCCTAAAGGAGCGCCGCCGGCTGGTGCTGATGGTCCGCGAGACCCCTTTGCACACCGGCCATCTGCGAACCATGACCGCTTTGTCGGAAATGGGCGCC
>Ga0302187_10001645_pt1 | contig 18849 bp, 15 predicted proteins | sample II_Bog_E1_3_FD_202120 | JGI IMG/M metagenome (GOLD analysis project Ga0302187, IMG submission 202120) | Peat permafrost microbial communities from Stordalen Mire near Abisko, Sweden - II_Bog_E1_3 | ecosystem: Environmental > Terrestrial > Soil > Wetlands > Peat | place: Sweden: Abisko...
AGGCGGCGAGGAGGGCGGCCAGGATCATCATCAGGCGGCCGATCAGCATGCGGCGCTTGGGGTCGGACTTGGGGTTGATGATGCGGAAATAGACATCGTGGGACAGGGCGTTGCCGATGGTCATCAACAGGCCGTCGGCCGAGGACATCGATGCCGCCAGGGCTCCGGCGGCGACCAGTCCGGCCACGACGAAGGGCAGCCCGGCGATTTCCGGGGCGGCCAGGACCACGGCGTCGGGATCGATGCTGAAGATTCCGTCTTTCATGCTCATGAAGCCGATCTTGCTCCAGGCGGCCAGCCACTCCGGCCCGGCGCTAAGGCCGGGGCCGATCACATGCTGGTAGACCTCCAGCTTGGCGAAGGCGGCATAGGCCGGGGCGGTGATGTAGAGCACGGCGATAAACAGCAGGCTCCAGGCGACGCTGGTGCGAGCTTCGCGGACGCTGGGGGTATTGAAGAAGCGCGACAGCACATGGGGCAGGGAGGCTGTGCCCAGCATCAGGCAAAGGATCACGCCGAAGAAATTCACCCGGTCGGTGACGCCCAGGGCGTCGGGGGTCAGGCCCAGTTGGGTCTGCAGTTCGGCCACATGCTGCATGGCCTCGCCATACATGATCTGGGGGATGGGGATGCCGGTCTCTTTGGTGGAGAGCAGGATCATCGGCAGCAGATAGGCGGCGATGACCACCACATACTGGGCCACCTGGGTCCAGATCAGGGCCCGCATGCCGCCCAGCATGGAGCAAAGCAGAATGCCGCCAAGGCCGACGAAGACCGCCATCTCGAAGGGAACACCTAAGAAGCGGGCGCAGATGATGCCGGTGCCGTAAATCTGGCCGACCACATAGACGAAGCTGGCGGTGGCCAGAACGACAATGCCCATCAGCCGGGCCGGGGTGCCGCCATAGCGGGCCGAGAGGAAGTCGGGCACGGTGAACTGGCCGAACTTGCGCAGGTAAGGGGCCAGCAGCACGGCCACCAGGATATAGCCGCCGGTCCAGCCCAGCACGAAGGCCAGTCCGTCATAGCCGGCGGCATAGATCGCCCCGGCCATGCCGATGAAGGAGGCGGCGCTCATCCAGTCGGCGGCGGAGGCCATGCCGGTGTAGAGGGCTGGGACGTGGCGTCCAGCCTCGTAAAATTCGCTGGTGTGGCGGGTCCGGGCCAAAAGGCCCATGAGGGCATAGAACAGCACGGTCAGGGCCACGAAGCCGATGCCGACCACATGGTCCGATACGCCAAGGGCGCTCATCAGCACCAGGATGGCGGCAGCGGACAGGCAGCCTCCGGTATAGATGATGAAGACGCGGCCCATATTCTCGGTGAAGTCACCCTTTAACATGGAGGAGTCTCCTCAATCTTCCGACAGGTTGAAATCTTCGTCGATGGCGTTCTGGCGGCGGGTGTACCAGAAGATCACGACGACAAAGCCGATCAGGGCCCCTTGCGCAGCCAGGTAGAAACCCAGCGGGAAGCCCAGGATCACCACTTTGTTCAAAGTGTCGGAAAAGGCGTGCAGCCCCAGTCCCAGCAGGAACCAAATAGCCAACACGATCCACATCAGTCGGGATGTTTCTTGCCAATATCGCCGGGCGTTCTCCGGCGTCAGCGCGTCTCGGGCCATGCCTGTTGCGTCTCCCAGTGCAACCGCCTTGGGGAGTTCGGGCGTTTTCGCCTCTGCTCTCCCCTATGATGGCGGCTTTAAGTCTTATTTGAAGCCATTCTTAGTTTGCTGGGGAAGACGCACAAACACAACATCTCAGTGGGGGGCTAGAAGCGGTAGCGCATTCCGGCTTGAAGCTCGTGGGCATAGAGATTGCCCGTTCTTGTGATGATTGCATTCTCGCCGTATGGACTAAAGTCGTTGTTCTGGTTCAACGAGCCCAAGTAGGCGTAACGGTAGCCGATGTCTAGGCTGATGTTTTTGGTGATGTCGACGCCGGTGCCGAGAGCAAGCTGCCAGGCAAAATCAGAAGAGCTGCTGGACGACCCAGTGCCGACAGGTGAGCCGTTGATGGAAAGAGTGGGGGCATTGACAGAGGTGAACGACATGCCGACCCCGCCGCCCACATAAGGGGTGAAGCGGTTGATCTTGGTGATGTCGTAATAGACATTGACCAGCACGGCGGTGCTGTCGTAATCGGCCTTGCCGGTCGATATGGTGTTGCCGCTATTCGGATTGACGGCGCTGAAGCCGTTGAGTTGATAGCTGCCGTTATAGCCAACGGTGATGTCGCTGCGGAGGTGTCTATTGAAGCGATAGCCGATGCCGGCATCAACGATTGGGGTCGTTCCAGAGGTGTTGGTCGAGCCCGCGAAGCCGGCACCGGTGTCCAGCCGCAGATAAAGGCCTTTCTGGTCGGAGCTAGCCATCGATCTGTTGTAGGGCTTTTGTCCCTGGTAAGGGGGCGCGTCAGCTGCCAGTGCTGAGCCAGAGGCAAGGATGCATGCGCTCAGTAGAGCGGTCTTGAAGGGGCGCATGGGTTACTCCAGTGCGAAACGATATCTCTCTCTAGCCATAGAGTAGCAATTGTTGCTGGCCGATCAAGTGTTCTCGCATCTGGCTTAAGTTTTAGGCGCTGTGCGGCGGGAATATGAATCCCCGCCGCCTAATCAATCAGCGCCTTTAGAAGTTGTAGCGCACGCCAGCCTGGATTTCATGGGCGGACAAATTGGTCTTGTTGCCGGTGGGATTGGCGGCTTCGTTGTAGGGCGAGAAGTCGGTATTGACCTTGACCTTGCCCAAATCCTGATAGCGGTAACCCACATCGGCCGACACGTTCTTGGTGATGGCGACGCTGGTGCCCGCACCCACCTGCCAGGCCGGCTCGGTGGTGGTGGTCGAGGAATCTTCGCCAACCAGGGCGCCGTTGACGCTCTTCTGGTTGGAGCTGGTGCTGTTGAAGGCCACGCCGGCGCCGGCGCCGATATAAGGCGTGAAGCGGTTGATCTTGGTGATGTCGTAATAGACATTGGCCATCACGGCGGTGCTATGCACATTGGCCGAGGAGGTTAGGCTGTTACCGTCGGCAGGGTTGGTCGAGGCGGACTTCACGCTGAAGCTGCGGTGAGAGACGGTGACGTCGCTGCGGACCTTATCGTTGAACTGATAGCCGGCGCCACCGCCCACGATCACCGAGTTTCCGGCGTCCGAGGAGTAATTGTCGCCCAGCTTGCGCGAGAACGACTCGCCGCTGTCCAGTCGCAGATAGATCTTGTTGGGGTTCGAGTAGGAATCTTGCGCGATGGCCGTTCCCGCGGAGAAAAGGCCAGCTGCCAAAATGACCGAGGAGAGGATACGCATGATGGGGCTCCGAAACACGGATGAACATAATTCCCTTACTCATATCTCAAAAAGTCCTAACAATTGGTTAATTTCTGCGTTTTTTCTAACCTAATGACTCCGGTAAGTGTCGTAACGCATTTGATTCAATGCAATTCCTAATTTTGTGAAGAGCCGCTTTCCCAAGGCCGGGGCCCAGGCTATGGTGCGCGCCCGATACGATGCCGGAGTTCGCTCTTATGGAAGCCTTCTTTACCTCCCTCGGACTGGTGGCCTTGGCCGAGATAGGGGATAAGACCCAATTGCTGGCCCTGGTTCTGGCCACCCGTTTTCGCCGTCCCTGGGCGGTGATAGCCGGCATTTTTGCTGCGACGGTGGTCAATCATACCCTGACCGGGCTGGTGGGCATCGAGGTCGGGGGGCTGATTCCGCAGCTTTGGCTGAAATGGGGGTTGGGGCTGTCTTATGTGGTGATGGGGGCCTGGACCCTGGTCCCCGACAAGTTGGGCGACGACGAGGGCGAGCCCAAGGCCGGTCGTCACGGAGCCTTTGTCACCACCATGATTACCTTTTTCCTGGTGGAGATGGGCGACAAGACGCAAATCGCCACCATGGCCCTGGCGGCACAGTTCCAGAATTTGCTGCTGGTGGCCTCGGGCACCACTCTGGGCATGCTGGTGGCCGACGTGCCGGTGGTGTTTCTGGGCGAGCGTCTGACCCGGCTGATCCCGGCGGCAAAGATGCGCACCATGGCCGCTTTGCTGTTCGTCGTGCAGGGAATGGCGATTCTACTGGGATGGTAGGGCAAGATCGTTTAAATCTGCGGCAGCAGTTTTACCGGAGGAACCATGGCCGCCTATCAATATATCTATGTGATGAAGAACCTTACCAAGGCCTATCCAGGCGGTAAGGAGATTCTCAAGGGGCTGTACCTGTCCTTCATGCCGGGCGCCAAGATCGGCGTGCTGGGTGCCAACGGCGCCGGTAAGTCGACGCTGCTGAAGATCATGGCCGGCATCGACACCGAATACGGCGGCGAGGCTTGGGCGGCCGAAGGTGTGAAGATCGGCTATCTGTCCCAGGAGCCGCACCTTGATCCGACCAAGGACGTGCTGGGCAACGTTATGGAAGCGGTGGCCGAGACCAAGGCCCTGCTGGACCGCTATGAGGCCGTGTCCGCCCGCTTCGCCGAGGAAATGTCCGACGACGAGATGAACGACCTGATCGCCGAACAGGGCGAGCTGCAGGAAAAGATCGATCATCTCAACGCCTGGGACATCCAGCGCACCATCGAGATCGCCATGGACGCCCTGCGCTGCCCGCCCGGCGATTCCGACGTCACCAGCCTGTCGGGCGGCGAGCGTCGCCGCGTAGCTCTGTGTCGCCTGCTGCTGTCCCACCCCGACATGCTGCTGCTCGACGAGCCCACCAACCATTTGGACGCCGAATCGGTGGCTTGGCTGGAACGCTTCCTCGAGGATTACAGCGGCACCGTGGTGATGGTCACTCACGATCGTTACTTCCTGGACAATGTCACCGGCTGGATCTTGGAACTGGAACGCGGCCACGGCATCCCCTACGAGGGCAATTACACCGGCTGGCTGGAGCAGAAGTCCAAGCGCCTGGAGCAGGAAGAGCGCGAAGAGTCCGCCCGCCAGCGTTCCATCAAGGACGAGCTGGAGTGGGTGCGCGCCAGCCCCAAGGCCCGTCAGACCAAGAGCAAGGCCCGTATCAACGCCTTCGAGGACTTGGTCGCCAAGTCTCAGGAAAAGGCCACCGGCACCGCCCAGATCTCCATCCCCCCCGGCCCGCGTCTGGGTGGCAAGGTGATCGAGGCCGACAATGTCTCCAAGGGCTTTGGCGATCGCCTGCTCTATGAGAACCTGAACTTCAAGCTGCCGCCGGGCGGCATCGTCGGCATCATCGGCCCCAACGGCGCCGGTAAGACCACCCTGTTCCGCATGATCACCGGCGCTGAACAGCCGGACGTCGGCACCTTCACCGTCGGCGAGACGGTCAAGCTGGGCTATGTGGACCAAAGCCGCGACACCCTGGACCCGGACAAGACCGTCTTTCAGGAAATCTCCGACGGTCAGGAAGAAATCGACCTGGGACGGCGCAAGATCAATTCCCGCGCCTATGCCGGTTTGTTCAACTTCAAGGGCGCCGATCAGCAAAAGAAGGTGGGCGTGCTCTCGGGCGGTGAGCGCAATCGCGTGCATCTTGCCAAGATGCTCAGCCGTCCCGCCAACGTCATCCTCCTCGATGAGCCGACCAACGATCTGGACGTGGAAACCCTGTCAGCCCTGGAAGAGGCCCTGGCCGAATTCCCCGGCTGCGCCGTGGTCATCAGCCATGATCGCTGGTTCCTGGATCGCATTGCCACCCACATTCTGGCCTTCGAAGGCGAGTCTCAGGTGGTCTATTTCGAAGGCAACTATCAAGACTACGAGGCCGACCGTCACCGCCGCCTGGGCACCGACGCCGACCAGCCCCACCGCATCAAGTACAAGCCGCTGGTGCGCTAATCTGGGGGCATCTCTGGAAGGGTCGCAGGGCGCTGCCCTGCACCCGCCAGGGCCAGCGGCCCTGGACCGGCATTCCTTTGCTAGCCTTGTCAGAGCAGGGCTAGTGTAGGTGGGAAGTGCTTGGTTATGTCTATTACGGTACCAATGATCTTCTCGCGGCCATTGCTTTCTATGAGGCGGTGCTGACGCCTCTTGGCATGTCGCGAGTGGTGACCAACGACTCTGCCTGGGATGCGGTGGCCGCCGGCTGGGGGCGTTACGATAAAGATAAAAAGGAAGAATTGGCCTTCTGGGTTGGTCTTCCCTTCGATGGTAATCCGGCCTCGGTTGGCAATGGCAGCATGGTGGCCTTTCATGGCAAAAGCCGTGAGGCTATAGATGATTTCCATGCCGCTGCCTTGGCCCGTGGCGGGTGTTGCGAGGGCCCTCCGGGCCTTCGACCCCAATATGGCCCTGACTTCTATGTCGCTTATGTCCGAGACCCTGACGGTAATAAATTGGCTGCCGTATTCTGGGGGGGATGATGGGGCCAGGGTTCCAAGGGTCATAGACCCTTGGCGGGCATGGGCGGAGCCCATATATCTTCCTTAACGTCAGACAAAAAGGGAGATGCGCCATGGGCAATCCGGTGGGATGGTTCGAGATTTATGTAGATGACATGGATCGGGCCAAGGCCTTCTATCAGGCGGTGTTTGGGGTTGAGTTGCGCCGGTTAGATGATATCGATCATGAGATGTGGGGTTTTCCCATGGATCATGGGATTTACGGCTCGTCGGGGGCGCTGATCCATTATCCCGGCGTCAAGGCGGGCGGCAACAGCACTCTGGTCTATTTCCATAGCGAGGATTGCGGCGTCGAGGCCTCGAAGGTCGTGGCGGCCGGCGGGCGGGTGGAGAAGGCGAAAGTTTCCATCGGCCATTACGGCCATATCGCTCAGGTCATTGATACCGAGGGCAATCGCATCGGTCTGCATTCAATGGGCTGAGGCCATAAAAAAAGCCGCCCAGGTGGGGCGGCTTTTTTGTGTTGGAGGCGATCCCAGCCTTAGCCGGCGGCCTTCAGCTGGTCGATCTTGGTGCGCATGGCCGAGAGCAGGGCGTCGATCTTGCCGCCGATGCCCTGAAGGGTCGACGAGAAGTCCTGGCGCTGGGTGATGGCCATGCTGACACCCTCGACGATGATGTCGGTGATGCGCAAGCTGCCGTCGGGCATGTCGTGGAGACGCCATTGCACCGGAATGCCGGGACCCTTTTCGCGCAGGATCTGGCTGTCCACTAGCCAGTTATGCTCGTCTTCCTTATTGCTGGCGTCGATCTGCAGCTTTTCGCCACTATAATCCTTGAAGCGCTTGGCCCAGGTCAGGACCACCTGATCTTCGAACAGCTTGAGGAATTCGGTTTGCTGATCGGGGGTGGCGGTCTTCCAATAGCGAGCCAGCACGAACTTGCCGATGGCCGGCAGGTCGAAGGAACTGACGAACAGCTTGCGGAAACGCTCGTCCCGTTCCGTCTCGGCCAATTGCTTGTCGGCGACGGTATTGATGGCGGTGTCGGCTAGCTTCTGGATGAAGGCGGAAGCATCGGGCGTATCGGCGCGGGTGGCGGCCGGCATCAAGGACACAGCGAATCCCAAGGCAAAGACGGCCTTGATCAGGGTTCGGCGCAGAATGGACATGGTCGGCCTTTACCTTATTCTCTCAAGCTTATTCGGCCGACTGGGCCTTCTGGGGGGACTTGTCCTGGATCATCACCGACTTGGCCGGGGGCGTATATTTGCCTGGGTCCTTGCCGGCGTTGATCTGGGCGGCGCGGCGCTGACGATAAAGGCTGCGCATGGCCGAGTAATAGTCCAGCGAAGTGCGCTTCACGTCATCGAGAACGTCAAGATACTGTTCGCGCAAGGAAATGACCGAGACGCCGGTACGGGTCCAGTCCAGCCACTTCATGTGATTGTTGTCCAGATAGATGTCCACCGGATCGGCAAACCATTCCACGGCGATGCCGGTGGCGTCGCGGGGGTTGGACGGGCCGAAGAAGGGCAGTACCAGATAGGGGCCATCGCCGATGCCCCAGACGCCCATGGTCTGGCCGAAGTCGCTCTGGTGGCCGGGCAGGCCCATGGGATCGGCGACATCCATGACGCCCAGCACGCCAAAGGTGGTGTTCAGCACGAAGCGACCGACGGTGATGCCGGCATTCTGGCCGTTGCCCTGCAAGACATCGTTGGCCAGATAAAGCGGCGACTTCAGGTTATCGAGGAAGTCGGCGACGCGGTCACGGCCAAAGGGCGGCACCACGGCGCGATAGCCCTGGGCGACCGGCTTCAGGATGACCTGATCCACACCTTCATTGAAGGAGAAGATAGCGCGATTGGTGGGTTCCAGCGGATCATTCAGCTGCTGGAAGTCGGCCTTGGCCTCCGGATCATCGTCGGGCGGCGGGGTCGCGCAGCCCACCATCAGGACGACGGTGGCGGCGGCGCCCAGGCGCAGGGCAAATTTCCCGATCAGATTCAAAGGCATGGCTCATCCCATGTTAAAGTCATGTGTTGGTCCCACGGACAGGGCTACTGCCGCCTCTGCCAAGCATGGCGGGACTTATTTACAATGTGGTTAACACAGCCTAGGCCAAATGACCAGAGGAGTCAGGGTGACTCTTTTTGCTAGAAGGGAGAGAAAAAGGTTTTATGCTGACATAAAGATATGTTTATATCGATTTGAAATTTAGCGGAGGCATCGGGATGGAGCATGTGCTGGCGGCCCTGAGGGCGGCGGCGGAGCCGACAAGGCTTCGGCTGCTGTCCCTTTGCGCCCAAGGCGAGCTGACCGTCTCGGAGCTGGTCTCGGTGCTGGGCCAAAGCCAGCCCCGGGTATCGCGGCACTTGAAGCTGATGTGCGAGGGCGGATTGCTGGAGCGCTTCCGCGAGGGCTCCTGGGTCTTCTACCGCATGTCACGTTCCGGCGCCGGTGGCGAGCTGGCGCGGCGGACCTTGGCCCTGATCCCCGAAGGCGATGCTCAACTGGTCCGCGACAATGCCCGTCTGGGGGCGATCAAGCAGGCCAGGGCCGAGGCGGCGGCTTCTTACTTCGGCGACAATGCCGGGCGTTGGGCCGAACTGCGGAGCCTTCATATCGACGAAGCCGAGGTCGAGGCTGCCTTGCGCGGCGCTTTGGCCGGGCGGACGGTGACGGACCTCTTGGACGTTGGCACCGGCACCGGGCGGCTGCTGGAACTGCTGGGCCCGGATGTGGCCCGGGCCGAGGGCATCGATGCTTCCCGCGAGATGCTGGCGGTGGCCCGCGCCAAGCTGGAGGCCGCCGGACTGCGCCATTGCGGCGTGCGCCAAGGCGACATGTATGATTTGCCCTTCGAGGCCGCGGCTTTTGACGCCGTGGTGATCCATCAGGTGCTGCATTTTGCCGATAATCCAGCGCTGGCGGTGGCCGAGGCTGGGCGGGTTCTGCGGGCTGGCGGGCTGATGGCTCTGGTGGACTTCGCCCCCCACGAGCTGGAGTCCTTGCGGACCGAGCATAACCATCGCCGCCTTGGCTTTTCCGACGCCGAAGTGGCCGGCTGGTGCGAGAGCGCCGGCCTGGATATTACCAATATCCTGCGCTTGCCCGGCGGTCCTCTGACCGTCACACTCTGGCTGGCGGAACGCCGCCCGCCCAAGATTCAAATTAATCCGGAGATTGCCCCGTGAGCATCGAGATCAAGCCCGCCCCCGTTCTTCCCGTGGCCAGGCCGGCGGGCCAGCTGGCGGTGTCCTTCGAGTTCTTTCCGCCCAAGACCGAGAAGATGCAGGAATCCCTGTGGGACTGCGTCAAGCGCCTCGAGCCCTTGGGGCCGCAGTTCGTCTCGGTGACCTATGGCGCCGGCGGCGGTACCCGCGAACGCACCCACGAGACGGTGACCCGCATCGCCCGCGAAACCGGCCTCAAGGCGGCGGCCCATCTGACCTGCGTCGGCTCGCCTCAAGGCGAGGTGGACGACATTGCCCGGCGTTATTGGGATGAGGGCATCCGCCATATCGTCGCTCTGCGCGGCGATGCGCCGGAGGGGACGAAATATGCGCCCCATCCCCAGGGCTATGCCTATGCCGCCGATCTGGTGAAGGGCCTGAAGAAGGTCGCCGACTTTGAGATCAGTGTCGCTGCCTACCCCGAGATGCATCCGGAAGCCACCTCCGCCGAGGCCGATCTGGATAACCTGAAGCGCAAGGTGGATGCTGGGGCCACCCGCGCCATCAGCCAGTATTTCTTCGATGTCGATGTCTTCTTCCGTTTCCGCGACCGCGCGGCGGCAGCCGGCATCACCGTGCCGCTGGTGCCGGGCATTCTGCCGGTGACCAACTTCGGCCAAGTGCAAAAGTTCTCGGCAGCCTGCGGCACCAGCGTCCCCGTCTGGATGGCCGATCTGTTCGAAGGGCTGGACGACGATCCCGACACCCGCCGTCTGGTCGCAGCCACGGTGGCTGCCGAACAATGCCGGGCCCTGGTGGCGGGTGGGGTCAATGATCTCCATTTCTACACCTTGAACCGGGCGGATTTGACCTTCGCCATCTGCCATATTTTGGGGGTGAGACACCAGGCGGCGAAGTGAAATGAACGCCAGCGTTTCCCTCACCCCCCAGCCCCCTTTCCCGCCAGCGGGCGAGGGGGAGTAATCGAACCGGAAAGCAATAAGATGACCAATATCCTCGACCATCTCTCCCAGCGCGTCCTTCTTTGCGACGGCGGTTTCGGCTCGCAGATTCAGGGCATGAGCCTGACCTTGGACGACTTCCAGGGCCACGAGAACTGCACCGACATTCTGGTGCTGTCCCGCCCCGATCTGGTGCGCGAGATTCATGGGCGCTATTACGCCGCCGGTGCGGATATGGTCGAGACCAACACCTTCGGCGCGTCGGAACTGACCTTGGGCGAGTTCGGCATCGGCGATCTGGCTTACGAGATCAACAAGCGCGCCGTGGAACTGGCCCGCGAAGCCGCCGAGCCCTATAAGGCCGATGGCCGCAAGCGTTATGTGCTGGGCTCGGTGGGGCCGGGCACCAAGTTGCCCAGCCTGGGGCATGTTGGCTATGACCGGCTGGAGGCCTCGTTCCTGGTCCAGGCCCGCGGCCTGATCGCCGGCGGTGCCGACGCCATTCTGGTGGAGACCTGCCAGGACCCCCTGCAGATCAAGGCGGCGGTCAATGCCGTCAAGATCGCCCGCGCCGAAGCCAATGTGGATACTCCCGTCTTCGTCCAGGTGACGGTCGAGACCACTGGCACCTTGCTGGTGGGCGCCGACATCGCCGCCGCCGCCACGGTGATCAATTCCCTGGATGTGCCGCTGATGGGCCTGAACTGCGCCACCGGCCCCCAGGAGATGAGCGAGCATGTGCGCTGGCTTTCGGCCAACTGGCCGGGCCTGATTTCCGTGCTGCCCAACGCCGGTCTGCCTGAGCTGCGCGACGGCAAGACTCATTACCCCCTGTCGCCCCATGATCTGGCGGTCTGGCAGGAGCGTTTCCTCGACGACGACCACGTCAATATGATGGGCGGCTGCTGCGGCACCACGCCTGATCATATCCGCGCCATCGACGAGATGTTGCGCCGTCGCGGCGGTTCGGACGTCCGTCCCGCCGTCGCCAAGCGCAGCGTGCATTGGCTGCCGTCGGTGGCGTCGCTCTATGGTCAGGTGGCCCTGCGTCAGGAAAACGCCTTCCTCTCCATCGGCGAGCGTTGCAACGCCAACGGCTCGAAGAAGTTCCGCGAATGTCAGGAGCGTCAGGACTGGGACGGCACCGTGGCCATGGGCCGCGAGCAGGTCAAGGAGGGCAGCCATACTCTCGATGTCTGCACCGCCTTCGTCGGCCGTGACGAGATCAGGGATATGACCGAGGTGGTGTCGCGGATGCGTGGCTCGGTCAATGCGCCGCTGGTGATCGACAGCACCGAACTGCCGGTGCTGGAGACGGCTCTGAAGCTTTATGGCGGCAAGGCCATTCTCAATTCCATCAACTTCGAGAACGGCGAGGACGCTGCCGCTGACCGCCTGCGTCTGGCCAAGAAGTTCGGCGCTGCGGTGATTGCGCTCACCATCGACGAAGAGGGTATGGCCAAGGATGTCGAGAGCAAGGTGGCCATGGCCCACCGGCTCTATGACTTCGCCGTCAACAAGCATGGCTTGGCCGCCTCGGACCTTCTGTTCGACCCGCTGACCTTCACTATCTGCACCGGCAATGAAGACGACCGCCTGCTGGCCAAACATACCTTGGACGCCATCAAGCGCATCCGTGAAGAGCTGCCCGAGTGTCAGATCATTCTGGGCCTGTCCAACGTCTCCTTCGGCCTGAAAGCGGCGGCGCGCACGGTGCTGAACTCGGTGTTCCTGGATCACGCCCTGAAATACGGCATGACCGGCGCCATTGTTCATGTCAGCAAGATCCTGCCGCTGCACACCATCCCCGCTGAAGAGGTCAAGGCCGCCGAGGACATGATCTTCGACCGCCGCGCCGAGGGTTATGACCCCTTGCAGGCCTTCATCGCCCTGTTCGAGGGCAAGACCGGCGAGGCCAAGGTGGCCAAGGTCCGCTTCGAGGCCGTGGATCAGCGACTGAAGCAGCGCATCATCGACGGCGACCGCACCGGCCTGGACGACGATCTGGCCGAGGCGCTGAAGACCTGGAAGCCTCTGGACATCATCAACAACCTGCTGCTGGACGGCATGAAGGTGGTGGGTGAACTGTTCGGCTCGGGCAAGATGCAGCTTCCCTTCGTGCTGCAATCCGCCGAGACCATGAAAGCCGCCGTGGCCTATCTGGAGCCCTATCTGGAAAAGGCCGACGGCCAGCAGAAGGGCACCATCGTTCTGGCCACGGTGAAGGGCGACGTCCACGACATCGGCAAGAATCTGGTGGACATCATCCTGACCAACAACGGTTACAAAGTGGTCAATCTGGGCATCAAGCAGCCCATCAACGCCATCATGGCCGCCATCAAGGAGCATAAGCCTGACGCCGTCGGCATGTCGGGCCTGCTGGTTAAATCCACGGTGGTGATGCGTGAAAACCTTGAAGAAATGACCCGCGAGGGTCTGGATATTCCGGTGCTGCTGGGCGGTGCCGCCCTGACCCGCAAATATGTGGATGAAGACTGCGTCGCCGCCTATGGCGCTGGCCGGGTCGGCTATGCCCGCGATGCCTTTGATGGGTTGGACATGATGGCCAAGGTGGCCGCCGGCAGCTTCGATGATTATATGGCCGAGGTGAAGGCCAAGCGCCTGTCGCGTCCCTCCAACGAGCGCCGCACTTTGGGCCAGGCCGCCCAGCCCGCCACCCGTCCGGTGGATGTCGAGGAAATCCGCCTGCGCCGGGCCGAGCTGTCCCAGGGCTATGATGTCCCGACGCCGCCCTTCTGGGGCCCGAAGGTCATCGACCATGTGCCCTTGCAGACCCTGGTGACTTACCTCAACGAGACTATGCTCTATCAGTTCCAGTGGGGCTTCAAAAAGGCCGGGCGGACTATCGAGGAGTGGAAGGCCTGGGCCCATAAAGAGCTGAAGCCTATGGCCGTCGATCTGCTGAAGCGCTGCGACAAGGAAGGCATCTTGCAGCCCAAGGCCGTTTATGGCTATTGGCCCTGCGCGTCCGAAGGCGATAGCGTCATCCTGTTCGACCCCATCGACCAGACCAAGGAAGTGGCCCGCTTCCCCTTCCCACGTCAGGGAACGGAAGGCGGTTTGTGCATCGCCGACTTCGTGCGCGATGTCTCCACAGGGCAACGCGACGTCATGGGCCTGCAGGTGGTGACCATGGGGCATAACGCCAGCGAAGTGGCCCGTCAGTGGTTCGCCGAGAACCGCTATAAGGATTACCTCTATCTGCATGGCCTTGGCGTCGAGATGACCGAGGCTCTGGCCGAATATGTCCATACCCGCATCCGCAGCGAGCTTGGCTTCGCCGCCGAGGACAGTCGCGACATCGAGGGCGTGTTGAAGCAGAATTATCGCGGCTCGCGCTATAGCTTCGGCTATCCCGCCTGCCCGCATATCGAGGATCAGGACAAGCTGCTGTCCCTGCTGGGGGCCGATCGGGTCGGCATCACTCTGTCCGAGGAGTTCCAGCTGGAGCCGGAGCAGAGCACCTCGGCCATTGTATTGCTGCATCCCCAGGCCAAATATTTCTCGGTCTAGGATCGGCCCGGGTCGAACCCGTCAAGGAATTGACGCGGTGAACTGTTACAGTCAAAGGCATGGCCGGGTTTCTCTCGGCCATGCCGGATGCTTTGGAGCTTCGCCATGTTCGTGATCGTGATCCGTTACAAGGTTCCCTTGACCCAGATCGATTCCGCTCTGGCTGCCCATCGCGACTGGCTGGACAAGGGCTTTCGGGACGGCGTCTTCATCCTGGCCGGGCCGCAAAATCCCCGCACCGGCGGCGTCATCATGGCTCAGAACACCAGCCGCGAAGAGCTGCTGGTTCGCCTCGGCGAAGACCCCTTCAACAAGAAGGGCCTGTCCGACTTCGAACTCATCGACATGGTGGTCCGCAAGACCGATCCCCGGCTGGAGTTTTTGCAGGGATAGCTAACCTTCCTGGAGGTTCCTGCCGTTTGTGGGTGCGCGATGGACTTGGAGTTGAATTCTTTGCTATTTATGGGCGCAAATAGACGGCGCTCTATGCGCCTCATAAAGTGAGGGGGGGGATAGGCGTGTCTTTTCCTGCATCTGTGCTGCATGTCCAGCCTCCGCGCAAAGTTCGCCTGCGTTGTGGTCTTCTTCCCCATGAACCGGTGCGTTTTTTATTTTATATGTTCTTTTTTATTTGGATTGGGGTTTCAACTTTTAGCGGCCTTTCTAAAATTAATGGCTTTCGCCATCATAGAGTTCAGGCCTGGGGTGAGGTTGTTGGGAAGGAAGTAAGTGGTGCTGATGAGCCGGTATTTGTGGTGCGTGTAAAATATCGTCCAGAGAAAAATAATATGGGAAAGGCTTATGTGTGTGAAGATTCTGTTAATGCTCGCTTGTATGATGATGTTTACAAAATAGGCTCTGTCGTTATTGTTGATTATGATTCTAGTGATTACGAGACGTGTAGGGTTCCTGAGGCGGATCATTTTTTAGACAAGTACGATGTATATTACAGTAATGACAATGGTGTCTATTATAGTAACATTGGCGTGCGGTACGTCCCTCAAATTTTTGTGGCGGCACTGCTTTTTTTGGGGTTTCGCCGCCCTCTTTTCGAGAGAATTTTTGAATATCGCCTCCTAAAATGGGGTGTTGCTGTTTCTGCTGTTATAGCTACCCAGGAAGACTATGTATTTAAGCGGCGGCGCTATAGCAAAGTGGCCTATCAGTTCAAGGATGCCTCTGGACAAGAAGTGATGGGAGCCAGAAAGGGGATGCCTCGTATGGAGGCTTTCGGAGACAAGGATGTTTCCCGTAGAGCCGAGGTTCTGGAAAATCCTATCGTTCTTTACGATCCCAAGAATAGCCGACGCCACCGGCTTTATCCCCTGACCAGCGTGAAGCTTCTTAGCTAACCCCTAGCGATCCATCTCATCCTGCCGTACCCTTAAGGCTGCCAAGCATTGGGGATGGGTCGTTGAAGCTGCGCGAGAAATCATTCAATCGGGATGACGTCATCTTCCGCGAGGGAGAGACGGCGGACTGTGTCTATGTGGTGGTCTCGGGCCGGGTCGAACTGACCAAGGCCGGGCTGAACGGACAGGTGCCCTTGGCTCTGCTGGGGGCGCAGGAACTGTTCGGCGAGATGGGCCCCTTTGACGACAGCCCGCGCAACGCCTCTGCTAAGGCCGTCGAGAAGACCCGCGTCAAGGTCATCCCCAAGGAACAATTCCGCACTTGGATCGCCGACGAGCCGGAAGCGGCTTTGCGCATCATCGCCACCCTGGTCGAACGCCTGCGCGCCGCCGACGAGATGATCGCCCGCCTGGGCGGCTCGATCCTGGCTGGTGCCGCGACCTCTGCCGCCGCCAAGGCCGCCGCGACCGCCGCTGCCGCCGCCCGTGCCACCGAGGCGCTTCCACCGTCCGAGGCCAAGCGCATGGGCCTGATGGAGGCGGTGGTTTCACTGATCCGGCGGCGCAAGGAAAATTCCCTGATGGATGGGGACGGCCCGGTGCCGGCCTTCCAGATCGGCCTTTGCATGGTCAATAACGACTTCGAGGGAGCCTGGACCCGCGCCCTCTCGACCCTGCTGGAAGGCCGCCAGGGGGTGGAAACTCGCCTGATTGGTCAAAGCCTGCAGATCGAGCCGGGGGCTGATCAGCTTCAGGCCATGGCCGCCACCATGCGGGCCCGGCAAGTGCTGGCTCACGAGGATGGTCTGGACCTGCTGGTCTGGGGCGATGTCCATGAAGATGGCTACAGCCTGTGGTTCACTCCCACCGGCTTGGCCGACGAAGACCGCCCCGGCACCTTCGGTCCCTTCCTGTCGCTTGAGTTGGCGGGCAACCTGGAACATCCGGTGGGCGAGTTGTTCCATGCCGCCGTGTTGGCCGCCATCGAGCCCATGAACGAGGGGCAGAAGGTGCTGCAAAAGCTCTATCTGCCCATGGCCATGCAGCATCTGCCTTCTTTCCCCGACGGCCTGCCGGTGGCCTGGAACCTGGAGCAGCAGCGCACCGCCCTGGTGACCTATGCCCACGGCCTGGCCACCATGGCCGCCTGGGAAGGCGATGCCGAGCTTTATGACCGCGCCGCCGAATGCTATCGCGCCGCCTTCATGCGCCTGCCCAACGAGGTCGCTCACGGCATTGAAGAAGCTGTGTTGCGCAAACATATCGGCGGAGCTTTGCAGGCTGCCGGTGACCGCCGCAAGGATGCCCCCTTGCTGGAACAGGCGGTGGAGGAATATCGGGCGGCGGTGGATTGCCTGTTCAAGGGCGCCTATCCCCAGGAATGGGCCGGGGCGCAGAACCGGCTGGGCCTTGCTCTCTATAAGCTGGACCTGCTGACCGGTCAGTCGGAATTGCTGAAGGAATCCCTGGCGGCCCTGCAGGCGGCCATGACGGTCTTCACCAAGGTCGAGCAACCCCAGCGCTGGGCCGACGTCATGGGCAATCTGGCCCAGGTGCTGCAAATCTATGGCGATCAGATGCGCAATCCCGACGTGCTGCAAAGAGCCGTCGAGGCCTGCCGCGCTTCCCTGGAGATGCGCAACCGCGACAAAGCGCCAGTGGCCTTTGCCGCCGGGCAGAACTCACTTGGCACGGCGCTGTTCCTCTTGGACAAGCACAACCGCACCGCCGAGCATAAGGACGAAGCGCGAGAGGCTTTTCAGGCGGCGCTGGAGATTTACCGCGCCATGGGCGCGGCCCGCATGGCGGCAGTCACCGAGAAGAACCTTGGCCATCTGGAGAAGTTGGTTAAGGGCCCGGTGGAGCGCAAGGTTGCTTCCCCCAATTGGGCCGACGAGGAATAGCCTCCGCCTAAAGGTGGATAGCATTATTTATTGGATGGGTATTCAGGCCTTTATTGATATGCTAGTATTTCAAAGGTAATAGTTTTGTAAACGGGTGGTTTTTTGACCTCGATCCGTATGCGACTTGCGGTTTTGGTCCTGGCCTGCGTCCTTCCGGTTTGGGCCGGAAGCGGCTATCTGACGTACCACAGCTATCAGGCCAAGCGCTCTCAGGTGGAACGTCAGATGCTGGATACGGCCCATATGGTGGGCTTAAGCATTGATCGCGAGATGGTCGGCGTGCGGGCCGCCCTGGAAGCCCTGGCCACGTCCCCCAGCCTGCGTCAAAAAGATTTCGCCGGGTTTTATCAGCAGTCCCGGCTGCTATTGAACGGCTATCCCCAGAATTCCAATATCTTGTTGGCTGATCGTGCTGGTCAGCAGCTAGTGAACACCTTTCTGCCTTATGGCCATCCTCTGCCCCGGCGCAATAATGCTCAGGCGGTGGAAAAGGTGTTCCACGACTCTCAGCCGTTCTACAGTGACCTGTTCATTGGCTCCATCAGTGGCAAGCCCTATGTGGGTGTGGATGTCCCCGTGCTGGGTGAGCATGAGGTTTTGTACGATCTGGCGGCGGTGATCCCCACCACGACCTTGGACAAGGTGCTGTCCATGGCCCGTCTGCCGGACCACTGGATCGGGGCGGTGCTGGACAGCAAGGGTATTTTGGCGGCGCGGACGCTGAATTCGCAACAGTTCGTCGGCAAGCTGTCCACGCCCCGCGTGCTCAATCTGCTTGAGGAGCATGGAGGCGGCATCGTCGAGGGGCCGAATTTTGAAGGGGAACCTTCGGTTTTTGTGGCCCAGCGATCAGCGGAAACCAACTTTGCCATCGTGCTGGTCGTGCCGCTGGAGATGCTGAATGCCGAGTTGCGTCAATGGATGATGTGGTCGGTCCTGGGCGGTGGAGCCCTGTCGATTCTTGGGCTGGCTCTGGCCATGGGCATCGCCGGCAGTATCGCCAGTTCGATTCAGTCCCTGGTGGCCGCCGCCGAGGCCCTGGGTCGTGACGAGGAACCGCTGACCCAGGCCAGCGGCCTGAAAGAGGCCGACGAGGTGGCGGCGGCTTTGCACAATGCTCATGTTCTGCTGACCCGCCGCGAGCAGGAGCGCCAATCTGCGGTCGGGGATTTGGCCGAAAGCAACCGCCTTTTGGCCGGGTCGAATGCCGACCTTGAGCAGTTCGCCTATGTGGCCAGCCACGATCTGCGCCAACCTCTGCGCATGGTCGCCAGCTATGTCTCGCTGCTGGAGCGTCGCTATGCCGACCAGTTGGACGCCGAAGCTCACGAATTCATTGGCTTCGCCACTCAAGGCGCCAAGCGCATGGACCGGCTGATCGTCGATTTGCTGGACTATTCCCGCATCGGCCGTCAGGAGCGGCCCATGGAACAGGTCGCTATAGCCGAGGTTCTGGACGAAGCCGCCCGCAATCTCGGCCCGGCTTTGGAGGATTGTGGCGGCAAGGTCCTTCTGCCAGCCCAAGCGCCCATGCTGTGGGGGAACCGCGAGGAGTTGGTGCGCCTGTTCCAGAACCTGATCGGCAATGGCCTGAAATATCATTCC
>Ga0302187_10001652_pt1 | contig 18813 bp, 20 predicted proteins | sample II_Bog_E1_3_FD_202120 | JGI IMG/M metagenome (GOLD analysis project Ga0302187, IMG submission 202120) | Peat permafrost microbial communities from Stordalen Mire near Abisko, Sweden - II_Bog_E1_3 | ecosystem: Environmental > Terrestrial > Soil > Wetlands > Peat | place: Sweden: Abisko...
ACACCGCTGTTGTCCGCCTTGACGCGGATTTTCACGTTGTAATCGACGACACGTTTGACAGCGACCAGAGCCTTCATCGGTACCATCTCCTCTATTGGACGTATTCTGTCTGAGATCATAGAGTCTCTTGTTGGCCGATCAACCCTGCAGTGCTTAGGGGCGGCTTGTTGGCGGGTACCCTAGCGAAAGCGCCTCCCTGCGGTCCATGACTCCTGCGCTCAAATCGCCTGACAGATTTTGCCATAAGCCGTAAACTTACCGTCATGAAGAGCCAGGACATCGAAAAGGGCACCGTCTCCATCCTCTTCGTCGAGGCGGTGCTGGAGAGTCTGAGGGAAAAGGGCGTCGATGGATTGCCCTTGCTGGAGCGTTGCGGCATCGCCCAAGCCCTGCTGTCTCTGCCCGAGGCTCGCATCACCGCCGCCCATTACACGGCGCTTTTGCGCCTGACCGCCGAAACCCTGGATGATGAATTCTTCGGCCAGGATTCCCGGCGTATGAAGGTGGGCAGCTTTTCGCTGATGTGCCATTCGGTGGTTTATTGCCGTCGGCTAGATCAGGCGGTGGAGCGGGCCCTGGCCTTCTTCAATCTGATGCTGGACGATATCCAGGGCAGCTTGCAGCGCGACGGCGATTTCATGCGGCTGGTGCTGACCGAAAAAGACACCTCGCGCCCCGCCCGCATCCTGGGGCAGGAAGCTCTGCTGATGTTCACCCACAAGCTGGCTTGCTGGCTGGTCAACCGGCGCATTCCCACCTTGTCGGCGGCCTTTCGTTTTCCCGAGCCGGAGCAGGGCAAGGAATATCGGGTGATGTTCTGCCCCGACCTCGCCTTCGGTCAGGACAAGACGGTGCTGACCTTCGAGCGGCATTATTTCGAGCTGCCGGTGGTGCGCGGCGAGGGCAGCCTGAAGGATTTCCTGCGCCGGGCCCCGGAAAATCTGCTGGTGCAATATAAGGACAGCCAGAGCCTGGCCTCGCGTATCCGCAAGCGCCTGCGCCATCTGCCGCCGCCCGACTGGCCCAGCTTCGAGGTGATGGCCGAGGATATGGGCAGCTCGCCCTCGACCCTACGCCGCCGGCTGGAGGGGGAAGGGCAGTCCTATCAGATGATCAAGGATCAATTGCGCCGCGACATGGCCATCAACCTGCTGGACGACCCGAGCCGCAGCGTCATGGACATCGCCACCGAACTTGGCTTCGCCGAGCCCAGCGCCTTTCACCGCGCCTTCAAGAAATGGACGGGGGCAAGGCCGGGGGAATATCGCCAGCAGGTGCTTACTCCGCCGCCTTAGCGTCGGGTATGGTCAGGCTGCGATAGCGGAAGGTGCCGTCGCCGGTGGCGATCAGTTCGCCAGCTTCGTTGCGGATCTTGGCGTGGGTGAAGAAGACGCTCTTGCCGCCGCCCTGGGCCTGGGATTCGGCCACCAGCTTGCCCGAGAAGGCCGGTTTCATGAATTTGACGTTCATGGAGATGGTGGCGCAGCCGCGTTGCTCCTCGCCGGGGGCGGGATAGACTCCGGAAAAGCCCGAGACGGTATCCAGCAGGCTCATCAGCACGCCGCCATGGACGCTGCCGACGCCATTCTGATGTTCGGGGCGCAAGGCCAGCTCGATGCGGGAAAAGCCCTCGGACCATTCGGTCAGCTCCAGGCCGATCAGGGAATTGAAGGTGGCATGATCGACGGCACCACCGGCTCCAGCCGACAGATGCTTCATGGCGAGGGACTTCAAAGACTGAGTCATGATGGCTTCCGGCGATGATGCAAGTGAAGAGCCTCTTTATGACGCCAAGCGCCCTGTCGCCTCAAGCCTAGAATGCTGCAGATGCGAAATGGTCATGATTTGGAGTGGCGAGCGTCAAATATGACGCATGCCGCGACAAGCCGCCGTTAAGGCGGCGTCCAAGTGCCGGATGGCACACCCGGCGAGGGACTTACGTGGTGCGTATTTTGCGCATCACGGTCTAGGAGGCCGCACCGACATGGCGCTGCGGGCGATAGAGGCGCTTTTGACCAGGGCATAGATGGGATCGCCCCGCTTCAGGCCCAACTCGGCGGCGGCGATGGCGGAAATGCGGGTCCAGAGCAGGCCGCCGCCATCGGGGGCGACTTCCACATGGACGTCGGCTTGTCCCTCGGGTGTTGCCGACATCGAGGCAACCCGGCCCGTCAGGATGTTCTGAATGCTGGTGCGCAGCGGTTTTTCCAGGGCCAGGGCGACGTCCTGAGCGCCGATGCGGACTCGGACCCGTGATCCGATGGGAGCATCGATCTGCGGCACATTGAGGAAGTTCGTCCCTAACGACAACCGGGTGATGGCGAAGTCGGGCAAATGCTCCTGCACCTCGGCCAGCAGGATCGATCCGGCGTCCAGGCGTCCGGTGATGGCCGAAAGGTCCAGGTCGCAAAGGACTTCCTCTAACGGACCCGAGGCCAGGGCCTCGCCGTTTTCCAGCACCACCAGATTGTCGGCCAGCTCGATAATCTCCTCGATGGCATGGCTGACATAGAGGATGGGGACCGAGAACTCCCGGGCGATCATGGCGATGAAGGGGATCAGCTCCTTCTTGCGGGCACCGTCCAGGGCGGCCAGGGGTTCGTCCATCAGCAGCAGGCGCGGGCTGGAGAGCAGGGCGCGGCCAATGGCCACCCGTTGCTTCTCGCCGCCCGACAGCTTGGCGGGGCGGCGGTCCAGCAAATGGCCGATGCCCAGCAATCCGATCACCCGGTCGAACGAGGCCCAGCGTTCCGCCACCGGCACCAGCTTTTCGCCATAGCGCAGATTGGCCAGCACCGACAGATGGGGGAACAACCGACCGTCTTGGAACACCAGCCCGACCCGGCGGCGTTCCGACGGCAGATCGATGCCGGCCTTGCTGTCGAAAAGGACCGTGTCGCCGACGACAATGCGCCCGGCATCAGGGCGGGACAGGCCGGCGGCCATGGCCACCAGCGAACTTTTGCCAGCCCCGGAGCGACCGAACAGAGCAGTGATGCCGCCTTCTGAGCGGAAGGAAACATCCAGGGTGAAATCGCCCTGGCGCTTCTTGAGAGACAGTTCGATGGACATCAGCCCTCCATCTTCCGGGCGACTTTGCGGGCCAGGATTTCCGAGGCCACCAGGGCGATCATGGCGACCACCACCGAGATGACGCAAAGGCGGAAGGCCCCAGCGTCGCCGCCGGGAGTCTGGGTCAGGGTATAGAGAGCGATGGGCAAGGTGCGGGTCTCGCCGGGGATGTTCGAGACAAAGGTGATGGTGGCGCCGAACTCGCTGAGTGAACGGGCGAAGGCCAGGATTGAGCCGGTCAAAACGCCCGGAGCCACCAGCGGCAGGGTGATGGTGAAGAAGACCCGGAACGGCCCAGCCCCCAGGGTGCGGGCGGCTTGCTCCAATCCCTTGTCAACGCCTTCCAGCGACAGCCGCACGGCGCGGACCAGCAGCGGGAAGGAAATCACCGCCGAGGCCAGGGCCGCGCCCTTCCAGTTGAAGGCGAAGCTGATGCCGAAGCTGTCATAGAGCCAGGAGCCGATGAAGCCCCGATGGCCGAAGCCTACCAGCAGGGCATAGCCCACCACCACCGGCGGCAGCACCAGGGGCAGATGGATCAGGCCGTCCACCAGACTCTTGCCGGGGAAATTGCGCCGGGCCAGAAGCCAAGCGCAGAAAATCCCCAGCGGAAGACTGGTGGCCACAGCCCAACCCGAGACCCAAAGGCTAAGGCGCAGGGCCTCGGCCTCGACGGTGGTCAGACTGAAAGCCTCCATGTTATTTGACCAGGAAGCCGTATTTGCGCCAGACGTCCTTGGCGGCGTCGGACTGGATGAAGGCCAGGAACTCCCTGGCCGCCGGAGTCTCTTGCCCAGCCACCAGGGCGGCGGGATAGATGATCGGCGGATGGCTGTCCTCGGGGAAGGTGGCGACAATGCGCACCTTGGGGTCGATCCAGGCGTCGGTGGTATAGACGATGCCCAGCGGACATTCCTCGCGGTCCACATAGGCCATGGCGGCGCGCACGGAATCGGCGCGGGCCAGCTTGGGCTCCACCTCGGTCCAGACGCCCAGCTTGGTCAGAGCGGCCTTGGTATAGATGCCCACCGGCACATGGTCTGGATCACCGACGGCCAGTCGGCCATCCTTCAGCACCTGGGCCAGGGGGAAGTGGGGCAGGATGCCCAGCTCGATCTTGCTGGAGGCCGGAGCGATCAGGGCCAGACGGTTGCCCAACAGGGCGACGCGGCCCGACAGCAGCTTGCGGTCGCTAAGATAGTCGGCCCATTGCTCGTCGGCGGAGATGAAGACCTGGGCCGGAGCGCCGTTCTCGATCTGCTTGGCCAGGGTCGAGCTGGAAGCGTATGAGGCCACAAGCTTGCCCTTGCCCTGGGCGGCGAAGCTGGCTCCCAGTTCGTTCAGGGCGTCGGTGGTCGATGCGGCGGCGAAGACCTTGACGTCGGGAAGATCGGCGGCGTTGGCAGCGGCCGAGACGGCCATCAGGCCGGCGGCCACCAGGGCCAGGAAGTGACGACGGATCATGTGACCCCCTTCGTTGCAATGGTCAAGGCGCCCCCGCCTGTTCCTTAGCGTTTATAATTCAGAGTATATAACGCTCGGTCAAGGGGGCTGCTGCGCTGCGAAGGGGCCAAGGCAAAGAAAAAGCCCGCCGCTCTTGCGAGAGGCGGGCTTTCCCGTGGGCTTAAGAGAAGACTACTTCAGGGTCTTCAGGTAAGCAATCACGTCGGCACGGGCGGTGCCGTCCTTCAAACCAACGAAGGTCATCTTGGTGCCGGGCACCAGATCCTTGGGGCTGGTCAGCCACTTTTCCAGGGTCGCGTCGTCCCAGGTCAGGTTGGCGGCAACCAGCGGGGCCGAGTACTTGCCATTGTAGCTGGCCAGGGTGCCGGCCTTGCGGCCAGCGACGCCGAACAGGCTCGGGCCGACCAGATTCTTGTCGGCGACGACGGCATGACAAGCCTTGCAAGGGGCAAAAGCCTTTTCGCCGGCAGCGGCATCGCCAGCCATGGCGGGGGTGGCGACGGCAACGGTGGCGGCAACCAGGGCGGCCAGGGTCCAGGAACGCTTCATGTACCTCTCCTAAACTTGAGGGGAAGCGGCTTAGGCGAAGGCCAGCCGCCATACTGTTCGATAAGCCAGCAAACTACACGGAGCTTGCGGCCTGGGAAAGGCCGAAGTTTGTCATTTTGGCCGCATTTTTCCTTGAAAAGTGCATTTCAGCGACGCTCGACCCCTTTGGAATTGATGATTATCAAATGGCGGGCGGGATCGGGCTGGGCCGAGCGGGGGCGCCAGATGTGCAGGCCGAAACGGTTCTCGACGGTAAAGCCGTTTTCCTCGCTGGCCGCCAAAGCGTCGCCATGCCAGGCCGCCAGCACCCGGCGGCGATAGGCCTCGCCCAGACCCGGGGTGGCCGAGTGATAGCGGGCAATGGCTGCCTCCCAGCTTCCCGACAATCGATGCAACCCGGCCAGAAAGCGGGCGGCATAATCGATATTGGCGGCGGGATCAAAGGCCTGGGACAAGCTGGCGAAGGCGTCGGGGTGATGCAGCAGGCTGATCTGCATGCAGCCCACATCCACATTGCGCAACCCTTGGGCGGTCAGGGAGGCGACGGCGGCCTCGGCCTCGGCCTTGCTGGCAAAGCTGTGGGCGGTGCCGGCGGTGTCGATGATCCAGGGCCAGCGGTTGGATTCCACCTGGGCGATGGCCGAGAGCAGGCCCTTGGGGATCTGCCAGCGGCTTTCGGCGGCGGGAAAGGCGGCGTTGCAGGCTTCGGCATCCTGGGCCCGGAGCGGTGGAGACGCCAGCAGCAGAAGACATAAGAGGATAAGGAGAAGACGCGGCATGGCGGCAGTCTATGCTCTCCATGCCGCTTCTCCAATGGCCTAGCGCTTTGCATCAAGCGGCCCGTTCCGGGCCCGCTCAGGCGCCGCGCGGGCTTTTCGCGTTTCCCAATCTGACATAAGTCGGATCGGGAAACGCTCTTACCTGGGCTGCATCACCGGCCAGCCGACTCTGGTGGCATAGGCTTCCAGGGCGCGGCCACCGGCCACCACCACGGGATGTCCCACCACTTCCAGCATGGGGCGGTCGGTGATGTCGTCGCCGAAGGCGTGGCAGACTGCCGGCGAGACGCCATGTTCCTTTAAAAAGTCCAGCAGAGCTGTGGCCTTGCCGGTGCCGATGGTCTGGGGCGGCAGCAGGCGCCCGGTATAAAGCCCCTCTTCGATTTCCGGGCGGCAGCAGAGCAGATGACGCACCTGCAGCCGCTCGGCGACGGGAGCCAGCAGGGCGGGGAAGGAGCCGGAGACGAACACCGGCTCCACCCCGTCCGCCTGCAACTGACGCAGCCGCTCCACCACCTTGGTGTGATAGAGTTTGGGCCTGTTGCGCTCCATGACCGAGAACCACTCGGCCCCCAGTTTGGCGACCTCGGCGGCGTCGCGTCCCTTGAAGTGGGCGTAATAGCGGCTGTTCAGCTCTTCCCACGGGGCGTTCTCGTTGCGCAGCCTGTCCATATCCATCTCGAAGGCCTGGCGTTGTCCGGGCTCCCGGCCCCGGCCATACCAATAGTCTTGGAAGCTGAACATGCTCTTCACGGCGATCAAGGTGTCGTCCACGTCGAAGAAGGCGTAGGCCGGCGGTGCCGCGTTGGAGGGGGCGGTTCTGGTCATGGAGCGTCTCCTGCCGGCTGTCAGGCGACGGCGGACAGAGTGCCGAGGACGGCCTCGGTGGCTCGAACGCAGGCGGTGGCGGCCAGCTTGCCTTCCTTGCCCGAGATGCGGGCATCTTCAAAGGTGGTGAAGTCGGTGACGAAGCTGGAGACGGTTTCGCCGCACTGCTCGACGGTGATGTCGGCGACGAAGCGCTGGCGTAAGGGATTGGCCCCCTCATGCTCGCGCAGGCGATAGCGAACGATGGCCGGCAAGGGGAAGGCGAAATGGCTGTAGCGAGCCACCATCTCGTTGATGACGAAATAAAATTTGGTGCCGTCCTCGGGCAGGAAGAAGGCTTCGGTGACGGCCAGGAAGGACTGGCGGGCAGCTTCCAGAAGGATCATGCCCTGCAGATGCTGGCCGGTCTGATGGTCCTGCATCAGTTCGCAGTTCTCGTCGATCACCAGATCCAGCAGGAATTCCTTTTCCGAGATCTGGCGGGGACGCGAAATCAGGGTGTTCTCGCTCTTGCGCTTGTGGGACTGGCTGGCCGGGGCGCGGCGGTTCATGCGCTCCAGGGGCGACATGTCGAAACGCTCGGGGTGCGGGCTGGCGGCGGCCAGTTTCAGAATGCCCAGAACGTCTTCGTCGCTCAAACCCTGGCCGGGGTGAATCTCGATATAGTTGTGCTCAAACATCATCAGGCCCGAGACCGTCAGCAGGCCGCGAAGTTGGGAGACGGTAAGGACATTCTTGCCGTGCGAGAACTGAAAAAACTTATCGCCGACGACAAAGATGATCTGGTTTTTCATTTTTAATTCTCCGAATTCAAGAGTAGGCATAGGCAGTCACAAGGTGATGCGCATATATGCCTTTGGCTGTTTGGGCTGGCCCTTTGATAGACCCGAGAAGTTTCATTTTCAATATTTTTTTATTAACAATTTTATGTTTAATCCGGTCTTTTGTTAAATTTTTTATATTTGATGTTGTTTTGAGCTCTAATTTGCAATCTCGACGATTTTCCGTGGGATTTCTTCCAGTGTATTTGCGGTTTCGCAAGTGCGAGATGGACTACTTATTGGTGAGGTATATTGCATTCGTGGTGATTGTTGGTTATCGTCTGACTGCAGGTTGTACTGAGGCCGGTCCTGGCCGTCGTGGCGAAAGGGGGCTTGATGATGAAGAAACTCTTATGTGCCGCTTTCGCCGTTTTTCTGGCGGTGGGCACGATGGTTGGCGCGTCTCCGGCTTTCGCCGGGCAGCGTAATCTGAATTTCATCACCATCGGCGTGGCGCCCTGGGCTTTTGTCGATAAGGCCAGCGGCAAGAATCTGGGGGTGTTTCCGGCGGTGGTCTCCGAGCTTGAGCGCCGCACCGGCTTTCACATTCAGCAATCCTACGAACCCTTCGCCCGCATTGATCACGAGCTGGAAATCGGATCTCAGGACTGCACCATCCTGGTCTGGAGCGATAGCCGCACCCGCATTGTCGAGCGTGGTGAATTCGTCGCGTCTCATCCCATGGGGGTGATCGCCCGCACCGGGGTGAAGATCTCCAGCTATGACGATTTGAAGGGTAAGACCATTTCGGTTTTGCGGGGGCTCGCTTTGGAGCCGCGCTTCGATTCCGATCCCGAAATCATCAAGGATTTCGACAGTGATTACGTCTTGGGCGTGCGCAAAATGGCGCATCAGCGGGTGGATGCCGTCGCCGGCGCCGTGCCGACCATCCAGTTTCTGGCCCGTCAGGAAGGGCTGGAGCAATATCTGGGGGATCGCTTGATGCTGGTGGATACGCCGCTGGTCTTGCAGTGCTCGAAGAAGTCGGCCAACCTGGATTTGATGCCCGCCCTCAATAAGGCTATTCGCCAGATGCGCGAAGACGGGACCATCGAGCGGATCAAGACGGATAATCTTTTCATGTAACCTGTCGGATGAATGCTGGAGATGGGGGAAATCTTGGGATGACCAGTCATGCCGCCACTCTCGATAGCCCTGATCCTGACCGGCAAAATGCGGACGCCTCTATATTGTCTTCTGTGCAGAACCGTGCCGATTCAATGACCGCCGCCGACTTCGGCGCGGCCGAAGGATTGCGAGGATTTTCTCCCCTGCAAAAGGGTATCGGCCTGCGTCTGTTGGCCTATATCGTGCTGTTCAGCACGGTGGTGACCCTGATCGCGACCGTGATACAGCTTTATGTTGATTATCGCCGCGACGTCGGCGCCATCGAGCAGCGTATGCAAGAGATCGAGCGGACCTCTCTCGACAGCATTGCCGGCTCTTTGTGGAACGTCGATACGGGCGAGCTGCATCTTCAGCTGGAGGGGCTGCAACGCCTTCCTGACATGCAGATGGTGGAACTGCGCGAGACGGGGTCTTTGGACAAGCCGTTGGTGATCCGCGTCGGTTTGCCCCAGGACGGGGCGGTGATGGGGCGCGATTTCCCACTGTTCCATGGAGCCGGCGGCCAGCGCCAGCAGATCGGTCAGCTAAGGGTCGAGGCCAGCCTCAGCTCGGTGTACAGCCGGCTGTGGGACACGGCCGTTTTCATCCTGCTCAGCCAGGGTGTGAAGACCTTCCTGGTCTCCATGTTCACCCTCTATCTGGTCTACCGGTTGGTGACGCGGCATCTGATTTCCATTGCCGCCTATCTTGACCGCTATGACCTGCACCAACCGGCCCCCAAGCTGGAGCTGAGCCGCCGCAAGCCCATGAGCACCGATGAGCTGGATCGCATGGTCAATGCCTTCAACGTCATGTGCGAAGGGCTTCAGGGGGCTTATGGCGAACTGAGCCATGTGAACAAGGAACTGCAGGACGATATCCGCGCCCGCCTGCGGGCCGAGGAAGAGGTGCGGCATCTGAACTCGGTGCTGGAACTGCGCGTGCGTCAGCGTACCGCCGAGTTGGAGGCCGCCAATAAGGAACTGGGCTCCTTCACCTATTCGGTGTCCCATGATCTGCGCGCTCCCTTGCGCCGCATCGAGGGCTTTGGGCAGATCCTGGCTGATGAGTATGCCGGTAATCTGGACGAGCGGGGGCTGCATTACATCCGCCGCATCCGCGCCGGCGCCAACGACATGGGCGAGATGATCGACAGCTTCCTCAAGCTGTCGCGCTCCACCCGCGGCGAGCTGGCGGTCGAAACCGTCAATCTGTCGTCTTTGGCCGCCGATACCGTCGAACAACTGCGCGAAAAAGACCCCGAGCGTCAGGTCTCGGTGGAAATCCAGTCCGACGTCACCGTCCAGGGCGATCGCCGCCTGTTGCGGGTGGTGCTGGAAAATCTGTTGGACAATGCCTGGAAATACAGCCGCAAGGCCGATAAGCCGATGATCGCTTTTGGCGCGACCCAGGATGCCGGTGGGACGGTGTTCTTCGTGCGCGACAACGGTGTGGGGTTCGACATGGCCAATGTCAACCGACTGTTCACGCCATTCAACCGCTTGCACAAAGCCGAAGAGTTCGAGGGGTCCGGGATCGGGCTGGCCACGGTGCAGCGTATTCTGGCCCGCCATGGCGGGCGTGTTTGGGCAACGGCCGCTCCTGGGCGCGGAGCGACGTTCCATTTTACCTGTTGGGAAGGCAAGAGCGCGGATGAGCAGTCATAAGATTTTGTTGGTCGAGGATAACGTCGATGATGTCGAGCTGACCATGCATGCCTTCCGCAGCCACGGTCAGGGCACTGATGTGGTGGTCGCCCACGACGGTGAAGAGGCCCTGGACTATATCTATGCCCAAGGCAGCTATGCCGACCGCAAGGAAGGCGTGCCCGCTCTTCTTCTGCTGGATCTGAAGTTGCCGGGGATCAGCGGTTTGGACGTGCTGCGTCGCGTTCGCTCGGTTCCCGAAACCCGGCGCATGCCGGTGGTGATCCTGACCACCTCGGACGACGAGGGGGACATCATTACCGGCTATGACCTGGGGGCCAACAGCTATATCCGCAAGCCGGTGGAGTTCGGGTCCTTCACCCGCGTGGTGGAGCAGCTTGGCCTTTATTGGCTGATGATCAACACGCCAGCGCCGCACTGAGCGGGAAGGAGCTGGGGTGGTGGCTGGGGCCTTGCAAGTTCTTCTCGTCGAGGATAACCCCGACGATGCCGAACTGATCGAACTGGAGCTGTGCCGTAACGGCTATCTGCCGACCATCACCCGTGTCGAAACCGGGGAGGAGATGGCGGCGGCTTTGGCCGGGGGTGGTTGGGACATCGTGCTGTCCGACTTCAATCTGCCCAGCTTCAGCGCCGAGCGGGCCTTGGACACCTTGCGGGCCAGCGGTCAGGACCTTCCCTTCATCATCCTGTCCGGAGTGGTGCAGGCCGAGGACGCGGTCAGCCTGCTCAAACGCGGGGCTCATGATTTCCTGAACAAGGACGCCTTGGCCCGGCTGGCTCCGGCCATAGAGCGCGAGCGCCGCGAAGCCCTGGAACGCACCCAGCGCCGCGCCGCCGAAGAGCGGGTGCGCATTCTGTCCCGCGCCGTTGAGCAAAGCCCGGTCTCGGTGGTCATCACCGACCGCGAAGGCATGATCGAATATGTGAACCCCAAATTCACCGAAGCCACCGGCTTTTCCGCCGAGGAGGCCATCGGCCGCGAGCTGCTGTTCACCCGCCTGCCGGAATCAGGACACGATGCCTGGGCCAGCCTTTGGACGACGGTGGGCGAGGGCATGGAGTGGCGGGGCGAATTCTGCAGCCGCCGCCGCGACGGTCAGGTGATCTGGGAATATGTCACCGTCTCGCCGCTGAAGGATGACCATGGGGCAGTGGGGCACTATATCGCCGTCAAGGAAGACATCACCACCCGGCGCAGCTACGAGGAACAACTGCTGCGCCAGGCCAATTTCGACGATCTGACCGGCTTGCCCAACCGGGTGCTGGTGCTGGATCGCCTGGAGCAGGCCATGGCCCTGGCCCACCGCGAGGGCGAGCTGTCGGCGGTGCTTTATATCGATCTGGATCGTTTCAAGACCGTCAATGACACCCAGGGTCATTCCGCCGGCGATCGTCTGCTGATCGAGGCGGCGGCGCGGCTGACGGCCTGTGTGCGCGAAGGCGACACCCTGGCCCGCATGGGCGGCGACGAATTCCTGCTGATCCTGCCGGGTCTGGCCGAAAGCGATCTGGCCCAGATGGTGGCCGAACATGTGAAAGAGCTGTTCTTGCAGCCCTTCATCGTCGATGGCCAGGAGCATTTTATCACCGCCAGCATCGGCGTCACCCTGTTCCCTGCCGACGGCCAGGACCCCCAGGTTCTGCTGCGCAACGCCGATCTGGCCATGTACAAGGCCAAGGAGCAGGGCGGCAACGGCTATCATTTCTTCACGCCGGAGATCAACCAGCGTATGCGTCAGCGGCTGGCCATTGAAAAGGATCTGCGCGGCGCCATGATCCGCCAGGAGATGGAGGCGCATTTTCAGCCGGTGATCGATCTGGCCGCCGAGCGGGTGATCGCCGTCGAGGCCTTGATGCGCTGGCGCAAGCCCGACGGCATGGTGATGCCCAGTCTGTTCATCCCAGTGGCCGAGGAAATGGGGCTGATCCGTCCGCTGGGCGAATGGATTCTCAATCGCGCCTGCCGAGAGGTGATGCAGACCCTGACCGTGGTTCCGGATCTTAGGCTGGCGGTCAATGTCTCGCCGCGTCAACTGCAGGCTCCGGGCTTTGGCGGCCTGGTCCGTCAGGCCCTGGAGCATAGCGGCTTGCCGCCGCATCGCCTGGAGTTGGAAATCACCGAATCCGTGCTGATGGACGAAGACCCCGAGACTGCGCAGAACCTGAAGAATCTCTGCGACCTGGGGGTGCGCCTGTCCATCGATGATTTTGGCACCGGCTATTCGTCCCTGGGCTATCTTCAGCGCTATCCCTTCGACACTTTGAAGATCGACCGCTCTTTCATCGCTTCGGCGCTGGAGAACCGATCCTCGGCCCGGCTGGTGGAAACCATCATCGCCATGGCCCATTCCTTGCGCCTGGAAGTCATCGCCGAAGGCGTCGAGACGCCCGAGCAACTGGCCTTCCTCAAGGAACGGGACTGCGATCTGGTCCAGGGCTATCTGTTCAGCCGGCCTTTGCCGGCCACGGAGCTGAAGGGCCCCATGGTCGACGGTTTCGGCATTCTACCTATGCCCCTGTTGGCGGAATAGCTTACTTTCTGGCCAAAGCCACGCCGATCGCCACCACCACGAAGCCGGCCAGAGCCATAGGCGGCAGGGATTCGCCGAACAGGGCCCAGGCCATCAGGGCCGTGGTCGGCGGCGTCATATAAAACAGGCTAGCCACTCTGGCCGCCTGTCCCTGGCGGATCAGCAGATAGAGCAGGAAGACGGCTCCCACCGATAATCCCAACACCAGCCAGCCCAGGGCGAAGACGAAGGTCGGCGTCCAGTCCACATGCATGCTCTCGGTGGATAGGGCGGCAATGCCTAAGACCACACAGCAGGCCATATATTGCACGGCGGTGCCGCTGCGCAGATCGGTGCTGGCGCAGAAGCGTTTTTGGTAAAGCGTGCCGACGGTGATGCCGCCCAGGGCGGCCAGGGCGCAGAGGATGGCGACGGGATCGGCGTCCAGAGACAGCTTGCGCCAGACCACCATGCCCACACCCACCAGCCCCAAGCCCAAGCCCAGCCATTGTTTCGGCCCCACTTTTTCGCCCAGCAGCCGTGAGGCAAGGGCGGCGGTGAGCAGGGGCTGCAGCCCGACGATCAGCGCCGTCATGCCCGATGGCAGGCCATGGGCGATGGCGGCGAAGACTCCTCCCAGATAGACCGCATGCACCAGCAGCCCGGCCACGGCCAGATGGCCGGTTTGGTACAGGCTGGGCCAAGGGGCGCGGGCCACCAGGGCGGCGCCGCTGAGCAGCGTGGCCACCAGGGCCAGGCGGATCAACAGGAAGGTGAAGGGCTCGGCGTGGGGAAGGCCGTATTTAGCGCCGATGAAGCCGGTGCTCCACAGCAGCACGAACAGCGCCGGTGCCGACTTCAGAAGCCAGGACGGCGGTGTAAGGGATTGTTTTCTCATCCTTTGATCATGCCGGGCCTAGCCATCCAGGGCAATCGCCGAATCGATCTAGAGCCTTCTGGTGATCACTTCCCGAGGACGAAGCTGTGCGCCGGACTTCCTGCTCATACAACCAAAAATTACAACCTTTAGTTATTTGTTTTTAGTTTTTTCTACCACTTAGGAACTGTTCCCCTAATAAGCTACCTAAAATCGAATTACTAACTAAAGGAACATCGTTTGGTATGTATCTTAGCAGGGGGAGTCGCCTGAAGGGGTGGCGGGAAACGCAATGTTCGATGACCAGATTTTCACCGGAGTGCCCGAGGCGGGATCGGCGGACCGTACCCGACTGATTGATTTTTGCATGGCCAATAAATCCAGGGTTCTGTCAGCCATTCCCTGGGTTGCCGCCGAGATTGCCGATCATGCCGGTTTCGAGGTTCTTTTCGAGGTCTTGCGCCATCACGGCGGCATGACCTGCTATGTCCCCCATGACATCCGCCGCTGCCGTACGAAGTTCGGCCTGGACCTTCCCGAGAAGCTGCATGATCGTTTTATCGTCCTGTCCGATAGTAATGGTTGCATCAATGTACCTTCGGCCTGGGGTGTCTTCTTGGCGATTCGTCGTGTCGCCATTTGCATGGCTTTGGAAGACGGTAAACCCAACAAAGATATCGCTCGCTGCTTTGGCGTGACGGACCGCTTTTTGCGGTCTTTGCGCTCGCAACGCCGTGCGGCCAATCCACAACCGACAGTATAAGCCGGGTGAGCGTTCCCACGGTATCGATCCAAGGGATTGCTACCGTTAGGTTGCGGCCAGCGAGGGCTGCGGCCCGATCTCTGATCGGGACTCCCTCGCGGGCCGGGCAACTCAAGGCTTAGAAAGGATTTACCAATGGCAATCGATACTGGACTGATCGGCTCGGTTATCAATGCCCTGCCTCTGGACCGCATGATCTCTGGCCCGCTTCAGGCCATGATCACCGCCCAGATTCAGGCGAGCAAGTCTTACGCCGACTTCCTGATGGGCGTCTGTATCAAGGATGGCAAGGCCATCGCGGTGCAGTTCGACTATGACGAAACCCTGGTCGACAGTCAGGGCCATGTCACCGGCGTGATGACCAAGACCATGCGCATCCCGCTGCTGGCCGCCATCAGCCACCCGAACATCTGCATCGAGGAAGGCACCGTGGACTTCGAACTGGAGATTTCCCAGTCCGAGGAAACCCACGATGAAACCTCGGCTCAGGGCTCGTTCGAGGCTTCCATGGGTTGGGGGCCGTTCTCGGTCAAGGTTTCAGGCAGCGTGTCCCACAAGTCCGAACAGACCCGCAAGACCGACACCCGGGCCAAATATTCGATCCACACCTCGATCAAGCGCCAGGACCCGCCGGAAGCTTTGATGCGCGTCATCGACTTCATGACCAACGCCGCCACCAAGCCCGTGGTCATGCCCGACAACCAGAAGCCCAAGGATGCCGCCACCGGCGCGGCCGACATGAAGAAGAATGCCCTGGCGGCTCCCGGGGCGCCTGCTCCGGCCCAGGGGCAGCCTCAGCCTCAGCCTGCTCCCGCCCACTAATGGTCTGAAGCCCTGCTGATCGTCCTCGACCCCTAAGGGGCAATAAATGAGGACGAGCGGTCGCCGCCACCTCATTCAGACCTCCCCAAGGCGGGGTGGCGGCGGTTCGCGGGGGGAGTGTTTTTCGGGGAAAGGATACCGGGAATGCTGAAGAACTTCTTCAAGCGCTTCAGGGAGAAAAAGCAAAGGACGCAGACGATGGATTCATCGCAACTCAGCGACATCACCCGTGGCCTTTACCACGTGGCCTCTTCGACCACCGCCATGGTGGCACAGCAATATATCCATATCCTCCAGCAGTTCTTCGACCAGATGGAGGACGGTACGCTGCAGGCCAAGATGGCCAAGGTGGCGGTCGACGACAAACATTTCATCATGGTCCCGCTGATCTCCCTGGTGTCGCCCACCGGCTTCAATCTCGACAAGATGAAGGTCGGGCTGGCGGTGCGGGTAGACGAGGTGGACGTGCGGGCCGCCACCCATCCTTCCGACGATTCCGGGGCCACGCGCACCGCTTTCACCGTGTCGATGTCGCCCCGTCCGGGCCAGGGCGATCGCAATGGCGAGGCCATGACCATCGATCTGGAATTCGTCGCCCATGCGCCGCCCGAAGGCGTCATGCGCATTATCGATTCCTATACCAACCTGATCCGCCCGGCCAAGCTGGACGACGGCAGCTTCCCGCCCATCAAGCCGGTCACCCTGAAGGAGATGGCCAAGGTGGAGCGGGAAGGCGAGGGCACCGAAGCCATGCCTGGCGATGAAGGCTCCGATGCTGCCCCGGCTACAGCCCCGTCTTCGTCCTCGTCTTCGTCCTCGTCCCCGGTTCCGCCACCGCCGCCGCTTCCGCCGCGTCGCCCGGAAGACGGTCCCGGCGATCTGCCGGTTCGCGTGTGATTTTCATCTCAAAAAACAGGAGACATGACACATGGATGCCTTAACCAGCGAACAGCTTAAAAAGATCATGCCGACGGCCAAGGCCGAGACGATCGAGAGCTTCGTGGATCCCTTGAACCAGACCTTGTCCGAATTCGGCATCGACACCGAACAGCGCGCCGCCTGTTTTCTGGCCCAGTTGGCCCACGAGAGCGGGGCTCTGCGCTATGTCAAGGAACTGGCCAGCGGCGAGGCCTATGAGGGCCGCAAGGACCTGGGCAATGTCGAGCCCGGCGACGGTGTTCGCTATAAGGGCCGTGGCCTGATCCAGATCACGGGTCGCACCAACTATGGACATTGCGGCCAGGCCTTGGGCGAGGATTTGGTCGCCAACCCCGAGAAGCTGGAGGAACCTCTGTTGGCGGCTCGCTCCGCCGGCTGGTTCTGGTCGACCCGCAAGCTTAACGACTGGGCCGATAAGGGCGATTTCCGCACCATCACCAAGCGCATCAACGGCGGCTTCAACGGCCTTGAAGATCGCTTGGCCTATTACGGCCGAGCCCGCGAGGTCTATGGATTGCCGCCCGCCGATGACAATGGCGACGGCGACACCGAAACCAGCGACGAGGTGTAGGAATCCTCGCCATAGCGGCGAAAGCCATCCTTGCCGCCGCTCTTGGCGATATACATGGCCAGATCGGCGTGGCGCAGCAGATCCTCCGGCGTACCGCCGTCGTCAGGATATTGGGCCACGCCGATGCTCACCGAGATGCGATGGTCCCGGCCACAGAGATGGAAGGGGTCGCGCAGGCTGTTGACCAGCCGCTCGGCGGCCACCATGCAGCCGCCGTCAAGCTGACTGCCTTCCAACAGCAGTAAGAATTCGTCGCCGCCGAAGCGTCCGGCGATGTCGGTTTCGCGCAAGTCTTTGGTCAGGCGGTGGGCTACCTCTTGAAGCATCAGGTCGCCGACCTCGTGGCCGCAGTTGTCGTTGATCTCCTTGAAGCCGTCAAGATCGAGGAACAGCAGTCCTAAGCCACTGCTTCCCCGCCGGGCGCGGGCCAGAGACAGGGCGACCTGCTCGGTAAAGGCCGCGCGGTTCAGCAGGCCGGTCAGGGGATCGTGGCGGGCCAGATGGCGAAGTTGCTGCTCCAAGCGGTGATGTTCGGTGATATCGCGGGAAAGCCCTTCGACGCCGATGATATTGCCATTGGCGTCGTGGGCGAAACGGGCGTTGACTGAACACCAGACGGTGTCGCCGTTCTTATGTCGGACGGCGACCTCGAAGCGGCTGACGCTGCCGCCGTTTTCCCGCATGGCCGCCAGCAGTCTGTCACGGCCTGTTGTGTCCACATATAAATCGGCCAGCCGGCGTCCTCGCATCTCTTGCTCGTCGTAACCGAGGATTTGCGAGACGCAGTGGGACATGCGCAGGATTCGACCTTCGGCATCGGTGCGATAGAAGATATCGGGCAGATTGTCGATAATGGCCGAAAGGTCGGCCTCGGATTCCTGCAGCTTCTCATTGCTGTGGCGCAGGGCGTTCTCCATGGTCTGGCGCTGGTGATCCCAGCGGGCCAAGGCCAAAAAGAGCGCCAAAGCCGTCAGGCTGACAAAGGTCAGCCCCTTGACCATGCTGAACTGTAAGGCAAGTTCCGTGGGCAAGACTCGCAGAAGGGCATCGGTAGCGATGATCCATGTCACGCCTGCCAGAAGATAATAAAAGGCGATTTGCCGTGCCCGCACCCCAGTGCTCCTTCAACATGACATTCGCCATATGGTGATTATGGTCAATTGTCAGTTTGTTGAAATTGCGATTAAGAAGCATATGGTGTGGCCCGGTTAGGATAAAAGGCCCATACGTTCGTATGGTCTTTGGCCTATGTGGGGAGTTTTTTCAGTAATTCCCGCATGCTCTGGCGCAGAAGAGCGGCGAAGGATGGCTCCTCAAGCCCCGCGAAATCATTGATCCGGCCTTCCACCCAAGTCAAAGCCAGGTCTTCACGGGCAAAGACCAGCAGGACATGCAAACCGGCAGAGGCAGGGCGGGGGCGGAACTCGTTCCTGGCCAATTGTCCCGCTGAAAGGTCCTTCGCTGGCTCGAAGGCCAAAATCAATCGCAAGGCGGAATCCCCGCTATCCTGTAAGTCATAAGTGATGCGGACGGGGCGGCTGGCCAGAGGCGCCGCCAAAGCCTCCAGCACAGCCTTTCGACAAAGGGCGCCTTGGTTCGAGAAGGCCTCGTTTTGTAAAAGCAGCAATAACGGCCCTTTGGAAATGGCCCAAAGTAGGGATTCGCTGGTTGCCGGAGCTGAAATGGGAGCCGCGATCGTGATGGGCATTTTACGGAAAATGGAAATAATTCGCTTAAACATGGCTTCTATCGCCGAATGTCTCTTTTCGAAGTCCTCACGATAAGGTTTATTACCTGCAATGGGCTAAGAAAAAAAACATCAGGGTCGGTATTGAGGGGCCGCCCGTCGCCCGCCGTCTGGAGCGACCGATGTCAAAATTAAGGAAGATCCACATCACTAAAGGCGTCTCGTGGGTCGAGGCACCGGATGCTGGTCTTTTTGTGCTTTGCGGCTGTCCTGCCGACGCCGTCAAACATCTGATGCGCCGCGGTCTCATTCTTGAGACCGAACGCGAAGGCGTGCCCTTCGAGACCGGCCCCA
>Ga0302187_10001653_pt1 | contig 18803 bp, 12 predicted proteins | sample II_Bog_E1_3_FD_202120 | JGI IMG/M metagenome (GOLD analysis project Ga0302187, IMG submission 202120) | Peat permafrost microbial communities from Stordalen Mire near Abisko, Sweden - II_Bog_E1_3 | ecosystem: Environmental > Terrestrial > Soil > Wetlands > Peat | place: Sweden: Abisko...
GGGTTGCGTTCTGCTGGACGATTTTGGCATGCGAAACACCTCTACAAGGATTGTGCGCCAAAAGGGGTTAATTGCCTGCACATGTGGCGTGGGTGGAAGTTGTTGGATTTAAGCAGGTTAGTCAAGGTCAGTTGGAGGAGGGGCTTGCTTTTTTTGTTGAAGGGGTATGGGGGATCGGGTTGCAGGCCCGCCTGAAGGCACATTGAGTGGTTCGATCGATTTTCAAAATGCGTTTGCCCTGGGGCGCGCCCGATGTTGCCGGCGAGCGAATAGGAAAACGATTTATCATTGGCTGGCCCTCTGTCTGACCTGCGGAGGACACCCGGAAAAAACTGGGAAGAATAAGCGGGAAGGGCGACGCAAACCCCGCGGATGATGGGAATCATTATGCCTTCGAGCAAACGTTTTATCTGTATTCATGGACACTTTTACCAGCCGCCGCGGGAGAATCCGTGGCTGGAGACGGTGGAGACGCAGGACTCAGCGGCCCCGTATCACGATTGGAATGAGCGCATCTGCGCGGAGTGTTACGCAACCAACGGCGCGGCGCGCATACAGAACAGCAAGAACCAGATCACCCGGATTGTGAACAACTACGCGCGCATCAGCTTCAACTTTGGCCCCACGCTGCTGAGCTGGCTAAAGGAGAACGCGCCGCGGACCTACCGCATGATTCTGGATGGAGAACACCGCAGCCGCAAGAGCTATGGCGGGCACAGTTCGGCAATGGCGCAGGTGTACAACCACATCATTATGCCGCTGGCGAACACACGCGACCGGATTACGCAGATTCGCTGGGGCATAACCGACTATAAGCAACACTACGGCTCAGCGCCTGAAGGCATGTGGCTGGCGGAGACGGCGGCGGATTCCGAGTCGCTGGAGTTGATGGCGCAGCACGGCATCAAGTTCACGCTGATGGCTCCGCACCAGTGCAAGCGGGTGCGGGTGTTGACGGACGGCGCTGGCTGGATGGATACGCCGGGCGCATCCGTGGATTCAACGCGGCCTTACCTGGTGCGGTTCGCCTCTGGCGCGTCGATCGCGGTGTTTTTCTATAACGGGCCGGCATCGCGGGCGATTGCGTTTGAGGGGCTGCTGAACTCTGGCGAGACATTTGCGGCACGGCTGAAGGCCGGATTCAGAGACAGCAATCAGCCGCAACTGGTGCATGTGGCCACGGATGGCGAATCGTATGGACACCACCACAAGCATGGCGAGATGGCGCTGGCCTATGCTCTGCGCCTGCTCGAGCGAGACCGCACGGTAAAGCTCACGAACTATGGGCAGCATCTGGAGGAGTTTCCGCCGGAATACGAAGCGGAGATTGTCGAAGACAGTTCGTGGAGCTGCATACACGGCGTGGAGCGCTGGCGGTCGAACTGCGGATGCAACGGGGGCCGGGGTTTCAACCAGCTTTGGCGGGCTCCGCTGCGGCAGGCGCTGGATGGGCTGCGGGATGCGATTGCCGCGCCGACGGAAGAGGAGGGCAACAAGCTCTTCAAGGATGTGTGGGCGGCACGGGACGCGTACATCGATGTGGTTTTGAACCGCAGCCAGCAGCAGGTGGACCGCTTCCTGACCGAGCAGGCAAGCCATCCACTGACCGATGCGGAACGGGTGCGGGCGCTGGAGCTGATGGAGATGCAGCGCCACACGCAGCTGATGTTCACCAGTTGCGGATGGTTTTTTGACGACATTGCGGGCATTGAGACGGTGCAGATTATTGCCTATGCGGCGCGCGTGTTGCAGCTTGCGCAGGAGCTTTTTGGCGACTCGGCGGGGGGCTTTGAGAGCGCATTTCTGCAGCAACTGGCGCAGGCCAAGTCGAACGAGAGCGGTCGCGGCGACGGGGCGCAGATTTACAAGACATGCGTGGACACAATGGAGTTGAGCCTGGAGCAGGTGGCGGCGCACTACGCGATCAGCTCAGTGTTCTCCTCGTTTGCGGAAGAGACGGAGCTGTTCTGCTATAGGGTGCGGCGCATCTCTTATGACATTCACACCTCGGGCCGTGGGCGGCTTGCGCTGGGACGGGCGCATGTTGAGAGCGCGATTACCGGGCAGCAGCAAAGCTTTTCGTTTGCGGTGCTGCACTTCGGCGATCAGAACATTACGGCAGCGGTGAAAGCCTACACCGAAACGGATGCGGGCGCGTTTGAAGCATTTTCAGCGCAGGCCATCGACCAGGTGCAGAGAGCGCGCTTCCCGGAAGTGATTCGGCTGCTGGACCGCGAATATGGGCATGTGGACTACTCGCTGACCTCGCTGTTTACCGATGAGCAGCGGCGGATTGTGGAGCTGATTTTGAACTCGACGCTGTGGGATATTGAGAACTCGCTGACGACGATCTACGAGGACCATGCGAGTTTGCTGCATTATCTTTCGCAGGCGGGATTGCCCAAGCCTCCGGCGCTGACGCTGGCGGCGGGGTTTGCGATCAACGCGGGGTTGCGGCGCGCACTCTCAAGCGATCCGATTGACACCGCGCAGATGCGCTCGTTTTTGCAACTTGCAAAGGCCGACCAGGTTCCGCTGGAGACGGCGAATCTGAGCTACATTGCCGACCAGCGCATGAAGCGAGCGATGGTGGAATTGCAGATGTCGGCGGGCTCGCTGGAGACTCTGGAGCGGGCGCTGACCCTGGCGCGCAACCTGGGGGAGCTGCCCATCGATCTGAATTTGTGGCAGGCGCAGAACATCTGGTACGAAATTCTGGGCACGTCGAGTTATGCGCTCACGGGTCTTGCCGCGGGTGAGCGGGTGCGATGGGACAAGAGGTTCAGCGAACTGGGCGCCTGTCTTTCCATCGACTGCGCCAGCATAGCAGCGGAGAATGCGGTGGAGATGGCGCCGGGAGACTGAAAAAGCCAGAGACCCGGGACGAGGGAATAGTGAATAGGAAACGGGGCCCGGGAGTTGCTGTGCTCGTGGCAAGTAATTAGTGGCAGGCATTATGCTTGTCACGATGATTCTCCGTCCCCTTGGAGTCCCGATTGTATGCGCAGCGGCGCTCACTGAGGCCGTTAAAGGCATCGCGCAAGCCGCGCAGGAGTTCGGCCAGTCCGACGAGATCCCCGCGCTGACGCTGGAGAGGGCGGTGCCGGTATGACCGCGCCCTTTGCCTCGATGGCCGCGTCGATGCCGCAGCTAAAAGACTTTTTCGATCCGGTGCCGCTTGCCGCCCAGGTAGCCAATACGCCCTTCATCGTTTACGCCGTTCTTCTTTTCTCTCTGGCCATCGCTTACATGGCCTTGTGGCGAACGGCACGCGACTACCGGGTGTTCCGCAACATGGGCATCTACCTCGCCATGTGCGCGGTCCAGGTGATTTGGGTTTACGAGGGCGGGGGCAAGTCAAACTGGGCGCTGATTGCGGTAACCGGCCCGGTGCTGGTGGTGATTGCCGGTGAGGCTTTGCGGGTGCGCAATCGCAGGTGGACGCTGCTGATCTGGCCGTTCAGCCTGTTTGTGGCATGCGCGGGATGGTTCCGCGGATTTCACTTTCTGCGCTCGTGGCCGGTGGATGCGAGCGACCTGATTCTGGTGGTGCTGATTGTGCAGTGCTTGCGCGCGGGCCGCAGGCGTGACCGTCCGATTGCAGCCGCGTTTGCATTTTTCATGTGCGTACGGGCGACTCTGTCAGAGGACGTCCAGGCGATTACACACGCGTCTGGCGTTGTGGTCATTGGGGGCTGGCGGTGGGCGGTTACGCCTCCCGCGATCGTTTTGCTGGGCGCGGCGACGCTGGTAATTTATGTGCGCGACCTGGTCGAGGATCGGCGCGAAAAGCAGCGCATGGCCTCAGAACTCGCCGCGGGACGAGCGGTTCAGCAGGTGCTTGTGCCCGAGAGTGTTCCATTGATCCCCGGCTTTGAGATTCAAGCTGTGTACAAGCCGTTCGGCGAAGTGGGCGGTGACTTTTTCATGATTTTGCCTCTTGCATCAGGCGGGATGCTGGCCGCGATTGGCGATGTAAGTGGCAAAGGGATGCAGGCGGGGATGATGGTTTCGCTGCTGGTGGGTGCGTTGGAATCGCTGGCCGTGAGCACCACCGAGCCGGCGGCGCTGCTTGAGGGATTGAATCGCTGCATCCTGGGACGCAGCCGCGGCGGATTCACGACCTGCCTGATTCTGCGCATGGCGGCGGACGGCGCGGTGACGATGACTAACGCCGGGCACCTGTCTCCCTATCGCAACGGGCTGGAACTTAGCTGTGCAAGCGGGTTGCCACTGGGGATCTCAGAGGGTGTAAAGTACGCCGAGACGAAGTTTCAGCTTGCCAGCGGTGACCGGCTCACGCTGCTCACGGACGGCGTGGTGGAAGCGCGCGACGCCAGGGGAGAGCTGCTGGGGTTCGAGCGCATGGCGGCGCTGACAGCGAAGCAGGCAGCGGAGATTGCGGATGCTGCCCAGTGCTGGGGCCAGGACGACGATATTACTGTGGTGACGGTGGAGAAAAGCAGGGAAAAGGGAAAAGAGAACAGGGAATAGGCAATAGGGACCGGGTGCAGGATCACTTGCTCCCCCGTCCCGTTACCATGGATGCGGCAATGAAATGAGAAAACTTCCCCTTCTAATCTTCGTGCTGGCTTCGCTGGTGTGTGGCGCGGGCGCGGCTGCGCCAAGCGAAGTCATGCACTGGCGGTCGGGGCTCACCGAGATCAACGAAGGCTGGGCCGCGCATCAAGGCGACAACATGGCCTGGGCGAGTTCGGGGTTCGACGATGGCGGTTGGGAAACGGTGGATCTCGAGGACATGGGGCCCGCACGGCCAGGCTGGCACTGGTACCGAAAGCATATTACCGTTGGGCCGGACCTTCCCACGGTTCAATTGCTGCTCGAAGGCGGCGAGGGAACCTATGAGCTGTATGTGAACGGTCAGCGAGTGGAGGGGCCTGCGATACTGCCTTCCCTTGCGGTGAATCGCCCGGTGGAGCGGGTTTTCACACTGAGCAACGACGACGGCGACTTCGAAATTGCGTTGCGGACCCACGCGACCACAGGCTATGTCGCGTATGGCTTCCCGTTGTTTCTCAGCGTGACCATGGGGAGACGGAACGTGATTGACTACGAACGCGAGGCATTGCAGAGCGAGCGAATGTATTTCGTTCCGCTGTCAGCCGCGATCAATCTGCTGCTGGTGCTGGGGGCGGTGGGGGCTCTGGCTCTCTGGGCCAGTCAGCGGACGCAGCGCGAGTATCTGTTTCTTGCGCTGTTCCTCTTCCTTTCCGGCGTTTCCAATGGCTTATGGCATCTGCAGCAGGCGGGAGTTGGACCGATTTCGGTAAATTTTCTCATCGCCGATCCCATGATTTACCTGGTCTCGATTGCGCAAATCGAGTTCACGCTCAGCTTTGCGCGGCGCCGAGTAGGTATCGGCTGGCGGCTGTACGAGCTCCTCCTTCTGCTGCCGGCGCTGTTGGTGCCGGCCGTTTGGCTCGGCCACTTTTCGCAGGACAACTACAATCTTGTGGAAGCAGGAGCCACTGCTCCGCTTGCGTTTTTGCTCCCCGCTTTTCTCACCTATTGGTATCGCAAGGGGAATCGCGAGGCCGGATTCCTGATTCTTCCCAGTCTTGTGCCGACCGCGATGGGCGTGCTTTATAACCTCGGGCTTGTTTCGACGGACCTTGGTTGGAAGAGATTCGACGGCTTGACCGACCCCATCGAGATAGGTGTATTTCCCTTGCCGATCTCCGATGCCGGCAGCGTGGTGTTTCTTGCGGCCATCGGGGTTGTCATGTTTTTCCGCTTTACGCGGGTGAGCCGGGACCAGGCGTGGGCGGCGGCGGAACTGGGCGCGGCGCGCGAGATTCAGCAGCGGCTGGTGCCTGCCTCGCTGCCGGAACTGCCGGGCTTGCGGCTGGAAGCGGCCTATCTGCCGGCGCAGGAGGTGGGTGGAGACTTCTATCAAGTGCTGGCGCAGAACGATGGATCGGCTCTGGTAGTCGTAGGCGACGTGAGCGGCAAGGGGCTGAAGGCAGCGATGACCGGCGCGCTGGCGATTGGGGCGCTGCGAACTCTGGCGGCGGAAAACCTGGCTCCGGCGGAGATGATGGAGCGGCTGAACCGGCAGATTTGCGATACGCAGGACAGTGGGTTTATCACCTGCCTTTGCACGCGGATTGGGCGGGACGGCGCGGTGACGGTGGCGAATGCCGGGCATCTTGCGCCGTATTGCGGAGGGCGGGAGATTGATGTGGAATCTGGGCTGCCGCTGGGGATTGTGGCGCACGCGGAGTACCAGGAGACGGGGTTCCGGCTGGAGCCGGGAGAGACGATGACCTTGGTGTCGGATGGGGTGGTGGAGGCCATGAGCCCTGTCCGCGAGATGTTCGGGTTTGAACGGACGCGTGTGATCAGCAGCCAGTCTGCGCAGCAAATTGCGGAGGCGGCGCGGGCATTTGGGCAGGAAGACGATATTACGGTGCTGACGGTGGAGGGACGGTTAGGGAACCTCTGATCAAGTCGAAGTTTTGAAAGGGCAGGCTATTGAAGCCGTGCCCTTTCAAAACTTCGGCCATTTGGTAGTTTTTCCGCAGCCTGTTTAGCCCCTGCGGGCTTTCGACTCTCCAATCCACACAAAACAAGGGCTTTTCCGCAGCCTCTTTAGCCCCCGAAGGATGCCTTCGTTGAGAAGTGACACTTGTGCAGACGCTCCTCAGCTGCGCCAGTGGAGTTCTACTGGGCCGTCCATCGGGTGCTTTGGCGTCGTAGCGGTATTGGCGGAGTCAAGCCGCCCCTGCTTCAGAGCGAAGTACCACTTGGCTGGCTTGTCGGCGTCGTCGATCAACATCAGGCTCGGATTATGGCGGAGGCCTTCGGCCTGCTGGATCATGGTGACCTGGTCTTGCCTGACAAACTTAGCGCCGAAGAACTTGGCGATGGGCGTGACAAAGGGGACGTGATAAAACACGTTCCAGGCGGCGATCACATCAATGCGGCAGGTGGAGGCGGTGACCGGGGTGACGGTGGTCAATGACGAAAACCACTTGTCCCCTGCGCGAATAACTTCAGTGCGGCGGTTGGGCAGGGTGAAGTCGATGGTGGTCTCGATGGGCGCGCCATAGACGCCGAGGAGCTTGTAGGGCGCGGAGTTGCCGCTGGGCGCGTGCGCAGACATGCGAAAGCCCTCCGGGATCGGCTCGAAGCGCTTGGTCTTTTCGCGGATGCTCGCGCGCGATCGCCACCACCACGCCTGGTGGACAAACGGTCCGTGGGCCGGGTCCATAAGACCGATGATGCCGTGATCCACGTTGCATGGCAGGTCGGCGGTGAGAAAGGCGCTGCGGTAGCGGGTTCCGAATTTGGCCAGTTCCGGCACGCCGCGGTCTGTGCCCTTCCCCTTTCCGCTTCCGGGGCTGGGGATGAAGACCCAGGCGTGGCCGTCGCGCTCTTCGCAGGGGTAAGTGGTGGCGTAGATGCGGGTGGCGTCGAGGTGATCGAAGGTGGAGAGGGAGGGTATGAGCGCGCATTGGCCGCCGCAGGGCTCGAACTCCCAGCCGTGATATTTGCAGGTGACGTGGTTGCCGTCGAACCAGCCGTGGCTGAGGGGGATGCCGCGGTGGGGGCAACTGTCGCGCATGGCGAACACACGGCCGTCGGCGCGGCGGCCCAGCACGAGGGGGATGTCGAGGAGCATGGCAGTGGCCAGCTTGCCGGGGCGGAGCTTCTCGGAACGCAGAGCGGGGTACCAGTCGTCGTAGAGCAGCGTGGCGGTGGGGCCCTGGATGGGGACGCCGGTGTCGGAGATGGTGACTAAGGGCATTTGGGGTTCACCATAGCACTTTCACCGCTGGCGGGACCAGTCGCTCCTTTCGATTGACTAGAGTATTTTTGCATTTGGTGTTGACCGGTTTTGAAAGGGCACGACATCAACAGGCTGCCCTGAGCGAAGTCGAAGGGCGCCGCAAAACGCCAATAAAACCAACGGGCTTTCGAGGCTGCGGAAAAAGTAGGGTTTTGAGTCAAGATTCACAAAGAACATCCCTCGGGGGCTAAAGCCCAGCGTTTATTTTCAGCCACTTGCGGCACGGCTGAAGCCGTGCCCTTTCAAAACTTCGGCCATTTGTTAGTTTTTCCGCAGCCTGTTTCGCCACCGAGGAAAAGCCAGGAGTCGACAGCATTTCCGAATCTGCTCTAGTTTGCCGCCTTTTCCAACTTGCCTTGTTTGAGGCGGAAACGCTGGCCGCGCCAGACGATGGTGTTGCCGGCGAAGCCGAAGGCCCACAGGAACAGAGCGACCATGTCGCGCAGCGGGACGAGCCAGAGGGTGGGAAGGACCTGGTGATCCGCGAGAACCTGTGCTCCGACGGTCATGGCTACGGCGAGGCGGAGGAAGAAGCTCAGCCCCAATAGCCACACGCTCACGGGGCTCATGCCGCTCGCGACAACGTTGAGCACGGCCCAGGCGAACCCGTGGGTGAAGATGAGGCCGGCGTAGCCCCAGGGGCGGGCATCGCGGACGGTGCGGGACCAGCGGAGCTGGTGGTCGACGAAGCCGCGCCATTTGTATGCGGGGATGGCGGTCTCGACGACTTCTGCGCTGAGGGCTACGCGGAAGCCGGCCTTATCGACGCGGGCGCCGAGCTCGTAGTCGTCGGCGAGGTGATTGACGAGGGTTTCGAGGCCGCCGATCTTTTCGAGCGCCTCGCGGCTCACGGCGAGCGTGGAGCCGAGGCCGTAGTGGAGACCGCCTTCGATCATTTTTGAGAGCAGTACGCCGGCCTGGAAGTCGGTGGCGATGCCCAGGGATTCGAGGTGCGAGGGGAGAGTCGAATGAGCGCGGCCGCGGTAGAGGGCTGTTACCAGGCCGGTTGGTTTTTTGGTCTCACTCCCGTCAGGCTGGGGCGCTAAGTGCGCCATCACGCGCTCAAGGTAGCGCGGGGAGACAAAAATGTCGGAGTCGTTGATGAGCAGGTAGTTGTAACGGGCGTGGGCGGCGAGTTGGACGAGGGTGCTGACTTTGCCGTTTGCTCCGAGGCTCAGGGGGCACTCGACGAGCTGGATTCTGCGGGTGGGGAACTCCATCTGAAGCTGGCGGACGGCGGCGGCCGCGGGGTCGTCGAGCGAGGAAACGCCGAAGAGCAGCTCATACTCGCCCGCGTAAGTCTGGCGGCAGTGGGAGCGGAAGGCCTGGATCATGCTGGGATCGAGCCCCTTGAGGGACTTGAGGATGGTGACGCCGGGGGAGAAGGTGGGAAGTGGCGCTCGCCGGGCGCGCAGAAAGGCCTGAGCCGCGATGAGGGCGGCCAGAAAGTAGCCCATGCCGGCCAGGGTGAGCACCGTGGTGAGGATCTCCACGGATTGGGCGAGAATGTGCGGCATGCGTAGAGTCAGTTTACTAGAGTGTGAAAAAGTGAAGGAGTGAAGGATTGAAGAAGGCCTTCTGTTCACTGTCTCACTCGTTCACTTCTTCACCGCCCTACTCGTAGCGCAAGGCCTCGATGGGGTCGAGGTTGGCGGCTTTCCAGGCGGGGTAGATGCCGAAGATCAGGCCGATGCCGCAGGAGACGCCGAAGCCGATGCTTACCCAGAGTGCGGACAGCGTGGCGGGCAGGCCGATGGGCAGGTAGTAAACGATCCAGGTCAGGACGGCGCCGACGCCGACGCCGAACAGGCCGCCCACGGCGCATAGGGTGATGGCTTCCATGGTGAACTGGGTGAGAATCGTGTGCTTTGTTGCACCGATGGCTTTGCGGACCCCAATTTCACGCGTCCGCTCGGTGACCGAGACCAACATGATGTTCATTACGCCGACGCCGCCGACGAGCAGGCCCACGGAGGAGACGGCGATCATGAAGGCGACCAGGCCGCCGGTAATATTGCCCCAGAGCTTGGTCAGGGAGTCGGGGCCGAAGATCTCAAAGTCGTCGGGGGCTTCGACTTTGACTTTGCGGCGGATGCGGAGCATTTCGCGAATCTCATCTTCGACGATCGACTTGTTTTTGGGGTCGTCGTACTTCACGCTGACCCACAGGTCCAGCACTTCGGGGTGCAGGCTATGGAAGGTTCCCATGGGAAAGATGATGGCGTTGTCGTTGGGATTCTTGCCGCTTCCGAAGGGCTGCTTTTGCTTGTCGAGGACGCCGATCACGGTGTACAGGCTGGTCTCTACGCTGATCTCTTTGCCGATGGGGTCCTCGCCGTTGACGAAGAGCATCTCCGCCGTATCGTGGCCCAGCACGCACACCTTGGCATGGCTCTGGTCTTCGCCATCGGTAAAGATGCGGCCCTCTTGCAAAGTGAGATTCGATACATCGGCGAACTGGGCCGTGTGAGCCCACAGAATGGCACCGGCTACCTTGTGGCCCTCGTACTTGGCGCTTACGTCGCCGACGCCGAAAGCTTTGCTGTACTGATGGCCGCCATCGACGGCCACTACATGGGGCAGGGTGCGGAGGGCAAGGACATCGTCCATGGTGAGTTTCTTACGCGCTAGCTGCTCCATGGTCGGCCGCACGCCGATGACGGGCATGTGGAAGACCCAGAAGACGTTGGAGCCCAGCGAGTCGGCAAAGGCGGCGACGCGGTTGTTGAGCCCGTTGATGACCGACGAGATGACGATGACGGTGGTGACGCCGATGACGATGCCGAGGATGGTGAGCCCGGAGCGCAGCTTGTTGGTGCGCAGCGTATCGAGCGCCATCTTGACGGATTCTCTTGTTTGTCCTTGAGCCATGGGAACTCCGTTCCAGGTTACAGATGACAGATTACAGATGACAGTCTTAAGAGCCCGAAGCGCAGGTCACAGATGACAGTCTTAGGAGCCCGAAGAACTAAGCATTGAGGGACTCGAGAAATGCGTATAGCATCTTTCCAACTTCGTTCGATAAACCTTCCGCTTCGGAAATCTTCTCCGATGTTCCATATCCGAGAGCGACGGCCAACTCCAGCTGCGTTTGTAACTCGCAATTCGACCCGCGGGCGATTCCCAGGAACTGCTTGAATTCTCCTAAGCTGAGCCTGCCCTGACGTTCTGCAATGTTGCTTGGCACAGAAACCGCACAGCGTCTGATTTGGCTGGTCAGGCCGTAAAGCTCTTCTCTTGGAAAGTCCCTTGTCAACCGGTAGACTGCGACGGTCAATTGCATCGACTTTTGCCAAACTTGTAAATCCCGGAACGATTGAATCATGAAGCTACTTTCCTGCGAATGCAGATTACAGGTTACAGATGGCAGTTTCCAACAAGTGACCAAATTGGGGAAGCTCGGTGGGTGCTCTTGGGGGCTGTTTGTTAGCACTCGTGGGGTTGCTACGTTCAATTGAGGACCGCCTAACACTTCGCTTCCGGGTACTGAAAACTGTCATCTGTAACCTGTCATCCGCTTCTCCTACAGTTCCGCTCTCAACGCCACCACTGGGTCAAGCTTTGCGGCTTTGCTGGCGGGGTACACACCGAAGAAGACCCCTGTGGCGGTGGCCATGAAGAGGCCGAGAACGACGCTCCACATCTGCACGCTGGTGGGGAAACCGATGATGAGGGTGATGAGCTTGGCGACGATGACTCCGCAGGCGACGCCAATGCAACCGCCGAGCAGGGCCATGGTTCCGCTCTCGATGAGAAACTGCAGCAGCACATCGCGCTGGCGTGCGCCGAGGGCTTTACGAACGCCGATTTCGCGTGTGCGCTCGGTGACCGAGACGAGCATGATGTTCATGATGACGATGCCTCCAACCACCAGTGAGATAGAGGCGATGCCGATGACGACGTCAAAGAAGATGGCGGAGAACTGCTTCCAGATGTCGAGGAAGGTGTCGTTGGTTTCGATTTCGAAGTCGTCGGGCTGGCCGACTGGGTCGTGGCGGCGAGCGCGCATGATGACGCGGACTTCGTCCTTGGCCTGCTCCATAGACTCGGCGGTGAGGCCGCCCCGGGCATAGATGTCAACCGAGTTGTTGTAGCCGTAGGTCTGCTGGAAAGTGGAGATGGGAACGGCCACCCAGTTGTCCTGCGATTGGCCCAGCATTTTGCCCTGGCGTGCGCCGACGCCGACAACGGTATAGGGAATTCCGCCGACGCGGATCTCTTTGCCAATGGGATCGCCCACACCCAGCAGGTTGTCCACAATGTCGTAGCCCACAATCGCATTGTGTGTAGCCTTGGAATCGTCGGCGGGCGTGAAGCCGCGGCCCTGATCGATGTCGAGGTTATCGAGCGAGACCATCGTCCAGGTGATGCCGCGCATGTCGGTGTCGGTGCTGGATTTTGATCCGGCCACAACGGTGACGTTCTGGTCCAGCCGCACACCCACATCGCCGCACTGGGCGCAATTGTCCTGGACGGCCTGATAGTCCTCAATGCGCAGGATCTTGCGCTTGTTGAACTTGAAGTACTCTTGAGCGGAAAAAATGACGCCTGGCATCTGCCGGACGCTGAACACATCGGCGCCGTGGCTGACCAGCTTGGTGCTGACGTAGGTGTTGGCGCCGTCGACCAGGGTGATGACCATGATGACCGAAGCCACGCCCATGACCACGCCGATCAGCGTGAGGATGGAGCGGAGCTTGTTGCCCCAGAGGGACTGCAGCGCGAGTTTGAAGGCCTCAGTGAATTGCATGGTTCCGCTTTCGTAAGAACAGCTTTTAGCTCTTGGCTATCAGCCTTTCGCTTGAAGCTGACGGCAACTTGCCCTTTGCGATGTTCCGCGCTCTGAATTGCGCGGTGTGTCAAGCATCTGCCTTGGATTGCACGCCCATTGTCTGAGCGAATCCCACTTTCAGATTTCCCCTAGTTTACCCAACATTCAGTGACGGCGCTTTTCGATCCGCTATTCCTATGGACGCAGCAGACGGCTCTCAGGCCGCGTTTGAAGCTGACAGAATGAGGTAGTGCACGCCATTTTGGCCGGGCGAGCGCTAGTTTAACCCTGAATAATCGATACGCAGCCGGGCGGGGGGCGGTTCCAGGCTGGTTTTCGGAGCGAGGGTCGCTGTTGGCGGTCGCTGCTAGCTTCCCGAGCTTCCGAAGCCCTTTTCCGCGCGGGCCGAGTCCTCCAGCGAGTCAACGGTCTGGACGGCGCCGGTGAGTACGGGGACGGGAATCATCTGGGCGATCTTGTCGCCGGCGTGGATTTCGACAAGGGCCTCGCCGAGGTTGGTCATGAGAATGAGAATCTCGCCGCGGTAGCCGGCATCGATCACTCCGGCAGTGGTGGCGATGCCTTTGGCGGCGATGGAGGAGCGGTCCCGGACCAAAAGGCCGAGCGGCATGCCGGTTGCGGGATGGCGGGCCTCGACGGCGACGCCGGTGCGGACGCGAACGGTTTGGCGGGGGGCGAGAAGGACGCCTTCAAGGGCGAAGAGGTCGTAGCCGAGGTCTTCGCCGGGGTGGGCAACGACGGGGGCGCGGGCGGCGGGGTCCAGAAGCTTCACGCGGAGCATGAGTACATCCTATGGCATGGCGCAGGGAACGGGGCGCGCCAGCAGGGCGCCAGCTGGATTTCTCGCCGGGCTTAACAACTTTCGGAGATGATAGGACAGGAAGTACGGGCCTGGAGCCGGCTCGTCACGGGGAGGCGAAATGGAAGGTTTGCTGCGAGAGTTGCGGTTTGCATTGCGCCAGTTGCGCAAAGCTCCGGGGTTTACCCTTACTGCCGTAATGACGCTTGCGCTGGGCATTGGCGCGACCACGGCGATTTTCTCCATTGTGGAAGGTGTGCTGCTGCGACCGCTGCCGTTTGCGGAGCCGGACAGGCTGGTGGTGCTGGGCGACCGGCTGGAAGGCGTGGACTATGACGAGGGTTTGATGCCGTATGTGACGGCGCCGGGCATGGGGATTTATATGCGCGACACACATGGGTTCAGCAGCCTTGGCGGGTACCAGCCGGCCACTTACGAATTGTCAGGGCAGGGCGAACCGGTGCAGGTGATCGGTACGCGGCTCACGGCGGGGATTTTTCCCACTTTGGCTGTTTCGCCGCTGATGGGCCGGGTGTTTACCCAGCAGGAGGACACGGGCTCGGCGCAGGTGGCGTTAATCAGCTACGAGATGTGGCATAGCCGCTTCCACGGCGGCGGGCAGGTGCTTGGAAAAACCCTGCTGCTGGACCGGAAACCCTACCAGATCATCGGGATAATGCCGCGGGAGTTTGAGTTTCCGCTGGAGCCGGGGCAGCTGGACCGGAGCGAGTTGTGGGTGCCGATGAGCCTGACGCAGAACGAACTCATTAAGGGCGCGGGCGGCTGGAGCTACAACCTGGTGGGCCGGCTCAAGCCGGGCGTGAGCGCGGCGCAGGCACAGGCGGATTCCGAGGGAGCGGCGCAGGACATTATGCGGAACTTTCCGCCGGCACTGGCTAGCCGCAAGGTTCATCCCCATGTAGCGGGGCTGGGCGAGGTGACGGTTGGCCAGGCGCGGCCGCTGATTCGGATGCTGTTTCTGGCGGTGGCGGTGGTGCTGTTTATTGGCTGCGCCAACCTGGCGGGGTTGCTGCTGGTGAGGGTGATCCGGCGGCGGCGGGAGATTTCTGTGCGGTTGGCGCTGGGCGCGGGCGCGGCTGCGGTGCTGCGGCAGAGCCTGTTGGAAGCGCTGTTGCTGAGCACGGCGGGTGGCCTGCTGGGGCTGGCGCTCGCGGCCGGCGCGCTGCGGGTGGGCGTGAGCCTGCTGCCGGAGACATTGCCGCGGGTCAGCTCGATTGGGCTGGACTGGAAAGTCGCAGCGTTCGCGCTGGCGCTGGCGGTGCTCACCGGTCTTTTGTGCGGCTTGATTCCGGCAATTGCTGCGGCGCGGACGCGCGTGAACGAGGCGCTGAAGGAAGGTGGAAGAACAGGGTCGTCAGGTGGTGGACATGGGCGACTGCGGTCGGCGCTGGTGGTCGCGGAGCTGGCGGTGGCGCTGGTGCTGCTGATGGCGGCTGGGTTGCTGCTGCGCAGTTTTGAAAAGCTGCGTTCGGTGCCGCTCGGGTTCCGGGCGGACCATCTGCTGACCGCCAGCTATAGCCTGCCGCGGCAGCAATATACCAGCCAGGCGGCGGTGGATGCGTTTGACCAGGGGCTTCGCACGCGGCTGGAGCAGTTGCCGGGAGTGGAGGCGGTGGGTTTTACGACGATACTGCCAATGTCGAACGGCGGTCCATTGGGAACATTCACGCCGGAGGGGTATGTTCCGCAGAAAGGCGCGGGCCTGAACATTGGATGGCCGCCGCAGGTGATGGGCAACTTCTTTCGCGCGGTGGGGATTCCGATCATCAAAGGGCGTGCATTTACCGATGCTGACCGGGCGGGAGCGCCGCTGGTGGTGATTGTGAACAGCAAACTGGCGGAGCGCTACTGGCCAGGTCAGGACCCGATTGGAAAGCGCCTGCATCGCGGACCCGCCGAGGCAAACCTGCCATGGCTTACGGTGGTGGGCGAGGTGGGCGAAGTGAAGCAGTTTGGGGCGGATGCGCCGACGCACAACCAGTTCTACATGCCGGCGGCACAGGCAAAAGAGGTTGCCGGGTCGTTTGCCTCGCCGAGTATGGTCACCGGGGATTCGGGCTCGATTGTGGTGCGCGGGGCCATGGCGCCAGAGCAGATGGCCAGCGGTTTGAGGGCCTCGGTGAGAGAGCTCGATCCGCAACTGCCGCTGACGGATGTTGAATCGATGGACAAGCTGGTTGCCGAGGGGCAGGCGCCGCAGCGATTCAACACGGACGTGATTACATGCTTTGCGGCTGCGGCGGTGCTGCTGTCGATGCTGGGCATCTACAGTGTGATCGCCTTTTCTGCGGCGCTGCGCACGCAGGAGATGGCGATAAGGCTTGCGCTGGGGTCGCAGCGATCGGCGGTAATGCGGCTGATTGTAGGGTCGGCTGCGAAGCTGGGGTTGGCTGGGTGCGGGCTGGGCCTGGTGGCGGCGTACTTTACCACCAGGCTGATGCGGTCGCTGCTGTTTGAGGTTAATCCACTTGACCCGGTAGTGATGATGCTGGCGGCGCTGGCGATCTTTGCGGTGGCGGTGGCGGCTTCGGTGATTCCGGCGCGAAGGGTGGCGAAGGTGGACCCGATGGTGGCGCTGCGGTCGGAGTAGTGTCCGACTACCGGGGCCCACGGGAGAGCTTGAATCCGTCGACAATCTGCTGGAGTCCCGAGGAGAGTCGGGAGAGTTCGGCGCAGGCGGCCACGGTTTGGTCAACCTGCTCGACGGTCTGGCCGACTTCCGTTGAGATCTCATGGATGTTCTGGGTGAGGCCGGCGGTGGCTGCCGACTGCTGAGTAGTTGCCGTGGCGATCATCGAGATGCCCTGTTGCGCTGCTTCGATGCGTTCGGTGACGGCTTGGAGAGCAGCGCTGACATTGCCAAACTGCGCAACGCCCTCAGTGACGACGGACTCGCCCTGTTGCATGGATTGGACGGCACGGGCCGCACCCTGCTGGACGGAGTCAATCTTGTTGGCGATCTCTTTGGTGAACTTTGCGGTCCGTTCGGCGAGCTGGCGAACTTCCTGCGCGACGACTGCGAAGCCTTTGCCCTGTTCGCCGGCGCGAGCAGCCTCGATGGCCGCGTTGAGCGCCAGCAGGTTGGTTTGCCCGGCGATGTCCTGAATGATGCGGACGACTTCGCCGATGCTTTGTGTCTCAGCGCCGAGGCGGGTGATATCGCTTGAGGCAGTGCGGACCGAGTCGCTGATGCGGTCCATTGCGCCCCGGGTGTGATCAAGGACTTCGCGGCCGTTCGCGGTGGCGGACACGGCTTCATTGGCGGCGTGGGCGGCCTGCTCGGCGTGCAGGGCTACCTCCTGCACGGCGGCGTTCATCTCTGCGATGGAAGAGGCAAAGTGCTCGACATGCTTCTTTTCTTCATGGCTGGTGGCGGCGATTTCGCTTGAGGTCGATTCGATCTCCGCGCCCGCGGCGGCCACCTGTTCCGAAGAGCGCGCGACCTCGATGAGGGCATCGGACATGGCGTGCTTCATGCTGTTGATGGCGTGGATGGCGGTGGCCAGCTCATCGGTGGTGGTGGGGTGACCGTCTTCCCCGGAGAGGTCTTTCAAGGCCATGGCGCCAACCATGTCGACGGAGATCTGGATGTTGCGGGAGATGGAGTGGATTTGCGATACGGCCATGATCGTGAGCAGCAGCATGGCGATGGAAAGGAGGATGGTTTCGGCTCTCGTGGTCCAGAGCTGGACAGCATCATTGGTGGCTTTTTCGCTATTCCACTGAGTGGTTGTGGCAGATTGCATTGCGTCAAACTCAACCAGAATCGCGGCCAGAAGACGATCGTCTTCGCCGGTGGCGAACAGCGCCCTGGTGGCCTCGAAACCCTGGTCTTTGCGAGCGGCGTTGAGCTTGTTGACGAAGGCGCGGCGGGCGAGGATGGCTTCCTGATAACGGGAGAGATGGGCCGTTTGCCCGGGGTCGCCGGCCACTTCAGATTGCAGCCGGGCGTATACCACGTCGGCATCTTTGCGCATGGCGGGAATGCCAGCGATGGCGGACGGGTCGCCGGAGATCATGTAGGCACGCTGAGCGGAGGTGACAGAGTGGATATAGGTGACAAGGTATTCGAGATCGTAGAGAACGCTGTCAGATTTGGCCAGGGCCTGAGCTGTGTCTTCAGCACGCGTGCGAGCCCAGTGTTCGAACACAGTTCCGGTGATCATCATGGCGGCGATAAAGCCGAAGCCGACATAGAGTTTTTTCTTGATGGTCCATTGCATTTGGTGCAGCACCCCAACTGACCCTATCGGCGGGGTTGTGGTGTACATCACCGGAAAACAGGCAGGAGATTGACGCAAGCGACGATTTTTGCGTGCGGCGATGCGATTGGGGGACGGGAATGGTCAGCCCCGGCCGGTATGGCTCCCGGCCGGGGCTGTCAGTGGTGGTTTGAGAGGATTCGGCAAGAGGATCCTGTAAGCCGAATTCTGTCGTGTGCGGTCATTCCTCTAGGCGCCGCGTTGCCGCGGACGCTCATCAGCGACCTACCCGGAGGTTTCACCGTTGCATGGAGCAGCCTGTGCAAGCACTGCGCTCTGCAAAGAGCCGGTTGAACGCATCGGGCCGATGCGCAGCGTCGCCTGGCTCTCAGCGAACGCTTCCCTCCCTATTTGGTCTTGCTCCGTGTGGGGTTTACCCTGCCCCCGGCGTTACCGCCGGAGCGGTGCGCTCTTACCGCACCTTTTCACCCTTACCCCGGCGCTGGAGTTGACGCAACGGCGAGCGTACCCGGCAAGCCGGTCAACTCGGGTATTGCGGTTCCAGGGAGGCCCTCGCCCGGTTCCGAAGAATCGCGAGAGGGGTAGCCGAGGCGGTATCTTTTCTGTGGCACTGGCCGTCTGCGGGCCTTGAAGCCCACATCCCGGACGTTATCCGGCACACTGCCCTGCGGAGTTCGGACTTTCCTCCCCCGGCGGACATTCGCTTGCGCGAAGCCACCGGCAGCGACCGCCCGGTCCTCCTGCCAGTTGATAGTTTAGCGCAGTTGTGGGTTCCAAGTTCGGGGAGAGGAGAACATCGACAGGGCAAACGCATTTGGAACGACAAGCTCTTGACGTTGTGAGGGAGATGCTTTTTCGGGGCGAATCGAGGTGGAAAAACAGAGCAAGTTGGGATGGTTGTGGGTACGCGAATTTCGACGTGCAAAAGTGCCATTTTTTTCTCTAAAGTGCCAGTTTCGATGGTGTTTTTGGTGTTTTTTTGCCTGAAAATGGGGGTTTGTGTTTACCGATAGGTAAACAGGTGGTTTTTGTAACTCATTGAATCGGAATAAGTTAAGCGGATTCTACCTTCGATTTTTTGACGAATTTGGGGTGGGGGGGGTGGGGTCTCAGCGTTTTTGGGGGTTTGAAGGCCGGAAAAACAGGGATCAGGGA
>Ga0302187_10001655_pt1 | contig 18786 bp, 17 predicted proteins | sample II_Bog_E1_3_FD_202120 | JGI IMG/M metagenome (GOLD analysis project Ga0302187, IMG submission 202120) | Peat permafrost microbial communities from Stordalen Mire near Abisko, Sweden - II_Bog_E1_3 | ecosystem: Environmental > Terrestrial > Soil > Wetlands > Peat | place: Sweden: Abisko...
CGTTAAGCTCGGTGAAGCACAATCCCAACAAGGCCTATCACCCCATCCCCGACGAGCAGATCAACGAGGAATCGGCCGTCTGGGAATCCGTGGAACATTTCGCCCCGCACCTGAAGGCCGCCATCCGAAACCGATACGGCCAGGTCTGAGCCCCCCGTCTTGAACAAAACTTCGATGCGTGCCATTTGCCAATAATCAAGGCGCGACCAGCCTCATCCGTAGAAAGTACGGGCGGGGTGGGGACCGAAAGGTCATATCGAAAGTCTTTGTTACATGCTGGCTCTCCGCAATACCCGCATCGGCACCCGCATCCTCATGGGCACCACCCCGGTCGTCGTCGCCCTGGTCTTTCTGGGAGGCTGGCTGCTGGCCACCGACATTACCAAGGCCGAGCAAGGACAGATCCTGCTGTCCCAAACCCGGCTGGCGGTGTCGGTCAATGCCATGATCCATGAGCTGCAGAAGGAACGTGGAGCCTCGGCCCTGTTCCTGGGCAGCAAGGGCACCCAGTTCGGCCCGCAAATGGCTGATCGCCGCAAGGATGCCGACGCCCGGATAAGCGACCTCGGCACCATCCTTGACGGCCTGACGGGAGACCCCAGCGTCGATCAGCTTCACACCACCCTGGCCGCCTTCCCGCCCTTGCGGGCCAAGATCGACGGCCAATCAATTCCCCCCGTCGAAGCTGTGGCCGCCTATACCGGCGCCATCAAGGGACTGATCAACGTCGTCGCCCATAGCGCCAACACCGTGTCGGATGTGGAGACGGCCAAGCTCATCGCTTCGCTGGTCGCCCTGACCGACGCCAAGGAGAGCGCGGGCCAGGAACGGGCCACCGGCTCGGCCGGATTTGCCGCCGGCAAGTTCGAAGGGGCCCTTTATAAGCGCTACATCGAACTGGGAGCCGAGCAGAAGACCGCGTTCCGCATGTTCGAGCGCTATGCCAGCCCCCAGGCCTCACAGGCCCTGAAGACCGCCCTGTCGCCCGAGATCGAGGAGCCGCTGGCCAAGATGCGCCAGGCCGCCATCGACAGCCCCGTCCAAGGCGACACCGCCGGCATCGCCGCCCCCGATTGGTTCGCCGCCTCAACCAAGCGCATCGACGCCCTGCGCACAGTGGAAACCCTGATCGCCGGAGAGATCGCCGCCCAGGCCGAACATCAGCATGACGCCGCCAAAAGCGCCCTGCTGCTGCTGTCGGTCTTCATGGCCCTGTTGTTCATTGCCACAGCTCTGCTGCTGGCGGTGATTATCCGCTCCATCTCGGGGCCGGTCACCCGACTGGCCGGCGGCATGACCCGCTTGGCCGAGGGCGACTTAAGCATCGAGTTGGAGGGCACCCAGTTCCTCGACGAAGTCGGCGAGATGGCCCGTGCCACCCTGATCTTCAAAGAGAACAGCGAGGCCCGCCAGCGCCTGGAAGCCGATCATGCCCGCATGGAGCATGAGGCCTCGGCCCAACGCCAACAGATGCTGAGCGCCCTGGCCGATGATTTCGAGGCCACGGTCCGGGCCAAGGTGGCCGATGTCGGCACCTCGGTCACCGGCATCACCAACACAGCCCGGGCCATGGCCGAGCGCTCCGAACATAGCGGCGGTCATACCCTGAAGGTGGCCGAGAACTCGCAGAAAACCACCCAGCGGGCCGAGGTGGTGTCGGAAGCCACCCATCAGCTCAGTCTGTCCATCAACGAGATCGCCTCGAAGGTCGGCGAGACCAGCCAGATGGCTCAGAAAGCCGTGGCCGACGTCAATGCCACCGCCGCCCAGATGGAGGGCTTGGAAAAGGCCGTCCTGTCCATCGGCGAGGTGGTCAAGCTGATCAACGACATCGCCAGCCAAACCAACCTTCTGGCCCTGAACGCCACCATCGAGGCAGCAAGGGCGGGCGAGGCTGGCAAGGGCTTTGCCGTCGTCGCCGGCGAAGTGAAAAACTTGGCCAATCAAACGGCACGGGCCACCGGCGAAATCACCGAACAGGTCAATGCCGTGCAAAACTCCACCCGCTCCATGGCCCAGGCCATCGACAATGTGGAAGCCACCATCCGCTCGCTGGAAGGTGTCGCCACCACCATCGCCGGAGCGGTGCAGCAGCAGGAAGCCTCGACCCGCGAGATTTCCTCCACCATCAACGAGGTGGCGGTCGAGGCCGACGGCGTATCCCGCACCGTGGTCGATCTGTCGAAATCCACCAGCCAATCCTGCGCCGGCACCATCCGCGTCATCTGGAGTGCGCGCGCCCTGGCCAATGTGGTCAACGACCTTAACGGCGAGGTGAATCAATTCCTGATGCGGGTCCGAGGTTGAGCCTTACTTGAAGTCGAAGGCCTTGGTCATATCGTTGGCCTTGGCGTCCCGCTGACCGAAGGGGGCCAGCCCCCAGCGCCGCTCGATCAGCTTCAGGATCGAGGTGGTGTCATAGACCGTATGATCGATGTAATGCCTGCGGGCATAGGGCGAGATGACGATGGTCGGCACCCGGGTGCCGGGGCCCCAACGGTCGCCCTTGGGCGGGGCCACATGGTCCCAAAATCCGCCGTTCTCGTCATAGGTGACGATGATGGCGGTGGACTTCCATTGCGGCCCCTGCTCGATCTCGCCGATCAGCTTGGCGGCCTTCAAATCCGCATTGGTGATATTGGCATAGCCGGGATGCTGGTTCTCGATGCCGATGGGCTTATAAAAGCTGACGGCGGGCAGCGTCCCGTCCTGAATGGCGGCGACGAACTCGGCCTCGTCCTTCAGATGCTCCTTGCGGCCTTCGGTGCCGTCACCGTATTTGGAGAAATAGGCCAAGGGTTGATGGTGAAACTGGAAGGTCGGATCGGGATGACCGGCCAAGGCGTCATTCCAGCCGCCGGAATACCAAGCCCAGGAAATATTCTTCTCCGACAGACGATCGCCGATATTGGGCAGATCGATGGGCGGCATCAGCTTGGCCTTGTCGGCAACACTGGCCGGATGGGGCTGGAAGACGGAATAGATGGTGTTGACGGCGAAACCGTCCGGAGTTACCGCGCCGTCCTTCACCAGATTGCCCTGTGCGTCCAGCTTGGCGGTGATGGCCTCGGGCGCTCCGTCATAGCGGGGCGTGCAGGCGCAGACCAGCCACATGTGGTTGAGGAACGAGCCGCCGAACGACCCCATGAAAAAATGGTCGCTTAAGGTATAGCGGCTGGCGTAGTCCCACAGCTTGGTGTTGCGGGCGTCATAGAAGCCCATCGTCATCCCGGCGGCATCGGAATAGGCAGCGAATTTATCGTTCTTGCCGCCGTCAATCTGCGCCTGATTCTGATAGAAACGATGCACCAGATCAGGGCTTATGTCTTCTTGCGACAGATACTGATCGATCATAAAGGGGGCATTGACCAGCTTGGACGGGAACCGGGTGTCGGGGATTGGCGGCTTGGCGTCGGTGAACATCACCGGCGGCAGGTTGGCATAGGGCTGGCCGCTCTTATCCACCTGCGGCGCCCATGCGCCCTTGGTCAGACCCTCGGCTCCGGGGAACAGGCCGAACAGATTGTCGAAGCTGTGATTTTCCAGATAGATCACCACGACATGGTCGATCTTCTGCAAGCCTTTCGGCGCTTCGGCCTCGGCCGGTACGGCTGCCATCAAGGCGATGACGGAGACAGCGGCAAGACAACGAACGGCGCTCATGCGACCCCCGAATGATGACAATGGTAGGCGGCAGTATGGCCGGGCACCTTTGCCTATTTCGAGTGACAGCTTGGTGACCGGCCTAAAGCCTTATGCCTGCTTGGCGTCGATAATCGATCGGCGGATAGCCCGGGTGCGGGTGAAGAGGTCTTCCAGCTTATCGCCCTCGCCCCAGCGGATGGCCCGCTGCAGGGCCGTCAGGTCCTCGGTGAAGCGCTGAAGCACGTCCAGCACCGCTTCCTTGTTGTTCAGGAAGATGTCACGCCACATCACCGGATCGGAAGCCGCGATGCGGGTGAAGTCGCGAAAGCCCGAGGCCGAGAACTTGATGACCTCCTGCTGCAGCGTCCCTTCCAGATCGGTGGCGGTGCCGACGATGGTATAGGCAATCAGATGCGGCAGATGCGAGGTGATGGCCAGAACCCGGTCATGGTGATGGGGCTCCATTTCCTCGACCTGACTGCCGGCAGCTTCCCAGACGGCGCGAAGCTTGGTCACCGCCGCCTCGTCGGTGCCGGGAACCGGGGTCAGGATGCACCAACGGCCCTTGAACAGCTCGGCGAAGCCTGCCGTCGGGCCCGAATGTTCGGTGCCGGCGATGGGATGGCCGGGGATGAAATGCACGCCGACGGGAATGAAGGGACCAACGTCGCGGACCACCGCCATCTTGACCGAGCCGACGTCGGTGACGATGGCTCCCGGCTTCAGATGGGACTGCATGGCTTCGGCGATCTCGGCGTAAGAGCCGACCGGAGTGGCCAGGATCACCAGATCGGCGTCGGTCACCGCCTCGGCCAGATCGTCGGTGGCGCTATCCGCCACGCCAAGCTCCAGGGCCTGAGCCCGATGCAAAGCGCTCAGGTCATAAGCCACCAGATGGCCGGCCAGACCGTCGCGCTTAATAACGCGAGCCAGGGACGAGCCGATATGGCCGATGCCGATCACCACGGCCTTGTCGAAAAGAACAGCCATCATCAGGCTCCCATAAACTCGGCGACGGCCGCGGCCACCGCTTGAACTTCGTCGGCGGGGCCGATGGTGATGCGCAGGTAGTCCGGCAGACCATAGGACGATACGCCGCGCACGATGATGCCCTTTGAGCGCAGGAAGGCGTCCGCCGCCTTGGCGGTCTTATCCACAGTGGGGAAGCGCACCAGGATGAAGTTGGCGACGCTTGGCACCACCTCCAGACCCAAAGCCGTCATGCGCTCGGCCAGCCAGGGCAGCCAATAGTCGTTGTGACGCCGGGCCAGCTCGGTGAAGGCGGTATCTTCAATGGCCGCCTGCGCCGCCGCCAGGGCCGCCGAAGAGACATTGAAGGGGCCACGGATGCGGTTCAGCACATCGGCGATGGCTGCCGGGCAATAAGCCCAGCCCACCCGCATACCGCCCATCCCGAAGATCTTCGAGAAAGTGCGGGTCATCACCACATTGTCGCTACCTTCGACCATATCGGCGCCATCGCCGTAATCATTGCGCCCGACATATTCGGCATAGGCCGCATCGATCACCAGCAGCACATGGGCCGGCAGATTGTCCCTAAGGCGCTTGACCTCCGACGCCGGAATATAGGTTCCCGTCGGATTGTTGGGGTTGGTCAGGAACAGCACCTTGGTGCGCTCCGTTACCGCCGCCAGCAGATTATCCACCGAAGCGGTCAGCTCCTCTTCCTCGGCCGCCACCGGCGTCGCCCCCGCCGACAAAGCAGCAATAGGATAGACGATGAAGGCATGGCGCGAGAACAGAACCTCGTCGCCGGGACCGGCATAGGCGCGGGCCAGCAGCTGCAAAATCTCGTCGGAGCCGCAGCCGCAGACGATGCGGGCCGCGTCCAGCTTGTAACGCTCGGCGATGGCCTGGCGCAGCTTGACCGCATGGCCGTCGGGATATCGATGCATCTCAGGTCCCACCGCCTGATAGGCGGCCAGAGCCTTGGGGCTGGGGCCCAAAGCGCCTTCGTTGGAGGACAGCTTCATGATGCGATCAACACCGGCGATCTTCGATTCGCCGCCCACATAGGGGCTGATATCGAGAATGCCGGGACGGGGTGTGGGGGCGGTCATCAATTTTACTTCTTCAAAATCGGGAAAGGATCATTCGCTCAAATCATCGGGGCCCAAGGGCACCGGATAGCCGCCCAAGTGGGCGCAACGCACCACCGGCTCGCGGCGTTCGATCAGGCGGGTGACGCGGGGATCGTCCGAGGCCAGGGGACCAGCGATCTCCACCAGATGCAGGCAGGCGTCTTCGCTGCGCTGGGTGGCGGCCAGACTGGTGGGTTCAAGGCCAGCGGCGGCCAGCACCGAGCGCAGGCGGGCGCGACTGACGTCGGGAGTGGTCTCGATACCCAGCCAGGAGCGGTCATAGCCGGTGGGACCGGCATTCAAACGCGCCACCACCAAAGCCTCCAAGCCATCGCCGCGTCCAACGCCGGGGCCGCCGAAGGGCAGACGGGTGACGATGCGCGGCAGATCGGCGGAATCGCCCATCAGGCTGATCCACCAGGGCTCGGCGTCTTCGCGGTCGGGCATGGGCAGAATGCCGACGGTAGCGCTGCCTTCAGCCACGGCACGCACCACCTGACCCGCCGAACGCAGGACGGTCATGGGGGTATAGGCGCCGTAATGATCACGGGCCAGTTCCAGATAGCCGGCGCCGCGTTCGGGCATATAGACCGCCGCAGTGACCTGCCCCTGAATGGAGCACATGCCCGATATCAGCTCGCGCCAGATGCGGATAACGGTCTGCTTGGGAAAACGGCCGCCATGACGGGCGACGATACGGCGCACGATCTCGGCCTCGCGGCCAGGGCGCAGCAGCACCTGCTGGGCGTCTTCCTTAAGGGCGCCGATGCGCTCGACCACCTCGGCCCGCTTCATCAGCAGGTCATGCAGCTCGTCGTCCAAGCGGTCGATTTCGCTGCGGAGTTTGTCCAGGGACTTTTCGACGGCCATGACGGAACACCAGACAAGGAGTTAACAGGGAGGGTTAGAAATAAAGGAAATGTCCCCAGAAAACCAGACGGCTCTCGCCTATTCCTCATTCTCATCGGGTTCATCCAAGGCTTTCCGGGCCACAGCCCAGGAAAAACCGGCCCGCCCCAAGGAAGCCATGTCCTTTTCTCGGAAGGCTTCCCGCACCTCTTCCAGCCGCCAATGACCTAAGCGGCGGCGGCGGACATAGTTGCGGGCGGCAGACAATTCGGCATCTTCGCCCCCCTCGCCCGAGACCTCTTCGGCCAGATCGGCGACCACGGTCTCGATGACCTCGGCCTCGACGCCCTTGGCCGACAGGGTCTGGCGGATGGCCCGCGAGGATGTTCCCCGGCGGTGCAGGCTGCGGCTTTTGGCTCCGGCATAGACCACGTCGTCCAAAAGCCCCGACTGGCGATAGCGCCCCAACAGGTCCTCCACCAGCGCCGCTCCCACCTCGGGATCGTCGCCATGGAACTGGGCGGCCCGCTGCACCTTGCGCAGCAGCACCCGGCGCAGGTTTTCCGCCGATGTGGAGAAGCGCTCCAGATAATGCAGAGCGGCATTTTCAAGATAGCTGGCGCTGATGCGCCTTGGGGGCTTGCTCATTGCCGCATCATAGCCCAAATTCCCTTCCCATGACCAATATCGACACGACCATTCCGCAGCCCCGCAAACTGGGCGCCGTCAACTGGCTAGGCCTTTGGACCCTGACATCCAAGGAAATCCGCCGTTTCCTCAAGGTCTATTTCCAGACCATCATCGCCCCGATGGTGACCACCTTGATGTTTCTGGCCATCTTCACCCTGTCGGTAGGACCGGCCACGGTGACCGTGGGAACCGTGCCCTTCGCCCAATTCCTGGCTCCCGGTCTGATCATTATGGCCATGACCCAGAACGCCTTCGCCAACACCTCGTCGTCGCTGATCATCGCCAAGGTTCAGGGCAATATCGTCGATGTGCTGATGCCGCCGTTATCGGCCCTGGAGCAAACCCTGGGCTTCGCCCTGGGCGGTGTCGCCCGTGGCGTCGTAGTCGGCGTGGCGGTGGGCATCTCGATGATCCCCTTCGTGCCGGTGTCGATCCATTCCTTCGGCTTCGTGGTCTTCCACGGCGTCATGGCTTCCTTGATGCTGTCGCTGCTGGGTATGATCGCCGGCATCTGGGCCGATAAGTTCGACCATATGGCCGCCGTGACCAATTTCATCGTCACGCCGCTGTCGTTCCTGTCGGGCACCTTCTATTCGGTGGACCGTCTGCCGGCCAGCCTGAAGCTGTTCGCCTTCGCCAATCCCTTCTTCTATATGATCGACGGCTTCCGCTATGGCTTCATCGGACATGCCGACGGCTCGTTGGTTTATGGCGCGATCATCGTGGTGACGGCCAATCTGGCCCTATCCTATATCGCCTATAGAATGTTCCGTACCGGCTATAAGCTCAAAGCCTAGGCATAACATCATCCACTAGAGGTTGACATCGCGCGCATTTGCGCAGATATTCTGCCGCTTTCCTTTAAGAGCGCCCTGGTTTGCCCAGCATTTCCGCGGGTTACACCGGCAGCACAGCGTTCGGGAGAGCACAGATGATTTCAGCCGTCATGCCGACTTATGCACGCGCCGACCTCGCTTTCGAGCGGGGCGAAGGCGCTTATCTGTTTTCGACGGACGGCCGACGATTCCTCGACTTCGCCTCGGGCGTGGCCGTCAATGCGCTGGGGCACTGCCATCCGGCCATGGTCGCCGCCATCAAGGCCCAGGCCGACAAGCTGTGGCATTGCTCCAATCTGTACCGGGTTCCCGGCCAGGAAAAGGTGGCTGCCAAGCTGATTGCCAACAGCTTTGCCGAGACGGTGTTCTTCTGCAATTCCGGCGCGGAAGCCATGGAAGGCGTGATCAAGGTCTGCCGCAAGTATCAGACCGAGACCGGCCATCCTGAGCGTTACCGTGTCGTCACCGCCATCGATGCCTTCCACGGCCGCACCCTGGCGACCATCGCCGCCGGTGGCCAGGCCAAGCATCTGAAGGGCTTCGAGCCCATGGTCGAAGGCTTCGACCGGGTCGTCTTCGGCGACTTGGAGGGCATCCGCGCCGCCATCGGCCCCGAGACCGCCGCCATTCTGGTGGAACCCATCCAGGGTGAAGGCGGCGTCCGCCCGGCTACTCTCGATTATCTGCGCGCCCTGCGTCAGATCGCCGACGAGGCCGGCGTGCTTCTGGCCTTTGACGAGGTTCAGTGCGGCATGGGCCGGACCGGCAAGCTTTTCGCCCATCAGTGGGCCGGTGTCACTCCCGACGTCCTTGGCACCGCCAAGGGCCTGGGCGGCGGCTTCCCCGTCGGCGCCATTCTGTCCACCGAGAAGGCCGCCTGCGGCATGGTGCCCGGCACCCATGGATCGACCTTCGGCGGCAACCCGCTGGCCATGGCCGTGGCCGACGCCGTGCTCGACGTCATGCTGAAGGACGGCTTCATGGAGCATGTCCGCAAGATGGGCGATGCCCTTTGGACCGGCCTGGGCGAGCTGGTGAACGCCTATCCGTCCGTGCTCGAAGAGCGCCGTGGCGCCGGCCTGATGCTGGGCCTGAAGTGCCGCGTTCCCTCGGGCGATCTTTCCAAGAAGCTGGTGTCCCATGGTCTGCTGACTGTCGGCGCCGGCGACAATGTCATCCGTATTCTGCCGCCGCTGATCGTCCAATCGGCCCAGGTGGCGGAGGCTTTGGATATTTTGCACCGCGCTTGCGGCGAATTGGCGGCATGAACGATATGACCCCCCGGCATTTCCTCGATCTCGATCTCTTCGATACGGCAAGCCTTCGCCGCATCATCGACCTGGGCAAGTCCTATAAAAAGGGCGTGGATGTTTATGGCCCCCGGCCCCTGGCCGGCAAGCTGCTAGCGATGATCTTCGAGAAACCCTCGACCCGGACCCGCGTCTCCTTCGAGGCCGGCATGCGTCAGTTGGGCGGCGACGTCATCGTCCTGACCCAGCACGACACCCAGCTGGGTCGGGGCGAAACCATCGCCGACACCGCCCGCGTGCTGTCGCGCTATGTGGACGCCATCATGATCCGCACCAACGACCCGGCCAAGCTGATAGAGCTGTCGGCCTATGCCACGGTGCCGGTGATCAACGGCCTGACCGATTCTACTCATCCCTGTCAGGTGATGGCCGACGTCATGACCTACGAGGAACATCGCGGCAGCCTGCAAGGCAAGACCGTGGCCTGGTGCGGCGACGGCAACAATGTGGCCGCCACCTGGATTCAGGCCGCCGCTCATTTTGGCTGCTCGATCCGACTGGCCTGCCCCGATACCCTGCGCCCTGACGAAAAGGTCATCGAATGGGCCCGCGCCAAGGGCGCTTCCGTCGAAGTCCGTCCCGATCCGGCCTGGGCCACCAAGGGCGCCGATCTGATCATCACCGACACCTGGCTGTCCATGGGCTGCCAGGACACCAACCGCCATGCCCTGCTGGAGCCCTACCAGATCAACGAATCGGTAATGGCCACCGCCGCCCCCGACGCCTTGTTCATGCATTGCCTGCCGGCCCATCGTAACGAGGAAGTCACCGACGCCGTGATGGACGGCCCGCAATCGGTGGTCTGGGACGAGGCGGAAAACCGTATGCATGTCCAAAAAGGCGTTCTCAGCTGGTGCCTGCTGTGAGCGCAGGCTCCTTCGACATCATCCAACCCTTTATGACCGACGCCGGGGCCATTCGCGGGCGTCTGGTTCGGCTTGGTGACAGCCTGGACGAAATCCTGGCCAGCCATGCCTATCCCGGCCCGGTGGCCGAGCGTCTGGCCGAGACCCTGGCCCTGGCCGCCGCCCTGGCCGGAGCCTTGAAGTTCGACGGCATCTTCACCCTGCAGATCCAGTCCGAAGGGGCCCTGCCCCTGGTGGTGGCCGATGTCACCAGCGAGGGCGCCTTGCGAGGCTATGCCCGCTTCGACGAAGAGAAGCTGGCCAAGGCCCTTGCCTCGGACGGTTCGGTGGTGGAGCGTTTCTTCACCAAGGGCTTCCTGGCCTTCACCGTCGATCAGCTCGGTAATACCGACCGCTATCAAGGCATCGTCGAACTGACCGGCGACACGCTGGCCGATTGCGCCCAGGAATATTTCCGCCAGTCCGAGCAACTGGAAACCGGCTTCCGTCTGGCCGTGCGCGCTGCCGACCCGGTGAAGAACGAAGGCTGGAAGGCCGCTGTGATCATGATCCAGCGCATGCCCAAGGGTCCAAACAGCCCGATCCTGACCGCCGAAGAGGCCGAGGACTCCTGGCGTCGCGCCGGCATCATGATGGACAGCGCCAAGGTCTCCGAGCTGTTCGACCGCGATTTGCCGCCGGCCCAAATGCTCTATCGCCTCTATCACGCCGATGGCCTGCAACTGTTCGACAGCCGCAATCTTCTGGCCCGCTGCCGTTGCTCCACCGAGCGGGTCGAGGGCACCTTGAAGTCCTTCCCCCGCAGAGAAGTGGCCGAGATGAAGGACGAAACCGGCAAGGTCGCCGTGGTCTGCGAGTTCTGCAAGACCGCCTATCACTTCAGTGATGCCGACCTGGATCGCCTTTACGGCGCTTGACCCCAGCGCAAGCCGTGCCAATATCCGAAACGGCTTCACAACCGAGCTAGGATCGCCATGTTCATCCGTACCCTGCGCCATCTTGCCCTCGTCGCCGGCCTGGGCCTTGTGCTCGCCGCTTGCGCCAATCCCAACCCGCCCATGCAGCGCTTCCCGCAGATGACCTTCTCGAACCTGCCGGCCTATAACCTGGATGTGGGCCGCATCGAGGTCGTCTCGGAATTCCAGTCCGACGGCAAATATCCCCATATCGAATATGACATGCCCGTCTCGCCCGAAAGCGCTCTGAAGCGTTGGGTCCAGGACCGGCTGCGCCCAGTCGGCCGCACCGGCACCCTGCGCGTGCTGATCCACGATGCCACCGCCACAGAAGTGGCCCTCAAGACCGACCAGGGCTTCACCGGCATGTTCAAGAAAGAGCAGGCCGCCCGCGTCAATATGGTGGTCGATGTCTCGCTGCAGATGCTGGACGACCGCCAGTTCGTGGTCGCCGAGGTCAACAGCCGCGCCGAACGCGAACGCAGCCGCCCCGAAGGTCAGAAGCTCAACGAGCGCGACAAGCTGCTCTATGACATGGTCGAGGATTTGATGATGGGCTTCAACAGCCAAGTCGATCCCAACATCGGCCAAAGCTTTACGCGCTGGCTGGGGAAGTGATCCCAGGAGCCTAGAGTTAGAAAAGCCGGCGGATCACCCCGCCGGCTTTTTTTATTACGCCTCGATTGTACCGGCGTCCCAGGCGGATTTTTTGCGGTAGATGGTCGAGGGGCTGATGCCCAGCATAGCCGCCGCCTTGGGGATGTTGCCCCCGCACAAATCAATGGCCCGCTCGATGGTGTCCTTTTCCACCTCCCACAGGGGGCGGATGCGGCCGTCGTCGCGGGGAGCGGATGCAATTTCCGCCATGCCGCCAGAACTGACCAGTGGAGCCGCCACAGGCTTGGACAGCAGCTGGGCCACCAGAGGCGACAGGGGCGGTGGCAGCATGGCCACGGTAACTTCCTCGCCATCGTTCAGCACCACGGCGTTACGGATGACGTTCTGCAGCTGACGGATATTGCCCGGCCAGTCATAGGCCCGCAGGACCGCCTCGGCGTCCTTGCTGAAGGTCTGGAAGGCCTTGCTCTCCTCGGCGGCGAAATCCACCAGGAAGCGCTTGGCCACGGCGATGACGTCGTCGTCACGCTCACGCAGCGGCGGCAGATGCACTGGAATCACATGCAGGCGATAGAACAGATCTTCGCGGAAACGCCCGGCCTCGACTTCCTTCAAGGGGTCTCGGTTGGTGGCGCAGACGAAGCGCACATCCACCTGCTCCAGCTTGGAACCGCCCACCCGTTGGAAGGTGCCGGTCTGGATGAAGCGCAGCAGCTTGATCTGCAAGGCCAGATCCATCTCGCAGATTTCGTCAAGGAACAGCGTGCCGCCATCGGCCCGGCTGGCGGCACCGTCACGGTCAGCGGTGGCACCGGTGAAGGCTCCCTTCACATGGCCGAAAATCTCGCTTTCCATCAAGTCCTTGGGGATGGCCCCGCAGTTGATGGCAACGAAAGGTCCGCCGGAACGCGGCGAGCGGCGATGCACCGCATCGGCGGTCAGCTCCTTGCCGGTGCCGGATTCGCCGGTGACAAAAACCGTGGCCTTGCTCTTGGCCGCCTGATCGATGATGCGATAGACCGCCTGCATGGCCAGCGAGCCGCCAATGAAGCCACAATATTGCTGGCGCTCCAGGTCATCCTTGAAGGTAGCGACAATGCGATGCAGGCGCTGATGTTCCAGCGCATTGCGCAGGGTAACGGTCAGACGTTCCGGCGGGAAAGGCTTGACGATGAAGTCGAAAGCACCCTTGCGCATGGCATCGACGGCGGTGTTGATGGAGCCATGGGCGGTCATCACCACCACCGAGCAGGGCAGACGCTCCTGCACGATGATGCCCAGAATATCCAGCCCATCCATATCCGGCAGGCGGATGTCCAACAGCACCGCCTGAGGCTGGCGGCTGCGCAACAGCACCAGGGCCTCGGCCCCGGTTTCGGCGCTGATGATGTCCCAGGCCTCGTCATGCAGATACTCTTGATAGAGTGCCGACAAGGAAGGCGAATCTTCCACCAGAAGGATCGTGGGAACAGACATCAAATAGGGCCAAACGTCAGTTTACAACTGGCGGTCAGTCTAGCAGAGCAGTCCAGCAGCTGTCAGGAATGCTTTGCGCTTTGCATCGAAAATATTTGCATTTTAGGAATGCAGACGCTCGGCGGCCTCGTCCCAATTGGGCATGACGCGGGTTTCGGCCCGGGGCCAGGACAGAGCCATGGACCAACCGGCCATCTTGGACGGAACCTTTTGGGTCATGGGCTGAACCAGCTTACGGCCCAAAAGCGGCAGCAGCTCGGTCAGGCGACGCTTGGCGGGAGCATTGGGCTTGCGGCGAAGAGCGAAGCGCTTCTTCTTGGCCGGGCTCTGAATCAGGGCAGGGCAGGAAGACAGGCGGAAACCACCGGCCGACAGGAAGTCGAGAGCGCTGAAATCGTCGTTCACCATGGAGATCATCCCGCTATACCGTGAAGCTCAGGCACTTTAATCGCCAGCGGCTGCCGTTTTATGGCGAAGGGGTGATAATTTTATGACTAGAGGCCTAAGAGGGGCCGCTCGACAAACAAAAACCCCCGGGACAGGCCCGGGGGTCATGTCAGAGACACAAAGGGGGATTTACCCCACCGCGACGATCTCGGCTCCGTCCATATCCAGGGCATAGCCGGCAGCGCGGACGGTGCGGATGATGTCCAGATCGCCGTCGCCATTCAAGGCCTTGCGCAGGCGGCGGATATGGACGTCCACGGTGCGGGGCTCCACATAGATGTCCGGGCCCCAGACGGCGTTCAAAAGCTCTTCGCGCGAGAAGACGCAGCCTGGGTGCTGCAGCAGGAATTGCAGCAGACGGAACTCGGTGGGGCCCAGATGGATATTGCGGCCGGCGCGGGTGACGCGGTGCGCCGTCAAGTCCATGGCGATGGTCTCGTACTGCAAAACACCCTTGGTCTGGGCCGGCTGCACGCGGCGCAGCAGGGCCTTGATTCGGGCCAGCAGCTCGGGCAACGAGAAGGGCTTGGTCAGATAATCGTCGGCGCCGGTATTCAGACCACGCACCTTGTCGCCTTCTTCGCCTCGGGCGGTGAGCATGATCACCGGCAAATCGCGGCTGCGGGGCTTGCGCCTTATTTGTCGGCAAACCTCGATGCCCGACATCACCGGCAGCATCCAATCCAGGACCACCAGGTCGGGATTGCGCTCGGCCAGCACCGTCAGGGCTTCTTCGCCGTCCAAGGCTTCGCAAACGCGATAGCCTTCCTTTTCCAGGTTATAGCGGAGCATGGTCACCAGGGCGGCCTCGTCCTCAACCACCATGATCAGGGGCTTCATATTGTCGCGGTCCATCACACGTCCTCGGGCAGATCGGAAGGATAGGGCAAAACACTCACTCCCTTGGGGCGGGCCTCCAAAATGGGGGAACCTTTGACCAGGAAATGAATGGTTTCGGCGATATTGGTCGCATGGTCGCCAATGCGTTCGATGTTCTTGGCAATGAACATCAGATGGATGCAGGCCGTCAGGTTACGAGGGTCTTCCATCATATAGGTAATCAATTCGCGGAAAAGGCCGGTGTACATGGCGTCCACCTCCTCGTCCTGACGCCAGACCTTGATGGCCTTGGCGTCGTCCTGCTCGATATAGGCGTCGAGCACATCCTTGACCACTTCTTGCACCACCCTTGCCAGGCGCGGCACGGCGGCGGTGGGGCGGACCGGCGGGATCTGGTTCAGCACCAGGGTCCGCTTGGCCACATTGGCGGCATAATCGGCAATGCGCTCCAGGTCGCCGGAAATCTTTAAGGCACCGACGATATGGCGCAAATCCGAAGCCACCGGCTGACGCAAAGCCAGCAGGCGCACGGTAAAGCTATGCACTTCGTGTTCGATTTCATCGACCTTGACGTCGGCAGCGATGACCTTGCCGGCCAGATCGCTGTCGCGGCGGATCATGGCCTGAATGGCCCCCTCCAGCTGCGCTTCCGCCAGACCGCCCATACGGGCGATCATATTGGTCAGATGCGCCAGCTCCTCGTCATAGGATCGCACGGTGTGCACTTCCTTCATCCAAAACTCCTGCCCAGGACCATCACCCGGGATCAGCCAAAGCGGCCGGTGATGTAGCCTTGAGTCAGCTTGTGCTGGGGGTTGGTGAAGATCTGTTCGGTATCCCCATATTCGATCAGGTCACCCAGATGGAAGAAGGCGGTGCGCTGAGACACGCGGGCCGCCTGCTGCATGGAATGGGTAACGATGACGATGGTGTAATTCTCGCGCAGTTCGTCGATCAGCTCTTCCACCTTGGCGGTGGCGATGGGATCGAGGGCCGAGCAAGGCTCGTCCATCAGGATCACTTCGGGGCTGACGGCAATGGCGCGGGCGATGCAAAGACGCTGCTGCTGACCACCCGACAGGCCGGTGCCCGGCTCGGTCATCCGGTCCTTGACCTCGTTATAGAGGCCGGCCTTTTCCAGGCTGGTCAGGACGATCTCTTCCAGCTCGCTCTGGGTCGAGGCCAGACCGTGAATGCGCGGGCCATAGGCCACATTGTCGAAGATCGACTTGGGGAAAGGATTGGGCTTTTGAAACACCATGCCGACGCGGGCGCGCAGTTGGACCACGTCCAACTCACGATCATAGATGTCCTGGCCGTCCAGAAGAATCTTGCCGGTGACGCGAGCGCCCTCGATCAGATCGTTCATGCGGTTCAGACAGCGCAAGTAAGTGGACTTGCCGCAGCCCGAAGGTCCGATCAGCGCCGTCACCTCATTGGCGTTGATGCCAAGGTTGACGTGCTTCAGGGCATGCTTCTCGCTGTAATAGACGTTGACGTCTTCGGACGAGACTTTGATGCCGCCCTGGATCTGACGGGCGTTCTGCTGGAAATAGCTTTCACTGGCAACGGTCGTCATGTCTTTACCACCGACGTTCGAATTTTTTGCGGAGATAGATCGCACCGGCATTCATGCAGGTCAGGAACAGCAGCAGCACAATGATGGCCGCCGAGGTGCGCTCGACGAAGGCTCGTTCCGGGCTGGCGGCCCACAGATAGATCTGCACCGGCAAAGCGGTCGAGGGATCCATCGGCGTGGCCGGGATGTCGACGATGAAGGCCACCATGCCGATCATCAGCAGCGGGGCCGATTCGCCGACGGCGCGAGCCATGCCGATAATGGTGCCGGTCAGGATGCCAGGCATGGCCAGGGGCAGCACATGATGGATGACCATCTGCAGCCGCGAAGCGCCAAGACCCAAAGCGGCCTCGCGGATCCACGGCGGCACCGCCTTCAAGGCAACGCGAGAGGCGATGATGATGGTCGGCAGCGACACCAGAGTCAGAGCCAGACCGCCGACAAACGGGGCCGAGCGCGGCAGGCCGAAGACGTTAAGGAACATCTCCAGGGCCAACAGACCGAAGACGATGGAGGGCACCGCCGCCAGATTGTTGATATTGACCTCGATCAGGTCGGTCCAACGGTTCTCGCCGGCGAATTCTTCCAGATAGATGGCGGTCGCCACCCCCAGCGGGAAGCTGAGCAGCAGGGTGATCACCAGCGAGAAGAACGAACCGACCACGGCGCCCCACAGACCGGCCAATTCCGGCTGGCGGGAGTCGCCCTGGGTCCAGAGCCAGGTGTTGAAATGGGTCTTGATCAGGCCCTTGGCGGTCATGGCGTCGATCCAGCCCAGCTGACGGTCACTGAACTGGCCGCCGTTCTCGGCCGAGCGGGACATATGGCCCTTGATCATCTGATCCACCGAAGCGGCAACCGGCACCCACAGGGTGCGGGTCTGGCCGATCAGCGTCGGATCATTGATGACCATCTTGCGGATCACTTCCTCGGCGCCCGTGCTGACCAGCGACATCAGCTCGCGCTTGGCGGCGCGATTGTCAACGGTCTCGGGGAACAGGCTGGTGATGGAGGTCCGCACCAGCGCCGCATAGTCGGCGGCGTTCAGAACGGCCCGGGTATGGGTGCCGTCCGGATCGATCACCGAACCGTCGAAGCTCACCGTCAGCTGCATTTCGCTCTGCACGAAGGCGGAAGCGCCGCGGCCGATGATGCTGGTCATCAAGACCGCCAGGAAGGTGACGGCCAGGATGATGGAGGCGATGCCATAGGCCTTGAACCGCTGTTCGGCGGCATGGCGGCGCTTCAGGTGAGCACCAACCTTCTCGGCGATTCCGGTCATGGGGACGGCCTGGGCCATTTGCGTATCAGTCATATTTCTCTCGGTATTTCCGGACGACATGCAAAGCCACCACGTTGAGGACCAGGGTGACGACGAACAGCACAAGGCCAAGGGCGAAGGCCGACAGGGTCTTGGGGCTGTCGAACTCCTGATCGCCCACCAGCAGAGTGACGATCTGCACCGTCACGGTGGTCACGGCTTCGAAGGGATTAGCGGTCAGATGCGCCGACAGGCCGGCGGCCATCACCACGATCATGGTCTCGCCGATGGCGCGGGACACGGCCAGCAGCAGACCGCCGATGATACCCGGCAGAGCCGCCGGAATGATCACCTGCTTGATGGTCTCGGAACGGGTCGCCCCCAGGCCGTAGGCGCCCTGGCGCAGGCTGTCGGGCACCGCCGTCAGCACGTCGTCGGACAGGGACGAGATGAAGGGGATGATCATGATGCCCATGACGATGCCGGTGGCCATGGCGCTTTCCGAGGCGATGGACATGCCGAACATAGCGCCGGCGTCACGCAGGAAAGGAGCCACGGTCAGAACGGCGAAGAAGCCATAGACCACGGTGGGAATGCCGGCCAGAACCTCCAGCAGCGGCTTGGCCACCGAGCGGAACTTCGGATGAGCATATTCGGCCATATAGATGGCGGACAGCAGACCGATGGGGGCCGCGACCACCATGGCGATCAGGCTGATCAGCAAGGTGCCGGTGAACAGCGGCACGGCGCCGAAAGCGCCCGACGAGCCCACCTGATCGGTGCGCATGGCCATCTGCGGGCTCCAGTCCAGACCGAACAGGAAGTCCGTAATCGGAACCATGCTGAAGAAGCGGATGGATTCGAACAGCAACGACATCACGATGCCGATGGTGGTGAAGATGGCCACCGTCGAGCTGGCGATCAGGAACACCTTGACGGCGGCCTCGACCCGATTGCGGGCGCGCAGCTTAGGATGAATGAAGCGCAGGCCCAGCAGGCCGCCGACAACCGCCAGCGACAGCGACAGCACCGTCATGGCGCCGAAGCTGATGGCCCGCAAATTATGATACTGCTCGGCGGAAGCGGCGGTGACCGTGTCAGAGGCCTGGGAGTAATTGCCCGAAGCGCTCAAGGAGCGGACTTCGTTCATCAGCAGCGCCAAGCGCTCGGCGGGCAAAGACTGGGCGTCGGGCGGCAAAGTGCCGACCACAAGAGCATGCAGGATGGTGGATTCGCCGGCCATCCACAGGGCGATCAACGCCAGGGCGGGAATACCGCACCACAGGGCCACATAGTAGCCGTAGTAGTTGG
>Ga0302187_10001662_pt1 | contig 18703 bp, 15 predicted proteins | sample II_Bog_E1_3_FD_202120 | JGI IMG/M metagenome (GOLD analysis project Ga0302187, IMG submission 202120) | Peat permafrost microbial communities from Stordalen Mire near Abisko, Sweden - II_Bog_E1_3 | ecosystem: Environmental > Terrestrial > Soil > Wetlands > Peat | place: Sweden: Abisko...
TTGTCCGGTGCCGCAGGGGCTGAGGCCAGGGCCGGTGGCGGCATTTCCGCAACGAGCGAGCGATCAACGGCGGGCGTGAACAGATACCCGCGCCCCGCGACGTTGACGAGACTGGGATCACCGCCAAATCCTTCGCCCAGCAACTTGCGCAGCGCGGCGATATGGACGCGCAAGTTGCTTTCATCGACGAATGTGTGGGGCCACGCCGTGGTGATCAGGTCTTCCTTGGAGACGACTTCGCCGCTCTTTTCGACGAGCGCGATCAGGATATCGAGCGCCCTGCCCCCGATCCGGACTTTCTGCCCTTCCCTGATCAGTACGCGCGATCCGCGGAACAACGCAAACGGGCCAAAACGGAATGTTTCCTCGACTACCGAGGATTTCTGGTCGGCCACTTGCCCCCTCAGCGCCGTAAGTCTGTCATAAAAGCGCGATGCCCCCCGCAAACAGTCACTTGTTCAACGGGTTGCGCAGAAATGACAGACAAGACCCCGTTTTTACAGCCGATTACACACGTTCGCAATGTGTTTCTGGCGGATTTGTCCGCCCGTACCCTGCCGAGCGAATACGGGCCCGGCCCGGGGCTGATCCAGCATGCGACCGGCTGTTAGCGGCACATGGCTGAAATGGTGGCATATTTGACCTCACGCAGATCGCCCTGTCTGCCATACTATGCCGCGCACGCGCCACAGATCGGTGCGATCGGCGTGCGGCCGTCCCTGACGGGCAGGTCAAGCAGGAGAGGATGCGCGCTATGGCGAAATCGACCGACACGGCTGCCCGGTGCAAGGCGATTGTAAAAGCCCTGCATGACGGCGCCGGACGTGGCTCGATTGCCCGCCTTGCCGAACATCTCTCCGACGATTTCGAACTGTTCCTGCCTGCGTTCCTGCCGTGGGGCGGCATCTTCGGCAAAGCGCGGTTTCTTGCACTGCTGGATCACTTGCCCGACGTGCTGGATTTCGCCCGGCTTGATTACCTCGGCATGGCCGCCGAGGGGGGCCATGTCGGCGTACCGATCGAGATCGGCATTGCCGGCACCACCAGCACCACGATGATTTTCGAACATTGGGATTTTGTCGATGCGCGGGCGGTTCGGTTGCGCATCGCGTTCTACGATCCTGGCTTGCTGGTCGCACAGCTTGCAAACGCGCCCAACTGTTTCTGACGCCGCCCACCCCGACAAGACGAGCGCCAGTCCGCAGCCGTTTTCAGCAATTTTGATGGTTTCTGCAAAGATCGCGGCGCGACATCGGCGTAGATCCAATCTCACGGAGCACCTGCCGGCGCCCCACCCCACCCCAAACCGGCAGGTATCCCAAGAAACGTGTGCGCAAGCGCCCGCCCCGGCGCCTGCCTATCTGCGGTCTGGCCTGCAGTCACACTCAGCCGCCCCGACGCCCCCCCACCCTGCCCCGGTGTGCGGCTGACAGGGGGGCGCCAATGAAGCTTGTCCCGATTCATTGGCGCCCCCTTTTTTCCTGGCACGCGACAATCGCAGAAGCCGCGCCCGCGCTCAGGCGGAATTGCGCAAGTGCTGCGTCAGCGCGTTGAGCGACGCTTCGAGCGCCGACAGGGCTTCGGGTGTCATGCCCGACGCCACGGTGACGTCGTGCGGGATGCAGGTCAGCTCTTGCGCCACTTGCGCCCCCTGCTCGGTCAGGCTGACCCGCACCACGCGTTGATCGACACTGTCACGGTTGCGCGCCACCAGGCCGGTCGTTTCCATACGCTTCAGCATCGGGGTCAGGGTGTTTGAATCGAGAAACAGCGCATCGCCGAGTTCGCCAACCGTGCGCCCGCTGGTCCCGCGCAATGCGACCAGCACCAGATATTGCGGATACGTCAGCCCGAACCGGTCGAGCAGGCGTTTGTAGACACGGTTGAACGCCAGCCCGGCGGCATAGACCGAAAAGCAGGCAAAGCCCTCGAACGGGGCCGGTGGGGGTGGGGTCTGATCCATGCCTGCAATATATATCGTACCCGACTTAATCGCAAGCGTTGCAATCTGCAGCGAATCGGCCTATATAGATCGTGCACGATCTAATCGTGTACGATGTTTAACCGGAGACAAGCCATGCCGAAACTGCCCAAGACCCTCACCACCCTGACCGTTGCCGCCGCCGCGCTGGCTGCGGTTCCCGCCTTTGCCGCCGAGCTGGAACCCACCACGCAGGCATTCATCGACAGCCTGGCGGGCGGCAAGCCGATCTATACCCTGCCGGTGCCTGCCGCGCGCGACGTGCTCGAAGGCGCGCAGAAATCGGTGACCGTTGCGCTCGCCCCCGCCCGCTTCGAAGACCGCGTCCTGCCGGTCGGCCCGTCGGGCAAGACCAGCGTGCGCATCTATCGCCCCGAAGGCGCGACCGGCGCGTTGCCGGTGGTGATCTATTCGCATGGTGGCGGCTGGGTGCTGGGCAGCAAGACCACCCACGATCGGCTGGTGCGCGAACTATCGGTCGGCGCGCATGCGGTGATCGTGTTCGTCGATTTCGACCGCTCACCCGAAGCGCGCTATCCCGTCGCGATCGAACAAGTCTACGGCACGCTGACCTATGTGGCGGCGCACCCGGATGAATTCGGCGCCGATACCAGCCGCATCGCGCTGGTCGGCGACAGCGTGGGCGGCAACATGACCGCGGTAACCGCGCTGCTGGACAAGGAACGCCACGGGCCGCGCCTGGCCGGACAGTTGCTGATCTATCCGGTCACCGACGCGTCGATGTCTTCGGGTTCGTACACGCAGTTCGCCGATGGACCCTGGCTGACCCGCAAGGCGATGGAATGGTTCTGGGATGCCTATCTGCCCGACCATGCCGCCCGCGCCGACATCCATGTCTCGCCGATCAATGCCAGCGCCGACCAGTTGCGCGGCCTGCCCCGGACTTTGTTGATCGTCGATGAAAACGACGTGCTGCGCGATGAAGGCGAAAGCTATGGCCGCCACCTCGCCGCAGCAGGCGTACCTGTCACATCGGTGCGGTACAACGGCACGATCCACGATTTTCTGCTGTTGAACCCCATTGCCCAGACACCTGCCGTGCGTGGTGCGGTCGCACAGTCGGTTGATTTCCTCCGTACCATTTTTGCCAACTGATCCCCCCAAGCAAAAGGACATATCCCATGTTGAACACGATCCTCTATTCGACCACCGCCACTGCAACCGGCGGCCGTGATGGCCATGCAGCCACCACTGACGGTGCGCTCGACGTCACGCTCGGCACGCCAAAGGAAATGGGCGGCACCGGCAAGGGCAACAACCCCGAACAACTGTTCGCGGCCGGCTATTCCGCCTGTTTCCTGGGCGCGATGAAATTCGCCGCCTCGCAGGACAAGGCCCTGCCGCGCGTGCCTGCCGACACCACCGTCAGTGCCACGGTGTCGATCGGTCCGCGCGCCGACAAGGGCTTTGGCCTAAAGGTCGAACTGACCATCACCCTGCCCGGCGTGGAACGCGCCGATGCCGAAGCGCTGGTAGCCGAAGCCGACACGATCTGCCCGTACAGCCACGCCACGCGCGGCAACATCACGGTCACGATCAACGTCGCCTGACGCCATGCACCGCCACCCGGGGCGTTGCCGCCCCGGGTGGCGGTTCGGCAATTGCCGTCAACAGCTCTGCCCTATACGCAGATATAGATCGCAAGGTTGGTGATCCGGGGGCATGCAGCGATGGCGTGTGGCCGCCAGCGCCCGCCCCCCAATCCGGCAGGAGCCTCGACAATGCCCCAGTTCCGCACCGAACATGACAGCATGGGCGCGATCGACGTGCCCGCCGACCGGCTGTGGGGTGCGCAGACCCAGCGCAGCCTGCGCTATTTCAGCATCGGCGTCGAATTAATGCCGCGCGCGCTGATCGGTGCCTTTGCGATCATCAAGCGCGCCTGCGCCCGCACCAACCACGCCAGCGGACGGCTCGACGAGACGCGCGCCGCGTTGATCGAGCAGATCTGCGATGAGTTGCTGGCCGGGCAGCATGCCGACATGTTCCCGCTCCACGTGTGGATGACCGGCAGCGGCACGCAGTTCAACATGAACGTCAACGAAGTGATCGCCAACCGTGCCAGCCAGATTGCGGGCACGCCGCTGGGCAGCAAGACCCCGCTGCACCCCAACGATCACGTCAACATGGCGCAAAGTTCCAACGACAGCTTTCCCACCGCGATGTCGATTGCCGCAGCGCTGGGCGTGACGCGCGAGCTGGTCCCGGCGATTACCGCGCTGCGCGATACCATCGCCGACCGGGCCGGGGCGTGGGACGATATCGTGAAGATCGGCCGTACCCATATGCAGGATGCCACCCCGCTGACACTGGGGCAGGAATGGTCGGGCTATGCCGTGATGCTGACCGATGGCATCGCCCGGATCGAGGCGGCATTGGGCGGGATCGCGCAACTGGCGCTGGGCGGCACGGCGGTGGGCACCGGCATCAACGCCGAACCCGGCTTTGCCGAAGCCGCCACCGCCGAAATCGCCGCGTTTACCGGATTGCCGTTTGTCAGCGCGCCCAACAAGTTTGCGGTCCAGGGCGCGCATGATGCCCTTGTCCACCTGTCGGGCGGGTTGCGCACGCTGGCCGTCTCGCTCAGCAAGATCGCCAACGACATCCGCCTGCTGGCGTGCGGTCCGCGCGCTGGCATCGGCGAGCTGATCCTGCCCGAAAACGAACCCGGATCGTCGATCATGCCGGGCAAGGTCAACCCCACCCAGATCGAGGCGATGACCATGATCTGCGCGCAAGTGATGGCCAACGATGTCGCGGTGGGGATCGGCGGTGCGGGCGGCACGCTTGAAATGAATGCCTATAAACCGCTGATGATCCACAACATCATGCAATCGATCACGCTGCTGGCGCAAGGCAGCGCCAATTTCCGCGCCTTCTGTGTCGAAGGGATCGAGCCTGACCGCGCGCGGATTGCCACTTTTGTCGATCGTTCGCTGATGCTGGTAACCGCGCTCGCCCCGGTGATCGGCTATGACCAGGCCGCCGCGATTGCCCACCACGCCAGCGAACACGACTTGTCGCTGCGCGAGGCGGCGCTGGCGCTGGGTGCGATCAGTGCCGAGGCATTCGACCGCGTGGTCGATCCGCGCGCGATGACCCGGCCCCAAGTCGCCCCGCGCACCTGACGGATGCCGACCGTTTCCCTTGCGCCGTGGCAATGGCTGACCAGCCGATTGCCACAAGTCGCCTCGGCTCCGTTCTGCCCGTCTGAAGTCCAGGGCAGCATCCGCGTGCCCCCAGGCGCGCCACTGTGGAAACGCGCCGCGCTGTCGGCCGGGCCCGGCCTGCTGGTGGCGGTCGGCTATATGGACCCGGGCAACTGGGCCACGGACATCGAGGCGGGATCGCGCTTTGGCTATGATCTGCTGTTCGTGGTCGGCGCGACCGGGCTGGCGGCGCTGCTGTTGCAGGCGCTGGCGATGCGGCTGGGGCTGGTGACCGGGCGCGACCTGGCGCAGATGGCGCACGACCATTATCCGCGGCCCGCGCGACTGGTGCTGTGGCTGCTGGCCGAACTGGCGATCGTTGCCACCGACATTGCCGAAGTGCTGGGCGCGGCGCTGGCGTTCCATCTGCTGATCGGCGTTCCGCTGTGGGCTGGCGTGGTGCTGACCGGGTTCGACACGCTGATCGTGCTGGGGCTGAAAGGCCATGGTTTCCGGCAGATCGAGGCGATCGTGCTGGGGCTGGTGACCACCATCGCGGTCTGCTTTGTCGCGCAACTGGCGCTGGTCCATCCCGACTGGCATGCGGTGGCACACGGCATGATCCCCGCGCCGCGCCGTCTGGGCGATCATGAAGCGCTCTATCTGGCAATCGGCATTCTGGGCGCCACGGTGATGCCGCACAATCTCTATCTGCATTCCAGCGCGGTGCAGACCCGGCGCGGCGGCACCACGCAGGCCGATCTGACCGATCAATTGCGGCTGGCCGGGCTCGACACCACGGTGTCCCTGGCGCTGGCGACGCTGGTCAACGGCGCGATCCTGGTGGTGGCGGGCGCCGCGTTCCATGCCACCGGCCATACCGATGTCGCGCAGATCGACGACGCCTGGCGCCTGTTGACCCCGATCACCGGCGCAGGCGCGGCGGCGATGCTGTTCGGCATCGCGCTGTTCGCATCCGGCCAGAGCGCCACGTTTACCGGCACGATCGCCGGGCAAGTCGTGCTCGAAGGCTTTCTGGATCTGAAGATCCCCTGCTGGCAGCGCCGTGTGATCACGCGCGGTCTGGCGCTGGTGCCCGCGCTGGCCGGGCTGATGTGGACGGGCGACTGCGCCGTGGGCACGCTGCTGGTGTTCAGCCAGGTGGTGCTGTCGCTGCAATTGCCCTTTGCGATCTGGCCGCTGCTGCGCTTCACCGGCAATCGCGCGATCATGGGCCGCCATGCCAGCGGGCCGGTGATGCAGGCGCTCGGCTGGGCGCTGTTTGCCCTGATCAGCGCGGCCAATCTGTGGCTGGTGTGGGGCTGGCTGGTGCCGGCCTGACAACCGGACCGGGACGCCGGATCAGCCGCGCCTCATTTTTGCGCCAGTTGCGCGGGCGGGTTCCAGCCACCACCGAGCGCGCGGAACGAGGATATCGCCGCGCGGGCCACTTCTGTCTGGGCCTGGGCCTGGGCATCGCGCGTCTGCAACAGGCGTGAATCCGCGTCGAGCACTTCGATCAGGCTGACAATGCCGCCTTTGTACGCGATCTCCGACTGGTCGCGCGCGCGGGCCAGCGATTGCGCCCCGTCGGCCAGCACCTGTTGCTGGCTATCGCGCTTGACCAGCGCGGTGAACGCATCCTCGACATCTTCCGACGCGCGCAGCACGGTCTGGCGATAGGATGCCAGCGCTTCGGCATTGGCGCCGCGTGCGGCCTTGATCTCGGCATTGATGCGGCCAAAATCGAACAGCCGCCAGCGCAGCCCGGCGGTACCCTGGGCCTGGGTGGCGTTGGCGCTGAAGAGACTGCCGCTGCCGATCGAGGTGGCCGTTCCGAGCGCACCGGAAAGCGAGATTTTCGGATAATATTCGGCCATCGCCTGCCCGATCTGCGCATTCGTTGCGGCCAGACGGCGTTCGGCGATGATGATATCGGGCCGCCGCCGCAACAAGTCGGCAGGCCCGCCGGCATCGGCAATCGAGGGGGCCACCGGGATCGGCTGCACCGCCACCAGCCGCGTGCGTATGGTGCCCGGCTGCGCGCCAAGCAGCACGTCGAGCGCATTCATTGCATCGATCAGCCCCTGTTCGAGCACGGGAATGGTGCTTTTGACCTGGGCCAGCGCGCCTTCGGCCTGATGCACCTGCAGATCCGCCGCGATACCCTTGCTGTATTGCAGGCGCACCGTGTCGACCAGTTTGCGCTGGGTGTCGACCTGGTCGCGGGCGATCGCCAGCCTTTGTTGCAAGCCGCGGATCAGCACATATGTATCAGCCACTTGCGCAGCGACCGCCAGCCGTGCGGCAACCGCGCCTGCCGAAGATGCCTGATAGCTGGCCGCGGCGGCCTGCTGCCCGCGCCGCGAACCGCCGAACACGTCGATTTCCCAACTGGCGGTCAGATCACCTTCATACGTGGTATAATCGCGCGCAAAGCCAAGTTCACGCCCCACCGCACCAAGCGGGACATCGTCGGAATTGCGTGTGCGGGTAACATCCGACTGAACCCCGCCCGACGGCAACAGCGTGGCCGTCGCGGCATTGAGCCCGGCCTTGGCCTGCCCCACGCGGGCAAGCGCCTGCGCCACGTCAAGATTGTTGCGTTCGGCCTCATCGACCAGGCTGGTCAGCAAGGGATCATGAAAGCCGTCCCACCATCGCGTCAGGTCGACCGGTTGCACCCCTTGGCGGGCGACAATATCCGCACTGCCGACAAAGGTCTTTGGCGCATCGAACTGGGGACGAACGTAATTCGGCCCGACCGCACAACCGCCCAGCGCGATCGCGAGCACGAGAGGCGTTGAAACAGGGTGTAGGCGCATGGTCGATCTCGATCCTGGGACGAAATGGCATTGGATTTGGCTCGCATGAGCCGCTTGTGACCAATGTATATTTTGGTCATTAAATGTCAATTGCCCGGCCGGTTTTTCATGATGCCTGCGATGGCATTCAAACGGCAATGACGCGAGCTTGTTAGCTTGAAGGTGGTTTTTGCAAGCCGGATTCCAGAAAACGGATTAGTGACCAATTGACGAATCGGTCACTCGAACCCACTTCAATCCCGCTTACGGGAGGACCCTATGATTTCGCCGCTCAATCGAACCAAGACGCGCGCCTTCGCCATGACCGGCCTGCTGGCCCTGGCGGCGTGCACCCAGCAACCCGTCGATCCGCGCACAGGCCCCGCGCTGGTTGAAACCTCCACGATTTCCGCAACCCGTGCCGGTGACCAACGCACCTTCACGGGGGTGGTGTCGGCCAGGGTCCAGAGCGACCTTGGCTTTCGCGTTCCGGGCAAGATCATCGAACGCCTGGTCGACACCGGCGAGACCGTTCACAAGGGGCAGCCGCTGATGCGGATCGATCGCACCGACTACGCCCTTGGCGCCACGGCCGCGACCAACACCGTTGCAGCCGCAAGGGCCCGCGCGGCGCAGACCGCCGCCGATGAAAAGCGCTATCACGATCTGGTCGCCGCCGGTGCGGTTTCCGCATCGCGCTATGACCAGGCCAAGGCCGATGCCGATGCCGCGCGCGCGCAACTCGATGCCGCCGTTGCCCAGGCCGGCGTGGCACGCAACGAGGCAAGCTATTCGGTGCTGGTCGCCGATGCCGACGGCGTTGTCGTCGAAACGCTGGCAGAGCCCGGCCAGGTGGTCGCGGCGGGTCAGGTCGTGGTCAAGCTGGCCCATGCCGGTCCGCGCGAAGCCACCATCAGCCTGCCCGAAACGATCCGCCCGGCAATCGGCTCAACCGCCAGCGCCGTACTGTTCGGCGGGTCGGGCGTGACCGGCACGGCGCGGCTGCGCCAGTTGTCCGATGCCGCCGACCCGCTGACCCGCACGTTCGATGCACGCTATGTGCTCGAAGGGGCCGCCGCCAATGCCCCGCTCGGCTCGACCGTCAGCATCGCCCTGGCAAGCCCAGGCCAGGTTGCCGTGGCCGCCCGCGAAGTTCCGCTGAGCGCGCTCTTTGACACCGGCCACGGCCCCGGCGTGTGGGTCGTGGTCGATGGCAAAGCGGGCAAGGCCGTGCACTGGACCCCGGTCACGGTCACCGCGCTGGGCGAAGAAACCGCCACTGTCGCAGGCGGTCTGACCCCTGGTCAGCGCTTCGTCGCGCTGGGCGCACACCTGCTGCACGAAGGCGAACCGGTGGTGATCGCCAACACCAAGCTGGGAGCACTGCAATGACCGCGCAAACCCCCATTCAGAAAAGCGGCGGCTTCAACCTGTCGGCGCTGGCGGTCAGGGAACGTTCGGTCACGCTGTTCCTGATCATCGCGATCTTTATCTCGGGCTTCTTTGCCTTCAACAAGCTGGGTCGCGCCGAAGACCCCAGCTTCACCATCAAGGCGATGACATTCTACACCGTCTGGCCTGGCGCGACCGCGCAGGAAATGCAGGACCAGGTGGCCGAACCGCTTGAAAAGCGCATGCAGGAACTCAAATGGTATGATCGTTCGGAAACGTTCACCCGGCCCGGGCTGGCGTTCACCACGCTGACCTTGCGCGACAACACCCCGCCCAAGGAAGTGCCGGAGGAATTCTACCAGGCGCGCAAAAAGCTGGGCGATGAACAGCTCAAGCTGCCCCCCGGCGTGCTCGGACCGTTCATCAACGACGAATATTCCGACGTCACCTTCGGCCTTTACGCGCTGAAAGCGCGCGGCGTCCCGCAGCGCGAGCTGGTGCGCCAGGCCGAACTGCAGCGCCAGCAATTGCTGCACGTGCCTGGGGTGAAGAAAGTCAACATCATCGGCGAACGGCCCGAAAAGATCTTCGTCGAATTCAACTATCAGAAACTGGCCGCGCTGGGGATTTCCGCGCAACAGATCTTTCAGGCGCTCAACGACCAGAACGTGGTGACGCCGGGTGGGTCGATCGAAACACGTGGCCCCACCGTGGTGGCGCGGTTCGACGGCGCGTTCGACCAGATCGCCAAGATCAGCGACACACCGATCGCGGTGGGTGGCAAGACCGTCAAACTGGCCGATATCGCGCAAGTCCATCGCGGCTATGAAGACCCCGCCACGTTCCTGGTGCGCAACCAGGGTGAACCCGCGCTGCTGCTGGGCGTGGTGATGAAGGACCGCTACAACGGTCTGGCGCTGGGCAAGGATCTGGAAACCGAGGCAAAGAAGATCCAGGCCGCGATGCCGGTCGGGGTGTCCTTTATCAAAGTCACCGACCAGGCGGTCAACATCAAGGAATCCTACAACGAATTCATGATCAAGTTCTTCGTCGCGCTGGGTGTGGTGATCATCGTCAGCCTGGCCAGCCTGGGCTTTCGCTCGGGCATCGTGGTGGCCGCGGCAGTGCCGCTGACACTGGCGGCGGTGTTTGTGATCATGCTGGTTTGGGGCCGCGATTTCGATCGCATCACGTTGGGGGCACTGATCCTTGCGCTGGGCCTGCTGGTCGACGATGCGATCATCGTCGTCGAATCGATGGTCGTCAGCCTGGAAGAAGGGCACGACCGGATCGCCGCATCGGGGCGCGCCTGGCGCACCACGGCGGCGCCGATGCTGGCGGGCACGCTGGTCACCGCGATCGGGCTGATGCCGGTCGGGTTTGCCCAGTCGGCCGCCGGTGAATATGCCGGCAACATTTTCTGGGTGGTGATGTTCGCACTGCTTGCCTCGTGGGTCGTCGCGGTGGTGTTCACGCCCTATCTCGGGGTCAAGTTGCTGCCCGCGATAAAGGCCATCCAGGGCGGCCACGAGGCGATCTACGGCACACCCAATTACCAGCGGTTGCGCCGCCTGATCGCCCGAACCGTCCACAACCGCAAAAAAGTCGTGGCCGGGGTGGTCGGTATCTTTCTGGTCGCATTTGTAGGCATGGGCCTGGTCAAACAGCAGTTCTTCCCGATGTCCGACCGGCCCGAAGTGCTGCTCGAAGTGCAGATGCCCGAAGGCAGCAGCATCAACCAGACCGAACAGAACGTGCTCGCGGTCGAAGCCTGGCTGAAAAAGCAGCCCGAGGCCAAGATTGTCACCAGCTATATCGGCCAGGGCCCGCCACGCTTCTATCTGGCGATGTCACCCGAATTGCCCGATCCGTCGTTTTCCAAGCTGGTCATCCTGACCGGCAGCGAAAAGGAACGCGAGGCGCTGATCGCGCGCGCACGGCAGGCCGCGGCGCAGGGACTGGCTCCCGCAGCACGGATCCGCGTAACCAAGCTGGTGTTCGGCCCCTATTCGCACTTCCCGGTGTCATTCCGGGTGATGGGCCCGGACGAGGCGACCGTGCGCGAGATCGCCGGCAAGCTGCAAACCATCATGCTGGCCAACAAGGGCATGCGCCAGGTCAACTCCGACTGGGGCGAACGCGTACCGTCGACACATTTCGTGCTCGATCAGGACCGTCTGCACGCCATCGGTCTGTCCTCGCACGATGCCGCCCAGCAATTGCAGTTCCTGCTGACGGGCGTTCCGGTCAGCGTGGTGCGTGAAGACATCCGCCAGGTCGAAGTGATTGCGCGTTCGGGCGGTTCGGACCGGCTCGATCCGGCCAAGCTGCACGCCTTCACATTCCAGGGTGCCAATGGCCAGCGCGTTCCGCTCGACCAGATCGGCCATATCGACATTCGTGACGAAAACCCGATCATGCACCGTCGCGACCGGCTGGTGACCATCACCATAGAAGGCGACGTGGCCGACGATCTGCAACCGCCCGACGTGGCCAACCAGATGATCAAGGATATCCAGCCCCTCGTGAAGAGCCTGCCCGACGGCTACAAAATCGAAACCGGCAGCGCGCTCGAAGAATCGGCCAAGGCCAATGTCGCACTGGCGGCCGTGTTCCCGGTCATGCTGATCCTGATGATGGTGGTGATCATCTTCCAGGTGCGGTCGATGTCGGCCATGGCCATGGTGCTGCTGACGGCACCGCTGGCCCTGGTTGGCGTGGTCCCGACCCTGCTGATCTTTCACCAGCCGTTCGGGTTCAACACGATCCTCGGGATCATCGCGCTTGCCGGGATCATCATGCGCAACACGCTGATCCTGATCGGCCAGATCCACGCCAACGAGCATGACGGGTATTCACCCTATCACGCGGTTGTCGAGGCGACGGTCCAGAGGGCCCGCCCGGTCATCCTGACCGCGCTGGCGGCGGTGCTGGCGTTCATCCCGCTGACGTTCTCGGTGTTCTGGGGTTCGCTGGCCTATACCCTGATCGGCGGCACGATCGGCGGCACGGCGCTCACGCTGATCTTTCTGCCACCGCTCTATGCCATGTGGTTCCGGATCGAGCCCCCGGCCGAAAACGTGGACGGCGCGGTTCCGCACCACGATCATGCCCCGGTCGGCGAGCCGCTGCTTGCCTGACCCACGCGGGGAGCAGGCGCGCCTGCTCCCCGCGAACGACCCGTTTGCTGTTGGCATGAAAGCTGGGCTCTTTGGCAATATTTGGGGCATCGCCCGCGTTGTATCCGTGCAGGAAAACCGCAATATCGGCGGTGTTGGCGCAGAGCCATTTCAGCATATCTGCAAGAATAGAACATCGCGCCGAACAGATAACCTTCGCCATTTCTGCCGACGTGATGAACTTTCGGCAGTCTGCACAGCAGGATTGGAGACCAAGATGGCCACGAACATTGACATCAAAGCCGGAATCGACGGCGTGAAAATCCCTGACAGCGCACTGGGCCGGGCGATTACAGACTATGTCCGCGACAACGAAACCGAACTGTTGTTCAACCATTCCAGCCGGGTCTATCTGTTCGGTGCGCTGGCCGGAAAACAGCGTGGCCTGACCTTCGATGCCGAACTGCTCTATGCCGCCGCGATGTTCCACGATCTGGGCCTGATGCACGACCATGCCAGCCACGATCATCGTTTCGAAGTCGACGGCGCCTTCGCCGCGCGCGATTTCCTGCGCAGCCACGGCATTCCCCAATCCGATCTCGACACGGTGTGGACCGCAATCGCGCTGCACACCACGCCCGGCGTGCCAGAATTCATGCACCCGGTGATCGCGCTCACTACCGCCGGGGTTGAAATGGACGTGCTCGGACTGACTTACGGGGACTATGCCGATACCGTGCGCGAAGCCGTGGTGGCGGCGTTTCCGCGCAGTGCCCATTTCAAGGAAGACATCGTCCAGGCGTTCTATGACGGTATCAAGCACCGTCCCGACACCACCTTTGGCAACGTCAAGGGCGATGTCATCGCCGACAAGGACCCGACGTTCGTCAAGGGCAACTTCTGCAGCGTGATCCGCGGGTCGCGCTGGGCGGCCTGATCACACGTCGCCGGCGGGGGGCGAGGTGCCCAGCGCAAAGCTGAATTCCGCCCCGCCCCCCACCACATTGCGCGCAACGATCCGTCCGCCGTGGGCTTCGATGATCGACTGGCAGATCGTCAGGCCGATACCCATCCCTTCGTGCTTGGTCGTGAAGAAATGATCGAACAGGCGGTCGATCGTGGCGGGATCGAGCCCGGGCCCATTGTCGCGCACGCAAAAACCGACTTTGTCGACGCCTTCGGGCCGGACGGTCACTTCGATGGTGCGTGTCGGTGATTGTGCCTGGTCCATCGCCTGCAACGCATTGATCAGCAGATTGACCAGCACTTGCTGGATCTGGGTGCGGTCGATCACGATATCGGGGATAACAGGGGCGATCGAGACCACCGCGCGCGCCCTTGCCACCTGCAATTCGCGGTCAACAAAGGCGATGGTTTCCGCAACCAGATCGCGCACGTCGACCAGCGTGCGTTTGGGTTGATGGCGCATCGCCATTGCCCGCGCGCGATCGATGATCTGCCCGGCGCGGTGTGCGCTTTGGGCGATATTGGCCAATGCAGCAGCGGCCTGTTCCAGATTGGGCGGGTCCTGCGCCAGCCAGCGTTGCGCCGCCGATGCCGCAGCGCGCGTCGCGGTCAACGGCTGGTTGATCTCGTGCGCGATCGAGGCGGTAAATTCGCCCAGCATCAGCACCCGCCCGGCATGGGCCAGCCCTTCGCGCAAGCGTTCGATTTCGCGGCGCGCGGCATTTTCCTCGGTCAGATCCTGGATCGCCACCATGACCGTCCCGCTGGCGCGCATTTCCATCGGCGCGGCCATCCAGAACCGGCAGTCCAGCACCCGCCCGTCGGCGGTGCAGGTCTGGGTCACTTTCTGGTACTGGGGCTTGCCGTTGAAACCCGCCTCCAGACTGCCCATGATCGCTTCAAACCGGCCCGGCAGCCAATAGCTGCGAATGCTTTTGCCGATCGCCTCGGTCTTGTCCTTCAACCCATAGAGTTCGACGCTTTTCTGGTTGATGTCGGTGACGATGGTGGCATCGATCGCGGCTTCGACGAATTCGGGGTGCGCCTGCATATAGGCGCCGAGATCGGTCACGCCTTGTGCGCGTAAATCCGCGATCATGCGATTGGTGGCGCTGGTATCGAGTTGCCAGAACGAAAAGGCCTGCGCCTCGGCCAGCGTTTCGGCGCGGATATTGGCCAGACGCAAGGCGTTGGTCACGCGCCTGGTCTGCGTCAGATCGACGATGCCGATCAGCATTGTCGCATCGCGCGCCAGTTCGGCCGGAAAACAGGCCGTAAACAGCACGTCGCGGCGTTCGCCGGTCAGGTTGGTCATCACCGTTTCGGCGGAAAAGCTGGGCTCTCCGGCCAGAAACGCGCCAAGCGATTGCGCATACACCGGATAGCTGGCCTCGGGCCAGAACGGCGCGATCGTGTCCAGCAATTCGGCCTTGTCACCCCGCCCGAACACGTCTGCCGCGCGCTGGTTGCAATCGACCACGCGTGAGGCCCGCAGCAGTGCGCGGACATTGGCGCCATCGCCAAGCCAGTGCGCCAGGGCCGCCCGATCGGTCAGCCCGAACGCATCGAGCATGGCACCACCCTGGCGAAAATCGATTTCCCAGAAACAGGCGGGGACCGCATTGAACAAGTTGGCGTAGCGGTATTCGCTGTCGCGCAACCGCTGCAACAGGTCGTCCGGCGCACCGGTGGGATCAGCGTCCAAACGATTGCTCCGTGGTGTCTGTCGTTGATCCGAAATCGCGACACGTATGTATAATTGGCCTTTGCCCCCGGCGGTGGCAGGGCGGCAAGACACGGCAGGAGGTCCGCCGTGACTGGAAGGACAAAGGCTCATGGCCAGCGGGCCGTTGATCGCGATTGTGGAAGATGACGAGGTCTTGCTCACAGCAATCGACCAGTTGCTGCGCTCGTGCGGCTATTGCACGAGCGGGCACGGCTGTGCCGAAGATTTTCTGGCGTCGGGTGCGATAGCCGCGGCGCGGTGCGTGATCACCGATATCCAGATGCCGGGGATGGACGGCGTCGACCTCAAACACCGGATCGACGCGATGGCGCCCGGCACGCCGGTCATCCTGGTGACCGCCCGCGCCGAAGACCACGTGCTGAAGCGCGCGCGCGCCAGCAACCCGTGGGGTCTGCTGAACAAGCCGTTCGAACCCGACGCGCTGGTCGAATGTGTCGCAAGCGCGCTCGATCGGGATCATTGATCCGGCACTTCACGGGCCAGGCTTTCGGGTGTCAGGCCCAGCGTCTGGGCCATGCGCACCAGATCGGCCAGCGTCCTGGCATTCATCTTGCGCATCGCCAGCCGCCGATAGACTTTGACGGTGATCTCGCTCAGCCCAAGCTCGAACGCCGCCTGCTTGTTCATCCGCCCGGCCGTGGCCAACGCCATGACCTGCCGCTCGCGCATGCTGAGCGAGGCAAACCGGTCGTGCAGATCGGCCTGCGAACTGGTCTGTTCGATCCGTTCGCGATCGCGTTCCAGCGCGGTGGCGACCGCATCGAGCATCTGGTCGGTTTCGAACGGTTTGGGCAGGAAATCGATCGCCCCGGCCTTCATCGCGCGCACCGACATCGGGATATCGCCGTGCCCGGTCATCATGATCACCGACAGCCGCGTGCCCTGCCGCGCCAGCGCTTCGTGAAATTCCAGCCCGTTGGCACCCGGCATGCGCACATCGAGCAGGATGCAGCCAAGGTCCTGCCCCGCCTCGGCCGGCGCGAAATCATCGAGCGCGCCATACAGCCGCGTGCGATACCCCGCCGACCGCAGCAGCAGATCGAGCGAAGTGCGGACATTGTCATCATCGTCGATGATGTGGATCGTCGCCAACTGGTCCATCACGGCCTTGCCATTTTCGAGGGAGGGGTCGCCGCCGGGCGCGGTGAAGCCGGAAAACTGCCGCGATAGGCCAACGGGCTGATACCCAGCCGCCGCTGGAACACCGCACGCATGCGTTCCGCATTGCCAAAGCCGCACTCGAATGCAATCCGCTTGAGCGGAAGATCGCTGCTTTCCAGCAGATTGCGTGCCAGATCGATACGCGCGTTCAACACGAATTCGTGCGGTGTGGTGGCGAGTTCCTCGGCAAACAGCCGCGCTAGACTGCGCGGGCTGACCCCGGCGACCGCTGCCATCCGTTCGATCGGCAGCGCATCGCGCAAGTGATGCTGCACATGGTCATGCAAACGCGCCAGCGCCGAACCGGGCGGCGCGGGGCGCACCAGCATCGGGCTGAACTGCGACTGGCCGCCCTGGCGCTGCGCCACGACCACCAGTTGCCGCGCGCAAGCCAGCGCGACGTCGGCGCCGTGGTCTTCGGACACGAGCGCAAGCGCCAGATCGATCCCCGCGGTCACCCCCGCCGACGTGATCAGGCGCCCGTCGCGCACATGGATGCGATCGGGTTCGACGATCGCGGCGGGAAATTCTCGCGCCAGCCGGTCGGCATGTTTCCAGTGCGTGCTGACCGTCTTGCCATCGAGCAGCCCCGCCCGGCCCAGTACAAACGCACCGGTGCAGATCGATCCATAGCGCCCGGCACGCACCGCCCAGTCGCACAGCCAGGCCAACATGGCCGGATCGGTCGATTGTTGCGCGGGCAGCGACGGCCCGCCTGCCACCAGCACGGTGTCGAACGCGCAACCGGCCTCGGCAAAGCCCAGATCGGGCACCATCGCCAGCCCGTTGGAGGCATGGACCACGCCGCGATCCGGACCGACCACGCGGATCACATAGCGCTGATCAGCGCCGACACATTCGTTCGCTTCCACAAACACATCGAGCGGCCCGGCGACATCAAGCGCCTGGACCCCATCGTGTATGACAAGAGCGATCGTTCTTTCAGGCATGGCCGTGCGCGGCACCTTGCATGTCCGGCATCCGATATCATTCCAATTTTTCCGCGTGGCAGTTTATCCGGGTATTCTGGCAAGTTTCAAGGCCCGGCAGCGTTTGTAAAGGGCGCCCGGATCAGGCAATTTGCAGGTGTCGGAGCCGTTGATCCTGCCCTGCCCCCTCCCCAGCGGATCACGGTTCCGGCGCTTTGCCTGGCCTATGCAGTCTTGCGCTGCGGCGTCGGGTTCAGGCGGGATGAGCCAGAACGTGGTCAATGCCCTGCGCACGCGGGATGGTGGATACCGTACGGGGCTGGCGCTTGCGCTGACGCAGCGCCGCCGGGCTGATCCCCAGCCTGCGCTGGAACACCACCCGCATCTGTTCGGCCGTGCCGAAACCGCTGTCGTGCGCGATTACTTTCAACGCCATCTCGGTACCCGCAATCAGCGCATAGGCGCGATCGAACCGCACCATTTCGACATAGTCATGCGGCGTCATGCCCAATTCGGCAACGAACAGCCGCGCCAGGCTGCGCGGGCTCATTGCCGCGACTTCGGCCAGACGGTTGATCGAAAGCTGCGCCCCCGGATTGGCGCAGACATAGGCCTGCACCCGCGCCAGTTGCGACCGCGTTTCGGCACGCGGAGAATCCGACCATGGCGCATGGTGCGGCGTGCCGGACACCATCTGCTGCGCGCACCGGACCGCCAGTTCGGTGCCATGATCGCGTGCCACCCGCGCCAGCGCGAGTTCGATCCCGTGCGCTGCGCGCGCTGGCGTGCACACCATCGGCTCGGCCTTGGAGCGGATCGTCTCGATCGCCTGTTCGTCAAACCACACTGCGCGCGCGCGATTGCCCGAGGCATCGTGGTGGGGCAAATCGGCCGCGATCAGCACGGTGTCGAATTGCAGCGTGTGATCGGTGAAATCGCTGTCGGGCACGATAGTCAGGCCGTTCGAGGCCCGGATCGGGCGTTGTTCGGGCGCCACTACCGTTACATCATAGCCGCCCATTGGTGACAGCAGCGCATTCGCCCGCGCAAACACGTCCAGCGGCCCCGTCACGTTGAGCGTGGAAACACCGTCATAGATGACAATCGCCACTGCCAGCCGCTCCATTGACACTCTCCGATTGGCAAAGGCGGGCCGTTTCGCAGTGGCGACCGGGATCGCCACGGCGCAAGGCCCGCCTTTACGGGGGTTTGGCCTATTCGGCGGCTACGGCCAGTTCGAGACCGAGCGCGCGCGCGACGCCCGCGCCATAGTCCGGATCGGCCCGCGTGCAATTGGCGACGTGGCGTTCCTGGATGTGCAGATCGGCAGCCCCGAGCGACCGCGCGGTGTTGTCGAACAGCGCCTGTTGCTGCGCCGGGGTCATCTTGCGGAACAAAATGCCCGGCTGTTCCCAGTGGTCATCATCGACGCGG
>Ga0302187_10001666_pt1 | contig 18680 bp, 11 predicted proteins | sample II_Bog_E1_3_FD_202120 | JGI IMG/M metagenome (GOLD analysis project Ga0302187, IMG submission 202120) | Peat permafrost microbial communities from Stordalen Mire near Abisko, Sweden - II_Bog_E1_3 | ecosystem: Environmental > Terrestrial > Soil > Wetlands > Peat | place: Sweden: Abisko...
GAATTCAGCAGCGATCAACGCACGGCTTCTGGCCGTTGGCTATGGGGCGCCGTTGCTGCCTGTGGTGACTACCGCTACGTCGACGTATCCGACGACCTTGCACACGGATAACTTGTTCGTCAGGGCGGACCACCGGGTGAGTGGCAATGATCGCCTTGAGGCTCGCTATAGTTTTTATCAGTTGAGCAGCCTCAATGCGCGCGGGGTTGGATCGCTCAATGAAGTCTCCAACGGAACCAGCGTCTATGACACGAACCACACGTTTGCGGTGAGTAACATTGCGACGCTCACGCCTCGCGTCTACAACGAGACACGCGGGCAGTTTATCTATGACAATCTCTATGCTCCTCCCAACGACCAGGTGGGGCCGGCCGTAACAATCTCGGGCGTTGCCGTGTTCGGGCGATCGACGTCCTCACCGACCGGTCGGCTGAACTATCTTAGTGAGGCGGTGAACAACCTGGTGGTTGAGCGCGGTGCTCATACCTTCAAGGCCGGTTTCGACTTCCTGTACAACTCCGATACGATCACGTTTCCACAGTCGCAGCGCGGGTCCTATACGTTTTCGTCACTGGCAAACTTCCTTGCGGGTACTTATAACTCGCAGGGATTCACGCAGAACTTCGGCACGCCGACGGTGCATCAGGGCAATCCGGGCATCGGTTTCTATGTGCAGGATGAATGGAAGCTCTCGCCGGCGATTACGGTGAACGCCGGGGTTCGCTACGACCTCGAGTACCTTGAGACGATCACGACGGATAAGAACAATGTTTCTCCCCGCGTGGGTGTTGCATGGTCTCCGTTTGCGAGTCGTCGCATGGTCGTACGAGGCAGTTATGGCCTATTTTATGATCGTGTACCGTTGAGGCCTCTTGCCAACGCGCTGCTCTCCGCGCATAACACCACCGACTACAGCCAGGCTGCGCTGCTGAGCTATACGTTTTCGCCAGGCCAGACAGGTGCGCCGACGTTTCCGTCGATTGCGATAACTCCTCCGGCCGGTGCGCTGGAGAACTTCTCGCTGATGCAGACGAATCTTCAGAATCCATACTCGCAACAGGTCAGCGTGGGGGTGGAGCAGCAGTTGCTCGCGCGAAGCTCGTTGGGGATCAGCTATCAGCATCTTCGTGGAGAGCATCTGATCGGTGCGATCAATACCAATATCAACATCGATGGTTCGAGGCCCGATCCTACGCGGGGGAACATCAAGCCCTACAGCTCGGCGTTTGATTCCTACTTTGACGGCCTTGAGGTGAGCTTCGTGCAGCGGCCTGTCTCATGGGGAACAACACGCGTCTCGTATACCTGGTCGCACGGGATTGATAACCTCAGCGAGTTCTTCTTCAGCGCGGCGATGAATAACTTCAATCTTCGTGAGGACCGCAGCCGCGGTGATGACGATCAGAGGCATCGTGTCGTCTTTGACGCGGCACTCAATTCGTCGACCAAGCCAGCGCACGGGATGATGGATCACGTGACGCATGGCTGGAAGCTGAACGGGATCCTGCAGTACTACTCGGCGCTGCCTTTCAACATTACGACGGGTACGACCACCAAGCAGGGCACCACGCAGAGACCCTGCACCTCGGGCTTTAGCCTCACGGGTACGACCGCTTGTACCGAGGCTCTTGCTGGTGCAGTGATTGGACGCAATGCGGGCACTGGCTTCGCGTTCTTCACCCTGAACGCGCGGTTGAGCCGGACCTTTGCACTCACTGAACGTGTGCGTCTTGAGACGCTGGCTGAAGCGTTTAATGCGCTCAATCACCGCAATGACATGGTGCCGAACGGAACGTGGGGAACAGGGGCCTATCCGCTTGTCCCCAACGCTACTTTTGGTCAGGCCACGGCGGTGGGTGATCCGCGGAACGTGCAGCTTGGAGCTCGATTGAGCTTCTAGACCAACGGCATATTGCACGGAATTTCCCGGCGCCCGTTACAGGGGCTTCACGCAACTGTAACGGGCCATTTTCTGTGGCGTGATCCGCCATGGAAATGGCGCGATATGCATAGCGCGGCAGGGCCTCGCGGGACTACTGTAAGGTCATGTCAAACGCGAAGGCCTTTGCGGCCAGCACCCCTACCTCGCCTCTTGCTTCAACAGTGATCGCCCGTCGCGAGCCCACCGGGCTGGATGTACAGATCGAAATCCTCTTCTGTGGTGTGTGTCACTCCGACCTGCATACGGTGCGGGACGAATGGAACGCCGTGATGCCGACCGTATATCCCTGCGTGCCCGGGCATGAGATCGTCGGTCGGGTAACGGCCGTCGGCGGAGACGTAACGAAGTTCAAAGTCGGAGACCTTGCCGCAGTCGGTTGCCTCGTGGGTTCTGATGGAACTTGCCCCGAGTGCAAGGCCGGGCTGGAGCAGTTCTGCAACGGCATGACGCTCACGTACAACTCCCCGGATACGCACAGCGGTGGCGTCACGTATGGCGGCTATTCGGACTCCATCGTTGTGGACGAGCACTTCGTGCTGCACGTACCCAAGAACCTGGACCTTGCTGGAACAGCACCGTTGCTCTGCGCCGGAATTACGACGTACTCCCCGCTCCGGCACTGGGGTGTGACGAAGGGCAAGAAGGTCGGCATTGTGGGCATTGGTGGCCTGGGACATATGGGCGTCAAGTTCTCTCATGCGATGGGTGCGCACACCGTGGTGTTTACAACGTCGCAGAGCAAGGTGGAGGACGCGAAGCGCCTTGGAGCGGATGAGGTTGTGATCTCGAAGAACGCCGATGAGATGGCGAAGCATGCAGGTAGCTTCGACTTCATTCTCGACTGTGTCTCTGCCGACCATGACATCAATGCATACATTCACCTGCTGAAGCGCGACGGCAATATGACCCTGGTGGGTGCGCCTGAGAAGGCGTTGCCACTGTTCTCCATGGGACTGCTCTTCAAGCGTCGCAGTGTGTCAGGCTCACTGATCGGTAGCATCGCCGAGACGCAGGAGATGCTCGACTTCTGCGGGGAACACAACATCACCGCGGACGTTGAGGTGATTGCGATCCAGCAGATCAACGAGGCCTATGAGCGCCTGCTCAAGTCGGACGTGAAGTATCGCTTCTCGATCGACATGGCTTCTCTGAAGGGCTAAGACATGGCCATGAACAAGCACTTCCGGGTAGCGCCTTTTCTGGCCGAGAAGCTGGAGGAGAATGGAGTCCGTGTCCCTGCGGTGTTGCGCAGGGCCGGGCTCTCCCCGGATCTCTTCGCCTCAAGTCGCGTGCTGCTGACGACGCAGGAGCTATTTGCCTTCTGGCATGCGATTGCGGATGTCAGCGAGGATCCGGCCATCGGGCTCAAGCTCGGGACCGAACAACAGGCACAGCGGTTTCATCCCAGTGGGATCGCTGCGTTGGCCTCGGAGAACTTCGGGGCGGCGATCAAACAGCTTGGTCGCTATAAGCAGCTGACTTGTCCGGAAGAGATTCTGGGAGAGACGGCAAACGGAGAGTGGTGCATCCGTTTTCGATGGACAGAAGCTCCAGACATGGAGCCGACGGCGCTGGTGGAGTATTGCTTTGCCTGGCTACAGACGCTCTCTCGTCATGGCACGGGGACCAAGCTCTCTCCGCAGCGCCTGGAGATGTTGCAACCACGCAAGCACGTGCGGCAGCTGGAACGGTACTTCGGTTGCGAAGTCGTCTCGAACGCATCGCGCAACGCGATCATCTTCCGCGAGGAGGATGCCGCGACGCCGTTCCTTACACGCAATGCGGAGTTGCTTGACCTGCTTGCGCCACAGCTCGACGAGCAGCTTCGGCAGAGTCGGAATGAAAGCGATGCCGGAGGGTTCGTCAACCTGGTGCGGGATGCGATTCAACAGAGACTCACGGGGCAGCGACCTGCGATGGACGATGTTGCCCGCGCGCTGCATGTGAGTTCTCGCACACTGCAGCGTCGATTGCAGGAGTCCGGTTCCAGCTACCAGCGTGTGCTGGATGAAGCGCGACATGAGCTGGCGCGCTATTACCTGGGCAACTCCGTACTCGAACTCAACGAGGCCGCTTATCTCCTCGGCTACGAAGACGCGAACAGCTTTGTTCGCGCGTTCCGCGGCTGGGAGGGCGTGCCGCCGGGACATTGGCGCGAATCGCAACGCGCACGCTCGGCAAACTGAAGTACAGCAGAAGGGAACACAATGCAGAAGCGGAAACTTGGTACGAGTGGGCTGGAAGTTTCAGCCCTGGGACTTGGTTGCATGGGCATGAGCTTCTCCTACGGTGAGCCGAAGGATGAAGGCGAGATGGTTGACCTGCTGCACAAGTCCGTCGACCTGGGCATCACGTTCTTCGACACGGCAGAGGTCTATGGACCGTTCACGAATGAGCGGCTCGTGGGCAAGGCGCTTGCGCCGCTGCGCGAGAAGGTCGTGATCGCGACGAAGTTCGGGTTCAACCTGAACCCGGATGGAAGCCCGGGCTGGCAGGGCCTCAACAGCCGGCCAGAGCGCATCCGCGCCGTTGCCGAGGAGTCGCTGAAGCGCCTGAACATTGATGCGATCGATCTCTTTTATCAGCATCGCGTGGACCCTGACGTGCCGATCGAAGATGTTGCTGGCACAGTGAAGGAACTGATCGCTGAGGGTAAGGTGAAGCACTTTGGTCTGTCCGAGGCTGCCGCTGATACCGTTCGCCGAGCGCATGCGGTTCAGCCCGTCGCGGCATTGCAGAGCGAGTATTCGCTATGGTGGCGTCGGCCAGAAGAGGAGATTCTTCCATTGCTCGAAGAGCTGGGAATTGGCTTCGTTCCCTACAGCCCATTGGGTAAGGGCTTCCTTACGGGGGCGATGACGGCTGGCACAGAGTTTGGAGCGACGGACTTCCGCAGCAAGCTGCCACGCTTCACTCCGGAGGCCATGGCGGCTAACCAGGCCTTCGTGGATCTGCTGGCGTCGATCGCGAAGGATCACGGGGCCACCCCGGCACAGATTGCGCTCGCGTGGCTGCTGGCGCAGAAGCCATGGATCGTTCCGATTCCGGGAACGACGAAGCTGTCGCGGCTGGAGGAGAACATCGGCGCGGTGTCGATCATGCTGACGGGTAGCGAATTGAAGCGGCTGGATGATGCGGCGAGCACGATTCCGGTGGAGGGGGATCGCTATCCCGAGGCGCTCGAAAAGCTCACGTACCGGTAGTTCTACGTCTTGTATGCGCCTGAAGGCGGCGACTGGATCGTGTTTCGGACGAGATGTCGCCGTCTCAGGTGCTTACCGCATCAAATACCACTATCGAGCCAAGACGCACCGCGAGAGATTGGAATAGGATGCGACTCGGGAGATCTGCTGTACGCGTCGCAGCGTATCAGTTCTCGGCTGCATGAACCGCCTAGATGTGAGCCCAAGGAGATCAAGCCGTGGCACCATTCGACGAGAAGGACAAGCAACCTCTCACCTCGCTGGAGCGCATCAGTCGGCGAGTGTTCCTCACCCGCGCCAGCGCTGCTAGCGTGGCGACTGCGGCGGGGGCTGTCGCGGCTCCGCTCACTGGGAGCGTGCATGCAGAGGCACCGCCTGTTGCGGCGGGCGGCCCGGTGGATGACTCGGCAGTTCCCGGCGCCATTCCTGTGACGCTGAAGGTCAACGGCACAGCTCATCGGGTTATGGTGGATCCCCGCGCCACGGTGCTCGATACGTTGCGGGAGACGTTGTTGCTCACGGGTACGAAGAAGGGCTGCGATCACGGCCAGTGCGGTGCTTGCACCGTGCATCTGAATGGCCGGCGCGTGAACAGCTGCCTGCTGCTCGCTGCCATGCATCAGAATGATGAGATCACCACCATCGAAGGCATTGGTACCCCGGAGAAGTTGCACCCCATGCAGGCTGCGTTTGTCGAGCAGGATGGCTACCAGTGCGGCTACTGCACGAGCGGGCAGATCATGTCCGCGGTGGCCCTGCTCAAGGAGCCGGTGGGCAAGGATGACGCGGATGTACGTGAGGCGATGAGCGGTAACATCTGCCGCTGTGGAGCGTACCCCAACATTGTGGCCGCGGTGCAAGCCGTGCGTCGCATGGCATAGGAGAGGGAACCGATGCATCCGTTCGAACTCATTACTCCTGCAACGGTGTCTGCTGCTGTCAAAGCGCAGGCCGGGGCTCCGACCGCCCAGCAGGGCGCGCCCATTCGCTACATCGCAGGTGGGACAAACCTCGTCGACTTCATGAAGCTGAACGTCGAGACTCCGCGGCAGCTCGTGGATGTCAATGCGCTCGACCTCAGCAGCGTCGAATCGCTTCCTGACGGCGGCGTGAAGATCGGTGCGCTGGCGCGCAACACGGACGTGGCACAACACGCTCTCATCAAGGAAAGATTTCCGGCGCTCTCGGAGGCGATTCTTAGCGGCGCTACAGTCCAGCTTAGAAACCTCGCCACGACGGGAGGCAACCTGCTACAGAAGACGCGCTGCGTCTACTACCGTGACACGGCGTTCGCTTGCAACAAGCGCAATCCAGGGTCGGGTTGTCCGGCGATTGAGGGCCATAACCGCATGCTTGCGGTTCTGGGCACGAGCGAACATTGCATCGCGACGAATCCCTCGGACCAGAACGTCGCGCTGACTGCATTGGAAGCGATGATTCATGTGACCGGTACGAAGGGCGAGCGCGCGATTCCGATTACGCAGTTTTACATGCTTCCGGACTCGACGCCGGATAAGGAGACTGTGCTTGAACCGGGCGACCTGATCACGCACGTTACGATTCCAGCGCTGCCGGAGGGCGCGAAGAGCGTGTATCTCAAGCTGCGGGATCGTGCGTCCTATGAGTTCGCGCTGGCTTCGGCAGCCATCGTGATGAGAACATCCGGGGATCGCATCACCTTTGCACGGGTGGCGATGGGTGGTGTAGGTACGGTGCCATGGCGCAGCCATGAGGCAGAGAAGGCACTCCTCGGAAAGCCTGCGACACTCGTGAGCTTTCGCGTCGCTGCTGAAGCTGCGCTTCACGGAGCGAGACCGCAGTCGCAGAACGGTTTCAAGATCGAGCTTGCGAAGCGTTGCGTGACTCACGCGCTGACGCTGGCGACCCAACAGGCATAAGGAGGACGAGCGATGCAGGATCAGGCACAGAAGCCCATCACCGAGAGCCGCGTTATCGGCGTCTCCACGCCACGTATCGACGGGCCTTTGAAGACGACGGGCACGGCGATGTATTCCTCCGATTACAACTTCCCTGGCCTGGTGTATGCGTGGCCAGTGATCGCGACGATTGCCAGCGGCACGGTCGAAGCGATGGACGTCGCCCAGGCTGCGGCCATGCCTGGCGTGCTTGCGATCTATACCCACGACAACATCGGCCCGCTTTACCGCACGCCACCGACGCAGGGATTTTCGATGATCCTCGACGAGCGTCGGCCGCCGCTCGAGGACAACGTTGTGAGCTACTACGGGCAGTACGTTGGCGTGGCTGTAGCCAGCAGCGTGGAGCAGGCGCGCGCGGCAGCGGAGGCTGTGAAGGTCACGTACAAGAAGTCGCCACATAACGTGGAAGAGAAGCTCATTGGCACGCCCATTGCGGAGCCTGGCTTGAAGAAGGGCACGAGCCGCGGCGATGTGGAGGCAGCGTTCAAGAGCGCTCCGGTAAAGCACGATGCGGTGTACTCGACTCCGAATGAGACGCACAATCCGATTGAGCTTCATGCTTCGGTTGCTGTCTATAAGGATGGCAAGTACACGCTGTATGAGACGTCGCAGGCCGTGGTGAATCATCGCGACGTGATGGCCGCGATGCTGGGTGTGCCGCCGGAGAACGTGCAGGTGATCACTCGGTTCCTTGGCTCTGGTTTCGGAGGCAAGCTATGGCCCTGGCCCCACTCCATGCTGGCGGCGGCGGCCTCGCGCAACCTCAATCGTCCGGTGAAGCTGGTGGTGTCGCGCTCGATGATGTTCCAGAGCGTGGGCCATCGTCCCGCGATCGACCAGCAGATCCAGCTTGGTGCGGAGCCCAGCGGGAAGCTGGTGGCTCTGGCGCATCACTACGTCAACCACACGGGCATCGAAGGCGACTACGACGAAGGCTGTGGTGAGGCAACGGGCTTCCTGTACTCGACGCCGAACCTTGTCGTCACCGGTGGGCTGGTGCGCCGTAACGTGGGTGTCCCTACAGCGATGCGCGGTCCGGGGGCCGTCCCCGGCCTCTACGCACTTGAGAGCGCGATGGACGAGCTCGCGGTGAAGCTGAAGATGGATCCAGTGCAGCTTCGGCTGATCAACGAGCCAGAGAAGGATGAGAGCAACGGGCTTCCGTTTTCGTCGCGGCACTTGAAGGAAAGTCTGACTGTAGGCGCGGAGAAGTTTGGCTGGTCGAAGCGCAATGCCACCGTTGGCTCAATGAAAAATGCCGAGGGCGCGATCCTCGGCTGGGGTGTAGCGTCTTGTGCATGGGGTGCGATGCGTATCGACACGGAGATGAGCGTGGAGCTGTTGCAGGACGGCACCGCGCGCGCTACGTGTGCGACGCAGGACATTGGCGGCGGCACGTATACCGCTATCGCGCAGATGGTGGCCCATGAGACCGGGCTGCCCGTGAACAAGGTCACCGTGGTGCTTGGCGATTCTGCCTTGCCTCCGGGCCCGATCAGTGGTGGCTCGTGGACGACTGCGTCCGTTACGCCGGCAGCATTGCACGCAGCGCACAACGCAGTGCAGACGTTGCTGGTGTCTGCTGCGACCTTCCCCGCTTCGCCCTTCAAGGGGAAGAAGCCCACGGATCTCGAGATGGTGGAAGGTACCGTTCGAGTGAAGGGGCAGGCTTCTCCTCAGCTCACAATCAGTGAGGTGCTGAAGGGCGCGAACGTGAAGGGGATCACTGGGACAGGCAAGGCTCAGGGTACGTTCGGAACGAAGGAGGAATATTCCTTCCATAGTTATGGAGCGCAGTTTGTGGAGGTCACCTGGCAGCCCGAGATCGCGCGCCTGCGTGTGAGCCGTGTTGTCACGGTGATCGATGGCGGGCGCATGTTGAACCCACGAGCCGCACGCAACCAGATCGAAGGCGCCGTGGTCATGGGCATAGGGATGGGCATGCTCGAGGGGGTGGAGTATGACCGCGCCAGCGGCGCGCCGATCAACGCCAGCCTCGCGGACTACCTCGTTGCGGTCCACGCCGACTGCCCGGAGATCGACGTGACGTTCCTCGACTACCCGGACTACAAGTTGAATGCATTAGGCGCGCGAGGTGTGGGCGAGATTGGGCTGGCGGGTGTCGCGCCGGCCATCACCAGCGCGGTGTATCACGCGACGGGCATTCGCGTTCGTCGCCTGCCGGTGCGCATCGAAGATCTGATGAGTGCGCCTCTGCATCTTGCCTGAGGAGAGCGTCGCTACGCTGGATACAGCAGCTGTTCCGGGATCGCTTCGTTCTCGGTCGCAGCAGAGAAAAGCGGCGGCTCCTCATCGTTTTGGAAGTTGCTGAGGCCAATTCCAACGAGCCGATAAAGCTGACCTTCCCTGAGCGGTATGCGGTCGAACATCGAGACGGCTGCCAAGGCCAGTTCTTCGTCCGAGGTTGGCATCGCGGTGGGCGTCAAGCTTCGTGTCAGCGTCTGGAACTCCTTTGTCTTGAGCTTCAGGACGATCGTGCGTGCGCATCGCGCATTGGCGCGCGATGCCTTCCAGACTTTTTCGGCAAGGCGGCGCAGAGCCTCCACCGTGGCCTGCAAGGGGATGTCATCGGGGAAGGTGTCTTCGGCTGAGATCTGCTTGCGAACGCGGTTCGGTACGACCGGGCTGGGATCGATGCCGCGGGACAGCTCGAAGAGCCGATGTCCGTAGCGACCTAAACTCGCTTCGAGGTCTTCGAGAGACTTGGACTGGACATCGCCGACGGTGCGGATGCCCGCCGTTGCGAGATGCTCTTCGGTCACCTTGCCCACGCCGGGGATGCGGCCGATCGGAAGGTCGCGAAGGAAGAACTCGACCTCATGGGGCTGGATGACGAACAACCCGTCGGGCTTTCGCCAGTCGGATGCGATCTTCGCAAGGAACTTGTTGGGTGCCACTCCGGCTGAAGCCGTGAGATTGAGTTCGTTGCGAATCTGCTGGCGGATCGCGCCCGCGACGCGTGTCGCTGTGGGCAGTCCGGTTTTGTTCTCGGTGACGTCGAGGTACGCTTCATCGAGCGAGAGAGGTTCGATGAGATCCGTGTGGCGGCTGAAGATCTCGCGGACTGCGAGCGAGACTGCCTTGTAGCGAGAGAAGTCCGGTGGGAGGAACACTGCTTGCGGACAAAGCCGCTCGGCGCGCACCGCAGGCATCGCAGAACGCACTCCGAATTTGCGCGCCTCATAGGAGGCTGCGCAGACTACCGAGCGAAGCCCCTTCCACGCCACAACGACGGGCTTGCCGCGCAGTGTTGGGTCGTCGCGCTGCTCGACCGACGCGTAGAACGCATCCATGTCGACATGGACGATCTTTCGCAGCCGAGGCTCAACCGGATCAGAGGAGGTTGAGCCAGGCCTAAGCTCGGCTGCCTTCGAATTATTTTCGATGAAGTCGTAAGCCACGGGTCATCGCCTCGCATGGTGCGAATCCAGTGTGGCATGTTCGCTTTTGTTTCGCTACTGACAAATGCGTTTGATTTGATCGCCCCCTTGCTACTGAGCTGCGAGGGGATCGTCCACGCGATGATCCAGGCCTTGTAGCATCGGCAAGCCCGAGCCCTTCAGGTCGAGGACGATGATCTCGTTGGCGCCCTTGTGCAGCCAAGGGCCGGGAAGGAACAGTGCGCGCTGGGGGCCGACGTCCCATGCATGCCCAAGCGGATGCCCATTGACCCACACGAAGCCCTTCTGGATGGTGCGCGTGTCCAGCCACGTGTCTTCCGTTGTGTTTGCGATGAAGCTTCCGCGATAGAGGCAGACGCCTTCACAGGGTTTCCCTGCGAAGTGATGTTCTTCGGGATGCAGTAGGGGGAGGCTCACCGCGTCCCAGCCATGCAAAGGCGATCCCGCCAGAGTGACGCCGTCGAGGATACCCACGCGCTCGGTGGGCAGCGTCATGCCGTAGTTGACGCGCCCTGTGTTCTCCACGAGCAGTGTGAGCTCGGTGCCTGCGGGAAGGTTGACCTTGAGGGTCTCGGTGCCGATCCTGCGATCGAGCTCTCCGAGCGGCTTACCATCGGCAAGCACCAACGCATAGTTGTGCAGGGTATGCAGCGTCAGTTCACCCTTCGCGGCGTTGCTTAGCCGCGTGCGATAGAGCACGTAGCCGTAAGCCTGGTCGAGCGACTCCATGGTGGGCGGATCCGCCACGTTTATCGCGGAAGGCTTTGGAAGCTGGGCAAGCAAGGCCGCACTTTCCGTGAGAACAAAGGGTGGAATCGTTTGCGTCGCGGGAGCTTTCGGGATGGGAGGAAGCTCGCGATGGGTCGCTTTGGCGATGGCCTCGCGGAAGGCCATGTACTTTGCGGTCGGGTGGCCGCTTTCGTCGAGCGCAGCGTCGTAGTCATAGCTGTTGACGTCGGGCTCGTAGCGATTGTGATCGACGTTCGCGCCGTTCATCCAGCCAAAGCTGGTGCCACCGTGGAACATGTAGATGCTCATTGAGTCGCCGTGGCTTAGCATGAACTCGACGTCGGCCAGTTGCGTGGCCGTATTCGTGCGAGCGTGCGGGCCACCCCAGTGATCGAACCAGCCGTCCCAGTATTCACCGGACATGAAGGGACCGTTCGGTCGCAATTTATGCAGCGTGTCGAAGGCCTTCGCAGCTTCGCCGGGGCCAAAGTTGATGACAGCTGGGAGCTCGGGTAAAGAGCCCTTGGGGATCTGCTCGGGACCATCAGCCGTGTAGAGCATGGACTTCGTGAAGCCGCTCTCGATCAGCTGCTGCTTGACCTCTTCCATATAGACATGGTCATCCCCGTAGGAGCCGTATTCGTTTTCCACCTGCACGCCGATGATGGGGCCGCCGTTGCCGATCTGTAGCGGTGCAAGCTCCTGCCCGAGGCGGTGCAGCCAGCGCGAGGTTGCGGCGAGGAACTTCGGGTCGCGCGTACGGACAATCAGCGAAGGGTCTTTCAGTAGCCAGGAGGGATAGCCACCCCACTCCCATTCCGCGCATACGTATGGGCCTGGCCGAAGAAGCACGTAGAGCCCCTCCTGCTGTGCCTCGCGCACGAACTCTGCGACATCGTTCTGTCCGCTGAAGTCGTACACGCCCGGCGAAGTTTCATGGGCGTTCCAGAAGACATAGGCGGTGATGGTGTTGAGCCCCATCGCGCGGGCCATCTTGAAACGATCGCGCCAGTAGGCACGCGGGATGCGCGGATAGTGCATCTCTCCGGAGAGGATCTGGAAGGGCTTGCCATCGAGGGCAAAGTGTTCTCCCTCGACGCCAAACGTGTGTGGTGTTGAGGCAGTCGAGGTCGCGCTCTGCGCCATCGCGGTGGCGCAGAGTCCGATCGCGAGGAGGCCGGTGGCAAAGCCGCCGGTCTTGAGACGAGAGCGGACCGTTACGCTACGCATGAGGCAGCTCCATCGAGGGCGGAAGCGAAGCTTCATCGGCGCCGAGCTTGTGGTTGGGCTCTGCACCCATCTCGAAGACCAGGTGCGCGCCGTCGGTGATGTCGCTGTGACGGAACCAGGCGCGCTTCTGTTCGACACCATTGATAGACCAGCGCTGCACGTATTGATGCGCGGGATTGGACCGCTTTGCATCGATGATGAGATCCTTGCCGCCGCCCAGCGCAACGGTTGCGTGATCGACAAGCGGCGAGCCGATGACGTAGATCTGGCTCACGGGCGATACAGGGTAGAAGCCCAGGGCAGAGAGCAGGAACCATGCGGACATCTGGCCGACGTCTTCGTTGCCGGCCATGCCGTCCGGAGCTGCGTGATACAGCGTGTCCATGATGCTGCGAATGCGTTGCTGCGTCTTCCAGGGCTGGCCCGCGTACACATAGAGATATGCGATGTGATGTGAGGGTTCGTTGCCATGGGCGTACTGGCCGATCATGCCGGCGATGTCGGGCGGAGCATCGGGAGGAAGAGTGGACGGGACGGTGAAGAGCAGGTCGAGCTTGGTAAGGAAAGGCTCTGCACCACCGAACAACGCGATGAGGCCAGCGGGATCATGCATGACGCCGAAGGTCGTCTGCCACGCATTCGATTCCGTGTAGTCGCGCCACTCCTTCGAGTGGCCCATCTCGATGGGGTCGAACGGAGTTGCAAACTTACCATCAGCCATCTTCGCCTGCATGAAGCTGTTCGCGGGATTGAAGAAGTGCTTGTAGTTCTTCGAGCGCTCGAGCAGGTGATGCGGCATCCCCTCGTGCCCAAGTTTGGCTCCGGTGCATGCGACCGCGTAGTCGTTGTAGCAGTACTCGAAGGTCTTCGAGACGGACTCTGGCTCGCGGTCGGCGGGGATGTAGCCCATCTGCCGGTAGTAACCGAGACCGCGGTAGTTTTCTTCGTTAGCGCGCTGCAACATGCATTCGTAGGCAGCCTGCGTATCGATGCCGGGGGTGCCTTTCACGATGGCCTCGGCCATGACGCTGGCAGAGTGATAGCCGGTCATGGTGCCGGTCTCCGTGCCTTGGAGTGGCCACACGGCCATTCCCGCTTCGCTCTGTTGTGCCATGCGGGTCAGTGTGTTGACGAAGTCCGGCAAGCGGTCGCGCTGAATCAAGGTGTAGGCAGGATGCGCGGCGCGGAAGGTATCCCATAAGGAGAACGTCGTGTAGTTGTGATGGCCCTCAGGAAGGTGGTGGGTTGTGCGATCCATGCCGCGATACTGTCCGTCGACGTCGTCGAACAGCTGCGGTCCCAGCGACATGTGATACAGCGCGGTGTAGAAGATCTTCTTCTGGTCCGGGTCATGGAGTTCAGCCTTGATGCGGCCGATCTGCTCGCTCCACTTGCGCCGCGCGGTCTCGCGGGTGTGCTCGAAGTTCCAGTCAGGCTGCTCCGCTGCAAGGTTCTTTGCGGCTCCTGCGGTGCTGACACCCGAGATGCCGGTGCGAACCAGTATCTGCTCGCCCGCGCGGGTGCGATAGTGCAGGACTGCCTTGAGGTTGCTGCCTTTTACGGACACTGTGTTGCTGAGCGGCTGGTCGTCACTGTAGAAGGTCACGCTATCCGGCTTGCGCGATACGTTCATCGCGAAGAAGCACTCGCGATCATGTCCCCAGGCGCGCGTCACGTGACCGCCTGTCAGCGTGTCGGGGGCCGTTTGCGAAAGCTCCGCGTTGTAGACACTTGAACCACCGTTGGTGAGGTAGCTGTGATGAAGATCGACGATGAGCCAGGCGTCTTCGCTGGCGGGGAAGGTATAGCGATGGATGCCGGTACGCTCGGTGGAGGTGAGTTCCACCTTCACCTTTGGGTCGTCGAGGAAGACGCTGTAGTAGCCGGGTTCAGCCACTTCCTTCTCGTGAGAGAAACGTGAGCGATATCCCGCCTCGGGGTTCGACTTCGGACCAGCCGTGAGTTTTACTGGTCCAATACCTGCCATGACAAGGAAGTCGAGCAGGTCGCCGCAGCCAGTGCCGCTGAGATGCGTGTGGCTGAAGCCCATGATGGAGGCGTCTTCGACGTAGTAGCCTCCGCACCAGTCCCAGCCGTCGTCGCCCGTGTCGGGGCTTAGCTGCACCGCAGCGAAGGGAACGCTCGCTCCGGGGAAGCAGTGGCCGTGGCCGCCTGTGCCGATGCGCACATCCACCCAGCGCAACGGGTCATCCGCATCGGGCCCAACAGGAGCCGACCAAAGGGAGCGGGGAAGCGTGGCCGAAGCGCATACAGCAGCTGACTGCAGGAAGTTGCGACGAGACATCATGCGGTGCGATCCTCTGGAGCCTGGTGACGCGGGTGCGTCGGTGGGGTGAAATTCTTCACTGCCGATCATACCGATGGTTGGCTCGTTGTGGATACGACGCGTCGACTTCGCCTAGAGTGGCGACTCCGGCCAGCGATGCCTGGGGTAACGACGCATCAGCTCCCGGCGCACCGTGGGATAGAGTCGTTGCCAGAAGCCTGCAATATCAGTAGTCGTCTGCACAGCGCGCATGTTGGGTGCGAGCAGATGCAGCACCACGGGGATACGGTCAGGGCCGATCCGTGGGGTCTCGGCCATGCCGAAGAAGTCCTGAAGCCGCGAGGAGATCCATGGAGGCTTGCCGCGATCGTAGTGGACCTTCGTCTGACGTCCGCCCTGCAAACGAAGAATACCCGGGGCGAGCTCGTTGAGGCGGCTGCCTGCGCGCTGCTCCAGCAGCGGAAGCAAGCTTGATTCGGTGATGCTCTTGAGTTCGGCAAAGCTGCGCAGCCCGGTGCACAGCTCGCGCAGCGTGCCTTCGAGGCTTGCGGCGGAGAGGCCTGCGAACTCGATACGCGCCATGAGTTGATCGAGGGCCTCGGCATCCGCGAAACGGGCGATGCCAGCTTCCAGTGCCTTCGCTGCGAGCATGTCCGCTGCGGCTTCGCGATCCGAAGGCACGCCACGCGACTCCGACAGGATCAGCTGGTCATACAGCAATGCGCTCACCTCTTCGACGCGCTCTCCGGTGCGGTGCCAGGCGAGGTCCTTGGTTTCACGCAAGGCATCGGGGAATAGATCGAGCAGCCATTCGGGTTCAATGCGGCTGAAGACGCGCACCAGCGGCAGAGGCTTTTCCTTGCGGTCTTCCGCGTCCAGCGCGAGGAGAAACTCATACTGTGGTGGTTCGCTCGATAGCTCTGCCGACATTCCGTTCGCGAGCAGCAGTTGCTTCCCGCTGCGCTTGCGCGCGACACGATCCGGAAACCCTGCCAGTAGTGACTGCAGCAGCGCATCGTCATCATGCTCGGCAGTGCGAGGAGCTTTGCTGACGCGAAGGAGCTGTGTGAGTTGCTGCTGAAATCGCGGCTCCGAGGGCGAATGATCCACGGAGCGGATGAGGTCCGCTGACTCAGAGCGTGTGCTCAGCAGCGCGACCGCGACACAAGCATCGTGCGGCACCTTGCGACGCTGGCCTTCGACAATGACCCGGGCGAGTCGCGGGGGCAGAGGGTAACGAGCAAGCTCTGCGGCTTCCTCGCCGGTCGCTCCGAGGCGATCCAGCAAAGCTGCGGCCGCGTCCATCGCGGCTTGCGGTGGATGGTCGAGCCAGTCAAGCTGCTGCATGTGAGCGATGCCAAGCACGCGCAGCGCAAGGGCGAGCTGCGAGAGATCGGCTCGCAGGATCTCAGGCAGGTCGTGGGTCGGGCGTTGGCGCAGGTCTTCTTCGGGATAGAGGCGCAGCACAACTCCAGGGCCGGTGCGTCCGGCGCGGCCTGCGCGTTGTCGTGCGGAGGCCTGGCTGATGCGCGCCACTTCGAGCGTGGGCAGCCCTGTCCATGGGGAGACTGTGGCGATGCGGGCAAGCCCTGAGTCTATGACTGTGGTGACGCCATCGATGGTGATCGAGGACTCGGCCACGTTGGTTGCGAGGATGACCTTGCGCTTTGCGCTCGGAGCGACGGCGCGGTCCTGTTCTGCAGGCGTGAGGTCTCCGTGCAGTGGCAGGAGTTCGAGATCGAAGCGTCTTGCGATGGGGTCGCACGTGGTGGTCGCACGCCGAATCTCGGAGGCTCCGGGAAGGAAGACGAGCGTGTGCCCGGTGGATGTTCTGGCGGCCTGATCGACGGCGCTGGCGATCTGTTGCTCGAGCGGCGCAGGGGAATAGGGCAGGTGCTCGATGGCAAGCGGGAAGATGCGGCCTTCCGAGCGCAGCACCGGAGCATCGCCGAGAAAGCGTGCAATGGGTGCGGTGTCCAGCGTTGCGGACATCACCAGCAGCTTCAGGTCGGGGCGGGTTGTCTGCTGCAGACGCCGCAGAAGCGCCAAGGCGAGGTCGGTGTCGAGATGCCGCTCGTGGAACTCATCGAGGATGACAAGCGAGACGCCGCGTAGTTCGCGATCGGTCAGCAGCCGGCGCGTCAGCACTCCCTCGGTGAGGAAGCGCAGCCGCGTGCGTGGGCTGCTGACGTTCTCGAAGCGCACCTGGTAGCCGACGGTTTCACCCGGCTCCTCGTGCAGCTCATACGCGACGCGCCGGGCGGCAAGCCGCGCGGCGATGCGACGAGGTTCGAGCACCAGGATCTCGCCGCCTATATGCGGTAGCAGCGCGGGAGGGACACGCGTGGTCTTGCCCGCACCGGGCGCTGCTTCGAGTACAACATTCGGTGAACGCGCGATCGTGGTGACGATCTCATCGAGCAGCGCGTCGATGGGAAGGGAAGGCCTGCGGCTCACGGTGCTATCCGAGCAGAGCGAGTTGTTCGGCGAGGTCGGCAAGGAGGTCATCGATGTCCTCGATGCCAACGGAGATGCGCAGCAGGTCGCGCGGAATCTCGCGCGTGTTCATCTGCTCTGGAGGGACGCTCGCATGGGACATGGTGGCGGGAAGGCTGATCCCCGAGGTCACGCTGCCGAAGCTTACGGCGATCTTGAAGAGCTTCAGTCCTTCAGCGAACTGCTTCGCGCGCTCGAAGCTGCCGAGGCGTGCCGTGATCAGGGCGCCGAAGCCCGGATAGCCGACGCTTGCCACTGCCGGTTGGGACCGCAGGTATTCAGCGACTGCGATGGCATTCTTCTGCTGTGCGTCCATGCGCAGCTTGAGGGTCTTGAGGCCGCGCAGGAGCAGGAAGCACTCAAAGGGCGCGAGCGCGTTGCCCTCGGCGTTCTGGAGGAAGTAGATGCGCTTGGCGAGCTCTGCATCCTTTACGACAACGATGCCGGCGGTCACATCGCTGTGGCCGCTGAGGTACTTCGTCGCGGAGTGAATGACGATGTCCACGCCGAGTTCGAGAGGCCGTTGCAGGTAGGGCGTCATCGCGCTCGAGTCCACTGCAACAAGGAGACCGCGCTCATGGGCTAGTTGGGCGACTGCACGCAGATCGAGCACCCGCAGCAGGGGATTGGTTGGCGACTCGATATAGACGAGCTTGGTTGCAGGTGTGATGGCTGCGCGAAAGCGGTCAAGGTCAAGCGCGTCGGAGATGTTGAGGCGCACGCCTGCACGATCGAGGACGCGTCCGAAGAGACGCGCCGCCCCGCCGTAGAGGTCCCAGTCCGCGAGGATCTCATCGCCAGTGCTGAGCAAGCGGCAGACGCAGGTGATCGCAGCCATGCCGCTCGCAAAGGCGAAGCCATGGGTGCCGCTCTCAAGTGCGGCGATGTGATCCTCAAGCACCTTGCGCGTGGGGTTGCCGCTGCGCGAGTACTCGAAGCGGCCACCGACATCGACGTGGTCCTGCTCGAACGTCGCCGTCTGGTAGATCGGCGTCACGTTCGGCTGGTTGGGATCATCCGGCGCAACATCGTAGTGAACCAGATGGGTGCCGAAGCCCATGGAGTCCGACTTCACTTCGAACTGCCAATGGTGGCTGCGAAGGCCTGCTCGAAGTCGGCGATGAGATCCTTGGGGGCTTCGAGACCGACGGAGAGGCGGATCAGGCGATCGCTGATGCCCAAAGCTTCACGCTGCTCGCGCGTGAGGTCGCAGTGCGAGGCCGTGGCCGGGTTGGTGGCCAATGTCTCCACGCTGCCGAGGCTTTCGGCGCAGGTGCAGAGCTTGAGCGCGTCCATGAAGTGGAGCGAGTCTTCGGTGCTGGCATCGAGCTCGAACGAGAGCATGCCGCCGAACCCAAGCTGCTGTTTCTCGGCGAGCTTCTTCTGTGGGAACGAGTCCAGGCCGGGGTAGTTCACCTTCACCACACGGGG
>Ga0302187_10001685_pt1 | contig 18601 bp, 15 predicted proteins | sample II_Bog_E1_3_FD_202120 | JGI IMG/M metagenome (GOLD analysis project Ga0302187, IMG submission 202120) | Peat permafrost microbial communities from Stordalen Mire near Abisko, Sweden - II_Bog_E1_3 | ecosystem: Environmental > Terrestrial > Soil > Wetlands > Peat | place: Sweden: Abisko...
TGCGGTGTTCCGGGAACATCGTCCCGATATCACGTTGATGGACCTTCGCCTGCCGGACATCAGCGGCATCGAGGTGGTGCGTGCGATCCGTGCGGACTTTCCCGAAGCGCGCATCGTCATGCTGTCCACCTTCAATGGCGACATGGAGATCCAGCGCTCGCTACAGGCGGGAGCGCAGGGTTACATGCTCAAGAGCATGCCTCGCAAGGAGCTGGTGGACATGGTGCACAAGGTGCATCAGGGCAAGCGCTACGTTCCCCACGAGGTCGCTGCCCAGCTGGCCGAACATCTCGGAGAGGAATCATTGAGCAAGCGCGAGATTGAGGTGCTGGAGAAGATCGCCGATGGCAATCGCAACAGTGACATTGCAGCGTTGCTGTTCATCAGCGAGGAGACCGTGAAGGGGCACGTGAAGCACCTGATGGAGAAGCTCGGTGCGAGCGACCGCACGGCGGCGGTCTCCATCGGTCTGCGTCGAGGCATCATCCGGCTCTAGACGACGGCGACCTGCCAACACGTTGGCGTGTGCGGCGCGACCCCCATTGGAGGGAGTGCCGCATGCCCTTCGAGCGCTATCTCAAATGCCCTCGAACATGGGCTGCGATGCGTTGCTGTGAGGCGGATAGTACATCCAGGGCCGACATCAGAGACGCGGCAGCCAACAGGGAGAAAGTATGTCGAAGTTATCGAATAAAGTGGCTCTGGTTACCGGAGCCTCACGCGGTATTGGTGCAGCGATTGCGAAGCGTCTCGCTGCGGACGGCGCCAATGTTGCCATCACCTATGCTCGCGATGAGAAGTCTGCGGCTGAGGTCGTCAAGGCGATCGAATCCGCAGGCGTCAAGGCGATCGCCATCCAGGCGGATGCGGCCAACCCGGCAGAGATGACGGCTGCGGTTGAGAAGGTCGTTTCGACCTTTGGCCCCATCGATGTGCTTGTGAACAATGCGGGAACGGCGATCCCCAAGCCCTTTGAGGAGACCACCGTCGAAGAGATGCAGCAGGTGATTGGCCTGAACATCCTTGGCGTGTTTGTTGCCACGCAGACCGCGCTGAAGCAGATGCCGAACGGCGGTCGCATCATCTCCATCGGCTCCTGTGTGGGCGAGCGGAACTTCACGCCCGGCCTTGCCGCCTATGCGGCGACGAAGGGTGCGGTGAAGATGTTCACGCAGAGCCTCGCTCGCGAGGTCGGTGCGCGCTCCATCACGGTTAACAATGTTCAGCCGGGCCCGATTGACACCGACCTGAATCCGGCTGCGGGAGACTGGGCGACACCGCAGATCGCGAACACATCGTTGAAGCGCTACGGCCACGTGGATGAAGTTGCCGCGCTGGTGGCCTTCGTTGCGAGTCCTGAAGCTTCGTACATTACAGGCGCGAACCTGACGGTTGATGGTGGAACCAACGCCTAGATCGCACAGCAGGAGGGAAGTATGAAGCAGCTGTCAGGAAAAACCGCACTCGTTACCGGCGCGTCCCGAGGCATCGGGCGCGCCATCTCCCTCGCACTGGCGGAGGCCGGGGCAAAGGTTTTGGTTCACTATGGCAGGTCCGCGGAGGAAGCGGCCAACGTCGTCGCTATGATCCGGCAGGACGGTGGCGAAGCGGAAGCCCTTGCAGCGGACCTTGCAGCCCCTGATTCCGCAGGTGCCCTTGCGACGCGCGTGCGGGAGATCGTTGGGGACAAGCTCGATGTGCTGGTGTTGAACGCGGGTGTGAGCAAGGCTGCGCCGCTTGCGGCGTATACCCCGGCCGACCTTGATCTGCTCTTCGAGACGAACGTGCGCGGCCCGTTCTTTCTTGTCCAGCAACTTGTTCCGTTGCTCGCGGAAGGCTCGAACATCATCGCCGTCACCTCGGTGGTTGCAGGTTCGGTGGTTGGTAAGCCGGGCGTCGAGAACCCCAGCATCCTAGCCTATGCCTCCACCAAGGGAGCGCTGGAGACGCTGACGAAGAACTGGGCTGCGATGCTCGGCCCCAGCGGCATTCGTGTGAACGCCGTGGCTCCGGGAGTGATCGATACGGATATGTCGAACTTCACGAAGACGGAGGCAGGGCGTGAGACGACGCTTGCGATGCAGGCATTGAAGCGCATCGGCAAGCCCGAGGATGTGGCCGACGTTGTGGTCTTTCTTGCGTCCGATGCGGCGCGCTGGATCACCGGCGCGAGTATCCCGGTCGATGGCGGTTCGAAGCTATGAGTGCCCAGGTGGCCAAGGTGCAGAAGCTCGTTTGTCTTGTGCTCATGCTCGCGGCAGGGATGGGAATGACGGCATCCGCGCAGTCTTCTGCAGCGCTTGAGGTTGCGATCAACGCCGACTCCGCGCGCGCGACGCTGGAGGCGATACAGAACAGCGCTCTCTCACATGAAGAGGCGATGCGGATCGCGAGCCTGCCGGGCAACCTGGGAGCGTTGCGCAAGCTGCAGGAGTTTCACATCCCCTCGACCTCCGAGGACTTTGCCAACGCCCTCTATGAGACCGCTCATCGTGAGCCGGTGACGAAGCGGACCGAGAAGGCTGTGCTGTTGGATCTGGTGCAGCCCAAGGTTGCGCAGCTGAAGCAGCTGCTCGATGACATGCAGGCTCATCCGGAGAGCTTTCAGGCTGCGATCCAGGAACGCATCGCGAAGTATTCGCCGCCGGGAGCGAAGATGCGGCTGCAAGGCTATGTCGTCGCTGGTGGTGACGGCGGAGGCTACGCGTTTGGGGGCACGGATTTCTATCTCAACCTCACCATGAGCGACGACCTGATGCTGGCTCGCAGCGTCACTACGCACGAGATGTACCACGCCGTGCAGGGCGTGTTCGCGGCGGATCGCGAGGTAACGTTCGATGGGCCTGACAATCCCCGGCGAGGGGCATGCGGCCAGGTCGAGCAGCTCTTCGCGAACCTGTATGAAGAAGGAACGGCTGTGCTGGTGGCGGACCCTTCGCTGCTACCGAAGTCGCACTCGGTTGTTGCGGCTCGCATCCTCGCGGACACGGAGGATGGGCAGAAGCATCTTCGCACCAGTGCCACGCTGCTTGAGATGACCGTGGTCTCACTGCAGGCGGATAAGCCGCTGGCCTATGACGATGTGTACAGCGTGGGCTTTCTGGGCCACGGTGTCCTGTACAACATCGGCTATGCGATGGCGCGCAGCATTGCCGACGCCGAGGGTGCCGAGGGCATCACGAAGTTTCTCAAGGAGCCACCGTATCGCTTCGTTCTCCGCTACAGCGAGCTTCCGAGCTATGGGAAGGACTCCGATCACCTTGCGCTTGGCGAACATACGCTCGCGGCCGCGAAGCTTATCGCGGGTGGGTGCCACTAAGCGGGTTCCCAGGAACATGGGAGTCTTCAGCCAGGGTTAAGGTTTCGCGCACTAGACTTCTCGCGGAGACTCCCTCATGCGATCTGTTCCCGTTCTTGCCGCCGCGCTGCTCCTGGTCTGTGCCTCACCCGCAGTCGCTCAACAGAGCGGCCCCTACAAGGTGCTTCAGACCGCCCGAGTAGGCGGAGAAGGCGGCTGGGACTATATCTACGCAGACGCGGCCGGGCGTCGGCTCTATATTCCGCGGGGCGCCGTGAAGGCGGTAGCTGCGACGGAAACCGCACCTGCCGTGGCTGCGGTGGATGCCCGTGTCACGGTCTTCGACCTGGACACGTTGAAGCCGGTGGGCGAGGTGGCAGGCGTGGGTGGCAATGGCGCTGTAGTGGATCCCGCGTCACATCATGGCTTCACCAGCGATCATCCCCAGGTCTCAATGTTCGACACCACGACGTTGAAGCTGATCAAGAAGATCGACGTCGGAGCGGCACGGCCTGATGGCATTTACTTTGACCCCTTCAACGAGCGGGTGTACGTCTTCAGCCATCCCACCAAAGACGCGACCGTGATCGACGCGAAAGACGGCACCGTGCTCGGCACCGTTGACCTTGGCGGGGTGCCGGAACAGGCCATTGGCGATGGGAAGGGAATGCTCTACGTCGTGATGCAGGATGCTGTCGGCGGCGTGGCGGTGGTGGACGTCAAGACGATGAAGACGATTACCCACTACACCTTCGTGGATAAGGGTGGATGCAACGGTCTCGCGCTGGACGCAAAGAACGGGATCCTCTTTGCTGCCTGCAGCCGCGCAGGCACTCCTCCCGCGCCGCAACCGACGATGGTCGTGATGAGCGCGAAGGACGGCAAGATCCTGGCGACACCTCCCATCGCCGGCGGGTCGGATGGCGCGACATTCAACGCGAAGACGATGGAGGCCTTCAGCACGCAGGGCAATGGCACGTTGTCCATCGTGATGGAGAAGAGCCCAACGACCTTTGACGTCGAGCAGACGCTGCCGACGATGAACGGCGCGCGCACGGTGACGTTCGACAGCAAGACAGGCCATCTATTCACGATGGCGCAGGAACGTGGGCCCGTGCCGGCAGGAGCCACTGCAGGGCCCGGGGGACGTCCGCCGCAGGGTCCCATCGTTCCGGGGTCGTTCACGATCCTGATGGTGGGCCGCTAAATTGTGGTCGCATTGGGTCCGCTGGGTAGCGTGACCGTGAAGCAGGTGCGGAAGGGACTGAGGCCCGGGTCGGAGGACGCTTCGATGGCTCCGCCCACCTTCTCGACCAGTTCCCGGGTCACCCACAGTCCAATGCCGGTCCCTGTCTCGGACTTGGTGGTGAAGAACGGTTCGAAGATGTGAGCGAGGTATTCAGGCGGGATGCCTGAACCTGTGTCGCAGACGATGATGGTGACGCTCTCCGGGTTCGCCTGCAAGGTGACCTCGACGATGCCCTCGTTCCCCTCGAGCGCATCGCAGGCATTGGAGAGAAGGTTGGTCAGAACTTGGCGCAGCTCGTCGGCTGGGATGTGGACCATCGCCTCGGCTGGCGCTACCAGGCGGATCACACCTCCGCGGGAGAGGCATCGGCTCTGAAACATCGCAACCGCGTTGGTGGCGATGGCAACGGCATCCGACGGCCCCGCGTCCAGCCGAGGGCGTGCGAAGGTGAGGGTGTGGCGGGCGATGCTCTCCAGCCTCCGGAGTTCACCATCGGCGTGCTCGAGCAGCCCGCGAAGCTCGGGCGACAGGTTTTCTTCGCCCGCCATCAGGTAGTGGAGATTCGTGAGAGCTTCCAGCGGGTTGTTGATCTCGTGCGCCACGGTGGCGGAGAGCCGCCCCACGGCCGCCAGCTTTTCGGACCGCAGGAGAGCGCTCTCCACCTTCTTGCGGCTGGTGATGTCGAGGACGAGGCCGCTCCACTGGGTGGCTCCGGGAGATACGGTTCCCTGGGCTTCGAGCCACCGGACGTCTCCAGGAACGATCGTGACCCGGAACTCGGCCCGAAAGGGCGAGCCTGATTGCCCTGCCATCGTCGCCTCCTGAATAAGGCTGGGACGGTCCTCCTGGTGCACGAGTTGAAGCAGGGCATCGAGTGGCGCGCTCTCGGCGGAGGGAAGGCCGAAGGTCTCCATGGCGCCCTCTGCCCAGTGCACGTCCTTATCTCCTGGAGTAAAGCTCCACGCGGCTGAGTTGCTGGCTCGCTGCGCCTGGGCGAGCATTGCGGTGCGTTCGCTAAGGCTTTCGAGCGCGTAGCGCAGCTGCACCCCGATAATCCGCTTGCGTTCGCAGAACAGGACGATGCCTGTGCCTGCGACCACGGCTGCGGCGAGGCGTTCCAGTGCCCCGGGGGCATAGGGTGAGGAGCTTCCGGGAATAAGGTACCGCGTATAGAGGATCGCGGCGGTCGCCGCAACCGAAGCAAGGCCTGGTCCGAGGCCGAACTCCGTGGTGATGACAGCCGCCACTCCAAAGCTCAGAGCGAGCGGCGTCCCGCGCAAGGCGGGCACCCGCATGGAGAGGTCCACCGTGAACCAGGCACAGGCCAGGGCAGAGACGTAACCCAGCAACGTCTTCAGGCGCTCTGAGCGCGTGCTGCTGGACTTGAGACGTGTCACGAAGCCACGAAACCTCTGAGCGGCCGATCCAACGCGGGCCGAAGACTGAAACGGATGCTCGCCTATCTTGACATGCGCGGAACTCCGCCGGAACCACATTGGAAGGGCTGTGGCTCAAATGGTCACGATTGAACATGCCACCGGAGGCCCAGGGAGGGTCTGATCAAGTGCCGTGCATTCCCTCAGAGGCTAAAGCCGCGTTGCAATCATTCCACTTACGGCGGAACTGAAGAGTTCCGCCTTCACAAGACGGGACCTATGCAGGGGCTCCCTAACCTCGTCGGAGAGTCAGCAACGTCACCTCTGGAGGAGCGTCCAGGCGTAGCGGGAGATGGATGGTGCCAAGTCCACGATTGACATACATCGTGAAGCCTTCGAGGCTGAACGCTCCATGTAAGAAGCGTTCTCCCAGCGAGGACGCAAGATTCTGCGTGATGATGGGCAGGTTCACCTGGCCTCCGTGGGTATGGCCTGTGAGGAAGAGATCGCAGCGCAGATTGCCACGCTCGATGTCGCCGGTCAGCCTGGTCGCGAAACTGGGTTCGTGACCAAGGAGGATGGCGGGTTGATCCCGCACGGAGCGGGGAAGCGCAGCGCTTTCGATGGGCACATCGCCAAGGCTGTCGGCGAGGCCGCCCAGCCACATCGTGTCTCCTCCGCGCTTGATGTTCAGACCAGCGTTACGGAGCAGTGTGATGCCGTTGGATTTTAGCGCATCGGCGACGGCGCGGGGCGCGATCATATCGTGATTGCCATAACTCGCGAGCCGGAGTGGCGATTGGATGGCGCGGAAGAGTTCGGCGCATTGGTGCGCGGCGCGGAGGTTGGCACGAGCACTCTCATAGTTCGCCGTGATGAAGTCGCCGGTGAGCGCGACCATGTCCGGATGAAGGTTATTTACGACCTCGATCGCGCGCGTTAGCAGATCGCTTTCATCATGCACCCCAAAGTGAAAGTCGCTGAGCTGGGCGATGGTAAATCCGACGAAGGCATCCGGGAGATCGGGGATGAAGATGTCCTGGCGGAGCGTGGTCAGGTGATGGCGACCGTGCGTGTAGGCATCTGCCAGCGGGAGCGAGAACGCAACCGCGGCGCCAGCGCCGAGTCCCAGAAACTTCCTTCGCGAAAAAGCCATGTCTTCTCTGATCATAGTGAAGGTTGCTGCGGCGGGAGAGGCCAACTGGGGGTGGCAGGGCAAGTGGCTCATAGAATCGCCATCGGGTATTCTGACCAAGGCCCACGGGAAGACCGGCCCGAAGGGCGGAGAACCTTCCCCCGTTGCGTCTCTGGAGCGTGTGCCCTGCGGGAACAGGATCATCATCCTGAGCGTCACGCCGCCTGTCTGCGGTTGATCGAGAGCGAGTCATCATGCCACGAAGCATCGTCCTTGTCGTTCCTTGTTACAACGAGGCGAAACGTCTTGATGTGGCGGCGTTCTCAGTGTTTCTTCGTGCTCACTCTGAAGTCCGCATCGTCTTCGTCGACGACGGAAGCGTGGACGACACGCTTGTGGTGCTGAACAACCTGGCGGCGTCCTTTCCAGCGTCTATCTTTGTGATCTCGATGCCGAAGAACGGTGGCAAGGCGGCTGCTGTCCGGCATGGCATGTTGTATGCGCTGGAGCTTCCAGGCGCTGAGATCATCGGCTACTGGGACGCGGACCTGGCGACGCCGCTCGACACCGCGCCGGAGATGGCGAAGGAGTTCGATCGCGGCCCGCAGATCGCCATGGTCATGGGGGCGCGGGTTCGTTTGCTGGGGAGGGACATCCGTCGCAAGGCGCTGCGCCACTACCTGGGGCGGATCTTCGCCACGGCGGTCTCCACCATGCTCGACCTTCCCATCTATGACAGCCAGTGCGGCGCGAAGCTCTTTCGCGTGACACCGGAGCTGCGCTCGATGCTGGAACAGCCGTTCCTCTCGCGGTGGATCTTTGATGTCGAGATTATCTATCGTCTGCTTGTGCGTGACCCGGAAGGTTCCCGAGGACTCGAACGTCGGCTGGTGGAGTATCCGCTCGCATCCTGGCGCGATGTGGATGGATCGAAGGTGAAGTCGAACGACTTCCTGAAGGCCGCGCTTGAGCTGGCGGCGATTCATCGCCACTACTCTCCGCAGCGTCGCAAGTTCCCTGTGAAGTAGTGCCGGGCGTTTACTCCCGATCGCTTCGCCCTTGATTCAGAATCGTCAAGACAGCGTTTGCGGCCTTCTCTGGCGCGATGTCCAGGATGCAGTGTGGCTCCTGGGCTGTGCAGCACGCCTCGCAGCCAGGACGTCCATGCGCAGGGCGCAGCACGATGGCATTGTCAGCAAACGGGCGAAACCGAATCGGGCTAATCGTGTGGGTCGGGTCGCCGTCCTCGGGATGAGGGGTGAGCGTTACCATCGCGCAGCCGATCGCTGCCGCCATGTGGCCGATGCCTGTGTCGCTGCCAAGGTAGACATCGCAGACGGTCAAGGCGGCGGCAACCTCCTCGAGTCCGAGCGCGGGGAGATGCACAGCGTCTGGGATCGCGGAGACAATGTCCTCGGCCTCCTGAAGCGTGTTGCGGTCCGAGAGCAGGACGACGGGGACGGTGCGCTCTTGCCGAATCCGCTCGATCGCCGCGATGTAGCTGGATGCGGGCCAGCGTCGCCATGCGGCGCCGGAAGGTAGTCCGATGGCGAGGACAGGATGCCCTGGATTCATGCGCCGGATATGGTCGACTTCTATGGGCACGCGCACGCGCGGGATCAGGCGGGGTCTGGGTACCTGGCAGGTGCAGCCCAAGGGCTCGGCCAGTGCGGCGGAGCGCAGGGCCTCATGCTGCAGGGGACCGGCAGGAAGCACATGGGTGAAGGCGCGATGGAAGCCGCGGTTGAAGCGGAGGTGCTCTGCGGTGGTTGCGTCCTCATAGCCGATGCGAATGGGCGCGCGGCTCAGCGCCGTGAGCAGGGCGGCCATCTGCGCTGCACCGTTGCTACCGCGGCAGTCGCGTGCAAAGCGCCGTGACGGCGGGGATGCTGTTCTCCCACCGCGTCCTCGGTACATGGAGCGGGAAGGTGACGCGCTACCTCGCTCTGACGGAGTTCATGCGCGACAAGATGATCGCTGGGGGCCTGCCCGCCGATCGCGTCGTGGTGAAGCCCAACAGCGTGGAGGAGACTGGCCTGGGACTCGGCGAGGGCAATCACTTCCTCTTCGTGGGCCGACTTTCGCCCGAGAAGGGGGTAGATGTCCTCCTCGCCGCGTGGAGACTGCTGCGCGCGAGGATTGAGGCCGAGACGCCCTTAGGGCTCTCTCGTCGGCTTCGGATCGTAGGCACAGGCCCCATGGAGATGCAGTTGCGGGCGATGGCCGTCGGCTGGCCCGAGGTGGAGTTCCTGGGGCACCTCCCGGCCTGCGCCGTCCGCGAAGAGATTGGCCGTGCCGCTGCGGTGATTCTTCCGTCGATCTGGTACGAGGGGCTGAGCCGTGTGATGACCGAAGCCTTCTCCAAGGGAACGCCTGTCATTGCTTCTGCCATCGGGCCGATTGGCCGGGCCGTGAAGCACGGTGAGAATGGCCAGCTCTTCCGCGTAGGAGATGCTGTGGACCTGGCTGATACGCTGGAGCGCTTTCCAGCGGCGGGTGCAGAGCTAAGCCAGCTGCGGGCCGGAGCCAGGGCCGACTTCGAACGCCAGTATGAGAGCGAGGTCGTATACAAGCGGCTGATGGAGATCTACAAGGGCGCAATCGCCGAGGTGCGCGGCGGTGCCGGGGCAAGGCGAGCCCGCGAGACCGGCGCAGCCCATTAGCACTCGGGATAGGGTGCATCTATCCTGCATTGCATCCAAGCTGAAAGCATGGGCTTTGAGCCCGGCCTATCACAGGGCGTTACCGGAGGCTGATCAAGGTGGAAGGGAAGCGTTGGACGCGGCGGCGATTTCTCGGTCGAAGCGTACTCGCGGCGGCGGCCGTAGGATCGCCCCTGTGGGCCGAAACCGGCAAGGCGTTGCGGGAGATTGCTGCGGGCGGCCCGTGGCTGATCGGCGGCGTGACGAGTGGTGGAGTGATCGCCAAAGATCCCGAGTTCGCGGCCCGGCTCGTCCGGGAGTGCAACGCGATTACCCCGGAGGCTGAGCTCAAGTGGGCAAGCCTGTGTCCTCACTCCGAGGTCTACGATTTCACCCGCGCCGATTCCTTCATCGCCTGGGCTCAGAGCCAGAAGCTTACGATTCGCGGTCATAACCTCTTGTGGCCCAACTACGGCACGCCGGAGTGGGTGCGAGGAAAGATCTCGGCTGGCAACGCTCGCGCCATGTTGGAGAACCACATCCGCACGGTTGCTGGTCGCTATGCGGGCAAGCTGTACTCCTGGGACGTGCTGAACGAGGCGTTGAACGTGTGGGACAAGCGTCCGGACGGGCTGGCGAAATATCCCTGGGCGCAGTACCTCGGCCAGGAGTACGTAGACCTCGCCTTCCATGTGGCATCCGTGTCGGATCCTGCCGCGCGCCTCATCTGGAACGAACACTACCTTGAGTCGGACGACCATGGAGACCAGGTCGACCGGGACCTCTTCCTGGGGCATCTTCGTCGTCTTCGCAAATCCAACGTTCCAATCCACGGCATCGGGATTCAGTCGCACTTGTTCGCGGATAAGCCGATCGCGACGGAACGGATGCAACGCTTTCTCGGCGAGGTTCGCTCCCTCGGCTACGAGGTGCAGCTGTCCGAGATCGATGTCGACGACACCAGCCTTCCGGCAGATCCAGCCCGGCGCGATGCTGCCTGCGCGGACGTGCTCCGGCGCTACCTCGACGTCGTTCTTCCGCTCGCTCAGCCGACGGTGCTCTCGTTCTGGACGCTCTCCGACCGCTACAACTGGCTGGACTGGGCAGGGGAGACACAGCCGAAGTACCACCGTGCCGACGGGACGAAGCATCGTCCCGGGCTGCTGGATTCGAACCTGCGGGCAAAGCCCGAGTACGTCGTTGTGGCAGCGGCACTTGCCCGCTTCAGCCAACCCGCGCCGACGACGCCGGCGCGAAGCCCGGGGCGTCCCCGAAGTCGTTGATCCCAAAGGGTACGGCTATGTCGCAAACCTCCACAGCCACCACGGACCCGGAACGGTACACTGGAAGCATCAAAAGGCAGAGTGCGTGCCATTCAGTTGCACGACGCAGGCCTTCCAAGACGCCTTTAGAGCGTTCGATCACTTCACGCAGCACCAGAGAGCACGGGATCCGGATCACTCATGTTTGATGTGCACCACCATCTTCTCTTCGGGTTGGACGATGGCCCGAAGACGATCGAAGACTCCATCGCACAGGCCGAGGCGGCCGTGGCGGACGGCATTACGCACGTTGTATGCACACCCCATGCAAGCCATCGCTATGACTTCCTCCCGGAGGTCAATGCAGAGCGCATGGCTGAGCTGCGAGCCGCCCTGGCTCAGCGCAACATTCCTTTGACGCTGGCGCAGGGATGCGACTTCCACATCACGTACGACAACATCGAGGATGCCAAGAAGCACCCCACGCGTTATTCCATCAACGGTGGCCAGTATCTGCTCATCGAGCTTCCGGAACAGTTCCTCCAGAATGCAGTTTCGAATGCCCAGGCGGAGCTGATGTCCGCGCACCTGATTCCGGTGCTCACGCATCCGGAGCGGAACATGAGCATTCAGCGTGATCCGCAACGGATCCGCGACTGGGTCGCCGACGGCATGCTGGTGCAGGTCACGGCCGGGGCCCTGCTGGGCGAATTCGGCAAAGCCGCCCGCACGATCTCCAACCGCTATGTCGAGGACGACTGGGCGACCGTGGTGGCGACCGATGCCCACAACATCACCAGCCGCCCGCCGAATATGACTGCTGCGTATGAGCATCTTCGGCAGCGCTTCGGCGAGGAGACCGCGCGACGGCTTTGCGTCACCAACCCGCAACACATCTTCGAAGGCAAGCCGCTTGGGCCTCAGCCCTATCCTCGCGGCATCGATGACAGCGATGAGCCTATGGGACGATCGGGCGGCGGCTTCTTCAGCCGGCTCTTTGGACGCTGACCCGGTGGAAACCTGGTTCCCCGTTCGAGGTCGAGTCAATTAGGCTGAAGGCAACCCATGCAATCGACCATGACAGACCTGCAACCGGATCCGGGCAGCGCAGCACCGCAGCCTGAGCGGGTGGCGGCCCTCCTGGCCTGCCACAACCGTCGCGACATGACGCTGCGTTGCCTAGAGGCACTGTTTCGGCAACAACTGCCGGGGTGCGTCCTCGAGGTGTTCCTCGTCGATGACGGCAGCACCGACGGCACCGCTGACGCCGTGGCAGAGCGTTTCCCCAGGTACACCTGGGGAAGGGGTCGGGCAAGCTGTTCTGGAACCGCGGGATGCACATGGCATTTTCCATGGCGCTTGCCGAGGACTTCGACTACTACCTGTGGGTCAACGACGACACGATTCTGAGCGAAGGGGCTCTGGCCCTGGAGATCGAGACTGCGCGTGCTCTTCAGCGCCGTGGCATTCAGGCCATCGTGACGGGAAGCACGGCCGACGCCGCGACAGGCGCTTTTACCTATGGTGGAATTGGCAGGCGGAGCCGCTGGATGCCACCGCTGTTTCGGCATCGGCAGCCGGACCCCACGGAAGCTCTTCCCTGTGTGACGATGAACGGAAACTGCACGCTGATTCCTCGTGCGGTCGCAGCGGTCGTGGGCAACATTGACCCGCATTATCACCACAGCTTCGGCGACCTGGATTACGGCCTGCGGGCCACCGCAGCAGGCTTTGCGGTGTACGTTGTCCCGGGCTACATCGGGACCTGCAGCGAGAACAACTACGACGGCTCGTGGATGGACGAGCGGCTGCCGTTGCGCCGAAGGTGGAAGCTGATGCAGTCCCCGAAAGGCTCCTCCTGGCGGGAGTGGTCCTACTTCTCGCGCCAGCACCTGGGTCCTCTGTGGCCGGTTTATGCCACGTCGCCGTACATTCGGTTGGTGTTGAAGTGCCTGGTGCGGGGAAAGATTTAATCCGATACGCTGGCGAACGCGTCGTCCGTGCGAATCGAAGCGAATGAATTGACGTTGCAGGTTTCAGCGTGGAATCGCTGGATCTAGGGGGCTCAATCCGAGGTCCCCGAGAATCTCATCGGGCTCATCAAGTTCGGTATCTTCCCACGTACCTCTTTCCTGTTCGAGAGCGAACTCGTCAGAGGTCAGACCATTGGCGATCGCCACCAGACCGATGAGTTCGCCCGTGTAGCAGTAAGGAATCCCAAACGTCAGGATCGCAGCGCATGCGATCAGCCAGGCGTTGGCACCTGGAAACAGGAGATCGTCCTCCTGGTTGAGCCATAGCATTCGCAAAGGGCGCAATACAATGGCCAGCATCAGAAGCATGCCCAGCACACCGAGCCGGACATACTGATTGACGAACTCATTGTGTGGCGGGGCCTGGGTGTATGTTCTCTGGTCGATGTCAAGCCGGGTATATCCGGAGCCCATCGGCTGCCCGATGAGCATATCGAAGACGCCTTCGTCCTGTTCGATTGATCTCTGCCAGGTCTCCACTCTCCACGAGAAGGTTCCGCCGCTGGTGGCGCTTTGGGTGAGGTCTTCGAACAGCCGGGACCTGAGGTTTGTGGATGCACTCAGGACCAGCAGGCCCGCCACGATGGTGAGTCCCAGCGCTTTCATCAGCACCCGGAAGACATCACGGTCCAGGAGGAAGGCCAGGGCGAGTGCGGTAGCGAGCATCGCCCATACGGTTCGGTGCTGGAGCACGATCGCGCCCAGCATAAACGCGGAGGCGGCCACCAGCATCCAGCGGAGCAAGCCGAGTTGGCTGCCTGGCAGGCCAAGGTCCTCAACGCAAGTCGGCATCTGGGGGATCAGCGCTAGCTTGGAATCGATTCACGGGCAGGGAAGGCCTGGTCGATTTCGACCGGCTGAAACACGATTGAAGTCTGGTCCACAGGGAGTACTTTCGTGTCGATTGGGTAAGCCAGAAATCATGGTCTCGATTTACGATGGTGTACAAGGCAATTTGACTTCGACCGCTTTTCAGGTCCCCAAGGAGACGATCTTGATGACACCCATCGTGTGGACTCTCGCCGTCGCAGGCGTGATTTGGGGCGGATCGGTCGTGGCCCTTCTGGGAATTGCGTTTGTGCAGACCCTGGGCGAGCGCCACAAGGGTGCCATGCGTGAGCCAGACCTCATTCACGCTTCCGCCAGCCGTTTCAGCCGGAGCGGAACCTCCCGCTAGCTCCATCAGGACTCGGACCTAGCGTACGTGCCTACGTCGTGAGCCAGCGCAGAGCGTTTGCCAGGAAGCGCTGCTGCATCACCGGGTGCATGGGTGGCACGCGGTGAAAGAGCACCTTGCCCTTGCCTAACTTCGTCGTGAAGGTGCCCGCACCGACCTTGCGGTCGTGGTCGCGGGAGTAGCCGACGACGATTTCGACTTCAGGGCCGTTGGGCGCACGCTCGACGAGCAGCCCGTTCGATTGCCGTCCCGGCGTCTGGTAGAAGCCTCCCATCGCACAGTTGACGGGCATGCCTTCGAAGAGCGCGTGCTCGCGCACGAAGTACCAGTTGCCCATCCAAGGCGCGCGGAAGTCGCCGACGGCACCGTTGTAGGTGAAGGCACCAGCAGCAGCGAGTTCCTGCGCGAGGCCTTCGCTGAGCGTGTCGGACTGTGGGATGGCTAGCAGCGGCGTGCCGGCGCGGACTGCGTCGAGGATTCCGGGAGCAAAGCTACCGAGCTTGTTGGTCTCCGCAACCTCGCCCGGCTCGGGCACGTGGCCGGGCTTCATCACGGGCATGGACTCGCCGGTGGTTTCGCCTACCTGGCCATCAATCTTCGTGTGCGACGTTATGCCGGACGTGATGATGGCGTTGTATCTCCGACCGGGCTTGAAGTCTTCGAAGCTGAAGCACGGCGTTTGCGTTAGCTGGTTCCTCATTTCTGCCGAGATGCCGGAGACCGCGCACGGGGCGATCAAGCAATCTATTGCCGTTGGCGTCGATGGACCGATTGTCACCCAGAGTTCTTTCGTCTGGGTAGCCAGTGGTAGATAGCTAATTGCAAACTTGAATCGATACAGACCTTCTTCGGTGAGTGCCGGCGTCTCGAAGGCTTCCTTCAGTAAGTAGCTGAAGACATCCGGTGCCTGATTCGATGGCACAGGCAGCGAGATCAGCTCGATGCGTTTGCCTCTCGGCGTGATCATTGTGAAGGTCAGCGTGCCGGTTGCGGGCATGCTCGTGTCGTTCGCGAGGAAGAGGTCGAAGGTGGCGGGCTTGCCTTGTTCGATGACGAGCGAGCGCTGCTTGGCGATGGGGCGAATCGGCAGCAGGGAACCGCGGATGAGCTCGGGGTCGCTCTTGAAGTTGCGCAGGTTATCGACGATGCCGGAGTGGTTCTCGATGGCGGTCGACTCCCATCCGGAGATCGCGGCGAAGTCCAACTCATCGCTGATCCGGGCGTTCTCCATGTAGTTCATCCACGACTCGTAGCATGTGCGTCCCACGGCCTTGAAGACCGCCTCGCTCGTCGGAAAGGCCTTGCGGAAGCCCCAGCGATCGAGGAAGCGCTCGTAGCCGGCGATGATCTCCTCGTGGTCGGCGAGGTCACAGCTCTGACCTTTGCCGTTGCTCCCGTACTTCGCGTACGTCGTCTCGATCTGGTGGACCATCAGGTTGTGGATGTCAGGCCGGGCGCAGCCTTCCATCTCGCCGTACTCGGTGAGCACGTCCTTATAGGGCGCGTGGTAGGTGTAGCTCGTCGGCGACTTGTAGAACTGGTCGTACCACTGATCGCCCGCGCCCTGGTGGTCGTTCCACCAGCCGCCGGCCTTCTCTTCATCGCTGCGATGCAGCTTGCCTTCGTGCAGATTCGAGATGCTAGATGCGAGATGCGAGGACGGGCCCTCGCTGGTGTGCAACTCCTCCGTCCACGGCTCGTACCAGGCCTGGGCGGCTCCGCGCTGCACAAAGCCATCGTTGAGTACGACGCAGCGCGAGGGGTCTTCGTCGTGCATGGCCTTCAGAATGGCGAGGGTGGCGGGGTTCTTGAGGTCTGCGCCGATCTCGTTCTGCAGGCAGTACTCGATGACCGAGGGGTGCGAGCGGAAGGCCTTCACCATCTCCACGCACTTGACGAACATGAAGCGCTGCGCGAAGAGGTCGGCTTCGCTGGTGGGCTTCTCCATGACGATCCCGGCGGCGTTGGCTGCGGTCTTGGCTGGAAGCTTGCCAATGGCCATCTTGCCCGCGCCGGGCTCCATATAACGCAGCACGCCGAGTTCGTCATGCTTGCGGAGGACATCTTCCTTGGCGAGGTTGCGATGGAAGTTGAGGCAGTTGAGGCCGAGGGCTTGCGCGGCGCGGACTTCTTTCTCGGCGAGCTCGGGGACGGGGAACATGCCGTTGAGTCCCCAGAAGCCCCAGGAGATGGCGGTGTAGATGCGGATGCGGCGGCCGTTGAGGCGGAAGAGGGCGTTGGCGCCGAGACCATCGACGGTGAAGGAGCGGAAGCCGAAGGCGATGGTGCGGGTGTCGGTGTGGCCGTCGGGGCCTTTCACGCTTACTTGGGCATGGTAGAGCTTAGGAGCGTCGAGCTCCCAGAGAGTCGGCTGTGTTAACGATGCATTCATCGTGAAGCTTACCGCTCCCGTAGCCGAGTCCTTTACTCGTTCCAACCCAACGAAATAGTCCTCGTTGTGCGCGTTTGTCCAAACGACCTTACCGTTTGCAGGGTCGATTAATTCGATGACGACTTCAAGCAGGTCTCCCGGCTTTGGCAAATTCGTCTGATACGTCCCTCTAACCTCAACCATGTGATTTGGTCTTGCCGTGTTCAGAATCCACAAGTCAGAAATTCGATGACTCATCGGGTGCGCACTGATGGTGATGCCGCGGTCGATGCCGCCGAACCCGTGGGAGCGGTAGAGGGAGACTTTGTTCCACTTGGCGTTGAGGCCGTCTACCCAGTCGAAGCGGCCGAAGGGGTTGGTGATGCGGATGGCGAGCTGGTTATGGCCGCCGGGTTTGGCGGCTGCTGTGAGGTCGGCTTCGAAGGGGAGCTCTTCCATGATGGAGTAGCCGCAGAGGTGGCCGTTGAGGTAGACCTCGGCGCGGAGGTGGGCTCCGCGGATGTGGAGGAAGATGCGTTTGCCCTGCATCGACGCGGGGATATCGATGGCGCGGTAGAACCAGCTGACGCCGAAGTAGGCTCCGTTCTGGGGGATGTCATCATCGGCGGGTGCGCCCGCGGGGGCTTTGGCGTAGCGATATTCTTCGGGCGTGTAGGGGCGGGGCTTGCCATCAACTGCGGCACCATACTTGCCCCAGAAGTGCTGCTCGACGGACGTAGGCAGCATGACCTCAAGGCCCGTTGCCGGTGTGAGCACGCTCCAGCCACCGGTCGGCTCGTTGACGGGAAGAGGCTGGCCTTTGCCGCAGAGCTCACGCTTGCCATCGTGCTCGACCCAGGCCACATCCTCTGGCAGGAAGATGTCATCGCTCTCCCAGTGCGCCTTGGTGTCGACCCACAGATGCCAGCCTTCATCAGGGATCAGCGTGCCGTTCTCCGGCCATATGAAGGCATGAGGCTGGGCCTCGGGTGCAGCCAAAGATGTTTGCGGCAGGCAGGCGGCGGATGCGCCGAGGGCCGCTGTCTTGAGCAATGTGCGGCGGGAGATCGAATCGGACGAAGACATCGTGTTCTTACCTTCAGAAGGCAATGGGGATCTTTGGCGCGAGGTGTGGCAACGTTGCCCATCCTAGCATCGGAGCTCGGTCAACGCTCCTTTCGCACCTTCGCCCATCACTCTCCGTCCAGACGCAGCAGGGGCGAGGCCATCGGCCTCGCCCTTGGTGGTGATTCGCGGAGCACCTTACGCCTGCCAGCCGCCTCCCAGCGCCTGATAGAGCTGCACCAGCGAGAGCGCCTCGGCCTGCTCCGCGCTGATGAGGTTCAACTGCGCGGTGAACAGGTTGCTGTCGTTGGTGAGCACCTCGAGGTAGCTGGACGCACCGCCCTGGTAGCGGACGCGTGCCAACCGCGTGGCGTCCTGTGCCGCATCGACGAGCTTCTGCTGCTGCTCACGCGCGGCGCGCGTCTTGTTGACCGCGATGAGCGCGTTCGAGACATCGCGGAAGGCGCCGAGGATGGTCTTCTGGTACGTGAGGACCAGCTCGTCCTGCTGGGCTTTGGAAAGTTCCAGCTGGGCGCGGAGCTTTCCACCCTCAAAGATCGGCTGCGTGATGGAGCCGGAGCCGAGAACGATGCCGACGAGGCTGTTGAAGGTTTCACCCCCCGCGCCGCCCTCGCCCGAAAGGGTGAGCTGCGGGAAGAACTGCGCGCGCGCGACGCCAATGTTTGCATTTGCGGCTCGGAGTTGCGCCTCGACCTGCTCAATGTCGGGACGGCGCTCCAGCAACTGCGACGGGAGTCCTACGGGAAGATCCTGCGGCACGGGAGAGAGCGCAGCGGCGTCGGTATGTGTGACGCTGCCGGGTGCCTGCCCCAGGAGCAGGCGCATGGCGTTCTCCTGCTGCTGGATCTGCTCTTCGAGCGCGGGAATCTGCGCCGCTGCGGTGTAGAGCAGCTGCTCGGCCTGGCGGACGTCGCTGAGCGGAGCGTTGCCGCCCGTCTGCAGCTTGTTGGTGAGGTCGAGTGAGTCCTGGCG